>ERZ1026854.59-NODE-59-length-81016-cov-11.574906_pt1 | contig 81016 bp, 80 predicted proteins | sample MGYA00380157_ERZ1026854 | MGnify/ENA primary metagenome ERZ1026854 (study PRJEB33269, sample SAMEA4719793) | human gut metagenome | biome: human-associated habitat; feature: organic feature; material: feces | place: Cameroon | collected 2013-10 ...
ATGCGTATCAAAACGGATTACATGGGCAATGATCAGCTTCTGCCAGCATATAATGCACAGATTGGTGTGGCAGATGCTGGATATGGCTCATACAACAATTATATTTTCTGTGAACAGAACGGAATTGAAAAGTATATGAAATTTCCAATGTTTAAAAAGGAAACTAAGGATCAGAAATATCATGAAGATCCATTTCGTGCAGTTAACTTCAGAATTGATGAGCAAGGTGTCATGAGATGTCCTAACGATAAAGCATCCCCTTTTTTTGAAACTTTTTCAATCACTTGTTCGTCTAATAAATAGAGTGCAGAAATGGTTTGCCGTGTTGACATTGACACACGCTTTTGTTAAAGTTTATGTGGGTAAGACCCATTACTATATAAATAAGAAATATTACACCAGGTGTGTGGATAATGGAGGATAGATATGGCAAAGATTATATTAACAGGAGATCGCCCTACAGGAAGATTGCACGTAGGACATTACGTTGGCTCTCTGCGCAGAAGAGTAGAGTTACAGAATTCCGGAGAATTCGATAAAATTTTTATTATGATTGCAGATGCACAGGCACTTACAGACAATTTCGATAATCCGGAGAAAGTGCGTCAGAATATTATTGAGGTGGCACTGGACTATCTTTCCGCAGGACTTGACCCGGCAAAATCGACGTTGTTTATTCAGTCACAGATATCTGAATTGACCGAGCTTACGTTTTTCTACTCCAATCTTGTTACAGTATCACGTTTACAGCGTAATCCTACCGTAAAGTCGGAGATTAAGATGCGCAATTTTGAGGCGAGTATTCCGGTTGGCTTTTTTAACTATCCAATCAGTCAGGCTGCAGATATTACAGCATTTAAGGCAACGACTGTTCCGGCAGGGGAAGACCAACTCCCTATGATCGAGCAGACAAGAGAGATTGTCCGCAAGTTCAACAGCATTTACGATGAAGTACTGGTGGAGCCGGAAGTGCTTCTTCCGGATAATGAAGCATGTATGCGTCTTCCGGGTACTGATGGAAAACAGAAGATGAGTAAATCGCTTGGGAACTGTATTTATCTTGCAGATACCGAGGCAGATGTGAAGAAAAAAATCATGAGCATGTACACAGATCCAACCCATATTCAGGTATCGGATCCGGGTCATATCGAGGGCAACAGTGTATTTACTTATCTGGATGCATTCAGCAAGCCGGAACATTTTGAAGAATATCTGCCGGAATATCATAATCTGGACGAATTAAAGGAACACTATCAGAGAGGTGGACTTGGAGATGTCAAGATCAAGAAGTTCCTCAACAATGTCATTCAGGAGGAACTGGCACCGATCCGTGCGCGCAGAGCAGAGTTCGAGAAGGATATTCCTGCTGTTTATGAGATTTTAAAGAAGGGCAGTGATGTAGCTCGTGAGACAGCAGCACAGACACTTTCTGAAGTAAAGCGCGCCATGAAAATCAACTACTTTGATGATGAGGAATTAATTCGCGCACAGAGCGAAAAATACTCTGGAATCAGCGAATAATTAAGAAACTGTTACAGAATTTAAGATTTACTTAATTCTGAACAGGGAAGCTTTACACGGTCAGGTGCGGGGGGTATATTGGATGCAGATGTGCGGATTCTCCCCGAAATCTGTACACAAATGTAACGCTGAATCGTTATAGGAAAAGAAGAAAGGAAATCAGACCATGAAGAAATCGGGTTTAATTACAGCATTAGCTGCAGGCATGATTCTGCTGGCTGGATGCGGAAGCACGCAGAAAGATATTGATGCATCAGTACTGGCAAAGTCTTTGGTATCGGATATTACGTATGATGACCAGCTGGAACAGATTGATGAAGACGATGTTTCGGTGTATATTGATGTTCCAGAAAAAGTAAATACAATTATGTATATGGGAAGCGGTTCTACCGCGGAGGAAGTCGCTGTATTTACAGCACCGGATGAGGAGACTGCACGTACAACGGAAGAAAATGTACAGTCCTTCCTGGATGATCAGTCGGATTCTTTCGAAAAATATATTCCGGAAGAAACCAAACGTATCAGCAATGCAGTCCTTGAACAGAAAGGAAAATACGTGGTTCTTTGCGTATCAGGGGATTCTGACAAGGCAAAAGAAATTATAGAAAAGGCGTTCAAATAATATGGTATTCAGTAGCTTTGTATTTTTACTCACATTTTTACTGTTGGTATTATTGATTTATTATGTGTGCCCGGGCAAAGTCAGGAATCTGGTGCTTTTGGTTGCCAGCCTTCTGTTCTATGCCTGGGGAGAGCCGGTATATGTACTGATCATGCTCTTTTCCACGGTATTTGATTATACCAACGGACGCTTAATTGAATATTTTCAGAACAAGAACCGTCCGGGGAAAGCAAAGGTTGTCTTGGTGATTGATTTAGTGGGCAATCTTGGAATCCTCGGATTTTTTAAGTATGCGGATTTTGTCATTGGAAATATCAACAGCATTACAGGGGCAGGACTTACGTTGCTTCATATCGCGCTGCCGATCGGTATTTCGTTCTACACTTTCCAGACGATGTCTTATACCATTGATGTGTATCGCAAAGTTGTGCCGGCGCAGCATAACATTGTTGCATTTGCAACATATGTCACACTGTTCCCGCAGTTGATCGCAGGACCGATTGTACAGTACAAAACTGTTGCAGCAGAATTGAGCGACCGCAAGGTGACACTGACAGATTTCTCCGAAGGAGCCTTCCGATTTACTATTGGTCTGGCAAAGAAAGTACTTCTGGCAAACCAGATCGGAAGTCTGTGGGATACAATTTCACAGTTACACCAGATGTCTGCGGCGACTGCTTGGCTGGGTGCAATTGCATACAGTTTCCAGATTTATTTCGATTTCTCGGGCTATTCCGATATGGCAATCGGTTTGGGAAAAATGTTTGGGTTCCACTTCCTTGAAAATTTTAATTTCCCATATATGTCAAAGACTATTACGGAGTTCTGGAGACGCTGGCATATATCCTTAAGTTCATGGTTCAGGGAATATGTGTACATTCCACTTGGTGGAAATCGCAAGGGCATGGGACGGCAACTGTTTAATATTATGGTTGTATGGATGCTGACCGGATTGTGGCATGGAGCAAACTGGAATTTTGTCCTTTGGGGCATATATTATGGTATATTGCTCATGTTTGAAAAGTTGTTCTTATTGAAGTGGCTGAAGAAAGCACCTGCATGGATTGGACATATTTACAGCATGTTTCTGGTGGTAATCGGATGGACCATTTTTGCACAGACGGATATGAGCCAGTTAGGACGCTATCTCAAAACAATGTTCGGAATTGGTGCCCATGGTGGAGCAGATGCAGATTTCTTCTATTTCCTGTCAACCAATGCTGTGTTATTGATTCTGCTGGTGGTATGTTCCATCGATCATCGTTTCTGGTTGCGAAAGATTTGTAAGAAATCAGTTGATTCTGAAAATATAGAAGACCATAATATTTACCAATGGTGCGAACTGTCGCGTGGACTGACCTATGCAAAGCCGATTATTATGGTCGTGCTGCTTGTGGTATCGTTCGCTTTCCTGGTGGGAGACAGTTACAATCCGTTTTTATATTTCCGCTTTTAAATAATGGTGCTAGAGGTTAGAAATGAAGAAGGTTAGAATAATCATTACAATTGTATTTATTGGATTTTTTGTCCTGATATCAGGCGTGAGCCTGATTATCAAGGACCGGGAATTTTCACCGAATGAAAATCGATATCTGGCAGAGGTGCCAGAACTTTCGTGGGACAATATCATGAGTGGAAAGTTTCAGGATGGACTTGAGGATTATCTTCGGGATCAGGTGTGCTTTCGCGACGGATGGATCACGGTAAAGACCGGGATTCAGAAAGCTTGTGGAGATACCGATATCGGTGGTGCATACGTTGGAAAAGATGGTTATGACTTTGAGAAGATCACGCCGGAGGATGTGGATGAAAAGCAGGTGGACCGGAACATCAAAGCGGTCGAGGACTTTTTTATGACGGCATCCGAGACAATTGACAAACAGAAATTGTCATTTTTACTCGTGCCGACTTCCGGGCTTGTGATGCAGGAGAAACTTCCGAAGAACGCGCGGCTTTTTGACCAGGCAAAATACATTGATCAGGTTCAAAAGGCGATGAAAGATTACAATTTCGTGGATGTGCGGGATACGCTTATGGATCACAATGATGAATATATTTATTATAAGACAGATCATCATTGGACATCGGCAGGGGCCTGTCTGGCATATGATGCGTGGAGTGAACGTACAGGTGGAGAAGTTGAGAAGGAAGACGGGCTTGCAAAAAATGTGGTAAGTGACAAATTCCGCGGAAGCCTGTATTCAAAAATTCTGGATGCCGATTCAGCGTATGATGAAATCTGGACATATGGCTTACAGAAAGATGAGGCTTTTGGCAGCAAAGACTGTACTGTGACGATTGATGAAAAGCAGCAACTCGACAGTATCTACGATGATGAAAAGCTGCAGGAAAAAGACAAATATGCATATTTCCTTGGTGGTAATTATGGTCAGGTCCATATACAAAATCAGAAAGCAGCATCAAAGGCAAAAGGAAAGAATATTCTTATTATAAAAGATTCTTTTGCGAACAGCTTTGTGCCTTTTGTAACGCAGGATTATGAGAATATATATATGGTTGACCTCCGGTATTACAATGGAGATATGAAGGCATATCTGCAGGAACATGAGATTACAGATGTTTTGGTGCTTTACAATGTTTCAAATTTTATTTCCGATCGGAACATTCACAAGCTGACCGGTGGAATATAGATCAATACAACAATGGATAACGGATAGAAAAGAGGTTAAAGAAATGATTCGCAAAAAAATAAATGTGGCAATTCTGATGGCGGCACTTACCGTATCTATGCTGGCAGGATGCGGAAGCCAGAAAGATAAACAGGAGAACAACAATGTTTCTGCAACGGAAAATATTCCGACAGAAACAGCTACAGAGGAGGCAACACAGGAACAGGAAGAAAGTGAGACTACAAATTATCCTCAGATCACGTCGGATGGAAAAGTGAAGGATTATAACAGTGTGGTCGTTGTGGACGATGCCGCTTATGAGCTGTACACATATCTGGATGATGTGGCAGCAAACTATGCAAAGAGCATTAATAAAGTAGCTAAGAATCTGGATGGTAAGGCAGATGTTTATGATCTGGTCATTCCACTCAGCTCCGGAATTACGTTTCCGGATAATCTGCGGGATGAGATCAAATCCTCTGATCAGCGGGAAGCAATGAAAAAGATTCAGGATAAGATGAGCGACAAAGTAAAAAGTGTCGATGTCTATGATACGCTGATGCAGCATCGTGAAGAATATGAATATTACCGCACAGATCATCACTGGACAACACTTGGCGCATATTATGCATACACTGATTTTTGCAAGGCAAAAGGTATCGAACCGGAAGAACTTGATAGTTATGATACAAAAGAGTTTGACGGATTCCTTGGTTCTTTTTATAATGATACTAGTGACGCAAAGTTAAAGAAAAATCCGGATGTGGTTACCGCATACTATCCACACAACGATAGTGTGATGCATGTGACTGCGTCAGACGGACAGAAATATGACTGGCCAGTGATTTATGATGTCACGAATTATGGAGCAGCATTGAAATATAGTGCTTTTATTGCAAGTGATAATCCTTATACGGTGATCGAGAACAAGGATTTGACAGATGGAAGTTCATGTGTTGTTGTGAAAGAATCTTTTGGTAATGCGTTTGTACCGTTTTTGGTCGATCACTATCAGAAAATATATGTGATTGATTATCGGTATTGGACCGGAAGCATCAGCAAGTTTGCACAGGAAAACAAAGTGCAGGATGTGCTTTTCCTTAATAATCTCTCCATGATCCGTAACAAGAGCCTGGTTGGTAAATTATATAGAGTTCTATAGAGAAAAAGGAGGCCAATCCTGTGGTTAAATATTACAAGACGGATGATCGGAAGATTCATGAAGAACATGCCATCCAGACAGGTGTGTGGGTACAGATGGTAAACCCGGGTGTAGCGGAAGGACAGATGGTCGCGGATGCCCTTGGTGTGGATATCGAAGATGTACTTGCCGCATTGGATGAAGAAGAAAGTTCCCGTATTGAATTACAAGATGGATATACATTGATTCTTGTAGATATTCCATCGATTGAAATTCGACACGAGAAGGAATCCTATACGACCATTCCACTTGGCATTATCATTACTGCAGATGAGATTGTAACCGTCTGTACAGAGGATACACCGGTGCTTCAGGCATTTTTGAATAATCGTGTAAAAGAATTCAGTACGAAGAAAAAGCTTCGTTTTGTATATCAGATTCTGTATCGTATTGCCGTGCTTTATCAGAGTGATCTTCGTATCATTGATAAGATGCGTACAGAAATCGAAGAACGAGTAGGGGATGATACCGAGGAAGTCGATCTGATTGCATTACATGAACTGGAGTCGACGCTCGTATACTTTGCGACATCTCTGCGTGCCAATGGCGTTGTGCTTGACCGCCTGACGCGTTACAAACGTCTCGAACAGTATCCGGAAGATAAGGAATTGCTCGGAGACGTTATTGTGGAGAACAAGCAGGCGATTGAGATGACTGGTATTTATCGAGATATCATCAATGGTACCAGAGAGCTGCTTTCCTCTGTCATTGACAATAGGATGAACAGCATCATGAAATCCCTGACGGTCATCACGTTGATCATGGCTATTCCAACCGTAATCTCTGGAATCTATGGAATGAACGTCAATGCCAAATGGGTACCATTTGCAAATACTGCATATGGATTTGGTATTATATGTGGAATTATCGTAATCATTTGTATACTGATTTTCCTTTTGCTTCGCAAAAAGAGAATTCTGTAGAGGTTTGTATTATAAAATAAGAATGGAAAAGATCAGAATTTATGTCTGCATGGACATGATTTTGGTCTTTTTATTTTATGAAATATTTTTTCTGTTTTTAAAAACTTTTTCGCAAATTATTACAATGTCTTTGTGTAAGGGAAAAAGAAAGGAATCACAAAGTGACAAAACAAAAGTTTAACGAATTTGTTCTGGCGCAGGGGCGGGATATTCTGTGGTTTTGCAGAATAACAACACAAAGCACAGCAGCAGGCGATGAATTGTATCAGGACACAATGCTCACACTTTTGGAGCAGCTTCCGCAATTGGAAGAGATGGGTAATGTGAAGAGCTATGCACTTTCTGTGGCGATTCGGATTTGGAAAAACCACAAGAGAAAATTTGCATGGCGCGCACGAATTGCACCGCAGGAAAGCTATGAAGTACATATGGAAAACGGTGGGGAACATAACGTAGCGGAAATCGGAAAAACAAATCCAGAGGCACAGGTATTGCAGGAGGAAACAATACAGGAGGTGCGGCAGCTGGTGCAGAAACTTCCAGAAAAGTATCGGCTGGTTGTGTATTTGTACTATTCGGCAGATATGAAGATTGCGGAAATTGCAGAGTGTATGCATGTGTCGGACAACACAGTAAAAACCCGCTTGCGCAAGGCGAAAATGTTGCTGAAAGAGAAAATGGAGGTTACAGGATATGAAAGATAGAGAATTGGATGATATTCTTAAAAAAGCCCTTACACCACAGAACGAGATCAGAGAAGAGGAAATTCTGGTTCAAAACAAGAAGAGGGAGGGAAAAACTATGAGAAGAAAACGTGCAAAGAAATTTTGGGTTTCCGGGGTTGCGGTTGCTATGCTGGCAGTCATCTGCATTCTCCCACAGACATCTTTTGCGGAGCAGATAAAAGATATGTTTCGTGGAATATGGGGAGAACAAAGTGCGCTGACGGACTACGTGAAGAGAGGTGTGTATACGGATCAGGACAAGCACATGCTGTTTTCAGTGGAAGAGGTGCTTTCAGATGAGGCAGTAGTAAGCGTAGTTGTCCGATATGAAGCGCTTGACGAGACTGGCGAAGAATGGCTGAAAACAAAGGGACCGGCTGGAGAGGATGGAAAGGACCAGTATGGAAATATCCGGATAAGTAATCAATTGTATTTGCAATGGGGAAAAGAAGATCCATTACGGAGTGGCGGATCTCTTGTGAGATCAAAGAGTGATAAAAAAGTGCAATATTTTGAACTTGGAGTTAAGGAAGAACAAGAGCTTGGTAAATTAAAAAATGCCACATTGTATTACAATCTTCCGACAAAAGAACAAAAACAGACGGCTCTTGATACGAGCTGTAATGTTCCGGTATATCAATATGCATTAAAAGCCAGGGATGGAAAACAGCTTAGTTCCTACTATGAGCCGAAGCATGTCCGGATTACGCCTCTCAGTGCAGTGATTTATGGATCTACGACGGAAAAATATGAAAAAGGACGTAAAGTAAGTTTAGATGGAATAGCCTTTGGAACAGACGAATGGGGAAAAAATGGTGAGAGCATTGGAGAATGCATATCTATGGATGCGGTTATGACTTTTAAGGATGGCAGTGACAAGTGGGTTACCAACCAGGGAGGCACTTCGGTACTGGCAGCGTTTAAGGATCAGAAGACGAAAGAAAAATATTCGGATTGCAATTGCGAAATTCTCGGTATGAACTTTTACAGAGTAACCGATTATTTGGGCTTGGTCATCTCTCAAAAAATTGATCCGGAAAACGTGAGTGCATTGGTTCTTAAGAATCAAAATCGGGAAGTGACTTATGAACTGGTACCGGAAGATATAAAATAGTATTCATTTAAATTTTCTTTTACTTCGCAAAATAAGAATTTTGTGATATAATATCACATACAACAGAATAAGAAGCGCAAAAGCCAAGATTTATGTTCGAGGGGGGACTGGATTTTGGCTTTTTCTTATTTTGAAACAACCCGAAAGGAGTAGAGGATTATGAAAATGTTATCGGATGTACTGGTAAAAATCGATGATTTTGTGTGGGGACCGGTGATGCTGATCCTTCTGGTAGGCACTGGAGTGTTTCTTACGATTCGGACCAAAGCGCTTTGCTGGAGAAATCTTCCCTATGCATTGCGAAGTGTGCTCAGTAAGGAAGCAAGACAGAAAAAGGGCGAAGGCGATGTGTCACCGTTTTCGGCATTGACAACGGCGCTTGCAGCAACCATTGGAACAGGAAATATCGTTGGAGTGGCTACGGCCATGGTATCCGGTGGTCCCGGCGCACTCGTCTGGATGTGGATTTCCGCAGCATTTGGCCTGACATCAAAGTTCAGTGAGTGTATGCTTGCAATCAAATATCGAGAAGTTAACGAAAAAGGCGAAATGTCCGGCGGCCCGATGTATACCATGAAAAAAGGATTCAAGAATAAGAAGTTTGGAGCGGTGCTTGGCTGGCTGTTTGCATTGTTTGCAGTAATTGCATCATTCGGAATCGGAAACCTGACCCAGGGGAATTCCATTTCTTCCGCATTGGACACGACATTTGGTGTTCCAGTCTGGGTAACTGGAATTGTCATTACCGTGCTTGCACTTGCAATTATTCTTGGTGGAATCAAATCAATCTCAAAAGTGTCACAGGTGGTTGTGCCGCTTATGGCAGTGTTTTATGTTGTGGCAGGTCTGATCATTATCATCGGAAATATCCGGAATGTACCGGCCGGTGTTGTGATGATATTTAAGATGGCGTTTTCCGCAAAAGCGGTTGGCGGCGGACTTTGCGGAAGCATTGTTGCATCGATGATGCAGGCAATACGTTTTGGTGTAGCCCGTGGCGTATTTTCCAATGAAGCGGGCATGGGATCTGCGGCGATTACGGCAGCTGCAGCAAGCACCAATGATCCGGTGCGTCAGGGATACATCAACATGACAGGTACATTCTGGGATACGATTGTTGTATGTACGATCACAGGTCTTTGTATCGCAAGTTCTGGTGTGTTGGGAAGCACAGATACTTCTGCAACGGGAACGTATTATTATGAAGCGGCAGATGAAGCGTTGACATTTTCGCTGGAAGGAAATGACGGCAAAACATCTACCACGAGATATACAATCTCGGATTATCAGACAACGGAAGACAAAACGCAGATGGTTCTTGCAGACGGATCAGACACTTTGACACTCACGTTGGAAGGAAATGCATCGCCTCTGGGAGATACAGAAAACAAAAATCTGACAGGAACATGGGAAGATGACTCAGCGAATGAATATGTATTTGAAGATGATGGAAAGCTGGAATATCGCGAACTTGTTGTTGGATCTGCACTTACAATTTCAGCATTTGAAACGATACTCGGAGAACCGGGAGGCTGGCTGGTATGTATTGCGATTGCACTGTTTGCATTCTCGACAATTCTTGGATGGGAGTATCACGGAGAAAAGGCATTCGAGTATTTATTTGGTACCCATCGGTTTAATCTGATCTATCGTATTGTTTTTTCACTCATGGTGTTTGTGGGAGCGACCACGACACTGAAGATTGCCTGGAATTTCTCAGATATAGCCAATGCATTGATGGCAATTCCAAATCTGATCTGTATGCTCGCAATGAGCGGTGTGATTGTAGAAGAGGTGAACCGTTATCAGAAAGTGATTCAGAAAAAAAAGAGAAGGTAAATAAAAAAGTCAGTCTATGTATACAGATACAGGACTGACTTTAATCGTTATTATTTATTTGCGCTGAAAACGTCCACTGGCACCGCATGGAAGAACCAGACCGTTAGAAGAGACTGGAAGCCCGATTTCTTCTGCTGTAATGGTGCCATTATATTTTCCGAGAACGGTATGAATCATGTAAGACAGAACGGCAGGCTGCAGACCTGTCGTATAGGAATTAATAAGGAAGAAAAGCGGATTGTCCGTCAGAATCTGGCTGCATAACTGAACCAGTGGATAAATGCTTTCTTCGATTTTCCAGATTTCACCCTTTGGTCCACGACCGTAAGATGGTGGATCCATGATAATCGCATCGTAATGATTGCCGCGACGGATTTCACGTTCTACGAATTTGACACAATCATCCACCAGCCAGCGAATTGGCGCATCCCCTAATCCGGAAGATACTGCGTTTTCTTTTGCCCAGGTAACCATTCCTTTGGAAGCATCCACGTGCGTTACGCTTGCTCCGGAAGCGGCGGCAGCCAGTGTGGCACCACCTGTATAGGCAAAGAGGTTTAATACCTTAACAGGACGTCCTTTCTTTACCTCGGCATGAATGAGCTGTGAGAACCAGTTCCAGTTTGTTGCCTGTTCCGGGAAAAGACCGGTATGTTTAAAACTGAATGGCTTCAGGTGAAAGGTAAGCTCCTTATTAATAGGAAGAGAATAGTGTATGGTCCACTCTTCTGGCAAATTGAAGAATTCCCATTCACCGCCACCTTTGGAACTTCTATGGTAATGTCCGTTCATGTGCTTCCAGCCTTTTTCTTTCTTTGGAGTATCCCAGATGACCTGTGGGTCCGGGCGTACGAGCGTGTATTTACCCCAACGCTCGAGCTTTTCACCCTGTGAACAATCAATGACTTCATAATCTTTCCATTTATCTGCTAACCACATATGATTTCCTCTTTCTTCTATATATAATGATGTGATGGCCAAAAGGTCTTTTGACCCTTTAATCATATAATAGAAATGGAAGGGCTGCAAGCAAATAAAAAAATATTAAAAAAATACTTGCATTTTTTGAAAATACCATATATAATAGCAAGTGCTGTGGCATTGATAGCTGTGAAGCGTGAGGTTGCTGCTTACAAATTAGCAGGTTTTCCGTGGAGCGAATGTCAAGTTAGGAAACTGACGACAAGTCACTGTACAAACAATATGGTCTACAGTAAAGTAGAATGATGTGTGAAGAATGCTTAAGGGATGGAGCATGACAGATAAACGACTGTAAGGTTGCGAAGAGATTAGCTGTAAGCGACAATCCTTTGGAGGGATGACGGAAATCGGTTATATGGAATCCGTCGCAGACAACCGTCCTTATGACAGGAAACACACGGGTATGTGTACAGTCACCGCTTGTCGTACTATTTAAAAGTGCGAAAAGGAGGCGACTTTTTTTATGGCAAGTCAAGTAATGAGAATTACTCTCAAAGCTTATGATCACGAATTAGTTGATTCATCAGCAAAGAAAATCATCGAGACTGTAAAGAAGAACGGATCACAGGTGAGCGGACCGGTACCTCTTCCTACTAAGAAGGAAGTAGTTACAATTCTTAGAGCTACTCACAAGTACAAAGATTCCCGTGAACAGTTCGAGCAGAGAACTCATAAGAGACTTATCGATATTGTGACACCAACACAGAAGACTGTTGATGCATTATCTCGTTTAGAGATGCCAGCTGGTGTTTATATCGATATCAAAATGAAACAGAAATAATAACTGTTTCGACAATTATTTAATTATGTAAGTCCTGATTAGTTATTTCATATAGATATGGCTGCTCTAGGATGAACGGTTCCGCTACTCCACAATCGATTATCTTCGCGGGTCGGTAAAAGTGGGCAAGAAGCGTTCCGCTGTAGAAAACAGGAGGTAAAAAATGAAGAAAGCAATTTTAGCAACAAAAGTCGGAATGACTCAGATCTTCAATGCAGACGGCGTATTAGTGCCGGTTACTGTATTACAGGCTGGTCCATGTGTTGTTACTCAGGTGAAAACAGTTGAGAACGACGGATACAGCGCAGTTCAGGTTGGTTTTGTTGACAAGAAAGAAAAAGTTGTTAACAAAGATGCTAACGGAAAGAAAGAAATTCGTAACAGACATGGCGTTAACAAGGCTCAGATGGGACACTTCGCTAAAGCTGGTGTATCTGGCAAGAGATTTGTTCGTGAGTTCAAGTTTGAGAACGCAGCAGATTACAATTTAGCAGATGAAATCAAAGCTGACATCTTCGCTGAAGGAGATAAGGTTGATGTAACTGCTATTTCAAAAGGTAAAGGTTTCCAGGGTGCTATTAAGAGATTAGGTCAGCACAGAGGACCTATGGCTCATGGTTCTAAATTCCATCGTCATCAGGGTTCTAACGGTGCATGTTCTTCTCCAAGCCGTGTATTCAAGGGAAAAGGAATGCCTGGACACATGGGTAGCGTAAAGGTTACAACTCAGAATCTTGAAGTTGTAAGAGTTGACGCAGAGAACAACTTACTGTTAATCAAGGGTGCAGTTCCAGGAGCTAAGAAAGCCCTCATCACAGTAAAAGAGACCACAAAGTCTGGTAAATAGTGCATAGTAAGAAAGGAGGAACTTTACGATGGCTAAAGTAGCTGTTTATAATATGGAAGGTAAAGAGGTTGATTCAATCGAATTAAACGATTCCATTTTCGGCGTAGAAATTAATGAGCATTTAGTTCATATGGCTGTACTTCAGCAGCTTGCAAATAATCGCCAGGGAACACAGAAAGCTAAGACACGTTCTGAAGTTCGCGGTGGCGGAAGAAAACCATGGAGACAGAAGGGAACTGGTCATGCAAGACAGGGATCTACAAGAGCTCCACAGTGGACAGGCGGCGGAGTTGTATTCGCTCCAGTACCAAGAGATTACTCTTTCAAGCTTAACAAGAAGGAAAAGAGAGCAGCATTAAAGTCTGTACTTACTTCTAAAGTAGCTGATGGAAAGTTCGTAGTTGTTGATGATCTTAAATTAGACGAGATCAAGACAAAGAAATTCGTTGAGGTTCTGAATAACCTTAAAGTTGAGAAAGCTTTAGTTGTATTAAATGATATGGATACAAACGTAATCGCATCTGCAGCTAACCTTCCGACAGTTAAGACTGCTCAGACAAACGAGTTAAATGTATTTGATGCATTAAAGTATGATACAGTAGTAGTTACAAAGGCTGCTGTTGCAACAATCGAGGAGGTGTATGCATAATGGCAAACGTACAGTATTATGATGTAATCCTCAAACCAGTAGTAACTGAGAAGAGTATGAATGCAATGGCTGAGAAGAAATATACATTTCTTGTTCATCCAGACGCAAACAAGACTATGATCAAAGAAGCAGTAGAAAGAATGTTCGAAGGCACAAAGGTTGCCAAAGTCAACACAATGAACTGTGAAGGCAAGAACAGAAGACGTGGAATGGTTACTGGAAAGACTGCTAAGACAAAGAAAGCAATCGTTCAGTTAACAGAGGACAGCAAGGATATCGAGATTTTCGCTGGACTTTAATTTCCACAAGGTGCACATTACATGAAAGTTCGCTGATGCGAAGCAATGTGCGTAGGCAATGCATCTACGATGCATTACAAGATATACGTCAGTGATGACGTGATAATGAAAACATCGAAAGGAGAAAAACAATGGGAATTAAGACATATAACCCATATACACCTTCCAGAAGAAATATGACTGGCTCTGATTTCGCAGAGATCACAAAGACAACTCCTGAGAAGTCCCTTACAACTTCTTTAAAGAAGAACGCTGGTCGTAACAATCAGGGTAAAATCACAGTTAGACACCAGGGTGGTGGAAACAGAAGAAAATACAGAATCATCGACTTCAAGAGAAGAAAAGATGGTATTCCGGCAACTGTAATTGGTATCGAGTACGATCCAAACAGAACTGCTAATATCGCATTAATCTGCTATGCAGATGGACAGAAAGCATACATCTTGGCTCCTGCAGGATTAACTGATGGAATGAAAGTTATGAATGGACCAGAGGCTGAGGTAAGAGTTGGAAATTGCTTACCACTTGAGAATATCCCAGTTGGTACACAGATCCACAACATCGAGTTACTTCCAGGCAAGGGTGGACAGTTAGTTCGTTCCGCTGGACTTAGCGCACAGCTGATGGCTAAGGAAGGAAAGTACGCAACACTTCGTCTTCCTTCAGGCGAGATGAGAATGGTTCCAATTCAGTGTAGAGCAACAATCGGTGTTATCGGAAACGGTGACCATAACCTCGTAAATATTGGTAAGGCTGGACGTAAGCGTCACATGGGTATCCGCCCAACAGTTCGTGGTTCTGTTATGAACCCTAATGACCATCCACACGGTGGTGGTGAAGGTAAGGCTCCAGTAGGTCGTCCAGGACCATGTACTCCATGGGGCAAGCCTGCACTTGGTTTAAAGACCAGAAAGAAGAACAAGCAGTCTAACAAGCTTATCGTAAGAAGAAGAGACGGTAAAGCGATCAAATAATTAGGAGGTTGAAGAAATGGCACGTTCACTTAAAAAAGGACCATTTGCTGATGAAAGCTTACTGAAAAAAGTAGATGCTATGAACGCTTCCGGAGACAAGTCCGTAATTAAGACTTGGTCCCGTCGTTCTACTATTTTCCCATCTTTCGTTGGACACACAATCGCTGTTCATGACGGAAGAAAGCATGTTCCGGTATATGTTACTGAGGATATGGTTGGACACAAGCTCGGTGAGTTCGTTGCAACAAGAACTTACAGAGGACATGGAAAAGACGAGAAGAAATCAGGCGTAAGATAATATTTAGTGAAAGGAGGTTTCATCCATGGCAAAAGGACATAGATCCCAGATCAAGAGAGAGAGAAACGAAGTAAAAGATACAAGACCTTCAGCTAAGTTATCTTATGCTAGAGTGTCCGTTCAGAAAGCTTGCTTCGTATTAGATGCAATTCGTGGTAAAGATGTAGCAACTGCACTTGCAATTGTTTCATACAACCCAAGATACGCTTCAAGCGTAGTAGAGAAGTTATTAAAATCAGCCATCGCTAATGCTGAGAACAACAATGGAATGAAAGCAGAGAACCTTTATGTAGCAGAGTGCTACGCAAATAAGGGACCAACAATGAAGAGAATTCATCCTAGAGCACAGGGTAGAGCTTATAGAATCGAGAAGAGAATGAGCCACATTACAATCGTGCTTGATGAAAGATAGGAGGCAATCATGGGACAGAAGGTTAATCCTCATGGATTAAGAGTCGGCGTTATCAAAGATTGGGATTCTAAATGGTATGCAGATGGCGATTTCGCAGATTACTTAGTCGAAGATTACAATATCAGAACATTTTTAAAGAAAAAATTATACGCTGCTGGTGTTTCTAAGATCGAGATCGAGAGAGCATCAGATCGCGTTAAGGTTATCATTTACACAGCTAAGCCAGGTGTTGTAATTGGTAAGGGCGGAGCTGAGATCGAGAAGGTTAAGGCAGAAGTTCAGAAACTTACAGACAAGAAATTAGTTGTAGATATCAAAGAAGTAAAGAGACCTGACCGTGACGCTCAGTTAGTAGCTGAGAACATCGCTTTACAGCTTGAGAACCGTGTTTCTTTCCGTAGAGCAATGAAGTCCTGCATGGGTCGTGCAATGAAGAGCGGCGCTAAGGGTATCAAGACATCTTGTTCCGGACGTCTTGGTGGAGCAGATATGGCTCGTACAGAGTTCTACTCTGATGGAACTATTCCGCTTCAGACACTTCGTGCAGATATCGATTATGGATTCGCAGAGGCAGATACAACTTACGGTAAAGTAGGTGTTAAGGTTTGGATCTACCGTGGCGAAGTGCTTCCTACAAAGGCTAATAAGGAAGGAGGAGCTCAGTAATTATGTTAATGCCAAAGAGAGTTAAACATCGTAAACAGTTCCGTGGTTCCATGGCTGGTAAAGCTACCAGAGGAAACAAGATCACATACGGTGAGTATGGTATCGTAGCATTAGAGCCTTGCTGGATTAAGGCTAATCAGATTGAGGCTGCCCGTGTTGCTATGACAAGATACATCAAGCGTGGTGGTAAAGTTTGGATTAAGATTTTCCCAGAGAAGCCTGTAACTCATAAGCCTATGGGTGTTCGTATGGGTAAAGGAAAAGGTGCCCTTGAGTATTGGGTAGCCGTAGTGAAACCAGGTAGAGTATTATTTGAAATCTCCGGTGTTCCGGAAGACGTAGCTAAAGAAGCTTTACGTCTTGCTACACATAAATTACCTTGCAAATGTAAAGTAGTTTCACGTGCAGATTTAGAAGGCGGTGAATCAAATGAAAACTAGTGCATATTTAGAAGAATTAAAGACACTTTCTGTTGCAGATTTAAAGGCACAGTTAGTTGATGCGAAAAAGGAACTTTTCAATTTGAGATTCCAGAATGCAACCAATCAGTTAGATAACACAGCAAGAATTAAGGAAGTTCGTAAGAATATTGCTAGAATTCAGACTGTTATCACCGAGAAGGCTAGTGTTGCTGAATAAATCCAATTCTCAGAAAGGAGACTTCGGTCGTGGAAGAAAGAAATCTTAGAAAAACACGTGTAGGTGTTGTTGTTAGCGATAAGATGGAAAAGACAATCGTTGTAGCTGTAAAGAACAACGAGAGACATCCACTTTACAACAAGATCGTTAAAAAGACTTATAAATTAAAAGCTCATGACGAGAACAACGATGCTAAGATCGGTGATACCGTTAGAGTTATGGAAACAAGACCATTATCTAAAGATAAGAGATGGAGACTTGTAGAAATCATGGAAAGAGCAAAATAATAAAAGGAGGCTACAAGCATGGTACAGCAGGAAAGCAGACTCAAGGTTGCTGATAACACTGGCGCTAAAGAGTTACTTGTTATCCGCGTTATGGGTGGATCTACCAGAAGATATGCGAACATCGGTGATGTAATCGTTGCTACTGTTAAAGATGCAACACCAGGCGGTGTTGTTAAAAAAGGCGATGTCGTTAAAGCCGTAGTTGTTCGTTCAGTAAAGGGTGCCCGTCGTAAAGATGGTTCCTATATTAAATTTGATGAGAACGCAGCAGTTATTATCAAAGACGATAAGACTCCAAGAGGAACACGTATCTTTGGACCAGTAGCTCGTGAGCTTCGTGAGAAGCAGTTCATGAAGATTGTTTCTCTGGCTCCAGAAGTATTATAGGAGGAACGAAGATGGCAAGTATGAAAATCAAAAAAGGCGATATGGTTAAAGTTATCGCTGGAAGAGATAAAGACAAAGAGGGCAAGGTTATTGCCGTAAACAAAAAAGACAACACACTCCTCGTTGAAGGTGTCAACATGGTTACAAAGCATGCAAAACCAAGCATGAGCAACCAGCAGGGCGGAATCCTTCATCAGGAAGGACCTATTGATGCATCTAACGTAATGTTCCTTCACAAAGGAAAAGCTACTCGCGTAGGTTTCAAGATGGACGGAGACAAGAAAGTACGTTTTGCTAAATCAACAGGCGATGTTATCGATTAATTGAAGAGAGGAGGACAAAACATTGAGTAGACTTAAAGAGCAGTACGAAAATGAGATCAAAGACGCAATGATCAAAAAGTTCGGATACAAGAATACCATGGAGGTTCCAAAGCTTGACAAGATCGTAGTTAACATGGGTGTTGGTGAGGCTAAGGAGAACGCAAAGATTCTTGAGGCAGCTGTAAAGGACATGGAAGCAATCACAGGTCAGAAGGCTGTTACAACAAAGGCAAAGAATGCTATCGCTAACTTCAAGATCAGAGAGAATATGCCAATTGGATGTAAGGTTACATTACGTGGTGAGAAGATGTATGAGTTCGCTGATCGTCTGATCAACTTAGCATTACCTCGTGTACGTGACTTCAGAGGTGTTAATCCTAACGCATTTGATGGTCGTGGAAACTACGCACTTGGTATCAAGGAGCAGATTATCTTCCCAGAGATCGAGTACGATAAGGTAGATAAGGTTCGTGGTATGGATATCATCTTTGTTACAACAGCAAAGACTGATGAAGAGGCACGTGAATTATTGACTCTGTTCAATATGCCATTCGCTAAATAATTAGGAGGGAATTTTAATGGCTAAGACAAGTATGAAAGTTAAGCAGCAGCGTAAACCAAAATTCTCTACTAGAGAATATACACGTTGCAGAATTTGTGGACGTCCACATTCAGTTTTAAGAAAATACGGAATCTGCAGAGTATGTTTCCGTGAGTTAGCATATAAAGGTCAGATCCCAGGCGTTAAGAAGGCATCTTGGTAAACCTTTAAGAGAAAAGTAGTAATCCAAAAGGAGGAAAAATGTCATGATGATGACAAGTGATCCAATTGCAGATATGCTTACAAGAATTCGTAATGCAAATACTGCAAAACATGATACAGTAGATATCCCAGCTTCTAAGATCAAAGTTGCTATCGCTGGCATCCTTGTTGATGAAGGATTCATCGAGAAGTATGACATCATCGAGGATGGTAACTTCAAGACTATCCGCGTAACATTAAAGTATGGTGCAGATAAGAACGAGAAGATCATTACAGGAATTAAGAGAATCTCTAAGCCAGGTTTACGTGTATACGCTGGTAAAGATGAAATCCCGAGTGTACTTGGTGGATTAGGAATCGCAATCCTTTCTACAAACCAGGGAATCGTAACTGACAAAGAGGCTAGAAAGCTTAAAGTCGGTGGCGAAGTATTAGCATTTGTATGGTAGTTCATACAAAGTAAATTTTCCAAAAAGTATAAACCGGTCGTATGACCGGACATACAATAGAAACTATTAAACATCCAAAAATATAGGAGGTACGGGCATGTCACGTATAGGAAGAATGCCAATCGCAGTTCCAGCTGGTGTAACAGTTGAGGTTGCAGAAAATAATCATGTGACTGTAAAAGGTCCAAAGGGTACTCTTGAGAGAACACTTCCATCTGAGATGGATATCAAAGTAGAGAACTCTGAAATCGTAGTAACCAGACCAAACGATTTAAAGAAAATGAAATCCTTACATGGATTAACAAGAACACTGATTAACAATATGGTTATTGGTGTTACAGAAGGATACACCAAGACTCTTGAAGTTAATGGTGTAGGTTATAGAGCTTCCAAGTCTGGAAAGAAGCTGACACTCAACTTAGGATATTCTCATCCGGTTGAGATGGAAGATCCGGAAGGACTCGAGGCAGTTGTTGAAGATAATAAGATTATCATCAAAGGTATTGATAAAGAAAAAGTTGGCCAGTACGCAGCTGAAATCAGAGATAAGAGAAGACCTGAGCCATACAAGGGCAAGGGTATCAAGTATGCTGATGAGGTTATTAGACGTAAGGTTGGTAAGACTGGTAAGAAATAATTAAAGGAGTGGACAAGAAATGGTTAGTAAAAAGTCAAGAACAGAAGTTCGTGAAAAGAAGCATAGCAGAATGCGTAATCATCTTGCAGGTACAGCACAGCGTCCTCGTTTAGCTGTATTCAGAAGTAATAACCATATGTATGCTCAGATTATTGATGATACAGTTGGAAATACACTTGTTTCTGCTTCAACCCTGGATAAGGATTTAAAAGCAGAGGTCGAGAAGACTAATAACGTTGATGCAGCAGCAAAGCTTGGTACTGTTATTGCAAAGAAAGCATTAGATAAGGGTATTACCACAGTTGTCTTCGATAGAGGCGGTTTTATTTACGCAGGCAAGGTAAAAGCATTAGCTGAAGCAGCAAGAGAAGCTGGTTTAGAGTTTTAGGAGGAGACAAACATGAAACGTGAAATCATTGATGCTAGTCAATTAGAATTAGTTGACCAGGTTGTTGACATCAAGCGTGTAACAAAGGTTGTTAAGGGTGGACGTAACATGCGTTTCACAGCTCTCGTTGTTGTTGGTGACAAAAACGGTCATGTTGGCGCTGGTCTTGGAAAAGCAGCTGAAATTCCTGAAGCTATCCGCAAAGGTAAAGAAGATGCAATCAAGAGCCTGATCAGTGTTAGATTAGACGAGAACAATTCTATTACACATGATGTAACAGGAAAATATACAGGTGCTTCCGTATTATTAAAGAAGTCTCCTGAAGGTACTGGTATCATCGCTGGTGGTCCTGCTCGTTCCGTATGTGAGCTTGCTGGTATCACTAACATTCGTACCAAGTCACTGGGATCTAACAATAAGCAGAATGTAGTTCTTGCTACAATTGAAGCTTTAGCACAGCTTAGAAGCCCAGAAGAAGTTGCAAGACTTCGTGGTAAGTCTGTAGAAGAAATCTTAGGTTAAGGAGGAGCAAGTAAGTCATGGCAGATAAAGTAAAAGTTACACTTATTAAGTCAACAATCGGTGCTGTTCCTAAGAACAAGAAGACAATCGAAGCTCTTGGATTAACCAAGTTAAACAAGACTGTAGAGTTACCAAACAACGCAGCTACACAGGGCGCGCTTCGTAAAGTAGCACCATACGTAAAAGTAGAAGAAGCATAAAGAATAAAATAAGGAGGTGCCAAAATGGATTTATCTAGTTTGAAAGCAGCTGAAGGATCAGCGCATAGCGATAATTTCAGAAGAGGCCGTGGACATGGTTCAGGAAACGGTAAGACTGCTGGTAAGGGCCATAAGGGTCAGAAAGCTCGTTCTGGAGCTCCAAGACCAGGTTTCGAAGGTGGCCAGATGCCATTATACAGAAGATTACCTAAGAGAGGTTTCAAGTGCAGAAACTCTAAGGAAATCGTTGGTATTAATCTTTCCGCTCTTGAGAAATTCGATAACGATGCAGTCGTATCAGTTGAGACACTGATCGAGGCAGGTATTGTTAAGAATCCTAGAGATGGAGTTAAAATTCTCGGTAATGGAGAACTTACTAAGAAGCTTACAGTTCAGGCTAACGCGTTCAGTGCTAGTGCTAAGGAGAAAATTGAAGCTCTTGGTGGAAAAGCAGAGGTGATCTAATGTTCGAGACACTTCGTAATGCGTTCAAAGTAAAAGATATTCGTAAGAGAATTCTCTTTACTTTCTTCATGCTGGTTGTCATCCGAATCGGAAGCGAGCTTCCGGCTCCGGGTGTCAACGGAGATGTCTTTAAGGAGTGGTTTACTAGTCAGGCAGCTGATGGATTGGGGTTTTTTAATGCAATTACAGGTGGTTCATTCTTAAATATGTCCATCTTCGCTTTGAATATTACCCCATACATTACTTCTTCCATCATTATGCAGCTTTTGACAATTGCTATTCCGAAATTGGAAGAGATGCAGCGTGATGGTGAAGAGGGAAGAAAGAAGATTGTTTCTATCACTCGTTATCTGACAATTGTATTGGGATTGATTCAGTCTATCGCAATGACAATTGGATTTTACCGTGGTGGATATTTGACAAGCAACAGTCCTCTTACTGTTATCATGGTAGTTACCGGCTTGACAGCTGGATCTGCAGTACTTATGTGGATCGGTGAGAGAATCACTGAGAAGGGTGTTGGAAATGGTATTTCAATTGTGTTAACAATTAATATTATTTCACGTATTCCACAGGATTTAGGAACTCTTTGGACTCAGTTTATTGCTAATAAATCGATTCCTAAGGGTATTGTTGCAGCACTGATCATCATTGCAATTATTGTTGCTATGGTTGTATTCGTTGTTGTATTACAGGATGCTGAAAGAAGAATTCCAGTTCAGTATTCCAAGAAACTTCAGGGTCGTAAACAGGTTGGCGGACAGCAGACCTATATACCTCTGAAGGTAAACACTGGTGGTGTTATCCCGGTTATTTTTGCTCAGTCACTGATGCAGACACCGGTTATCATTGCAAGTTTTCTTGGAAAAGGAAATGGAACAGGCGTAGGCAGCCAGATTTTAAAGGGATTATCACAGTCTAACTGGTGTAATCCAGAACAGCCGATTTACACAATCGGACTTGCAGTTTATCTTGTATTGATTATTGCATTTGCATATTTCTATACACAGATTACATTTAATCCGTTAGAGATTGCAAACAATATGAAACGTGCCGGGGGCTTTATTCCTGGTATCAGACCGGGTAAGCCGACAAGTGATTACTTAAATCAAATACTCAATTATATTGTCTTTATTGGTGCAATTGGTCTTTCCATTGTTGCATTTATTCCGATTTTCTTCAACGGTGTATTTAAGGCTGATGTATCATTCGGTGGTACATCCATCATCATTATTGTTGGTGTAATCATTGAGACATTAAAGCAGATTGAATCACAGATGAGAGTTCGTTATTACAAAGGATTTTTGAACGATTAGTTATGTTTTGGAGATACTGAATAAAGTATCTCCATTCATAATATAATGCGCATTTTAGAGAATGGAGAAAAATATATGAAAATTATTATGTTAGGGGCTCCGGGAGCTGGTAAAGGAACGCAGGCAAAACAGATTGCTGCAAAGTACCAGATTCCTCATATTTCAACAGGTGACATTTTTCGTGCAAATATCAAAAATGGCACTGAGTTAGGAAAAAAAGCAAAAACTTATATGGATCAGGGTGCACTTGTACCGGACGAATTGACATGTGATCTGGTTATGGATCGTATTCAGCAGGATGACTGCAAGAATGGTTTTGTTTTAGATGGTTTCCCAAGAACAATTCCGCAGGCAGAAGCATTGGATGCAGCGCTGAAGAAGATCAATCAGACAATGGATTACGCAATCGATGTTGATGTTCCGGATGAGAACATTGTAAAACGTATGGGAGGACGTCGTGCGTGCTTAAATTGTGGAGCTACTTACCATATCGTATTCAATCCTACAAAGGTAGAAGGAAAATGTGATGCGTGTGGAAGCGATACAGTACTTCGTGATGACGATAAGCCAGAAACGGTTCAGAAGCGTTTATCCGTATATCATGAGCAGACACAGCCTTTAATTGATTATTATAAAAATCAGGGAATCTTAAAATCTGTCGATGGAACAAAACCGATGGATGATGTATTCACAGATATTGTTGCTATTCTGGGAGAATAAGAATGAAAGTAACAATTAAGACTTCCGAAGAAATAGAATTGATGCGTAAGGCAGGAAAAATTCTTGCGGAAGTACATCAATGTCTTGGAAAAGAAATTAAGCCAGGAATGTCTACTTTAGACATTGACCGGTTGGGAGAAGAGATGATCCGAAGCTACGGATGTATACCTTCTTTTAAGAATTATTGTGGCTATCCTGCTTCCATTTGCGTTTCTGTAAATGAAGAAGTGGTCCACGGAATTCCGAAGAAATCAAGGATTATCCAGGAAGGCGACATAGTCAGTCTTGACGCAGGCGTAATATATGAAGGTTATCATTCGGATGCGGCAAGAACAGTTGCTGTTGGCGAGGTCAGCAAAGAAGCTGAATTGCTGATTGAGCGAACCAGACAATCTTTTTTTGAAGGCATGAAAATGGCAACGGCAGGAAATCATCTTTATGATATTTCTTCTGCGGTAGGCGATTACGCAGCGCAATTTGGATATGGGGTGGTTGAAGATTTGTGTGGACATGGAATAGGAAGCCATTTACACGAAGAACCGGAAATCCCAAATTACCGACCATCGAGATTCCGTCATGGAATCAAACTGAAGCCGGGCATGACACTTGCGGTAGAACCGATGATCAATATCGGTACTGCAGAGGTGCTTTGGATGGATGATGAATGGACCGTTGTGACGGAAGATAATTCATTATCTGCACATTATGAGAATACGATTCTTATAACAGAAGGCAAGCCGGAAATTCTTTCACTTACGGAAGATGAAAAAGCGGCTGGATATCTGGAACTCTTTTAACAACAGGAAATCGAATGTTTCAAACAGGAGGAAATAAAAATGTCAAAAGCAGACGTAATTGAAGTAGAAGGTGTTGTAGTAGAAAAACTTCCAAACGCTTTCTTTAAAGTAGAACTCGAGAATGGCCATCAGATTCTGGCAACAATCAGCGGAAAGCTTCGTATGAATTTTATCCGTATTCTGCCGGGAGATAAGGTTACAATTGAGATGTCTCCATATGATCTTACAAAGGGAAGAATTATTTGGAGAGATAAATAAAAACATATTGACTTCCATGGAGTGGATGTGTATAATGTTATACGGACACTTTTGGAAAAAGTACCTAGGAATGGGTGGAAACCTATGGAAATAGGGCTTTTATAGAGAAAGGAGGATTTGCTGTGAAGGTAAGATCATCAGTTAAACCTATTTGCGAGAAGTGCAAAGTCATCAAGAGAAAAGGAAGCATCAGAATTATCTGTGAGAATCCAAAGCACAAGCAGAGACAGGGTTAATTACGAGAGTAACAATAACCCTGTTATTTGTGCGTTGTGGACTTTCTTTTCACAACATGAAAATCGTATGATTTTCAAAGTAATTATGTGCGGCTGCAGCGCTATATAGTGCTGTTCATAATAAACAGATGCATCTCTGGTCATTTTGCTATAATACCGAGTGGCAGGTGGCAAATATGCGAATATGGAAATTCATTTGAAATGCACACATTTCAGGACGTGCAACCGTAGCTGCGTGGAGAATGGGTTCGGAGGACGTATATTGTTGCAGATATACATATGACTATTAACAATCAGGAAAATTTTATGGAGGTGTAAACACACATGGCTCGTATTGCAGGTGTAGATTTACCAAGAGAAAAACGTGTAGAAATCGGTTTAACTTACATCTACGGAATCGGTAGAACAAGTTCCAACCGTATCCTTGAGGCAGCTAATGTAGATCCTAACACTCGTGTTAGAGATTTAACTGACGAAGAGGTTAAGAGAATCAGCGCAGTCATCGATGAGACACAGACTGTAGAAGGTGATTTAAGAAGAGAGATCGCTCTTAATATTAAGAGACTTCAGGAGATTGGATGCTATCGTGGTATCCGTCACAGAAAAGGACTTCCTGTTCGTGGACAGAAGACAAAGACTAACGCAAGAACAAGAAAAGGTCCTAAGAGAACTGTAGCAAATAAGAAGAAATAATTAATTTTGAGAAAGTAGGTTAGTTTAGATATGGCTAAGAACGTTGCAAAGAAAACAACAAAAAAGCGCGTAAAGAAAAACGTTGAACGCGGACAGGCACACATTCAGGCATCTTTCAACAATACAATTGTAACTCTTACAGATACTGAAGGAAACGCTTTATCATGGGCAAGTGCTGGTGGTCTTGGATTTAGAGGTTCAAAGAAATCTACTCCATATGCTGCACAGATGGCAGCAGAAACTGCTACAAAGGCAGCATTAATTCACGGATTAAAGACAGTTGATGTATTCGTAAAAGGTCCGGGATCAGGACGTGAGGCAGCTATTCGTGCCCTTTCCGCTTGCGGTCTTGAAGTTACATCCATCAGAGACGTAACTCCAGTTCCTCATAACGGATGCCGTCCACCAAAGCGCAGAAGAGTTTAATTAGGAGGTATCGATTAAGATGGCAGTTAATAAAGTACCTGTACTGAAAAGATGTAGATCCCTTGGTTTAGAGCCAAGTTATTTAGGATATGATAAGAAGTCTAAGAGAAATCTTCAGAGAGCAAACCGTAAGGTATCTGAGTACGGACTTCAGTTAAGAGAAAAGCAGAAAGCTAAATTCATCTATGGTGTATTAGAGAAGCCTTTCCGTAATTATTACAAGAAGGCTGATAAGATGAGAGGATTAACAGGTCTTAACCTTATGACAATCCTTGAGTCAAGACTTGACAATGTAGTATTCCGTCTTGGATTCGCAAGAACCCGTAAGGAAGCTAGACAGATCGTAGATCATAAATTTGTTACCGTTAATGGTAAGGTTGTAAACATTCCTTCTTACTTAGTTAAGGCTGGAGATGTTATTGAAATCAAAGAGAGCAAGAAGAACATTCAGCGTATGAAAGACATCGTTGAAGTTGCTGGTGGAAGAATTGTTCCAGAGTGGTTAGACGTTGATGCTGAGAAGCTTCAGGGAACTGTTAAGGAATTACCTACACGTGAGCAGATCGACGTACCAGTAAATGAGATGCTTATCGTCGAGTTATATTCTAAGTAATTAGTTTAGCGCATCGTAAACCCGAGAAGGAGGGACTTTGTAGTGTTCGATTTTGAAAAACCAAAAATTGAGATCGCTGAAATTTCAGAAGACAAGACATATGGTAGATTTGTTGTAGAACCTTTGGAAAGAGGATATGGTACAACACTTGGCAATTCATTGAGAAGAATTATGCTTTCTTCATTGCCAGGAGCAGCTGTTAGTCAGGTTAAGATTGACGGAGTTCTTCATGAGTTTAGTTCAATCCCAGGCGTAAAGGAAGATGTTACTGAAATTATCATGAACATCAAGAACCTCGCTATCCGCAATAATAGTTCTACAAATGAACCAAAAGTTGCTTACATTGAATTCGAAGGTGAAGGCGTTGTTACTGCAGCAGATATCCAGGTTGATTCGGATATCGAGATTATGAATCCTGAGTTGGTTATCGCACATCTGAATGGTGGTGCTGATTGCAAGTTATATATGGAACTTACCATCACAAAGGGTAGAGGATATATCAGTGCTGACAAGAATAAGACTGAGGATACACCAATTGGTGTAATCGCAATCGATTCTATCTATACTCCGGTTGATCGTGTAAACGTTACAATCGAGAATACACGTGTTGGTCAGGTTACAGACTATGATAAGCTTACATTAGATGTATATACCAATGGAACCTTAGAGCCAGACGAGGCTGTCAGCCTTGCTGCTAAGGTGTTAAGCGAGCACTTAAATCTTTTCATCGATTTATCGGATGCTGCACAGCAGGCAGAAGTTATGGTTGAAAAAGAGAATGATGCACAGGAGAAAGTTCTTGAGATGAATATCGACGAACTGGAACTGTCTGTACGTTCTTACAACTGCTTAAAGAGAGCAGGAATCAACACAGTTGCTGAGTTGATCAACCGTACACCAGAAGACATGATGAAGGTTCGTAACCTTGGTCGCAAGTCTTTAGAAGAAGTGTTAGCTAAATTAAAAGAGTTAGGTTTAGAGTTGAATCAGGGAGAGGAATAAGAAGCAGTAGCTTCTTCTCCTTTTACCGATTTACAGAAGAGAGAGGCAGATCAGTAAGTCCGAAGGAGCATGATCGTCTTACTCTTTGTGGCTAATGTAGTGTATGAAATGCATTGCACAATAAAGATTGGGTTCGGTAAGTAAGTCCGATGAGCGTGGCCGGATACCCCACAAATGGAGGAAAATAAAATGGCAAAGTATCGTAAATTAAGCAGAACCTCTAGCCAGAGAAAGGCATTATTAAGAGGTCAGGTAACAGCTCTTATCGCAAACGGTAAGATCGTAACAACAGAAGCTAAGGCTAAAGAAGTTCGTAAGATCGCTGAAGGTCTTATTGCAGCTGCTGTTCGTGAAAAAGACAATTTCGACGAAGTTACTGTAACAGCTAAGGTTGCCCGCAAGGACAAAGATGGCAAGAGAGTAAAAGAAGTTGTAGATGGTAAGAAAGTTACTGTATACGATGAAGTAGAGAAGACCATCAAGAAGGATCAGCCTTCACGTCTTCATGCAAGAAGAGAGATGCTCAAGGTTCTTTATTCTGTAAAGACTACAGATGGAACTAAGAAGGGTACAAAGGATGCTGATCTTGTAGCTAAGTTATTTGATGAGATCGCTCCTAAGTATGCAGACCGTAACGGTGGTTACACAAGAATCGTAAAGATTGGCCAGCGTAAGGGTGATGGAGCTCTTGAAGTTCTTCTTGAGTTAGTATAATCCAATCGGTATAGAAGTCCTTTTCTGCGAAAGCAGAAGAGGACTTTTTTGGAATACACCAAAGATTTTGAATCTGTATATAAATTGATTTATTTATAACATCAGATGAATCGTTACCTCTTTAAATGCAGACATTTTAACACCTATACTTGGAATTTTTGGAGGAACTGATTTCTCTTACCTTACGGTGACATTGGGAACGGGAGAGAATGCGCCTGTATTGCATTATGGAAATTTCCTTACAGCAGTGATCAATTTCCTGATCACAGCGCTTGTAATCTTTGTTTTATTGAAAGCAATTAATCGTATTACAGAGAAGTTGAGCACTTTTACAAAGAACGAGGAAGAGGCTCCAGTACCTACTACAAAGAAATGTCCATATTGTAAAACAGAAATCGATATTGAAGCAACCCGTTGTCCACATTGTACTTCACAGTTGGACGATTAAAGGAGCATATTTATGGCAAATCATGATGAGGAGAAGATCAATCGGTTAAATCAGCAATTTGCATTTATCCGGGAAATTGATAAAGAAAAATTTATCGGGAGACAGACATATCTTACCGATGCGAAGCGCAAGGAGAATGATGCGGAACATGCATGGCATATGGCAATCATGACGCTTTTATTGAGTGAATATGCCAATCAGAACATTGATGTGTTAAAGACTATCAGTATGTTACTGATTCATGATCTGGTGGAAATCGATGCAGGTGATACCTATGCATACGATGAAGAGGGAAAAAAGACGCAGGCGGAAAGAGAACGGAAGGCTGCTGATCGTATCTATGGTATGTTGCCGGAAGATCAGGGTACAAAGTTATATGATCTCTGGCTTGAATTTGAAGCGCAGGAGACGCCAGAAGCAAAGTTTGCACGTACAATGGACAATATACAGCCTATGTACTTAAATGCGTCCACAGATGGGAAAGCATGGCAGGAACATCAGGTACATCTTGCACAGATTCTGGGACGGAATGCACATACAGCGGAAGGATCAGAAGTTTTGTGGAATTATGCATATGAAAATTTCATACAGCCACATCTTGATAATGGACATATTATAGAAGACAAAAAACTCACGAAGTATGAATAATGCTCCGTGAGTTTTTTATGTGCCTTGTGGCGTAAATCGTTAAATTTATTTCGTATTAATTATTTCATATAAATTATTTCCGAATCACTAAAGTTATGAAATTGCGAAAATAAGACTATGCATTCTTTTCATCATTGTACTTCTTAACATAATTCTTAATACGATCGTAAGGATTAAGAAGATCGCTGATAGAAGAATCATGATTTAAAGTATCAATGATATAAGCAATATACTTACTCATATCGCAACTGATGTAGTATTCTCTGCTTAAGAGTTCCGGAGTCTGGTAGATCAAGTTGGTGGTAACAACACGGTAGATCAGACCTTCCTCATATGCCTTATCGAAAGAAGCAAGTCCGTTTGTAAAGAGACCGAATGTAGAAACAACGAAGATACGGTTTGCTTTACGCTTCTTTAACTCTCTTGCGGTATCAATCATACTTTCACCGGAAGAAATCATATCGTCAATAATGAGGACATCCTTGCCTTCTACGTTAGAACCTAAGAATTCATGAGCTACAATCGGGTTACGTCCGTCAACGACTTTACTGAAATCACGTCTCTTGTAGAACATACCCATGTCAACACCAAGTACGTTTGCAAGATAGATTGCACGGTTCGTAGCACCTTCATCCGGGCTGATAATCATTAAGTGTTCAGCATCAATAGTTAAGTCTTTTACATTCTTTAAGATACCTTTGATGAACTGATAAGAAGGCATTACATTCTCGAAGCCATTCAGTGGAATTGCGTTTACGACACGAGGGTCATGTGCATCAAATGTGATGATGTTGTCAATTCCCATATTGTACAGCTCCTGTAATGCTAATGGACAGTCAAGGGATTCACGTGCAGTTCTTCTATGCTGACGGCTTTCATACAGGAATGGTAAGATAACCGTAATACGGCGGGCTTTACCACCAACAGCGGCAATGACACGCTTTAAGTCTGCAAAGTGATCATCCGGCGACATATGATTGGTCTGTCCGCAGAGCGAATAGGTCATGCTGTAGTTCGTAACATCTACCATAATATAGAGGTCATAGCCCCGGACAGACTGATTAATGACACATTTTGCTTCTCCGGAACCAAAACGTGGAATGTGAGGTTCGATGATATAGCTCTCTTTGTGGTATTCCTTGAATGCGATATCGTCCTGATGCTCGTGTTCGCGGTGCTCTCTCCATGTGGCCAGGTAACTGTCTACTTTCTTTCCTAATTCCATGCAGCTGGCAGTTGGAATTAGTCCAAGGGTACCGGTTGGCATAGTTTCCAAAATTCTTTCGTCGTTTGGCATGATTTGTCCTCCATTAAAATGTGTAACAATATTTATATGTAATAACCTGCAAAATAAACAGGGTTATTATCGTAAATCAAGGTTTCTGTTGTTTGAGAATCCTTATATCCATTTGATTAAATAGTTTAATCATTGTATAGTCACCGCAAATGCGGGAAAAAGTCCGCTCCGAGTAAATATCAGCAATCTGCTGAAAGCTCAGGTTGGTTGAAATAATCGTTGATTTATGACGCAACAAGCGCTCGTTTACGCACAAAAACAATTGTGATGTCGTAAAAGCATTGCTCAATTCTGTTCCCAGATCATCAATGACAAGAAGATCACAATCGAAAATATTCTGGTGCGCAGCGATAGCATCTGCATCTTTTTCAAATACACCTTTGCTTAATATATCAAATAATTGAAAGGCTGTAAAGTATATGACAGAATAGCCTTTGTCTAATAATTCTTTTGCCACGCAATTGGTCAGAAAAGTCTTTCCCACGCCTGTTCCACCATAGAAAAACAGATTCTGTGGTTTGTTGTCGAAAGCATCGATAAAGCGATGGCACTCTTCCACCGCATGACGGGCGGTTGCAAGGGCAGACAGACCGGTTGTCGGGCTGATGTCCTCGTCCGAATAATAGGAATAGGAAAAATGATCAAAATTCTCCCTCTTCAGTATTTCCCGGATATTGGACTGTGCATACACGGTATTGATGATTGCCTGCTTGAAGCAATGGCATTTTTGACCATCAATATAACCGGTATCTTTGCAATCCGGACATTCGTAGACCGGATCAAGATAGTCTAAAGCATAGCCCCCAGCGGTTAAAAGCGTGTCGCGTTGCCGGCTTAGATCAGCAAGTTCTTCCTTTAAGGAAGCAAGTGCAGATGTGTCTCCATCGAGTAAAAGGCGTGCCTGTCTGACAGAACGGGATGCTACGGTTGATTCCAGTTCCTTTAACTTTGGAATCTTTTGAAAAACTTCACGGCGCCGCTCGTCAAGGATACGTCGGTCCTGCAATTGACGCTGATCATATTCCCGCATGATTTCATCATATTGTGAATTGGAAAGTGGCATAATATCCTCCCCGAATTAGTGGCTGGTGGAAGAAAGCAATGTTCCTTCCAGATGCTCGTAGTCATAGCTGCGAGGCTTAAAATTATTGAAGCTGTTCTTCCGAGGTGCAGAAGCTGGTGCAGAATCGGAAGCGTTTGGCTGCGGAGCAGTCTTTTTGGCTTTCACATATGCTGCATCAAGAGTTTTAATATCTTCCAATGTATGTACATGATTCTTATGCCAGCTGGTCAGGATAGAATCCGTGTATTCAAAACTTGGCTGATGCGTGGCGGTAATGGTACGGGCACATGCTTCCTGAATCAACGGAAGATCAAAGGCGAATTCTTTGGTCCATTTGCGGATAAAGGCTGTCTCAGCTTCCACAAGGCTGCGTCCGGTAATCCCCAAAGCTTTCATAACACCGTAATATGCCTGACTGTGGATAGCGGCATCTTCCTTGGCTTGTGTCACAGTTGTAATGTTGTTGTCGTGCCAGCCCATGGCTACCTTGTCGAGATAGCGCATGCTCGAGTGCCCTTTGCTGATGCAGTATTCAAGCAGATAAACAATCAGATCATTCGAAAAGCGAAGATCTTCATGCCAGAACAGAACCGTGTTCATGTCGTTCTCACTCAGCGGATGTTTGATGTAAGTCTCTACAATAAAGAATAATTCAGAAATATCATCATTTTTCAGGAAACCGGCAATTTCGTCTGCTGTATACGAATGCTTCTGCACAGCGACAGGCTGGGCGGAAGATGCAGAAACTGGCATTTCCGAAGAGCTACTGTGCAGAGCACGGACATTCTGTGCAAGACTTTCGGTAATCGGTGATGCAACAGGTGCTTCTGGTACGTTTGTGTTTGTATCTGCATTTGTATTTGGAATAGGAAGAAGGTGTATTTTACAGATCTCACCGTTTTCTTCTTCTAAATGAAGTAATCCGGTCTTCTGCCAGTAGCGCAGAGCGCGGATTACATCCATTTCTGTATTGTTAAAGCAATCGGCAATTGCAGAAATTGTGCAATTAGATGCATGAGATTGCATGCTTCGTAATAAATATAAATATACCTTAACAAATTCACCATTTGCTTCAGGCATGAAGAAATCGATGAATTCATTTGGAACTATGGTATCTGTGCATGTATAGTCACGTAATATCTCTATGTTTACCATAATTGGACCTCCGATAGTTAGGCACGATTTCGTGCATTTGTGATTATAGCACAAGAATTTTCCAAATGGAAGATGAAAAAAGTCCCAGAGTACCGAAGAATAAAGGCTTTTACGAACATTGGACAAATTGTGGATAACGTGGATAACTCCGTTGAAAAATCAATCGTTCATTTAAAATATTTCTGCATCAGGCATAAAATCAAGGTTCAAGCATAGGATGATATTGTTGATGATGAAAACAAAAATCCACATAGCACGATGAATAACTATCAACGTTTCTATGTGGATAAAGTGGATAACTTATTTCCCTAAAAGGGCTTCGCCTATTTCTACAACGTTTCCGGCACCCATAGTTATCAACAAGTCACCGTTTACACATTTTTTTAATAAAAATTTCTCAATTTCCTCAAAAGATGGGAAATAGTAAGCTTCTGTGCCTTTTGCCTTGAGGCGGGTGAGAATATCTTTGGAACTTACCCCGTAGGTATTCTTCTCGCGGGCTGCAAAAATATCTGCAAGTACTACGACATCTGCCATGGACAGGACATCTGCAAAGTCATCAAGGAAAGCCTTAGTTCTGGAATAAGTATGTGGCTGGAATACCAGAACGAGACGCTGATGCGGATAATTCTGGGCAGCGGACAGTGTTGCACGAATCTCGGTTGGATGATGTGCGTAATCATCGATAACGGTTACACCGTCGACGGTTCCTTTATACTGGAAACGGCGGTTGGCACCACCGAAGGCATCCAGTCCGCGAACGATTGCATCGGTATCAAGTCCCATGGTTACCACAAGGGCAACTGCAGCGAGTGCGTTGCTTGCATTGTGGCGTCCCGGAACAGATAACTGAATATCTGCGACTTTTTTGTCATGATGCATAACAGTAAAAGCCGGACAGGCCTTCTCGTTGTAAGTTACATCAGTAGCATAGAAATCAAAGGAGGAGTCAAATCCGTAGGTGATGATCTCCTGAGGAAGATTATGGGTCAGCTCCTCATAGTTAGAGATTTCGCCATTGATGATCGTTGCACCATCTGCTAAAGTATTGCCGGCAAATTTGCGGAAAGAGTGACGGATATCATCGAGATCTTTGAAGAAGTCCAGATGTTCAGCTTCTACATTTAAGATGATGCTGTATTTTGGACGGAAATTCAAAAAACTGTTGGTATATTCGCACGCTTCTGACACAAAGACAGAAGAAGCTCCTACGCGGAGATTTCCACCGATCGAAGGAAGGATACCACCGACGGAGATGGTCGGGTCTGCCTTGGCAGCCATAAGAATTTCACTGATCATGGAAGTCGTTGTTGTCTTGCCGTGTGTACCTGCGACAGCGATGGATTTCTCATAGTTATCCATAATCTGTCCGAGAAGCTGCGCACGGGAAAGCATAGGAAGCTGCTGGGCTTTGGCTTCGGCAAATTCCGGATTGTTCTCGTGGATAGCTGCGGTATAAACAACAAGCTGAATACCAGGAATGATATTTTCAGCCTTCTGTCCATAGAATATGGTAGCACCCTTGGATGTAAGGATATCGGTTAAATCGGATTCTTTGGAATCAGAACCGGAGATCGTAAAGCCTTTCTCAAGAAGAATCTCAGCGAGTCCGCTCATGCTGATACCACCAATGCCGATAAAATGAACGTGAATTGGTTCGTTAAAGTTTAATTTATACATAAAGATTACCTACCTATTTATGAGTTTTTAATTATTATACCACTCTGGTGTAATTCGCGCACCTGAAAAAGTATTGTGCAATGTGCCAAAATACGGAATAATTTCTTCGAAAAATTGTGAAAAATGTTGTAAGTATACCTATGATATGCTATAATCAAAAATAAGTAAAAATTAACATTACATAAAACTAGAACAGACGAGGAGTGATGACGTGATTAAGAAAGAAATGATAGCTATGCTTTTAGCAGGCGGTCAGGGCAGCAGACTTGGAGTTCTGACATCGGACGTCGCTAAGCCGGCAGTGGCTTTTGGCGGCAAGTACAGAATTATTGATTTCCCACTCAGCAATTGTATCAACTCAGGAATTGATACGGTGGGTGTATTGACACAGTATCAGCCTCTGCGGTTGAATACGCACATTGGAATTGGTATTCCGTGGGATCTGGATCGCAACAACGGCGGTGTTACGGTTCTTCCACCATATGAGCGCAGCAATAACAGTGAGTGGTATACCGGAACAGCGAATGCGATATATCAGAACTTGCGCTATATGGAAAGTTATAATCCGGAATATGTCCTGATTTTATCAGGTGATCATATTTACAAGATGGATTATGAAGTAATGCTTGATTTCCATAAGGCAAACAATGCGGATGTTACAATCGCCACCATGCCGGTTCCGTTGGAAGAAGCAAGCCGGTTCGGCATTGTGATTGCAGATGAAAATAAGAAAATCATGGATTTCGAGGAGAAACCAAAGGAGCCGAGAAGTAATCTGGCATCTATGGGAATTTATATCTTCTCATGGAAGGTATTAAGAGATGCATTGATCGATCTGAAAGATCAGCAGAGCTGTGACTTTGGTAAACATATTATTCCATACTGTTTCGAAAAGCAGAAGAGATTATTTGCGTATGAATTTAACGGATACTGGAAGGATGTCGGTACCTTAGGTTCTTATTGGGAAGCAAATATGGAACTGATCGATCTGATTCCGGAATTCAACCTCTATGAAGAGTACTGGAAGATTTATACCAAGTGTGATACGATTGAGCCACAGTACATAGCACCGGGCGCACACGTCGAGCGTTGTATTATTGGTGAGGCATCAGAGATTCATGGTGAAGTTATCAATTCTGTCATTGGACCGAATGTTTATATTGGTGAGGGAACCGTCGTACGTGATTCCATCATCATGAAAGACACCAGCATTGGCAGAAACGTTACGGTGGACAAATCCATTATTGCAGAGAACTGCAGAATTGAAGATGGTGTAACACTTGGCATTGGAGAAGAAGCACCGAATAAACTTAACGAAAGTGTATATTCATTTGGACTTGTGACGATAGGCGATGATTCGGTAATACCTGAGAATGTTTCCATAGGAAAGAATACTGCAATTTCAGGAGTAACTGAGCGTGAAGATTATCCGGATGGCATATTGGCAAGCGGCGAAGTAATCATTAAGGCAGGTGACAGAAAATGAAAGCAGTAGGTATTATTTTAGCCGGTGGCAGTAACAACCGGATGGGTGAATTATCCAAAAAGCGTGCAATCCCGGCGATGCCGGTGGGCGGAAGTTTCCGCTGCATCGATTTTGCACTCAGCAACATGAGTAACTCCCATGTACAGACCGTTGCGGTTCTGACACAGTATAATGCGAGATCCTTAAATGAACATTTAAGTTCTTCCAAATGGTGGGATTTCGGACGTAAGCAGGGAGGATTATATCTGTTCACACCAACGGTGACAGCAGAGAACAGTGACTGGTATCGCGGTACTGCAGATGCAATGTACCAGAATATTGATTTCCTGAAGAGACGCCATGAGCCATATGTAATTATTTCCAGTGGTGACTGTGTTTACAAAATGGATTATAATGAACTTCTTGACTATCACATTGCCAAGAAAGCGGATATCACAGTTGCATGCAAAGATATGCCTGTAGATGCGGATGTCAGCCGGTTTGGTGTTGTGCGCATGAATGAGGATGCCCGCATTGTTGAATTTGAGGAAAAGCCGATTATTGCGCAGTCCAATACTATTTCAACAGGCGTTTATGTGATCCGCAGAAGACAGCTGATTGAGATTCTGGAGAAATCCGCAGAAGAGAATCGATTTGACTTTGTAGCAGATGTACTGATCCGTTACAAAAATATCAAGCGCATCTATGGATACAAAATGAACAATTACTGGAGCAATATTGCCAGTGTGGATGATTATTTCCGCACAAACATGGATTTCCTGAAGCCGGATGTAAGAGAATACTTCTTCCGTCAGGAACCAAAGGTATATTCGAAGGTGGATGATCTTCCGCCGGCAAAATATAACACAGGTTCCGAAATCCGCAACAGTCTGATTTCCAGTGGCTGTATTATCAATAGCCGTGTGGAGAATTCAGTTCTGTTTAAGAAGGTATTTATTGGAAAGAATTGTGTTATCAAGAATTCCATTATTTTAAATGATGCTTATATCGGGGACAACACACATGTAGAAAATTGTATTGTAGAGAGTAGGGGTACTCTGAAAGCAAATACATACTATTGCGGTGAAAAAGGTGTCCTGATCGTATCGGAAGATAACGAAAGATACATGTTGTAAGGATCACACGTTTCTTTAGGAGATGGGATCTACGGATTTGGAAGGGGGCACATATGCAGATTACAGATGTAAGAATCCGTAAGGTGGATAAAGAAGGCAAGATGAAAGCTGTAGTATCGATCACGATTGACGATGAGTTCGTGGTACATGATATCAAGGTGATTGATGGAGAGAAGGGATTATTTATCGCGATGCCGAGCCGAAAGGCCAGCGATGGAGAATATCGCGATATTGCACATCCGATCAATTCCGGAACAAGAGAACAGATCCAGAATCTGATCTTGAAAAAATACGAAGAAGTCTTGCAGGAGAAGGAAGAAGAATAAAAATAGGGGCTGTGGAGTAATCCATAGCCCTTTTTGAGCGAAGAGAGGATATACTATGTTTTTAATTGTTGGTCTGGGAAATCCAGAGAAAAAATACGATAAGACAAGACACAATATTGGCTTTGACACCATTGATGCATTGGCAGATAAATACAACATTTCCATGAATGAGAAAAAGCATAAAGCACTTTGTGGAACCGGTGTGATCGATGGCGTGAAGGTGTTGCTGGCAAAACCCCAGACCTATATGAACCTGAGCGGAGACAGTGTTGCGGAGATCGTCAATTTCTACAAGATCGATCCGGAAGAGGAAATGATCGTCATATTTGATGACATTTCACTTGCTCCGGGAAACATCCGTGTGCGCAAGAAAGGCAGTGCAGGTGGGCATAATGGTATCAAGAGTATCATTGCCCGCACAGGAACCCAGAACTTTATGCGGATCAAAGTCGGTGTGGGCGAAAAACCGGCCGGATGGGATCTGGCAGATCATGTGCTTGGACATTTTTCCAGGGAGGACCATGCGCTTGTGGAGGATGCCATAAAGGATGCGGAGGCGGCAGCAGTGCTGATGATGCAGGGACAGGTGGACAAAGCCATGAATGATTTTAATGCAAAAAAGCAGGAGTAGAACGAATTGAAAGCATTTGTAGAACCGTTAGAAGAATTAAGCGGATTTGAAGAAATGACGCGCAACATGCAGCAGGAGGGACTGATTTCCATTACAGGCTGCATCGACGCGCAAAAACCACATATGATTTATGGAGTTGGCAATGGTCGTAAAAATAAGATCATTGTCACTTTTCATGAGCAGAAAGCAAAAGAATTATACGAGGATTACCGCTTTTTTGATCCGGCGGTTGTTTACTATCCGGCAAAGGACGTTCTGTTTTATCAGTCTGATATCCGGGGAAATCTGTTGACGGCGGAGCGTATTCAGGCATTGCGTGCGATTCATGAGCAGGATGAGGTAACGGTTATCACGACATTCGATGCGCTTATGAATACCATGGCACCTGCAAAGCAGCTTTGGGACAGCATCTGTCGGATTGCACCGGAAGATACAGTTGATTTAGAGAAGATGAAAGATCTTCTCGTACGCATGGGATATGAAAAAGAGTATCAGGTGGAGAGCATGGGGCAATTTGCTATCCGTGGTGGTATTCTGGACATTTTTCCGCTGACAGAAGACAATCCGGTCCGCATCGAGATGTGGGGAGATGAAGTAGATACGATTCGTTCTTTTGATGTGGAAAGTCAAAAGTCGATTGAAAATCTGGATGAAGTCGTGATATATCCGGCATGCGAGCTGGTTCTGACAGAAGAAGAGAAGAGAGCCGGCATCGAAAAGCTGTTAAAAGAGGCAGAATCTTTTTCAAAAAAGCTGCGCAAAGAAATGAAGACCGAGGAGGCACACCGTGCGCTGTCACAGGCACAGGAACTGGCAGAAGAGTGGGGAGAACTGGCGGTCACTGCCGGAATGGATGCCTTTTTGTCCTATTTCTGCGAAGAACGGGTGGGACTTTTGGATTATTTTGATCCAAAAGAAACCTATCTGTTTATCGATGAACTCAGTCGCAGTGCCGAGCGTGGCCAGCAGACCGAACTTGAATTTTCGGAGAGTATGAAGCAGCGACTCGAAAAGGGCTATATTTTGCCCGGACAGATGAAAGAACTGTTCGGGTACAAAGAAATCATGGGACGGCTGGAGCATTTTTCCTGTATCGCGCTGGCGGCATTGGATACCAAAAGCTGTGGACTGAAATTAAATGGGTCTTATGACATTCATGTAAAAAGCGTCAACTCTTACAATAACAGTTTTGAACTTCTTATTAAGGATCTGAACCATTATAAAAAGAATGGTTATAAAGTAATTCTGCTGTCCGGCTCGAAAACGCGGGCGGCAAGGCTTGCGGAGGATATTTTAAATGAAGGTTTAAATTGTTTTTACACAGAGGATTATGACCATGAATTGCTTCCGGGACAGATTATGGTCTGCTATGGAAAAGTACACAGAGGGTATGAGTATCCGGTACTGCAGTTTGCGGTCATCACAGAAAGCGATATTTTCGGGGCAGAGAAGAAAAAGAAAAAGCGCCACCGTACCTATGAGGGCGAGAAGATCCAGAGTTTTACGGATTTAAGTGTAGGCGATTACGTGGTGCATGAGAATCATGGACTGGGTGTGTACAAAGGAATTGAAAAGATTGAGGTAGATCATAAGGTAAAAGATTATATTAAAATCGAGTATGCCGGAGGTTCGAACCTTTATATTCTGGCAACGCAGCTGGAACTGATTCAGAAATATGCAGGCAAGGATGCACGGAAGCCGAAGCTGAACAAGCTGGGCGGACAGGAATGGGGCAGGACAAAGAACCGAGTGCGTGGCGCGGTTAAACAGATTGCGCAGGATCTTGTGAAACTGTATGCGGCACGGGAGGAACAGGACGGATTTGTCTATGGTCCGGATACCGTATGGCAGCGGGAGTTTGAGGAACTGTTTCCGTTTGAAGAAACCGAAGATCAGGAACTTGCAATCGAGGCAACGAAGAAGGACATGGAAAGCCACAAGATTATGGACCGTCTGATCTGTGGTGATGTGGGATATGGCAAAACAGAGATTGCCATCCGCGCAGCATTTAAGGCGGTGCAGGAGAATAAACAGGTCGCTTATCTGGCGCCGACTACGATTCTCGCGCAACAGATTTATAATACTTTTTCGCAGCGTATGAAAGACTTTCCGGTCCGCGTGGATTTGCTGTGCCGTTTCCGGAGTGCCGCGGAACAGAAACGTTCCATCGAAGATCTGCGAAAAGGCCAGGTGGATATTATCGTCGGTACGCACCGGCTGCTATCCAAAGATGTGCAGTTCAAAGATCTGGGCCTGCTTGTCATTGACGAGGAACAGCGCTTTGGAGTGGCACATAAAGAAAAAATCAAACAGCTAAAAAACAATGTGGATGTACTGACACTGACAGCTACACCGATTCCACGAACACTTCACATGAGCCTGATCGGTATCCGTGACATGAGTGTGTTAGAGGAACCGCCGATGGATCGTGTACCGATACAGACTTATGTTATGGAGTATAACGAGGAGCTGGTGAGGGAAGCAATCAACCGTGAGCTTGCCAGAGGCGGTCAGGCGTATTATGTATACAATCGTGTAAGAGATATCGATGAGATGGCAACAAAAATCCAGGCACTTGTGCCAGAGGCAAATGTGGCGTTTGCACATGGACAGATGCGGGAGACACAGCTGGAAGATATCATGTATCGTTTTATTAACGGAGAGATTGATGTTCTGGTGTCTACGACAATTATTGAAACAGGACTTGATATTTCAAATGTGAATACTATGATTATTCATGACGCGGATAACATGGGCCTTTCCCAGTTGTATCAGTTGCGTGGACGTGTGGGGAGATCCAATCGTACGGCGTACGCATTTCTTATGTATCGCAGAAATAAAATGCTCAAAGAGGTGGCAGAAAAGAGACTTGCCGCCATCAAAGAATATTCGGATCTCGGAAGCGGCTTTAAGATTGCCATGCGTGATCTCGAAATCCGTGGTGCGGGAAATCTTCTCGGCGCGGAGCAGAGCGGACATATGGAAGCTGTGGGATATGACCTGTATTGCAAGATGCTCCATGAAGCGGTGCGCGAGGCGAAGGGGGATGCAACGGAAGAAAGCTTTGACACATCCGTAGACATCCGGACCGATGCATATATTCCGGCAACTTACATTGCAAACGAATCCCAGAAGCTGGATATCTACAAGCGGATTGCCGGTGTGGAAACAGACGATGAGGCGGAGGAAATGTTAGAGGAACTGATCGATCGTTTCGGGGAGCCGCCGAAGTCGGTACAGAATCTTCTTACGATTGCCCGGTTGAAGAGTCTTGCACACAGCGCATATATTAAAGAAGTGATACAAAAAGAGGATTCCTTAAAACTTGTGATGTATGAGCATGCAAAGGTAGATGCTGCAAGGATTCCGGAGCTTGTGCAGGCAAATGCACCGGCACTGAAATTCGTGGCAGACGCCAAGGGGCCTTATTTTACCTATCTGCTGAAAGTAAATCCCAGACAGGCTGCAAATGATGTGCTGGATACACTGCGCCGGCTTTTGGAACAGATGAAAACGGTCTTATGCACAGAAAATGCAGAAAGTTCTTGCTAGTTAAGGGAAAAAGCACTATAATATATGAGCAAATGCTCAGAATAGAGCATATTTTTAGGAGGAACTATGAGAGCGAAAAAAATTACAGCTTTTATATTAGCAGCCGCACTGTGCGCTACATCCATGAGCGGATGCGGTATAAATAAAGACGCAAAAGCAGCAAGCATGAACGGACAGACCGTTACACTCGGTGTTGCAAATTTTTACTGCCGTTATGAGCAGGCAACAATGGAGGATGTATATAAGGCATACCTTCAGACCAGTGACATCTGGAGCAAAGACATTTCCGGAAACGGTACCACGTTAGAGGAAACCGTCAAGGATCAGGCAATGGAGACACTGCATGAGATGTACACATTACAGGCACACATGAAAGATTACAATGTGGAGCTTACCGATGCAGACAAGAAGGCTGTCAAAGAAGCAGCACAGAAGTTTATGGATTCCAACTCCAAAGAAGCAATCAAGGAGATGGGAGCAACGGAAGATATCGTAGAAGAGATTCTTACACTTTACACAGTAAGGGACAAGATGAAAGATGCAATCGAAGCAGATGTAGATACCAAGGTTTCCGATGATGAGGCCAATATGCGTGCCTATACAATGATCAAGATTGCAACCAACGGACATACCGATGAAAACAATCAGTTTGTTAATTATACCGATGATGAAGTCGCTGCGATCAAGAAGACAGCATCTGAGATGTCAGATGAGCTGAAAGAAGACGGTGCCACACTTGAGAGTGTTGCAAAAGCACATGATTATGAGACAACGACCGGAACTTATGATGCCGATAACGATACATTGGGAGACGATGTAAAGAAGGCACTTGATGATCTGAAAGAAGGAGAGACTTCCGGACTGATCGAGACAGATGATGCAGAGTACTTCGTTCGTATTGACAGTGATACGGACAAGGATGCAACCGAGAAGAACCGTCAGAGTATTATCGACCAGAGAAAGGACGATTTATACAAGAAAGTACTGAGCGGCTGGCAGAAAGATGACGGCTGGAAGGTAGTGAAGAAAGCATTAGCAAAAATTGAATTTAGTAACTCCCTCACGCAGCAGGATCCGAATGCGTCCACAGAGAGCGAAGAGAGCACAGAATAATGTTGAAAGATAATATTGTGTTAATTGGAATGCCGGGGGTGGGTAAAAGCACCGTCGGCGTTATCCTTGCAAAGGTACTGGGATATCAGTTCGTAGATGCAGATCTGGTGATCCAGGAGCAGGAAGGCAGACTCTTACGGGAGATTATTGCTCAGGAAGGTACCGATGGATTCATCGAAGTCGAGAATCGTGTCAATGCGTCCATTGAGGCACATCACGCAATCATTGCGACTGGAGGCAGCGTAGTGTATGGCAAAGAAGCCATGGCACATCTTTCAGAGATTGGAACAATCCTGTATCTGGAGGTACCGTATGCTGCTTTGGAGAAACGTCTTGCTGATATAAAGGGGCGTGGAGTTGTTTTAAAAGAGGGTCAGGATCTTCATGACCTGTTTTTGGAGCGCACCCCGTTATATGAGCAGTATGCAGATATCCGGATATCCGAAGAAGGACTGAATGTGGAACAGACAGTGGAACAAATTATTGAAAAACTGGAATTAATGAATAACAATCGCAAAAGTAACGAATAGTATATTAGTAGGGGCATTTCATTTTTGAGGTGAGATATGGAACAGTACGTGATCAAAGGCGGAAACAGACTGAATGGTGAAATTGAGATTGGTGGAGCAAAGAATGCGGCTCTTGCGATTCTTGCAGCATCAATTATGACGGATGAGACCGTTACGATAGAAAATTTGCCAAATGTACGGGACATTAATGTTTTATTACAAGCAATCGAAGAAATTGGCGCAAAAGTAGAACGTGTCGATGCACACAAAGTAAAAATCAATGGTTCATTTATACGTGACGTGAGTGTGGACAATGAGTTTATCCGTCGCATTCGCGCATCGTATTATCTGATCGGTGCATTACTTGGAAAATATAAAAAGGCAGAAGTTGCACTTCCGGGTGGATGTGATATTGGAAGCCGTCCGATCGACTTGCATATCAAGGGATTCCGTGCCATGGGCGCAACGGTTGACATTGCCCACGGACTTGTAATTGCAGAGGCAGAACGCCTGAGCGGAACACATATTTATATGGATAAAGTATCCGTTGGTGCAACTATCAATATTATGATGGCGGCAGCGATGGCTGAGGGAAAGACTGTCATTGAGAATGCGGCGAAAGAACCGCATGTCGTTGATGTGGCAAACTTTCTGAACAGTATGGGCGCAAACATTCGTGGAGCAGGAACGGATGTGATTCGAATTGTAGGAGTGGAGAAACTTCACAAGACAGAATATTCTATTATTCCGGATCAGATCGAGGCAGGTACTTTCATGTTTGCAGTTGCAGCAACAGGCGGTGATGTACTTGTAAAAAATGTCATTCCGAAGCATTTGGAAGCAACCACAGCCAAGCTGGTCGAGGCTGGATGCAAGGTAGAAGAGTTCGACGATGCGGTTCGCATCATTTCCGATGGAAAGCTGCGTCATACACAGGTGACAACACTTGCTTATCCGGGATTTCCGACAGATATGCAGCCACAGATGGCAGTCATTCTTGGAATTGCCGAGGGAACAAGTACTGTGACAGAAAGCATCTTTGAGAATCGTTTCAAGTATGTGGATGAGCTGACTCGAATGGGAGCCGATATTCAGGTAGAAGGAAACATTGCCATCATCAGAGGCGTATCCCGTTATACCGGAGCGCGTGTGAATGCGCCGGATCTGCGTGCAGGAGCAGCATTAGTGATTGCCGGACTTGTCGCAGAAGGCATCACAGTTATTGATGATATTTATTATATTGAGCGAGGATATGAGGAACTGGAGCGCAAACTCAGAGGGGTAGGCGCACAGATCGAGAAAGTGTCCGACGAGAAAGAAATTCAAAAGTTTATATTGAAAGTTTCATAAGAAAAATAGAAATTAAAACGTGATTGAATCCGTGGCGTATGCCACGGATTTTTTTACTGTATAGGAAAAGCAATCTTGCAAAGATGCGCACACTTTATTTTGGAAAATTGTAAAAGGATGACATGAAGACACTTTAGGGGACAAAATGTGTCTTTTTTTTATGCTATTTTTGCTTGAAAATAGGAAGAATGTGACAAAACTAGGACTTATGTACAATTGACGGGAATTTGCAAAATGTCTATAGTTTTATGTAGAACAACAAAACTGTGAGGGGAAAATGAGGGAATATATAGCAGGATATTATACGGATAAGGGGATTAAGAAGAAAATTAATCAAGATAGTTTGTGCATTCGTAAGGCAGTGTATAAGGGAAAACAATTGATGTTTGCGATCGTGTGTGATGGAATGGGAGGATTAACCAGTGGAGAAGAGGCCAGCGCTGTTGTCGTACAGGTATTTGCAGAAGCTTTTGTCAAGCAGATCGCAAAGTTAGCAGTACAGGATGAATGGCAAGAAATTAAGAAACAATGGTATCGATATATTGTGGAATTGAATCAGAAGCTGTATGAATACGGAACACAGGAAGGAACTCAGATGGGGACGGCTTTATCAGCGCTTTTGCTTGCCGAGGATGAATATATTGCCGTACAGGTTGGAGATTCCCGCATTTATCGATTAACGGACAAGCTTCAGCAGATTACTGAAGACCAGTCGTTTGCGGCATACGTTGTAAAGTCCGGAAATATGACAATACAGCAAGTGCAACAGGATCCGCGCAGAAACATGTTACTGGAATGCGTTGGAGCTTCAGAAACGGTACACCCGGAGTTCTATCAGGGACATGTGAGAGCGGGAGACCGGTTTATACTTTGCACAGATGGGTTCTGGAGAACAGAAGATGCAATGGCATTGGCACAGAGTTGGGAGCATGCGATGCAAACAGAGGAACAAATCAGGAAAAATATGTATGTGCGTGTGCAGAAGGCGATGGAACGCGGTGAAACAGATAACATAACTGTAATTTATATAGAACAGAAAGAACGATAGAGACGATATGGCAAATATAGGACAAATTATTGAAAATAAATATGAAATACTTAAAAGAATAGGAAAAGGTGGTATGTCCGAAGTCTATCTTGCCATGGACAGGAATTTGAACAAGCAGTGGGCAGTCAAAGAAATCAAAAAGAAAGCACGTGACAGAAATAACGAGGTTGTCATACAAAGCGCAATTGCGGAAGCCAATATGATGAAAAAACTGGATCATCCATGTTTACCCCGTATTGTGGATATCATAGACCGGAAAAATGTAATTTATGTTGTGATGGATTACATTGAGGGGGAGCCATTAAGCAAGATATTGGAACAGTATGGTGCCCAGCCGCAGGAGATAGTCATCGAATGGGCTAAGGAGCTTGCAGGGGTTTTGGAATATCTGCATATGCAGGATCCTCCAATTATTTACCGGGATATGAAACCGGCAAATATAATGTTACAGCCAAATGGAAATATTAAACTGATTGATTTTGGAATTGCGCGTGAATATAAGGAACAGAATGTAGAGGATACGGTAAGTTTAGGAACGAAGGGGTATGCAGCACCGGAACAGTTTGGCGGGAAGGGACAGACAGATCCGCGGACAGATATCTATTGTCTTGGGGTGACATTGTATCATTTGGTAACCGGACAAAATCCATGTGAACCACCATATGAATTGTATCCGATTCGCCATTGGAAACCGGAACTATCGGCTGGATTGGAAAGCATTATTTTAAAATGCACACAGATGAATCCACAGGATCGTTACAGTTCATGTGCAGAGTTGCTCTACGCGCTGCAACATTATGAGGAGGAAGATGAGGTATACAAAAAGCGACTGAAACGAAAACTGCGAATTTTTGCAGGAACATTGGTTGCATCTGTTATGTGTGTATTGGCGGGAGTGACCTGTCAGGCAATCAGCAGCAAGATGAATAATGATGATTATGAGCGTTATCTGCTTCAGGCAGAAAAATCAGTGACTTATCAGGAACGCGTTCAGAATTACCTTGATGCAATTCATGTAAAACCCAATGAAACAGAAGCATACAGAAAACTGATAGAGGCATATAAAGAAGATGCAGTATTTACGATAGAGGAAGAAGCTCAATTTAAGACAGCAATCAATAGTCATTTAAAGGAATTATCGAACAGCAAAGGGTATGCGGAACTTGCGTTTGAGACAGGAAAACTGTACTGGTATTTTTATGATTATGGGAAGACTGCGGAGCAGGATAATCAGGTGACAAGAATGAAAAGTGCTGTACAGTGGTTTGAAGATGCATGTACTTATGCAACAGAAGAGAACGATGCTTATCGTATGGCAAGTGTTTATAAAGAAATTGGAAAGTTTAATCAGGATGTGACAATCAAGGTGGCAGAGGCATCTGACCAGGGAATGTATTTACCTTATTATCAGAATTTGAAAAAACTGTATGAGATGGTGGAGAAACAGAATAAGGATGAAATAGTAGATTTAGAGGTATATCGGATTTGTCTGTTTTCCATCGAGCAGTATGTACGTAAGTTTCAGTCAGATGAAGTTCCACAGGACGATATACGTGAGTTTTTGCAGGCGGTGGTTGAAAGCACACAAAATACACAGACGACATCCGATAAAACGGATGAATTGAAAAGAGACATTTTGGATCGTGTGTCACAAACACAACAGGCGGTTATGCGTGCATATGGCGGGACATAGGAGGAAGAGAACAATGGATGCACAAATGTTGAAAATAATTTCATATTTCTGTTTTGGATTCGCTGTGTTTTTTCTGCTGATCGCTGTTATTTTATTTTTCCGTTTTCGGGTCAGGGAATTGATTGCAAAATTATCGGGAAAGCAGGAGGCGCAGCAGATCAGAGAAATACGTGGTCATATTGGAGCCACGAAAAGCAATGCTGCACATTATGTGTTTGATCATGGTGTAGATACGGACAATACGACGCAGATACTTGAAGACAGTATGGAGACTGTTTTATTGGATGAACAGAAGACAAAGCTTTTGGATGATGAAAAAACTACGCTTCTGGGAAGCTGTCAGACAGTTTTGCTGAATGTTCCACAAGAGGAGCCATCCGGAGAGTTGATTTTATTACAGGATGAAATGGAAATACATGTTGAAAAAGGAAATGATGTTCAGGGAAGAGAGGAAGAATGATGAAGAATAATCGAAATACGTTAGGGAAAAGAATTGCAGCACTTATGCTAAGCGGTATGATTGCAATTGGAATCCAGCCGGCCACAAATGTTGTAGTGGACGCTGCGGAGACACAGTCAGAAGAGCAAGAGAATGTGACCACATCCGAAAGCGGACAGACAGAAGTTATGACAGCAGAAGAAATACTATGGGTGATTTCCGAGGATCTTACAGAGGGAAATGATATTTATTATGCAAAAGAAGAGACTGTACAGGTAGAAGTCGCTATTTCCAATTCAAAACAAAATCAATTTAAAGCAATTCGAATTTATCGAGATGGAAAATTGATTGAAGAAAAGAAGATTGGTAAAAGTAAAAAACTCTTTTTCTTGGTACCTTTGGATAAAGGAAAGAAAGCTATAAATCAGATCTGTGCAGTGCCGGTAGATGCAGACGGAAATGAGATAAATGAAAAAAGTCAGATGCTTGTAGAGGGAAAAAGGATTTTATATGACAGTACGACGCCACGGATTGTTTTTACTACAGATGATACCGTATATCAGGAGAAAAATTATATTTATACGAAGAATAATATTGATTTCAATTTGGAAGTAGCAACCGGGATTTCCGGAATTCAAAAAGTAGAGCTGCAGATAAACGGAAAGGAAATAAAAAAAGATAAATATGGAAAAGCATTTGGGTTATACAATAATACACAATATATCGGCATATCCACAAAAGAAAAATATGCGCTGTCAATGGATGACTTGCCAGAGACCGACACTTATGAAATTCATGTTTGCGTAGAAAATGTAGCAGGAAAAGAATATCAAAAAACATATTATGTTTATCGTGATACAGAAGCACCGAAACTGGAAAGCATCATGATTCCTGAAGTCGCAGAAAATGCCGGACAAATTCATTCTGTGAAAGAAGAAACTTATTATCTTTTCACAAACAAACTGGTAAATGTAATTATTACAATGACGGATGGTAAATATGGCTCAGGAGTAAAGAAGACGGAGTGTTATCTTGCCGATGAGCATGGAAAGAAGATTAGCAAAAAGGAAGCAGACGGAAATCAGGTAGAACTTGAAATCCCAGAAAATTTTAAAGGATTTATCTGTACAAGAGGAACGGACCAACTTGGAAATACATCAAACTATGGATATACAATGAGCGGTATGGTTGCAGAAAGCAGCAAGAAGCATGAAGAAGCCGGAACTATTGAAGTGGGCATGTTGGAGCCGAACGCGGTCGATGAAGATGGTGATGGACTATACCGGAATAATGTAAAACTTAAGGTGGCTGTTAAGGACAGTTATTCAGGCATTCAAAGTATTGAATGGAAAGTTACGGCTCCCTATGACATGGAAAATAATTATGAGGGAAAGTGTGAGGTCTCAAGTTCTGGTAATGTCTCAAATAATAGCTGGGAAGTAAAAGAAACAGACCGGAATCTTGTAACAAAGATACAGGGAGAATTGAACATACGCAATAACAGCAATGATATTCTTGTGGAAATTTGTATGACAGACAATGCAGGAAATACAACGGAAAAAGAACTTGTTCTTGGAATTGATAAGTCAGCACCAGAAATTAACGTTAATTTTGATCAGCAGATAAAAAATAAAATCAGTTCAAAAAATTGTACAGCAACCATACAGATCACGGAACGTAATTTTCAGGAAAACCAGGTAGTGCTGCATGTGCAAAAGGCACAGGATTCCAAGAGTGCAGCATATGAAGTATCAAAATGGAGAACCGACTATAACAGAGAAAACCCAGATAATTCGACGCATACAGCAACAGTTACATTTGAGGAAGATGGGGAATACATCTTCTGGGTAACTTATAAAGATGTTGTGGGAAATAAGGCAAAGCAGTCAGATCTCTATAAATTTTCCATTGACCAGACGGCACCGGAAGTTCAGGTGGATATGGCGAATAATGATTATTTCACGAAAGCACCAACAGCAACGATTCGCATCAAAGAAAAGAATTTTGATCCTGAGCAGGTGAAAATTACAGGAAATGCAAAGAACAGCAATCAGAAGGAACAGAAGTTTCCAGGTATCTCCGAATGGAAAAAACAGGATGACACCTACACGGCAACTGTGACGTTTACAGCAGATGGTACATACAATTTCTCTGTGACTGCAATCGATAAGGCCGGAAATAAGGCAAAAACAATTAATGTGAAAGAGTTTCGAGTGGATCAGACAAAACCAGAAGTAGATATTTCCGGAATAGACGATTCCAAGAGTTATAAGGATGCGGTTCAGCCGGTTATCCATATCAAAGATGATAATCTGGACAACAATCAGGTACGTGTGAAACTGGTTGGTGCAAACAGTGGAGAAGTAAAACTGGATGGACACTGTGAGATTGTCAAAACAAAATCGGAACAGACGATTCGTCTGAGTGAGTTTGCACAGGAAAAGATGGCAGATGATATTTACACCTTAACTGCCGAGGGAACAGACCGTGCAGGCAATAAAGTTAAAAAAGATATTCGATTTTCTATCAACCGTCTGGGATCGGTGTACACGTTTGATGATAATTTGAAAAAGATGGAGGGAACCTATCAGCAGAAGACACAGGATGTAGTACTGACAGAAACCAATGTAGATGAACTTGAGCAGGAATCGATTAAAGTAACATTGTTTCAAAATGGTGTACCAAAGGATCTCGTGGAAAATCAGGATTATGTGATAGAAAAAACAGGCGGAAATGGTAAGTGGTCACAATATCATTATCATATTGACAAAAAGAACTTTGAGGGAGATGGAAGTTATTCCATTGTAATTTCATCCAAAGATCATGCGGGAAATATCAATGAAAATGATGCAAAAAATAAAAAGGCGGAAATTTCATTTGGAATCGATGCAACAAAGCCGGTAATTATGCCAATTAATGTAGAAGAGTCTGGAACATATGCAGCAGCAACATTAAAAGCAAGCATTTCAGTGGCAGACAATCTTCTTTTGAAGAATGTAAAGATTCTGTTAAATGGAAAAAATGTGGACTATGTGCAGGATGGTGACAATTATATTATCGATGTTCCAGAGTCTTCTGCACGTCAGGAAATTTATGTGACGGCTGAGGATGCAGCTGGTAATGTGGCAGAGTATCAGATCAAAAATCTGCTGGTTACCTCGAATGCAATTGTCCGCTGGTATAACAATAAACCAGTGTTTGGAGCATCTGTGGGAATCGGAGCAGGACTTATATGTGTGATCGCACTGATGATCGGAGTGGCGCGAAAGAAAAAAGCAGGAAAGTAGAACATGAAGAAATTGAAAACAGGAATACTCCTGAAAGACAAGGTATATATCAGAAGATTACAGAAAGCGATAAATACAGAATATGCTGAAGATACCGAACTGATTGTATTTGAGGATCTGGAGCAGGTATATAAGGCTGCAAAAGGAAAACAACTGGATCTGGTGCTGGTAGATGAAACGATACCCGTAGCTTATGAGGAACTTTCCAGATATTGTGCGATAGCGATCCTATCTGGGACAAGAAGATATGACCGGAGTAATGATTATGGCGTAATCTACAAATTCCAGCATGTCGATGATCTGGTGGCAAATATGGCACAGATTTATGAAGAACATCATGGAAATGCAAAGATCATTGCATTTACAGGAGCCTGTGGCGGATGTGGAAGTTCAGTTCTCGCAGCGGCATGTGCAAAGGCAATTGCAGCAAAAAAGAAAAAGGTTTTATATATCGACGGAGAGACGGTTACAGTAGAGAACGATTATCTGGGAGATGCGAATGCGTTGGGGATTGTACTCGGAAGTCAGATAGGAATACATAATCTGTATGAAGAAAATGATTATGTGAAATTCAAAGAACTACTTGAGGAAGTAAAATATGACTTTATTGTGATGGATGTTCAAAATGCAATGTTGCAGTACCGGGATTTTGTATCGCTGTTGCAGGAGCTGGTTATTGTGGAAACCGGTGAAAGCAGAGCACAGTGGCGTGCTGGAAAGCTAAAGCAGATGCTGCAGGATCAGGCAAATGTCCAGGTGATAAGAAATAAAATGGAATTGGATGAAGAGGAAGCGGCAGGCAATCACATAGAAGGAATACCACTGTTTCGTACCTATGAGCCGGGGCATCTGATCGACAGACTGGCAGAACTGGAAATCTTCGACACATGGATTTAGAAATGGAACAGAGGTGATAAAAAGATGGAAACAAAGGAATTTGTGGTGACAGTCAGGCGTAGACAATTTGACGAAATTGCCTATCGTATGATTTCTGAAAATGAAATATATGGAATCATTGATTTTTCAGTGGAAGAACAGGCAAATGATGTGTTAGTAAGCTATCAGAATGAAACCTATGTTCCGTTGCCGGTATATTTCGAAAGAGAGCTGACACGTGCGGAAATTCTTCGAATATTTGAAAATTATTTTGCAATTATGGATGGAATGGCGGGATTTCTGCTGGATGAACATCAACTTCTACTAGATTGCCGACAGATATATATTGATCCGGAAAGCGGGGAACTTCGTTTGATTTATCTACCGGACCTTGCGTGTGAAGAAGAAATTTCTATTGCGGAATTTATCCGCCATATACTGTTCCTGGTCAGATATGATCCAAATGAGGACAGTTCCTACATTGTACGGATTATGAATGAGCTGAATGCCAGAACCGAATTTGATTCGGAGCGTTTTTGTGCATTGATTCATGAGCTTGCAGCAGAAGATGTGCCTGCAAAGCAGGAACCGGCCGTACCGGAAGGGGCATATCTGCTTCGGGAGAGTACCAAAGAAAAAATTTATCTGCCGGATGAGGGGCTGGTAATGGGAAAAGATCCGCAACAGTCAGACTATTGTATCGCAGAGAATCAGGCCGTGAGCAGAAGACACGCCCAACTGGAAAAACTGGATGGGGAATGGAATCTGATAGATTTAAATTCACTCAATGGTACCTACAAAAATGGTGAACGCCTGGTTGGAAATATAGCAAACCGCCTGAAGAACAAAGATGTTATTTTTCTGGCTGATGAGCGGTTTATATATTACGCATAAAGAAGGAGGAAAAAATGCTGAATATAGCAAATGTGGATGAAAGCTTAAAAATGTATATCAGAAAAGAACTGTTGGTGGATGACTTTTTTGAACTGATGAGTCTTGTCACAGAAAATATTTATCAGGGGCAGAGTAATCAGCAGATTCTGCAGCTGGATACAGCGACCATCCGAATTAAAAATGGAAATCTGATTCTTTTAAGAAAAAACGGAAATGCAATTATGAATTTTGCCGAAATCCGGAATTTTTGTAAGGAGACCGTGTTTGAGACAATTTTCGCGCTTGGAGAAAATTGTACAAGAATCACAGAGTTTTTGCAGTTCCTTGATGATACAAGCCGCTGTACCAATGTTATGGATATACAGAATTATTGTGATGAAGCATCCGGTGGAGCCAACAATACCGTAGTCGGAGCATATACCGACCGGTATGCGGCATCAATGCAGGATAGAAACATGCAGCAGATGCCATCCATGCCGTCGGGAGATGAAACGGGTGTACTGGATCCGGCATATCTGCAAAAGGCATTGCACAGCAGTGCTTCTTCGAGGCTTTATGAGCCGGCTGCTGCAAGAGAACAAAAATGTCTGCAACTGGTCAATACAAAGAGCGGAAGTATAACAGATATTGATAAGGAACTGTTCTGGATTGGAAAAGGTGCAGACTGCGATCTTCGCATTCTGGATGAGACAGTAAGTAGAAAGCATGCATCGATCATGAGCAAAAATAATCACTACTTTTTATGTGACAACGGTTCAACAAACAAAACATATGTGAACAATAAAGAGATTCCGCCGAAGGCATCCGTAGAGATTTTTGATGGTTCCAGAATCAAGTTTTCCAATGTTGAGTTTAGCTTTCGCATAGAAGAATAAAGAGAAAGGAAGAAATTATGGTTATGTTAAGTTTACCTGTTATCCTGCTTGGGATAATTGTTATTGAGCAGCTGGTCGTTATTATTATGTTAATCGTGATGAACTGCAAAATAAAAAAGGAAAAGATGCCGACACCGGCACCTATGCAAAATAATTATGCGCAGGTTGTCCAAAATCCGGTTCCACAGACGGGGGCATACACAAAAGGAATTATGATCTGTAGAAAATGCTATCGCCCGGTGCAGCTTCCAAATAAATTCTGTAGCTGTTGCGGACAGAGTCTGATCATGAGGTAGAAATAGATGGAAAAGAATTATTATCAGATTCTGGGGGTAGGAGAACAGGCAGACGAATCGGAAATTAAGAAAGCGTTCCGAAAGCTGGCGAAAAAGTATCATCCGGATACGAATCCCGGGAATCAGGAAGTGGCTGAAAAATTTCAGAAAATTAATGAGGCATATTCGGTGCTTGGTGATGCCGGAAAGAGACAGCGGTATGATATAGATCGCAAAAAAGGACCTGGCCCGCAGCCACAGCAGAATGCAGGGGCAAAGAAAAAGCAGTCCGGTGGAAATGGGTTTGCAGGTTTTACACCAGGCGGTTTTAAAATGGATTTTGGCGATATGATGTTTGAAGAATTGCAAAATGAAAAAGCAACACAGAAAAAGAGTGCCGGTGTGAACATGGCGGATGTGAGCAGTCAGTTTGCAAGTTTCTTTGGCTTCCGTCCAAAATAGGAGTGTTATACATAGATGGATATAGAAGTAGAAGACATTGCGCTTGAGGCGCAGACCATATTGCATGGGCGATTTCAGATTCGGGAAGTACATTATATCGGAGAGCAGGGCATTACCTATATCGGATATGACAAGGTCCGGAAAAAGGATGTTATTATCAAAGAATTTATGCCCTATCGGATTGCAAACCGGGATCTGGATCATCGATCGGTTTTGTGCAGAGGCAGCAGTTGCAAAAACAAATTTGAAGAATTTGGGAAAGCCTTTCAGAAAGAATGTGAGTATACTCGTATGGTTCAGGACATCAAAAAACCATACAGCGGATGCACAACCGTTTATGTAGATGATTTTACAGAAAATAACACATGGTATCTTGTGATTGAAAAAGCAAAAGGACGGTCACTTGATGCATGCGTGGGAGAGCTGACGGTTTCACAGAAATACAGGATCATTCGGGATCTGTTACAGATTATAAGACAGATTCACAAAAGAAAACTGTTGCATTGCGACATTAAACCAGCCAATATCATTGTTCGTCCGGATGGTCATATTACATTAATTGATTTTGGATCGGCCGCAAGGATGGGGAGCAGACCACATGGAGCAGTCTATGTCAGTCGTGGATATTCCGCGCCGGAATTGTACCAGAGAGGGAAGATCAGCCGGGCAACAGATATTTATAGTGTGGGTGCCGTGATTTATAACATGTTGACGGGATATCAGCTCCCGCAGGCAGAGGATATTGAGGATATCCGGGAAATTCCAAGACTTTCAGAATTTGTGGAGATATCCGGATACAAAGAAAGATTATTTATGAGGATGCTTGATAAGGATAAAAAGAAAAGGCTGAAAAGCGTATTCTTATTATATTTTACAAGATAAAAACAAGGAAAGAAAAGAGGTAACGTAATGGAAGTGATTACACAGACAAACAGAACGATGTTATTCGAGGAAATCAATCCGGAAAAGCTTAATCTGCTGACACTTGTCGGAGATGCAAAGGATGTAGAGAGTCTCGATGATGCAAAAATCAAAGAGATTCATGAAGCTCTGCTTGTCAGAAGTTTTGATGAATTTTTGAACAAATTTGAGCCGGTTGTATATTCCTATTTCAATGCGGCAAATCAGAGTGTGGCATATACACTTGAGAAGCCGGAAGGAATTCCAGAGGAATACATCTCAGAGATTCCGTTAAATCAGCAGAATGACTTTTTAAACATGCTGTTTACATTGATGGATACCAAGCGCGCACAGGGAATCATTAATGTGGATTTCAAATTTGAAAAGATTCTGGACATGATTTCTCCGAAGAAGATCATGCGTGATATCAAACAGGTGCGAAAAGAAATTCATTATCTTTATGGAGAATATGAAAAACTTGATGATGAAGATCCAAAGAAACTGGATTTAGGAGATAAGCTGAATTATAAATTTGAGGAAGCAAGTCAGAATTACAACAATGTCATGGCAATGTTGCCATTGGCAATTGAGGACATCAAGACACGTCTGCTTCTGACACAGTCTCCATCACAGAAAAACGAAAAGCAGCTTGCACTCGGAATGTTGCAGATGGGTGAAAATGGAGAACTCAAGGTGCTTGAGATTCCGCAGAAAGAGAAGCAGGAGTTACTTGCTCTGTCAACGACGGATACAAATACGGAACTGGCAGAAACCTTCAAGGAGGATTACGACAGCATCAATGAGGAACCTTCTGAGTATATTCGAAGCCTTGTAGTAAGAACTTTCTGTCCGATGACGGCAGTCGTAAACAGTGACGTGAATGTAGAACAGGAAGTAGAGAACTATAATACATATCTTGCATTTTATAAGAATGCCAAGGATGATTTTATCAAGACCGTAAAGCCGCTTGTAGAAAAGCTGCTTGGTGTTAAGGTATTTTTCGAGCAGTATAACACAAAGGAGAAGGGAATGGTTCCATCTCTGCTTGTCACAAACACGAAACTGGACATGCTTGTGAGCAGCATGAATATCGATCGTTTAAAGACATACCTGAACACGGTCAATACAAAGAATGACTATACCAATACCGTATGGCTTGGTATCGTTCCGGATATCGAACTGGAATCTGCAAAGAAGAAGACAGTATCCCGTATGCGCTTTAAAGGCAACCAGTCAAGAGTCAAGACAGATGGTAACAGTATGGAATCACTTACGACACTTATGGATGCGATTCGTGAATATAAGATCCAGGTATTTTTCAATTATCAGACAGGAGAAAACACGACATTTAATTATGTGGCAACCTCCGGAGTGGACAGCTTTATTGAAAAATCTTCCATTCTTGCAAAGCGCGATTTCAGTGAGTATGTATCCTGCTGTCTGCCAAACTTTACGATTGTTCCAAAAGAGAAGTCGGAAGTTGTGCTCGATAACAAGATGCTCATTTCGGAAGAGGGAGGCGTTGAGCTTTCCAAAGAGCGTGAAGACATTATGAAACTTTGGATTGAGGGTGTGTATGTAGGAGCTGCTTATGTTGCGGCAGGTATGGTAGCAGCATATCAGTGTCCGGAATACTTAAAGGAGTTTTACAGTAATGTGACTTCCAAATATCCGGGTGTACGTTACGACATCGAAGCCGGAGATCATTCTTTGAAGACAGTTACAACAATGGGTAAGGAAATTACAGGATTTACCAACACCATTAAAAATGTGATTAACAATAAGGGATTTGGTTTTGTTTTCGCATCGGAAAGCAGCCAGATTCAGGGAAAAGAAGTACGTAACATCACCGTCTATAAGGCAAGAACCATGGCAATGATGGATGATGCATACGATTCATTATATAAAACAATGGTAAGTACTTATGTAGAGCGTATGCTCCGTTATCTGAGTAACGATTTCAAACAGGAGAATGTTACAAACTTCTTTAGTAATAATCCAAAGAGTCAGAAATCTTTGTGGGAAGCAGACAAAAAGTATATCAATGGTATTACCCAGCAGGGAGACGAACTCGACTTTGTCATTGATGAGACCACAAATGACTGTAACATTAAGCTTGGCTTTAACGGAAATGTTAAGAACCTCAAGGTATCTATTACAAAAGGTACAACGGGCAGCCAGCAGTGACTAAAACGGTTATTAGGAAGGAAACTTCCTTTTAATAAAATAAAAAACATAGGAGGCTAAAAATGGGTTTCAAAGTAAGTATTGAAGCAAACGAAAAAATCGAGTTAGGCCTGGAAACAGTTACATCTGTAATATTTGATACAGATACGCCTGACGACAGCAATGCACGATCAACAGATCTTGGAATGGGAATTACCATCAAGGGAAAGATTCGTGCAAATATTGGGGGAATTGCAGATGATTCTATCAAACTTCCTGCATTTGCCCTTACACCGGCAGAGAACGCAAAGTGTTATGCAAACGTATCCGTTGAAGTAATTTCAGCAGGTAAAGTTGTAAGACAGATCACTATGGATACTGCTTATGTTGTTTCATACAAGGAAGACTTTTCGGATGAAAGCGGTGTTGGTACCTTTACGATCCAGCTGCGTCAGAAGAAAGACAAGAACAGCTCTGTAGCATACCAGGGCGGATTTGCTTATTAATTGAAAGGAGGAAAAAAGCGTAATGGGTTTTATGTTAAATGTGGATGATTCCATTAAATTAGGAGTAGACACAATCCAGACAGTAGATTTTGCGATTGATACACCAAAGGATTCAGATGCAAGAACAACAGATGTAAGTGTCACAATGACAATCACAGGTAAAGTACTTACTATGGTAGACGATGGAACAGAGGGAACTGTAGACCTTGCTTTATGGTCTATGATCTCCGCAGAGACAGCAGACTGCTATAAGAAAGTTACCGTCAGCGTAACAGCAGCAGGTCAGGTTGTAAGAGAGTATTCATTACCGAATGCATTCGTAGTAGATTACAGCGAAACATATGGTGATACTGAGGGTGTTGGAACTTTCAAACTGATTATCAGACAGAAGAAGAATGCAATTAATTCTACTGCTGTAAACGGAGGCTATGCATCCTAAAAAGTGAATTTTCTTTGAAAATTGACATATAGCGTCAGCCCTTTCCAAAGGGGAAACCCTAGTGGCTGACGCCCTTCTAAAGTCTAAAATCCGATAAAAATGAGAGAGTAAAAATGAATGATTTAATAAAATGTCTGACATGTGCAATTATAGGAGTTGCACTTGGAATTGAAATGAAATCGACCGATGACTGGAGGATACAGGCAATTGCGATTGCAGTATCACTGGTTATTCTGATTCTCTTGTCTGTGATTTTTAAAACAGACAAAAAAGAGAAAAAAACGAATAACGTGGAGCAGAAAAAACAAACAATAACGACAACGGCCACTGGAGAGGGTGCAAGAATTACACGTGCCGAGCCAAAGACCGCTATTGAGACAGGAAAGAAACCGGTTCGGGAATTGGTGTTGATCAATGAGGAGGGGGATGTGCTGTTTACGTGGGACATCCGGGGAAAGACTTCATTGGTCATTGGAAAAAGTACCCAGAAAGAACCGGTGGATATAGATTTATCTATGTCAGCAATGAGCCAGATGATATCCAAGCAGCATGCTGTATTAAATTATACGAATGACGGATGGTGTATTGATGATATAGATTCAAAAAATGGAACAAGAGTACGAAAGCTTTCCCAGAATGCAATCATGGATGTAAAACTTGTGGGAAGTGTACAGCTGGCAGCCGGTGACATTATTTATATAGCAAGCACAATGCTGCAGCTCAGATAATCAGAGAACATATCAATGGAGGAAAATTATGGCATTAAACAGATGTAAAAACGGACATATGTACAGTGCAAGAAAATATGGAGATACTTGTCCATATTGTAACACAGAAATTGAAAGAGTAAATTTGTATTCCAATACCGGACGCAGGACAATGATTGATGATCCGGACAAAACCATGCCGATCATGGGAACAGAAGAGAATGCCGATCCGGTAACCGGATGGCTGGTATGTATTGAAGGAACACAGTATGGAAAGGATTATAAGATCCATTCCGGCAAGAACTTTATTGGAAGAGCAGACAATATGCATATTCAGATTCTTGGAGATAATGCAATTTCAAGAGTCAATCATGCAGCAATCATTTATGATGCAAAAAATCGTTCTACCTATCTGTTGCCGGGAGATTCATCAGGACTTGCATATCACAACGGAGAGGCTGTATATACGCCGGTGGAACTGCAGGCATTTTCTGTAATTGAAATGGGACACAGTAAATTTATTTTTATTCCATTATGTGGAGAACATTTTGAGTGGAATGATGGAAGTGGTGAGACAGGAGAAGAGGATGAATAAAATTCTTCGGATGATAAAGGAAATCAAAAGTTTTGCAATCGGAAATAATCTGTATGCAGACATCGGAAATGCACAGACGATCGGAACACGGGAAAAACAGGATGATTCATTTGGAACCTGCATTAAACCATATGGCGTACAGGCAATCGTAGCAGATGGAATTGGTGGTTATGTAAATGGAAAACTGGCAAGTCAGATTACGGTGGAGACGTTTTTAGATGAATTTGATAAAAGGGATGTCACAGATAATCTGAGCTATTTTTTCCAAAAGACAGCAATTCTTTCTAATGAGCGTATTCGCGATGAATTCGGAGAAACCAAGGGCGGAACAACCGTGGTTTCCGTAGTACTCAAGGATGACAAGATGTTTTGGACTTCAGTAGGAGACAGTAATATTGCAGTATTCCGCAAAGATCGTCTGATCATGGTCAATCGCAAGGAAAATGTAAAAAACTGGCTGGAAAATCAGTATTATGCAGGCTATGCGAGACGAGAAGAAGTATTAGACGGAAAATCAGACAAACGTCTGGTCAATTATCTGGGATACGATGGATTCCGGAAAGCAGATGAAGGCGACCGTCCGATTCTTCTCAAGAAAAAGGATCGTGTTCTGTTATATTCGGATGGAGTAGAGATTCTTGGACAAATCGGGTTGGAAAACATTTTGAAAAAGAGGATGAATGCCCAAAAAATGGCAGATGCAATCATTCAATCCGTTGTGACAAGCAAGAAGATAAAAAAGGATAATGCGACGATCGTTGTATTGAAAATAAAGTAGGAGATTATTATGAGAAAAGAAAATGCAAGCTTCGAGACGAAATTTATATCGGAAGCAGGCAGCTATCTGAATAATGCAGATTATTTTGCATTTGTGGAATTGAAAGATTATGCATGTTACGTAATTGCAGATGGGATCGACACTGACGATATGAAAAAAAGCGCGCAGCAGGCGGTTACAGCAGTCATTGCAAAATTTTCGGATATGCCTGGAATGTCCAAAGCAAAACTGAAAAGTTATATGGCAGAGGCGCATCGGACACTTTTGGAGGAATCTGCAGAAATCCGTCTGGAGGCAAGCATACTTGTGCTGGTTACGGATTATAAGAAAGCGCGGTGGGCGCATGCTGGAAATTGTCGTCTGGCGTTGCTGCACAATGGGGCAATCATAGAGACAACAAAAGATACTTCCCTCACACAGCGGCTTGCAGACAGTGAAGAAATTCCACTGGATATGGTATCTTCTCACGAGGAACGCAACAATCTGTATGCATATCTTGGACAACCGGGAAAATTTTCTCCGGTCATATCAGCCAAACATTCATTAGAAGATGGCGATATTATTCTTTTGGAGACACGTGGTGCATGGGAAAATATTGGAGATGCGGAATTGCTTGATGCCACGGATGGGGTGTCAAAAGCGGAAGAAGTCTGTACGGGACTTGAAGATGTAATCTTAAGTCAGCGTCTGGATATTATCGAAAATTATACTATTGTATCCATATTTGTGAATAAGATCTATCAGAACCCAAAACAGGGAAAATATAAAAAACTGATCACCCTTCTGGTATCACTTGCAATCGCTCTTACGGTTGCATTGACGACGATTCTGGTCACCCGATATATTATGAACCGGAAAAATCTCGAAAAGATCGATGCAATCAAAGAAGCCGGTGTGGAGAAGCTGCAGGAGGAGAAATACGAAGCAGCAAAGGATAAACTCGAGGAATACGAATCCATTTCTGTGCGTGTGAAAAAAGGAACTGCAAATTATGACAGGGTACAGAGTGTCAAACTGTATTGTTCACTTGCGGAGGATTTGTATGATGCCTCTGTCAATGTTACAAGCCAGGGATATAAGGGAGCAATCAAAGATGTTGAGAGGGCAACACAGACATTGGATCAATTAAAAGAACTCGGGGAAGATACCACTGACCTGTATAATACGCTCACAGCATTTGAACGCTATGCGACATTTATGCAGCAGGGAGATACTTTCATTGTAGAAAACAGTTATGGAGAAGCCGTTACCGCATATAGTAATGCGAGTGATGCTGTAGATGATTTTGATGATACCAGTTACAAAAAAAAGGCAGAGGATGCCCTTGAATCTGCGCAGACGAATGATAAGAGCGCACAGGTAAATGAAAACATGAACAGTGGAATGAATGCAGAACAGGAAGGGGACAAACTGGCTGCGGATGGTGACTACACAAATGCCAAAAGCAAATACGAGACAGCAAAGGACTTCTATAAACTGGCAGCAGATGCCGGTGACAGTAAAGCTTCTGACAAGTTGGATTCTGTCAACATCAAGATCAGTGATGCGGATTCTTCCAAGAAAGAAAGCTCGGATGGAGACAAATTAGAGCTTGCGATCGCAGCAGAAACAGAGGCAAGAGAAGCAGACAGAAATGGAAATCATGACACCGCAAAAAGCAAATACAATGAGGCCAAGCAGATTTACCAGGAACTTGGCAATGCGGATAAAGTAGCAGACATTGAAGATAAAATTGATGGAATGACAGAAAGCAAGACAGAAGGAATGGCTGTTGAGAAAATGTACCGTGCAATGGAGTATCTGTCCAAAGGTTCTTTTTCCAAGGCACGCAAATATTTGAAACAGGCAAAAAGCATATATGAGCAGTTAAATGATACTGCACATGTCACACAGATCGATGAGATACTCGACAATCTGAAACAGTTAGAAAAGACATTAGGAGTAGGTTAAACGAATGAGATCATATTCTTTGTATATTGATAACAACAAAAAGACCGCAAGTTCCCATAAAAATACTTACCAGAAGCGCGAATTGGAAGAGATGACGACCATACAGCTGCGGGAAATCTGCACAAAGGAAAAAATTATCAAAGGTATCATGGATCCTTTGAACCGGTATGAACTGATCGAAACAATTCTGCGTTATCGTGGAGAAAAAGAGGCGCTTTTTATCCGGGATGTTGCAGAAGGTGGAATGGAACGGCTGGAGGAGACTTTAAAAAGCAAACTCGGAACGGTTTTGCGGGATGAGGGGACGATTCATAATCCTGCCAGGCTGATGCTGTATAACGATCTGGATCTTACTCTGTTCGACCGCTATCAGGTCGGTATCGACAGAAGCAAGAAAAATGATATCAGCAAGGTTGTTATTAATCATATTGTAGAATCCAATGTCCTTTTGGTGGATGACGGCGGAAAAATCTGTTCCATCTTAAATCTGGTCAGTGATGGAGCCGATGAGGAGCATTTTTTCCTCGCAAGAGATGGACGTCAGCCAATTCGTTTAAGTGAAAAAAAATTCTATTATCTGTATTTCTTTGAAAAAAAGGAATCGGATTATTTGTACAATGCGTATTACGGCAAGGAACAGAAGAAATATATTGCAATCAACTATTATAAAATTCCATTGGTAGATCTGGAAGTGAGGGATCTTGAGGAGACACCTGCGATTCTGTCGATAGATTTTGGAACTTCCAATACGGCAGCAGGCACTTATCTGGATCATGGATATATTCGCCAGCATGACAGCAATGATGTGCTAAACGGTGGAATAAAGATTGATGCGATTAATGAAGTGCAGTTTATGGATAACACGAAGAAACGGAAAAAGTGGAGTCCGATGCTTCCAACCATGGTCACAGTAGCAGATTGTCACGACGCACAGAATATCATTTATCACTTTGGATATGATGCAAAGAAAGATACGCAGATCAAATATTATGATGAATCTTTCAGCGTTTTTTATGAGATTAAGCGATGGGTCAATAGTTATGATAAGCAGCAGGAAATCAATGATAAGAATGGAAACATGGCGGTTGTTAACCGCGGAGATATCATTCGGAGGTATTTGCTGTATGTCATTCACAGTGCAGAACAGCGCTTTAAATGTCGTTTTCGGAAGCTTCATCTGACAAGTCCGGTCAAATTAAAGCAGCAGTACAATATTATGTTTCAGGAATTGCTGCCGGAGTATGATATTGACACGGCACATATGCTCGATGAAGGAACCGCAGTAATTTATAACACCATTCAGAATCTGATCGAGAAAAAGCGGTTCTATGATGGAGAAACGATTGAGGCTCTGATCATGGACTGCGGTGGTGGTACGACAGACTTATCATCCTGCAATTTCCGTATTGAAAACGACAGTGTCTCTTATAAGGTGGACATTGAGACTACCTACGAAAATGGGGATACGAATTTCGGAGGCAACAATATTACATACCGCATTATGCAGTATATCAAAATCATGTTTGCCGCATTTTACAGCAGTAAGGCAACGGTTCGCATCGACGAGGTCATTCCGGTGGCATCCGAAGATATTTTCCGGTTTGTAGATGAGTTTGGCAAGGATGCGGTATATGAAAAATTAGAGCAGATGTACGAAGATGCTGAGGCTGTGATTCCGACAAAATTTAAAAATTATGAGAACCATACAAGAGATGAATATTATATGGTAAAGAATAATTTTTATTTCCTGTTTGATATTGCAGATAAAATGAAGAAGCAGTTTTATTTGCGGGAAGGGATTGTACGAAACAGTTTTCAAAATAATTATGACAGAGAAAGTGACGACTTAAAGATCACACAGATTGAACGTTGGAATCTGATTGTCCGCGAAGCGGGACAGCTGATCTATAAGCATTCCTTTCCGGAGATTATATTCAACATTAAGGAAATAGAGTTGCTTTTGAAGGCGGATATTTATGAAGTTGTAAATAAATTTCTTCTTGAATTTTATCAGAATCGTACGTTGCAGGACTATTCGATCATCAAGTTGACCGGACAATCCTGCAGGATTGATATCTTCCGCGAGGCATTAAAAGAATTTGTACCGGGAAAAAGTATTGAATTTAAACAGCAGAGTAAGGAAAAGAAAGATATTACGGAGCTGAAACTTACCTGTGTGCGTGGAGCCATTCAGTATGTTAATGCCAGAAAGATGGGCTTTACCGAGGTAAAACTACACTACCGTATGCCGTCCATTCCATATTCGGTCAGCGGATTTACGCATGATAATCAGGAAAAGATGCTGATTTATTCGCTCGACAGAACCCAGACATACGGTACATTGTCACGTAACAGTGGAATCAGTCAGCTGGAGCTGTTTTTAAAGGACGAATCCGGAGATCTCAAATACCGGTATATTTATGCAAATGACAGGGAAAGCAGCAAACAGACAACTTATAAAGAAGTGCTTGCACAATTTCCCGAATATACAGAATGCTTTCCACAGTATGAGATGGATGCGATTACCGACAGCGAGGTCAAATTTTTTGTATTTGCGGCGAAAAATCAGTGGGGATTTTTTATTGTACCAATCAGCAGAACCGAATCCCAACTGTATATCGGCAGAGAAGAATTCTATGCATTTGAAAACGATAACTGGGAACTCGACTTTTTTGATGGATTAAAATAATCCATATGTTTTAAGGATGATGTTCAGGGAGAAATTACGAGATGAAAACACAGACAAACCGAACCATTTTATTTGAAAAAGTTAACGAAGAAAAGGATACGATGCTGTCTCTGATACATATGCAGAATGCAAAAGAGAGTCTTTCGGATGAAGAGGTACAGGCAATACACCGGGCACTTGAGGTGTCCGGTTTTGCTGATTTTGTGGAAAAATTTTCACCGGCAGTATATATGTTTCTGGATCCGGAGAAAGGCATTGTCCGATTTACCAGAGAATGTACAGACTCCAGACAGATCCGCATTTCGCTGGGAGAGAGTTATGGAGTGGCAGAACGAATCTGGGAGATGCTCTCGGCAAAAAGAAATAAAATATATTCTTTTCAGGAATTTGCTCAAATGGGGGATCAGTTATTGACAAAAAAAGATCCTTATATATTTGATGTGGCGAGAAACGAGATTCTGGCACTTTTGAATGAAGATGGAAATGATGCAGCAGAAACAGCGGAAAGAAAGCTGAAAGAATTGATTTCGGAAAAATATGATGTATTTTATCTGTTGCTAGTATTTCTTCACGACACAGAAAAATTCTGTGAGAAGAGGGAAGAAAACCGTATAAACAGGGGCATTATAAGGGACAATGGCAAGCTGCAGGTGCAGGTCGTTGAGACAGCTGCGGATTATCATAATGGATTTCTGCAGTATCCGTTACAGACACTTGAAAAATATGAAGCATTGGTTCGGGGAATGCTTACGGAAGAAAGTATAGAAAGAGATGTTCTTTTACTGCCATGTACATTTGGAAAGGAACAGATACAGGAAATCGGTGTGCTGTATCGGAAATATGCGGCATTGTACGAGACAGTAATCCGTCGTTTTTGGAGCTGTGCAGCGCCACTGCTTGAGACGATGTTTGGTGTGCGTGAATTTTTTGCGCAACAGAGAGAGGCGAAAGAACCCGCAAAGCTGATTATTGCAAATATGGCAGTCGAGGAAATTCTGGATGTGAGAAACAAGGCGAAGCTGGATATCTATCTGCGTTCCGTCAATACCAAGGTGTTTTATGAAAATACACTCTGGTATGCCATTCTGCCACATGCAAGAATGGAGTCGCAGAAAAACGGACGCCAGATCCGGGAGCGTTTTGCTGCTTCCGCAAAAGAAAGTTTCGAGGAGATACGTTGTGAGAAAGAAGAAATCCAATCACTGACAGAGCTTCTTGTTACCTATAAAATCCAGATTTTTCTTAGTATGGGAAGCGGGCAGTCAGCCACCTTTACACAGGTTGCATCAGAGGGGCTGGATGTGTTGGAACAAACACTTTCGGGTTATGAAAAAATGGAAGACAAGGATTATTTTATTCCGTGCTATCCAAACTTTGTAATCTTGTCGGATGCTGAAGCATATCTGCGTATCGGCAAAAAAGTTGCCATAGATGAAATGAGCGGGAAAATCAGTATGGGAGGAAACTGGGACATCTGGCTGCGCGGGTTGGAAGTGGAAGCTTCCTATGTTGCTGCGGGAATGTTTGCAGCATGCCAGGACAGCGATTATCTGAGCGCACATTTTCGAAGAGGAATTAATACAGATAATCCCGGTGTAGGATATCGGTTTTCAGAGGAAGCGAATGCAGAACATACAGTATCAGATATGCTCAGTGATACCAGAGAATGGTCCAAAGCGCTCACACAGGAAATACAAAAACGTGCCAGAGGGGTTGTATTTGCACAGAAAAACGGACAGATGCAGATATTGACGGATCGCACATTTGCTTATTCAGGAGAGAAAAGACTTCTGGTATCTATGGTACAGACGATTACTTATATTGAGCGGACATTGCAGAAAGAAACACAGGATTTTAAGAAAAATTTGATTTTGCAGTTTTTCCAGAAACGGCCGGGAAGTGTACTGGCAGACTGGATGAGTGAGGAACAGAATTGTATCAATCCGGTGCTGCGGCAGGAGGAGACACTGACCTATCAGATGAATGAAGAGGAGGATAGTTGTGTGTTTACAGTAGACTTTGGTGGCAGCAGACTTACCAGAAAAAATAAAGTGATCGTACTGGATGAATAAAGGAGAAAAAATGGCAGCAGATTTTTTTGAAAAAGATTTTAATTTTGAAAAGTATATCAGTGAGCGTCTGTTAGAAATTGACGATGAAAAAACGCGTGTGGAAATGCGGGAGCTGATGCAGCATACAATGATTCCGTTTTATCGGCATACAGAAGAAGCCTATCGGGGATTTGTGGAGCGTTACCGGATATCGGCGGAAGCTTCCATGGGGAGCTGTGATGTGATCACCGGTCTGATGAAGCGGGAAAAAATCGATGTGACAGACCACAGTTTTGTACCAATGATCCCGGAAGATGCACATAAAGAAGTACTGTCAGCGCAGCAGATGATTGAAGCACTGGAACAGGGGCAGTCCTACAAGATTATGAGTATCTTTATCAGGCTTGGATATGACAGACTTCGACAGATAGAGCAGGAACAGAGATATTTTCGTGGGACCATATATACCGACTACAGTGAGTATCCAATGAAAGTTGTGATAAAGAAGAATGAGAGGTATCTGGAAAAAATCCGGGACCTGTACCGTATTTTTGAGGAAAACCATGTGCGCTGGAAAAGCATCTGTGCACCATATATCGAGAAAATTTATGATGTATATGTGGTAGAGACCGAGTGCCCGGACGATGATGAAATTCTGCGGATTGACGTAGATTTTGAGGAACTTTCCGATGTGATTTTGTATGATTATATTCCGATGTGGAACATTTATACCGGAAATGAGCGCACCGGAATTTATCCGGAACTTTCGGTAGACCGGGTCAACTATGATCATCTCATCTATGCATCACGCTTTCAAAAAGGGAAGGATTATCTCATTGATTCAAGAGAAACCAAGGTATGGAATGTATATCGGACAGATGCAGATATGCGCATTATCTGTGACAGTGCGGAACCGATTTCATGGGATGTGCTTGAATTATCCTATGAGCCATATGAGCGCGAAATGGATATGCCGGTCTTTGGAAATCGGGACAGCAGTGAGATCCGGGATGCGGAAATTCATACGATGGCGGAGGTCAAACGTTTTATTCATGCGCTGGGATATGACAACCTGTTGAAGCTGAAGGATATAAAAGTCATGAAAATCAAGAGACAGGATATCTACAAAACTACATATTCCATGGACGCTTTTATGGAAGACGAATTAAGAAACGGCTTCACACGCCAGGTGCTCAGGCTGGTATTTCAGAGAGTTGCGGAGCCTGGCTATCTCGACTGGGATATCATGAGTTACATCATCAGCCGGATACAGTGGAAACTGCCGGAATTTAACTGCATAGGGGAGTTTGAATAAATGAACGGTTTTTGGAAAGTGGTAAGTGAAGATATCGAAAATGTACGGATCCGGCAGGCGGATTCCTTTGGACCATACAGTGAGTTTACGGAGCGCTGGCTGGAGGAAAAGACCATGCCAAAGCAGGTAAGTGTTAACGGCTTTTATCGGTTTGATGCAATCATGCAGGCATTGTTTGGTGAAGAGCGCGTGGAGACGGCGATACAGGACTGGTTGTTCGATGTGTATATGCATGCGCTTGTTCCGATTGAATTTCGAACGGGAATGTCATATCAGGAGCTTCAGATCCGTCAGAAGTGGAATGCACTGGCAGATGGAACTTATGGGGAAAAAAATGCAGAAATTTTTTGTTCGCTCGACAGCGATAGAAAATACTATATCGCACACGCCCTTTGGAGTCAGGAACAGACTGGTGCTGGAATCCGCAAATTCGCGGATGTGATGGTACGGACACTGGAAAAAGGAATTGTATATAAAAACAAATGCAGGGAGAAACAAATTCTTTTGTATGTAAGTAATAACGAAAATACGGAAGATGCAGAAGTCATTGCGCTTGTACAGGAATTGTTTCTGCCGCTCGGTTATGAGCTGGATATTTTCTGGGAAAAGCATTTTGCAGTCATCGGGCAGGAGCAGACCATGCAGCTGGACGAAATTAAATTATTGTAGGAGAGACAGGAGGAAAAGACGGATATGACAGGAATGAAAATACCGGTGTTTGAAAGAGGAAGCATCCTTACTTATGACATGTTGGAGCAACTGAAAGATTATTTTATGCAGGCAGTTACCATTCCATATGCGGAGTATTCCGATGGTATTCTCTGTGGCTGCAGGATTACGATGTCCAATGGAATCGTACAGTTGGGACAGGGGCTGATTTGTTTTCAGGGAAAGCTGCTTGCGGTGACGGATGACTTGCAGGTACAGGTGGAGCCATCGAATGCGCGGCAAATTCTGATATTGAATATTGGAAGTTCTTACCGGGATGTTAATTTCGAAGTTATCGATGTGCAGCTGGAATGTATTCCGGAGACTGAATTGTCTGCCAATCAACTTGAACTGTGCAGATTCCGGTTACAGCATGGGGCATCGCTGCGCAACCATTACAAGGATTTTTTCGACATGGGAACGGAATACGACACCGTAGATGAAACATTTGCACACTGGGCATCTCTTTCGGGAGAGACCGTGTCGGTACGCATTCTGCAGAATTTTGCAGACAGCATGTTAAATATTCATGCAGGCAATGCGCTGGATGTGGATTTTGTGGGAAAAATTCTTATGCTGGAGGGCCGCTCCATGAATCGGAAGGCGGTACTTTATTATCTGGCGAACCGGTTGGAAAATCCATATCGGGAGATGAGCAGTCATGAGATGTATATGGGATTGTGCGAAGTAATCCGAAGACAAAGAGGCGGTGGAGGCATGCGGAATGCACCACGCGAAAACAGAAGAATTATTGTAGATTAGGAGAAAAACTATGGGTTATAAAGATGAAGAAATCATGGCTGAGAAAAAAGCAGCTGCACTCAAAAAAATACAGGAGCTTGAAGGAAAGAAACTGGAGGCTCAGCTTAAGGAATCCATTTATGATGAATGTATTCATGTGGATGATAAAGAAATCAGATTTTCCAGAAGAACGTTTGCTGATCTTGGAATCAGCATTTATATGCCGGAAACATTTGAACCAATGGAGAAAGAAGTAAAAGAAGCGTTCTATCCGTTAAAAAATGCACCCAAATATGTTTTTGTGGATTATGAGATTCCTTTTCAAATCACATTGAACCGGACGGAACATAAGGTGCCGGATGAAGGAATGTCAAGATTTATGGATATTTCCTCAAAAATTATAGAAAATCAGGGACCGAAAGCAAAAGTTCTTGGAAAAGGTGTTGTCAGAATCAAAGAGCACAATGTCGGAATTCTCGAAGTAGCCACCCGTGCAATTGATGGGAATGTACATAATGTAATGTTCAATATCAGTATAAATGGACAAATTGTTATGGGAAATATTCATTTTCCTGCACCGTATGTCAAAAGACTGGCGGTGGTTGCAAAAGAAATGATGGATAGTATCGAATTCATAGAAGATGCAAAGGAGGCATAAGGTGGAGACAATTACATATCTGAATATAAAAGTAGAAGGGGTACCCTATACAAAAATTTTATCATTACATATCCAAAATGCTATCAATGGATATGGGAGTGCTTATATTGAGGGTGAAATTGACAGTGAAAAAGGAAATGCATATGTACAGAGACTTACTTCCGACACGATTGTTAAAATCACAACAACCGCAGACGGACAGCCGCCGATTTTGTTTATGGGAGTCGTTGCAGGTTCTTCTGTAAGCCGGGAAACGGACTATACATTATTGAAGATTCAGCTTTTTGCGACAGCACATAAATTAAACTATAAAAAGAAAAATCAGAGTTTTCAGAATGCAGCAGATACATATACAAACGTAATTACAAAAGCTTTGGATGGGATGGCAGATCTTCAGATGAATGTGTCGGACAAGGCAATTGGTTCTCTTATTATGCGATACAACGAAACAAGCTGGGAATTTGCGCAGAGAATGGCATCGACATTTGGTGCTCCGATTTCTGCAAACGTGAATACAGAAAAACCATTGCTTACGGTTGGAATGCCAAAAACAGGAAAGACATACAATGTTTCCGATGCGAAAATCGGGTTCAGTTCTGAAAGTCAGACATCTTATGGTGGAACAGTCGTTACCAGTGCGCAGTATGTATATCTTGGAGATAAGATTTGTGTAGGAAATAAGACAGAGACGGTTCAGGAATATGAAAGCAGTCTGGACTACGGAATACTGACTACAAAAATATGTCTGATGTCAAAAGATAATGAGAACAAGATTGCATCCGGGACAAATGATTCACCTGTGCAGCGTCCGATTACCAATGTTGCAGCATCTGGGAAAATGTTCACAGGAGTAGTACAGGCCGTGCAAAAGGACAAGGTGCAGGTGCATCTTACTTCAATAGATGCAGAATATGATGCAGGTGGCACACACTGGTTCCCATATTCCACAGCCTATTCATCCAGCGACGGAAGTGGTTTTTACTGTATGCCGGCAGTTGGTGACACGGTAAGAGTATTTTTTCCGTCTGATAATGAAGAGGATGCGTTTGCAGCAAGTTCTGTGAATGTATCCCCGTTGGATGATCCTTTGCACAAAAAATGGAGATCACCGGCAGGAAAAGAGATTCTTTTTACACCGGAAGGATTATTAATCAGCTGTAAAGATGACAAGATCTTTATCGACCTGACAGATGAGGAAGGAATTAAGATCTGCTCTGAAAAAGATATAACCATCAATGCACAGAACAACCTTACATTATATGCAAAAAAAGTATTAAAAATGCAGGCGGAAAACAAGGTGCTTTTGAGTTCGGGAGAGTCCTACATAGATATGTCAAAAGATCTCATTGAGATGGGAGCAAAGCAGGTATTAATTAATTAACAGGAAGAAACAGAAATGATAAAAATAGATGAAATAGAACAGTTTGAAAAAGAAAGTCTGCCACAAATAAAGCATCAGTATTGGCAGTTAAACAGCCAGACATTTCCAAAAGAAATGGATTCGTTTGTCGTAGCGTTGAAAGGAAAATTCGCAGATGTTTTTGGAAAACTTGGGGATATTGTGCAAAAGAAAGACTGCCGTGTCGGGAAAATAACCATTTCTCTTATACGGCAAAGTGTAAGAGAAGGAAAGCCAAGGGCAGTGATAGAAGCTTTTGACAGGACAGGGGCAGATAAAAAACGGTTATATACAGACGATATGGACATCAGCTGGCTTTTTTCCACATGGCAGACTTACAGAGAGATGCTTGAGAAAAAAGTAAAGCAGCAGATGTTATCCCATATCATAAATCAGACATATATTACATGGTTTATGGAAAAAGAAATCACCAACCTTACAATGGTGTTGTATCACGTCATCAGGACAGTTCTTTTAGATGCAGATGAGATAGATAATTTTGAAAAACTGGTATATCCGGAATGTTTTCAGATATCAGTAGGTGAGTATAATGACTGGCAAAATGTTGTATTCTTTGTTCCACCGATACTGAAAATTGATGAAGAAAATGAATTTCCACTCATTTATCAAAGAGTAGAAAACCTTAATTTCGGAGGAAAAGTTTTTAAAAACAAGGACCTTACTGCAGCTAAGTTTGTGAACTGCGGGTTTGAGAGGTGCACGTTTGATCAGGTGTCTTTGAAGGAGGCACGCTTTGTGAACTGCAGATTTCAGAATGTAGTAATGAAGAATGGAACTATGGAAAGTGCCGGTTTTATAAAATGCAGTCTGGTTGATCTGGATGCACGCACGATGAAGCATAAAGGTGCTTATGTCAGTGAGTGCGTGACAGAAAATGTTCTTATGGATCAGATACCGGATGATGAACAGGGAGAAACATAATGGAATTATACAGAATGAAACAGGGTGCCGCAGTGTCGGCACAGATTGTATATCTGGAAGAAGCAAAATACGCATATAGCCTGACAGAAGACAATTACAAAAAAATGCCGGAGAACAGTGCGGGGTACTACGAATATAAGAAGAATGTTCTGATACCGGATATCATGCAGAATCCGACGTATATGGTGTCGGACATCATTCAGAAAGTTATCGGAATATATGACAGCACGATTTCATGCAAAGATATTTTTATCATGCCAAATGATGAAAAATATTTAAATAAAGGGGTGCAGATGTTCCATATCCCGGATCTGCCAAGAGTGGATTGCATGGCACAACAGGCAGTAATACTACCGAATGGTGGAGTGCAGGATGTGATACTGAATTCCACAAAAGTACAAAACAAAGACATATTTCTGGTAGATCACATGGTCGAAAATATTGTTATTGTATCGCTTCGGTTTATGGAAAGTGTGCTAAGAAGAGGACCTTTGGGAGTTGAATTTCAAAGAGTAAAATTCGTGGAGGAAAAATAGAATGGGAGAGAAGGCGTTTCAGACAAGATTGTGTACGGCGCAGTGTCAGTATGGATCTATAAAGGATCAATATATAAATATTCCAAAAGATCACGGAGTATATTTTCAGGACACAGACCATCCCCTGCTGAATGCAAATGATCATGTTGCAGATAAGCATATTTTACAGTTTGGCAGATGCACATCCAAGGCAAATCCCAAAAATATGGCGGGAGATGTGTTAAGTAGTGTCATTCCGGTGTTCGGGCTTGCAAAGTTGTTGAAATCTGTCATGAAATGTGAGGGATGCATATGCAGTCCGAAAACGCTTACTGCGTGGCAGAACACAAACAAGAAGGATCATCTGGACGGAGTAGATGGAATTACTGATGAGAGTAAAGTCATGTGCTTTTATGGAGGCATCATAACCATCAACGAGGCAAAGGAAAGTGCAGATGATGCACAGTCTGCAGATGAAGACGGCAAGGTATCGGGCAAGAGGACAAGTTCATCATCTGGTGACGGGGGTGCGGGAACGGCACCAAAATCACCAACGGAAAGAATGCCGGCAGAGGTTGCCGCAGGTATAGAAAAAAATAATATGGGTGTGCAGAATTATGTCAATAATATGAACACATCCATACCAGAAGCAGCAATGGATGCAAATGGATTTCTTGTCAATAGCAGCGCATTGTCCTGTTTTTCCTGCGGGACATCGAATCTTGCTGAAAGTGGAAATGCATGTATTGCGTCCTATAATGCCTCTGTGGCATTGCAAAGTGAAGTCCCACTGGCAGATATGATTCTGGCAAACGATATTCTCATGCCCCAAAAAGCAACAGCATCACAGCAAATGGTGGCGATGAATGACATTTTTCAAGCTATGGGCTATACCACGCACCGAAGAAATTCGCTGGCGGATATGGGTCAGGGAGCAGTGCTTTTGTCAGCTTTAGAAAATAAAGAAGAGGGAAATGTCGTGTTTCATTCGTTCACGCAGGATACATCAGGAAAACTCCTGTGTCTGGAAAATGAAACAATAGACATCAATCTGGAAGAAAGTACCTTATTGGAAATACAAAAAGAAAAACAAGAAAAATAAGAAATGGAGATAGAAAATGCGATTTTTGAGATTATTTATGACACACCCGGATCTGGCAATAGAGTTTGTGATTTCGGCATTGATAGCCATTCTTGTGGCGCGTGCGGTTCCGGGTATTGTGAACAGTTATTATGACAATGTGGAAAGTGGACATGTAAATGACGTAGGATTGGAAGCAAACGATCAGACAGTACCGGCAAACAGTATAGAAGACATTTTAAACAATGATACGTTTGCCATTGTTGTGAGTGACCCGGATGAGTACAAATTTGATGGAAGTGCCTATTGGAAAGATGAGGATCCGAGTGAAATTTATAATGTAAAGCTTGCATCAGGGGAAAGAGTAGCTGTCCGTATGCAGGCAGAGTATTTGAAAAAGACAGGGGACGGATATTTACTGAATATTGGAAAAATAAAAAAATTTGATCTGACAGCGGAACCGGAGATTCTGGATGAATTGCAGGAAGAATATGCGTTGGATCGAACAGACTTTTATGTTGATTTAAGAACAAACATAGAGGAAGGAAGTAAATATTCCGAGGCGACAAGACAGAAGATGATCGACCTTATACAGCCATTTACTGCAATATTTGTATGTGCAATTTTGTGGATACTTTTACATGTGATTACAGTAAAAATCGGAATTGCACCGAAATTATTTGGAAACAGATAGGAATTTTACAAGGAGTTTGGTAAATGAAAAATACATTGGCAGATGTAAAGGTGGAAATCGGAATAAAATACAGTCATGTGCTGGATTTATCCATTGAAGCAGAAGAGGGGAAGCACGCGGCGGCACATATTGTTCTGGAAATGGAAGATAAGATAACCGACGCAGAAATACAGAGTGTAAAAAATCAGAATGTAAAAATAAGCATCGATGGAAAAGTGCTGTTTGCCGGAATCTGTATCGGCATCAATTATACGGCATTATCCGGTTACTATAACGTAATTGTTCAATGTGCCTCAAAGACATATCAGATGGATCAGAAACAGGAGAGCCGGCGTTTTCAGAATCCATCCGTAACGATTAAGGATGTAATCGATGAGACATTAAAAGCATATGGAGTCTCTGTATCTTATAGTGAGAACCGGGCATTCGGACAGGTAATCAGTCAGAATCAGGAAACCGACTGGGAATTTGTCAAACGTGTTGCGGCAACGCAGCAGATGTCCGTATATGTAGATGCGAGAGATCCGGGTGGAAGAATTTTTGTCGGAAAGACCGGATTTAAGACGTTTGAAGAATTTGATAAAAAGAATGCGCAGTCCGGAGTATCCCGCAGTCTTACCGAAATGGGAATGCGGCAGGCCAATGGAGAAGATGCGCAAAGCTATACGCTGGATGTGTATGACTGCATCAGCAGCAATCTGGAAATATCCGCCGGAGATCGTATAGGCAACTTTGTAATTCGCCACAGTACGATCAAAAATAAATCCGGGATACTGGAGAATGACCTCAACTATGGATATACCTATAGTGTCAGACCGGATACGACTGCAGTGAATGCACCACAGGAAACAAGTTCTGTGCTGACCGGAACTGTGACAGCAGTCTCAGGAAACCAGATTCAGGTGGCGATGGACAGTGAAGCAGGCGGGGGAGGACAGACCTGGATTCCATATGAAAGCTTTCTGTCCAATTCGTTCTATTGTATGCCGGATGTGGGAGATACCGTATTTATCTATTATGAGAATAATGGAAATATTGTTTGTCTGGGAAGCAAACATACCAATACGGGGCATCCGGATTTTTCCAAGCCGGATGAAAGTGTTTTCACGAACAAAAACAAAATGATCAAGCACGAGAAAAAAGCACTCCGGATTACAGCTACAAGGGATCTGAGTGACGCACAATCCGAACAGGAAATCAGCATTATCATGTCGGATGAGGATGGAATTACAATCAATTCGGGAAGAGATATTACGATTACTTCGGATGAAAACATTGTATTGGGAGCAAAAACACCAAAGGATGCAGATGAACAATACCGGGCCGGAAAGAAAAAGCTTGGAGCCCGCAGAGATGCCAGCCGGAAAGAATATGTGGCATCTGCCGGAATACTGGATTATGCAGGACTGGCGGCAAGACAGACTGGAAGCAAGATATTGGACAGTGGTCTGGACCAGCTGAAATCGGCAGTATTCTATGATGTCTGGCACAAAGACAAAAAAGCAGAATCCGAAACAATTGCATCCGAAAATTATGAAAGCGGAGTATTGACTTTATATGGTTATGAATCCGCACAATTAGTCGTTGGAAAAGGGGACAGTGTGGATACCGGAATCCGGCTGGATTCCAATCTGAGTTTTTCCGCAGAAGAATTTACGTGGCTTGGTTATCAGCAGGGAGAACATGAAAAAGAAGAAAAGCCGCTGCAGGACTGGTGGGAGACAGCACTCGATGGACTGCAGCTTGCGCTTGATATTGCAGGATGTTTTCCGATACTTGGAGCAGTCCCGGATCTTATTAATGCCGGAATTTCATTTGCCAGAGGAGACTTTGTAGGTGGTGGAATGAGCCTTATTGCAGCGATTCCGATTGTCGGAGATGCGGTCGGAGCAGCAAAGACTGTGGTAAAAGGGACAAAGCTTGTGTCCAAGGCGATGAAATATATGTCCAAGGCAGAGAAGCTTATAAAATACGCAAAGGGTATCTACGGAATTGCACAGGGACTTTATGGAATTTATCAGACAAAAGACGGACTGCAGGAAATATACAATAAGATTAAAAATGGGGAAAATCCGTGGGATGATCCGGAAACCTGGAGTACCATTTTTAATGCTTCACAGGGAGCCGTGGGAGCAGGTAAGGCATCCCATGAAATGTACAAAGCAGTAAAGGGACCAAAGGGAGGAGACAGCAAAAAGAGTAAAGAAAATACCGAAGAAAAAGGAAAATCATCAGAGGGAGATGCAACAAAATCTGAGAATAATTCAAAATGTGGCGATCCAATCAATATGGTCACAGGAAGTCTGACCTTAAATTATACCGACCTGACGGTTCATGACATTAACGGAATATTTACCCTTCAGCGTATGCATGAGTCCATCCATAGTAACGAAGATATGATGCTTGGAAACCGCTGGTATCTGAACATCGAGACAAGACTTACGATAGGAAGTGGGCGGATCTGCCTTCAGAAGATGGACATGACGCTTGAATATTTCTCCTTACAGGAAGGAAAATGGATCAATGAGAAACATAATCATGGAGCGTATGTTCTGACACAAAAGGATGACGGTTACGAAGTCTGGGAAAATTCCACAAAAAAGAAATACTTATATGATACCGATGGAAAAATTGTTCAGATTCAGGATAGATGTGGAAACCGGACCAGATTTGAATATAAAAATCATCAGCTGATCCAGATGACATTTGCATCCGGACAGTGGTTGAAATTTGAATACTGTGATGGAAAGTTGAACAAGATCACAGATACCATTGGAAGAACCGTTGAATATGGTTACAATGACAAGCTTTTAATGTGGGTAAAACTTGCCAATGGTGGAAAGATTTCATATGTATATGACAAATATCATTGTATTCATCAGATCACGGATCAGAACAATCAGACTTATGTGACCACAGAATATGATCATCGCCGGCGGGCGGTACGTCAGAGTCTGATTACCGGAGAAGAATACGTGATCTTCTATGATGACAAAAATCAGAAAACCATTTTTACCAATCTCAAGAATGACAGCAAAGTGGTTTTTGAGTATGGAAATCAGAAAGTTCCGGTTCGGGAGATTTATGAGGATGGCACATACATAGAGAAAAAGTATGACAGCCAGGAAAACTGTATTTACTATAAAGACAGAAACGGAAACGAAACCTGTACGGAATATGATGAACAGGGAAATGTTACAAAGATTATATATCCGGATCAGAGTTTTGATCAGTTTGCATATGATGCTGCAGGCAATCTGATCTGTAAAGAAAATTCGGGTGGCAGCTGCGAAAAATTTACCTACAATGAGCAGAATCTCCTGACGGAATACCGGCAGCGGATCACGGGAGAGACCTATGCCCTGACAAAATATACCTATGACCATTACGGCAGATTGTTGTCAGTTGTCAATCCAAATGGAAACAAAACCGTGTACGGTTATGAGGAAAGCAATCGTTATCAGGATTGGAGTTATAAGACACTTCCGGAAAAGGAAAGCTTTATAAGAAAATATGACCGTGCCGGACGATGCATCGAAGAAACAAACGAGTTTGGAACAAAACACATGAGTTATACACCGATGGATGATGTATGTGTTGTAACGGAAGCGGAAGAACAACGGACGGAGTATCATTATGATCTGCTCGGTAATCTAAAAGAAAAACGTCTTCCGGTACAGGGAAAGACGATGTATCGTGGCATTCGTTATGCATATGATGGTCTCGACCATAAAATAAAAGAAATATCCCCACTGGGAAATGTCTATGCGTATGAGTATGGAAATGAGGATGAATTGATCCGAAGCATTCATCCGGCAGCTTATGCCGCAGGCAAAAAAGACGGAATCGCATTTGCTTATGATCATTATGGAAATAACATTCAGACACTTTATCCGGACGGAGGAATGGAGAGCCGCGCATATGATGCCAATGGTAATCTTATCCGTCAGATAATGCCGGAAGGACAGGAGACACAGCAGTATTATCGTTATATCTATGACTGTATGGATCGTGTGACAAGGATTGAGGACGCCGAAGGAAAATGCATGGCAGCATATTCCTATGACACAGAGGGAAGGATCACGGCTTTCACCGGAGAGGGAAAGGAGTATCCGGACCTGTTTACATACAATGCGTGTGGCTGGCTGACTTCTGTGCGGAAAGCTGTGAAGAAAGATGACGCAGGCAACGTGCAGTATTATCTGGTCACCTACAATTATGATGCCATGGGTAACCGTACTGTGGTCAAGCGCTATCTGGATTATCAAAGCGTGGACAGTGCCAAGGGCAGATGTCATGAAATTCATTATTGTTATGACAAATCGAACCGTCTTGTGGAAGTGAGTGACAGTACAGGAGCAGAAGAAACTTATACCTATGATAAAGGGGGAAGACTCAGGTATCGTCGAAGCCGTATTGCGGAAGGGGTAGAACAGGAGACCGGATATAAATATGACAGGGCGGACCGCATCATCGAAATCTGGGAGCGCATGGAGAAAGAGGCAGGAAAGACTTATGGATGCAATTATAGTAAAACGGTCTATACATATGATGCCAATGGAAATGTGACACAGATTCTTCTGCCGGATGGCGGAACAATCACCTATACTTATGATGCGGACGACCGGGTAGCAGAGGAGCAGCATCGGGATGCCACCGGTATTGACTGTCAGATTGCATATTCTTATGATGCTGCCGGAAACCGAACCGGACGAAAGATCACGGATGGAAAGGAAACGGTGTATGCAGAGGAGACACATGCCTATGATCTGATGAACCGTGAAATCCGTTACGTGGACGGAGAAGGTGGAATGACCACCAGAAGTTATGATCAAAACGGACGTTTAAAGACCGTTGTCATGGCAAATGAGAATGCAAAAGTGGCAGAAAATGCTTTGTACAGGGCACACGGATATACATATCATTATGATCAGCAGGACCGTCTGCTTTCCGTTATGGGACCGGAAGGATTTCTGTTGGAGAGCAGCAGTTATGATCCTGCCGGAAACCTGTCCGTCCGGACAGATGCGGAAGGCAACCGGGTGAAGTTTGATTATGATCTGGCAGGCCGTAATACCCGTATCACATCTGCCGGAGGAAGCACACAGGATTTCACCTATGATGCTGCCGGAAATGTGGAGCGTGCAACGGATGGCATGGGAGAAACCACACAGTTTATAAATGATATGTGGGGACGTGCGACGGAAGTCGTGCGTGCAGATGGTGAGACGGAGCGTTACGTCTACGACCATGCCGGAAATGTAATTGCTGCGACAGATGCGGAAGGCAATACAGTAACTTATAGTTTCGGGGAAAGAAACCAGCTGGTGGAACGGACGGATGCATTTGGCCAGACAGAGTATTTCTGTTATGACCGTGCCGGGAATCTGGCAGAACATGTGGACCGGAACGGCAGCAGGGTAACCTATGCTTACAATATGTACCACAGTCCGGTCACACGGATTGCGGAGCATGCACCGGTGCAGCAGGAAGCAGGCAGCAGATACTTCCGCGTAGAAGAAAGCTACCACTACGACGGAACCGGACGTCTGACCGCTGCCATCAGCGGAGGCATGCGATACGATTACCGCTATGATAAAAAGAACCAGCTTCTGGCAAAGACGGCCGGAGGACGGACACTGG
>ERZ1026854.60-NODE-60-length-80858-cov-127.121295_pt1 | contig 80858 bp, 76 predicted proteins | sample MGYA00380157_ERZ1026854 | MGnify/ENA primary metagenome ERZ1026854 (study PRJEB33269, sample SAMEA4719793) | human gut metagenome | biome: human-associated habitat; feature: organic feature; material: feces | place: Cameroon | collected 2013-10 ...
GAGCGCAACCTTGCCAAGGTTGATGTCGCGGGTCCGATTCCCGTTTCCCGCTCTAACATTGAACGGAAAACTATAGTTTAGACGCAATGATTAATTTTTTTGCGGGAATAGCTCAGTAGTAGAGCGCAACCTTGCCAAGGTTGATGTCGCGGGTCCGATTCCCGTTTCCCGCTCTATACGAAAAGCGATTTGGACCTGTCTGAATCGCTTTTTTTTTACTCAAAGAAGCGGAATTTTAGCCGCATCTGATATTTTTTTATACAGGGGTTACCCAAGTGAAAGTTACCAAGGAACTATCCAGAATTGAAAACTCAGCAGTAAAACTTACTGTCACAATCGCAAAAGAAGATGTAGCTTCAGGCTACAACGCAGCTGTTTCAAAGTATGCGAAAAACATTCAGCTTCCGGGATTCAGAAAGGGACATGTTCCTGTAAAAGTTCTTGAGCAGAAGTACGGCGAGTCACTCAAGCAGGAAATCATGGGTGATCTTATTGATGAGTCACTCAATCAGATTTTCAGCGAAGATAATACAGGCGACATCCGTCCCCTTCCCTATACACAGCCGCGTCTTGAAGGCGACAAGCTTCCTGCTCTTGACCTTAATGCAGACCTTACTTACACAGTAGTATATGATGTATTCCCCAAGGTAGAAGTAAAGAACTTTGACGGAATTACAGTTAAAGAACCGCAGGTTACAGTCGGTGACAAGGAACTTCAGGAAGAGCTCAAGGCTATTCAGGAGCGCAATGCAGTAGTTATCGACAAGAAAGACGGTGAAAAAGTTGCAAAGGATGACATCGTTACAATCGACTACAGCGAACTTGACGATGCAGGAAACGTTATTGACGGAAGCGCAAGAGAAGGATTTGTATTCACTGTAGGTTCCGGCGAAAACATTTACAAGATTGACGATGACATCATCGGAATGAAGAAAGATGAGTCAAAAGAAATTTCAAAGACTTATGCTGCTGACGATGCAGACAAGGATCTTGCAGGAAAGACAAAGAAAATCAAAGTAACAGTAAAGGCTGTAAAGGTTCGCAATCTTCCTGCACTTGACGATGACTTGGCACAGGATGTCAACGAAAAGTACAAGACACTCGATGATCTCAAAAAGGATATCGCTGTAAATCTTGAAACTGCAAAAAACAGGAAGGTTGCTGAACTCAAGTCACAGAGCCTTCTTGACCAGCTTGTAGAAAAGAATCCGGTTGAACTTCCAAAGTCTATGATTCAGGCTGAACAGGCAAGCCGCTGGAATATGATGGCACAGCAGTTCCAGACTACTCCCGAGCAGCTCGACAAAATGATTGCAGCCAGCGGTCAGAGCAAAGAAGACCTTCTTAAGCAGTGGACAGGCGACAGCGAAAAGATGCTTAAGTCAAGACTTATTGTAGACACACTTCTTCGCGAAAAGAACATTTCTGTAACTCCCGAAGAAATCGAAGCTGAATATGAGAAAATTGCAAAGGATAATTCCATTACTGTTGACGAAGTCAAAGAGCATTACAAAGATGCAAAGGCAAAGGAATATCTTATTGACGAAACAAAAGAAAACAAACTTTACGATGAACTTTACAAACAGGTAAAAGTCGTAAAGGGTGACAAAATGGAATTTGCCGATCTTTTCAAGAACGCACGCTAAAAAACATTGCGTCATTAAAAAAAACGGAGTGCCTACTTGTCGCATTCCGTTTTTTTTGTTTATATTATTTATTGTAAAATTAAAGTATATAAATAAAAAATAAAAATTACATACCTGCCCTATTGGAGAATTTATGAACGAATACATGAACACTCTGGTTCCCACTGTAATCGAAAGAAGCGGAAACGGAGAAAGAGCCTATGATCTTTATTCAAGGCTTTTGAAAGACAGAATTATTTTTGTTGACGGCGAAATACGTGATGAAACAGCAGACCTTATTGTAGCCCAGATTCTTTACCTTGAAAGCGAAAACCCGGACAAAGATATCAATATGTACATCAACAGTCCCGGGGGTTCAGTAACTGCAGGACTTGCCATTTACGACACCATGCAGTACGTAAAGTGCGACATACAGACTATTTGTATGGGACAGGCAGCCAGCATGGGAGCAGTTCTTCTTGCCGGTGGAACAATCGGAAAGCGATGTGCCCTTCCTTCAAGCCGCGTAATGATTCACCAGCCATGGGGAGGAGCCCAGGGTCAGGAAAGTGATATTGCTATCCAGGCAAAAGAAATTGTAAGACTCAAGAAACTGAGCATACGCTACTTCTCACAGCAGACAGGTAAAAGCGAAGATGTAATTGCTGCAGATATGGAAAGAGATTTCTATATGAGCGCAGAAGAAGCTAAATCTTACGGAATCATAGACAGAATAATGGAAAGAACAAAAACAACAGGAGATAAATAATGGCACGCTTGGGAAAAAACAGCCAGCCGGTATGTGCATTCTGCGGACGGCCGGCAGACGAAAACCGCCGCGTGATTCGTTCACCGAATGACGAAGTATGTATCTGCGAACACTGTATCGCTGCATGCCAGACAATTCTGAACGATGAAGCTCACAACATTGCTCCGATAGACATGAGCACAGTCCCTACCCCAAAGGAATTCAAGGACTATCTTGACCAGTATGTTATTGGCCAGGACTATGCAAAAAAAGTTCTGTCAGTTGCAGTTTACAACCACTACAAGCAGCTTTCACTTTCAAAGGAAGCACAGGCTGCAAACGACGTAAAGATTGAAAAGTCAAATATTCTTCTTCTTGGACCTACAGGAAGCGGAAAAACCCTTCTTGCCAGAACTCTTGCCCAGAAACTGAATGTTCCTTTTGCTATAGCCGATGCCACAACACTCACCGAAGCAGGATATGTCGGAGAAGATGTAGAAAACGTTCTTCTTAAACTCATTAATGCTGCTGATGGTGATGTAAGTGCGGCAGAACGCGGAATTATCTTTATTGACGAAATTGACAAGATAAGCCGCAAAAGCGAAAACACTTCAATTACACGCGATGTAAGTGGTGAAGGCGTTCAGCAGGCACTTCTTAAAATTCTTGAAGGAACCCATGCTTCTGTTCCGCCACAGGGAGGACGCAAGCACCCGAACCAGGAAATGATAGACATTGACACTACAAATATTCTTTTTATTTGCGGTGGTGCATTTGTTGGTCTGGACAAAATTATAGAACAGAGACTTTCTTCTTCTTCCATCGGATTCGGTGCAGAAGGTACACATCGTACAGACGAAGAAAGAATGGAACTTCTTAACCAGGTAACATCTGACGACCTTGTCAAATTCGGTATTATTCCAGAACTTATAGGCCGTCTTCCAATGACCTGTGCCCTTAAGGAACTTGACAAAAACGACCTTAAAAGAATTCTTACAGAACCAAGGAATGCCATAACAAAGCAGTTCAAGGCTAGTTTTGCAATTGATGATTTGGATCTTTCGTTTGATGACGATGCAATAAGCCAGATTGCCGAAATTGCAGTCAAAAACAAGACCGGTGCACGCGGACTCAGGGCTATTGTTGAACATCTGCTTCTGGACATTATGTTTGAAGTTCCGAGCGTCAAGGGAAAGAAAAAACTTGTAATCACAAAAGATATTGTTGAGAAAAAAGTAATACCGGACGTAAAGACGCTTCTGATAGACCAGAAAACGGCTTAAAAATAAAAGGCTGCCCGACGGACTAATCCTTAAAAATTACAGACAGTGTTCTTGTTAATGATGTCTTTGTAATCGAGCATACATTAACCTCCATAAATTTAGAATTTCCGCTTCCGCGGATAATTCCATTATGAAGGTTTTCTGCTCTTTATTTGATTATGAGGCGGCCGTTTTCCAATGCCTTCCGGCCGTTAAGCTCCGCCTAAGTCTCCGTAATGGATGCGCCTTCTGCAATCTGCATATAGGCACAGAACAGTTTCCGGAATACCAGATAGCCCGAAAAGGCAATCCCCGACGGCAGGATGGCGCCGCGGCATGTTATCTCTTCCTCATCCGTGACTACACGCATTTTCCCATGCAGCCCGACCAAAACATGGCTGGCAGAATGGCTGTGCATTTCCATGTTCCCGTATCCCGCCTCCAGCAGCAGATGGTTTTTTGCCAGATAGATCTCCGTCATTTTCCCCACCTGTAAACAGCAAGCCGGTTATTCAGGTTTTTCGCTATGACGCTCCCTATCTTTCCCACAAGCGTATATTTCTTCATCTCATCCCAAAAACTGCTCTCCTTTAACAGTTCCAGCTCCGGGTCGAGTGCTAACAGCTCCTTTCCTGTTTCGGTCCCCCACCCGAACTTCGCATTGGTATGCTTTACCGTATCGTGCATTTTTTCTTTCATCATCTTAGGGTGCATCAGCTCCGCAAGCAGGAACCCCCTGCCAAAAGAGCCAGTGATGTTATGCAGAATCGTCCTTACCTGCTCCTTTGAAAAATACATGAGCAGCCCTTCGGCAATCACGATCACGATATCTGCTTTGGGGATGTCTTTTATCCAGTCTGTCTTGAGGATATCGCCCGCCAGCATATGTTCGCGCTCCGCTTCCATAAAAACTTTTTTTCTCACTTCTATGGAATCCGGAAGGTCTACATTGAACCACTGGATTTTTCCGTTATCAACCCTCGAAAAGCGGTCATCCAACCCACACCCAATATTCACACAGACCGCATCTGGATATTTTGACAACAGTTTTTTCACAGTCCTGTCAAACATGATCGTTCTCGCCACCACGCCCTCATGGGAAAAGAATCTGTCTATATCCTTTGTATCAATTCCCAGCGTTTCTATGATTTCCACAGCTTTCCCATCATGGATTCTCGCATTTTCCCTTTTTGTTTCATTTGCCCTGACCGCAAGTGGAATCAGGGCTGTTTCCTGGACGTCTCCTAATTGTAACTCCATAATATTCATACCTTCCATTCAGCCCGACTTCCTGACCACACAATGCAGACGGAACCATCTCCTCACTTCATACCGCTCAAGTTTCAGCCCGCTCACATCGGGATAATCTTTGCGGCACATATTGTAGACGATTGGATCATTGTCATCAAACTCTTTCAGCGACAGTTCTTTGTACTTTTTACTTGTCATAACAACCTCCTGTCCGCCTATCTTTGCTATCTGGGACACCTGTCTGCAGATGCCGCACAGACCACGCAAGCATAATCCCGAACCAAATGATCATGCTTTCGCTCATCAGCCCGTTTGTAAATCCAATCCGGAATGATCCATCAGGCATGGCAGTTTTCACAAGCAGCAGAATTCCGTAAATAACCAACACGTTCGTAAACGCTATCCCTTTCGGGAACACCGTTTTGCCGCAAACCTGCAGATAAAACCAGTATAAAAAGGGCGGCAGCATAAATGCCTCACTTAATGCCACAACCCAGGATAGCTGTGAAAAAAGAGCCTCCGCCGCAGGCAGGGCAGCCACTTCATAGCCGTTGCCATTAAGCCATGCGAATATAAAAAGAATCATGACATAAAACAAATGGAGGCACAGCCAGGGAGCCGGCAGAAGGTATTGTGCCGCTCATAGGTATCCTCGGCAATCCGTTTCCCTCACCAGCCTGAGGTAGAGAACCCTACTCTTTTTCATGATTCCATCCGCATACTGCCTGCCATATTTTTCTGACAAGACTTTTTTCATCAGCCTTGTAAAAAGCCTGAAATAAAAACCGTTGTATTTCATAACAGGCTGCCTCCTTCCCGTTTCTTATCCCTTTTTCACCTTTGCCTCTGCATACGTCAGAGTCAGAGCGCCTCCATAAACCTCCCTGTCTGTTACGGTAAAACCGTTCGCCTTCAAAAAATCCAGATATTCCTGTGGCTTCCATTTGTGAAATACCTGAAATCCCGAAAGCTCCATCACCCGTATCTTCAAACGCCCGAAAATGCTTCCTGCTGCCGTAAATGTGGGCGCGATCAGGATTCCATCCGGTTTCAGCACCCGCCTTATTTCTGCCAGGGCCTTTTCTGGGGACGGCATGATATGCAGGGCATTTGAGATGATCACTGCATCAAAGGTTCCCGGTGCATAGGGAAGCGCCGTTGCGTCCTGCACGGAATAATGCAGTCTGGAAGAGTGCGCCCTTTGCTTCGCCTTTTCTATCATCTTTTCTGAAAAATCCGTTGCCTCCAGCATTTTTACGCCTCCCGCAAGCTGTGCGGACAAAACCCCTGTGCCGCAGGCAAGCTCCAATACATACATCTCCCTGTCCAGTTTCTTTTTCATGCGGCGCAGAATCTGTACATAGGTATTCTTTTCTATTGCTATTGTTCTGTCATAGCGTTTTGCCCACCTGTCCCAAAAGCCTTTATTGTCGTTCCTGCCTGGCTTCTTTCTATAACCGCAGTCGCAGTACGGTCCGCCGGAAGCCAATGTGTACTTTCGGACAAAGTCTGTTGCGCATCCCGCTTCGCTCATGGTGTAATCCAGCCGGCACATGGCAGGGACAAGGTCGTACAGGCCAAGCTCCCGCATCAGAGTACAGATGCCGCAGGCAGTAAAACGGGCTTCATAACCGCTGCCGTCCGGATAAGGATAAAATTCCATGTTCCATGAATAAGGATTCCTGTCTGCCGCCTTCAGCCGCTCAGTGGCCTGCATGGAAGCGATGTCCTTGTCAGAAAATTTGGATTTCCCGCTCTTACGGCAGAACCACTTCATGGTCGGAGTCATCATGGAGCCGGCATAATATGCTGTCAGCCGCTTTACATCAGGGCGCTTTGGCATATTCAGCACAAAGGCAGAGAGCAGGGCGCAGTTGACGATATTCACCTTGAAACGGTCTTTCTTTTCAAATTCCGGCAGTCCGGCAATGATCTCTTTATAACGGGATTTTGCTTTTGCCGTGACTTTTTTTGCCGTATTCCTGTCCAGCCCAAACTCTGTGGTCAGATTCTGTTCAAAAGATTTTTTAAACAGCGCCCACATTCCCATGGGCATTCCGATATATTTCATATACAGATCACCTCCCGCTTTTCGGCAGCCAGGGAATACATCGATTCACCCGCCTGCCATATTCCTCATACTCCCTGCCATTCCATGTACTGCTATGACGATACTGTTTCTTTCTTATTTCTGTTTTCCTGTTCCTTATATATCACAACCATGCCCACAGCCAGTATCGCCAGATGCCCTAGGGATTCAGAAAAATGATCAAACTGGTTTACCGGCCACGGGAGCATCGTTGTCAGATTCCCTATGATAAGCGGTATCAGGACAGGATTGCAGAGTAAGCCATTGTATACAATGAAATGCCATGCCGCAGTTTCTTCTCTCCGGCCAGTTTCATGCCGCATCGGATATATTTCTCCACCTTGAGCGGTGTGTCGGTATCCAGTATGCAGGGGATATTTTTCTTCCTTGCCTCGGCAAAAGGCTGTTCTAAAACCTTGTGCATGAATCCCTTTCCCTGAAATTCACGCAGCACCACTACCATGGATACAGCAATGTAATTACGCTCTTTCTTAAAAATCTTTGCGTACTGCTCACCACCGCTCTGCATGACAGTCAGACTCGCCTTTAACGGCAGTTCCCTTAAAAAGCGCTTAATCATATGCAACGCAGGGCCGACTGCTGTTTTTTTCTTTTTCTCCCAATACGCAAGATAGCCTTCGCCTGTTTCGGATGTGGCATACAGCACTCCTGTCCTGTAAAAATATTCAGTCATTATTTCAAAAGCCTTGACCGCCTGTGCTTCTGTCAGCATTGTAACAATCCCCGCCTTTTCAGCGGCAAACGCCTCCCCGATCTTCCTTCCGATTTCCGCAATTTCTTCTTTCGATTTATTTTCAACCTTGAACATTCGCCTTCCCCTTTCTGCAACGGAAAGCCACCACCATGACGCCTGCCGCAAAACCCGTCAGCCCCCGTCCCACCGGCACCATTGGGTTCAGTTTATTCTTCATAAACAGCACACAGGCGGAGCCGAGTGCTGTCCCCAAAAACGGTATCATGACACCCTGAAAAACCTGCGTCTGCATAGCACTACCTCACAAGTCTTCCGAACAGCCCTTTTTTCTCATACGGCTCACTGCTTACTGACACAACATCATACCCAGCCTTTGCCACTGCACCTTTCAGTTCCTGTTCCGGGATATCCTGCTCTGTAAGGATGATTGTCTGTTTCCTCGTATGCGAGCTTGTTACTTTTTTTACAGGGAACGCATTCCTTATCGCCTCATTGATATGGGCCTCGCACATACCGCAGGCCATTCCCTCTACGCCTAATATGATCCTGATCAAAGAAAACCTCCTTCTTTGCCATCCTAATATAAGTTAGCATTAACTAACCATTATTTTTAATTAATGCGGCTACCTCCTGTTAGTAGCCGCTAACTCATTACCAAGTATAACTCTTTCGGTTTGGTCTTTGTCAATAGGGCATCGGCAGATTTGCAGAATTTTCAGTTTTTTTACACCGTCCTGTCACGGCATTATCACAATACACTCGGCATGAAAGCAGCTCCCACCTGGAGGCGCCTTTGCCGTCTGCCTCTTCCACAATCGTAAAAGTGCCGATGCCGGTATATTTGCCTGTCTTGCCGTAGTCCGTTCCAGGCCCTTTGCGGATGTTGCGGGTCAATGCAGGCGTTCTTAAGTGCATCCGTGGAAGCGTAGGCTTTCAAATGCTGCATCTCGACAATTATGGATTTATTCTCGCGCAAAATTATTGCATGGGAATTATCACGAACTATGGAAGAAGAGTTTGTAATTAAGACAGTGGAAAAAGCAAAGGCAACAAGAAAAATTAAAAACCCTTTGATAATTCACTCGGACAGAGGAAGTCATTACAAAGCAGATGCTTATATTAAAGCAACTGAAAAAATGAAAAGAAGCTATTCAAAAGTACATTATCCTTATGACAATGCATGCATTGAAAGTTTTCTACTTTACTGCCGAAAAATAGACCATTGCCCCTTCTACATGAAAATCTATATTCTTATAAAGCTTATTAAGAATGTTCATCAGATGTTCCTGTGTTGGGAATGGTGGAGTAAACCATCCTTTTTTTGACAAAACATTTTTAACAAGCCAATCTGTGATTTTCTTTTCACCCTTTATATAAAAGCAGGCGATGAACCTGCCTCCCGGTTTTAATACACGCCATGTTTCCTTAAAGGCTTTTTTCTTGTCCGGGAAAGCATGAAAACCATTCATACTGATGACGATATCACAGCTTTCATCCTTAAGCGGAAGATTTCCGACATCTCCCTGAACGCAGGAAACATGGGAGTAATCCTTCATTCTATCCCGTGCCTGTTCAATCATATCCTCGCTATAATCAAGGCAGGTAATATCTGCGTTTTGAAGCATTCCCCATTTCTTATATGTGAATACAGCTGTCCCAACAGGTACATCAAGCAGTTTTCCGTGAAAATCATCAGGGATATATGAAAGCACTTTCCTTGCGATTTCATTATCATCTGTTCCGCTCCAAAAGAAATTAATGTAGAGCTTGCTGAAAATATTTCCCTGCGTCAGCACGTCATCATATATATTTTTTGAATCTTGATATGCCTTTTGTATTTTATCTGCCATGACTATTCCTCCTCAAAATCCCGATTGAACTGCCTGTCAGCATCCCGCCCAGACATAGATTACACGCTTTCTAAACTGAGATTCTTTCTTCAATAAACTTCCGTGTGCCTTCCGCATATGTGCCAACCTTGTACAATGTGGCTGTATGGCCGCCTGTTACCATTGTGACCATAGCGTTCGTAAGATGACTGATAAGCTCATTCTTCGCCGCTTCTGAAAAAGCCTTATCATCCGTGGGCAGAACGAGCAGCACATTTTTATCAGCCTTTTTGTATTCCTGCTCCGTTATAGGTTTTATTTTCGCTATGCTCACCATCAGCGTGGTCATATGGATGTCAAATTCCTTTGTGTAGTTTCGGTAAACCCACTCGAAGAAATCCTCCATATATTTTCGGTCTTGCTCCGCCTCGTTTTCAACACCGACCATTTTCTTGGAGACATTAATCAGAATTTTGCGAATCCAGCTATAGGGTACAATCTTCATAAGTGCAAGCATGACTCCGTAGGATTTGTATTGCTTTATTAAGTCCTTGACAGCGGACGCGGACAAGGCGGATGTGGAATAGAGTCCGTAAGCCGCATCGTCATTCGGATATTTTCGCATAATAAGCTGTGCAAGAAATCCGCCCAGAGAAGCACCTATAAATAGCGGATTTTTGATTCTCATCTGTTCCACAAACCGAATCACAAAATCAGCGAGCTGCTCCATGTCGTTAATCTGCACCGGGTAATCAAAGGTCAGAATCCGATAATCTTTCTCCATCTGCTTGAGATGATTGAACCAAACAACAGAAAAGCCCGTTCCGCCCACAAGATACACCAAAGTGATCTTGCTGCTTTCATTGCCGCACAGCAGATAATTTACTTCTATGCCGTCCACGATTGCTGTGGAAAACGGATGTGTATTCTGAAATGCCTTTAGTTCTTCTGAAAAAGCCATAATCCTATACCTCGCATATCGCCGCCTTGGTAAACTCTTTTTCAGTCATACTTTCATTCCTCCGAAATTCCCGATTTTTCACGTTGTCCAACTTCAGATAAACTGGAAGTCTGTTTTGTTGCGATAATACATATCCAATGCTTTTTTGTATTTGTATACGTTTTTATCTCTGTAAAACCCGCTTCTTTCAAAGCAACGGCAAGTTGATCACGATTATAAATCTTCATACCGCCGATCATCTTTGTCCATTTTTCATCTGCGGCATTCGTTCCGTCGCTCTCGTTACAAATCAGAAATGTTCCGCCGCTTTTCAGAACGCGATTTACCTCGGAAAAGCATTTTTTCAGATCCGGCCAGAAGTAAACTGTCTCAAAGGCAGAGACATAATCAAAGACCTCATCGTGAAAGGGAATAGCCGATACATTGCCCTGAACCACTCTGCATTTTCCCTGTTTAATGGCAGCAGCGTTCAGCTTTTGAGATTCTGCCACACTGACCTCCGAATAGTCCAGTCCTGTCACATGGCCGTTTCTGCACTTATCCAGCCAGGCCGCAATATTTGCTCCGCCTCCGCAACCGACATCCAGCACTTTAGCGTCTGGCTTCGCGGAGATATTTGAGAATCCCCATTGCGACACCTTGGCGTGGCCGCTGTTCATCATCTTCGCCATCAATTTTCCACTGAAGCCTTGCGGCTTACGGGTGTTCTCAAAAAAATTCATTGCAATGTTCTCCCTTTCAACTTCCGATTTTTCTCTATAAGTGATTTATACCAATAGTTAGCAATATCTAACTGGCAGTATAGCGCCGGATTATGATTTTTTCAACCGCTGCGCCAGATTCTCACCCAACTATCTTTCCTCAACACAAATTGAATTCACCACTTGACATTGCGGCAAACAGAAGCCGTTTTTATGAATAAAGCTTGATTTGTTTGTAAAAAAAACGCTATTTGCCTTGACAAACGTATCTGTCTGCTGCATTATAACATTGTTACATAGCACTGTTATATGGAGGCCGTCATGGAATCAAAAACACCAGATACATTAGAAAGAATACAACAGGCTGCTCTGGATGAATTTTCTGAAAAAGGGTTTCTTGGAGCCTCTCTGCGGCAGATCGTGAAACACGCTGGAGTAACTACGGGGGCCTTTTACGGCTATTTTTCCAGCAAAGAGGCTCTGTTTGCTTCCATTGTAGAACCTCATGCCGCTATTTTGATGAGTAAATATGTGGATGCTCATATCTCCTTTTCCGAGCTTCCCGCAGAGGAACAACCGGAACATATGGTCGAGGAATCAGGAGCTTACATTCATTGGATGGCGGAATATGTCTGCCAGCACAGGAAACCGGTGAAACTGCTGTTTTGCGGCGCAGAAGGCACTGGCTATGAAAACTTTATTCATAACATGGTAGAACTGGAAGTGGAAAGCACCTTTAAGTACATGGAGACTCTCCGCCGCCTGGGACACAGTATCCCAGAATTAAGCCCGTCTCTGTGTCATATCATTGCCAGTGGTATGTTGGACGGCTTTGTTGAGATCGTTGTTCACGATATTCCGCAGGAACAGGCCATGCGGGATGTAGAACAGCTGCGTACTTTCTATACGGCCGGATGGTTGAAGCTGATGTCGTCTTAATTGCTGCGATTGCGTCAGTGATATGCAGAATGCGCTCTGTCCCTTTCACAAGCAGAGTGCTGTGTGATATTCTTTATTTTTTTTATTTGAAAGTTAGTTTATGCTAACCAATATATTTCTCACTATTTAAAAGAGGTCATTCGATGAAAGAAGAAAAAAAGAACGATGTGGCTGTCCTGCTGAAATATGCGGGAAACCGCAGAGGCCTGACCTTCTTAGGGTTGGCCCTATCGGCGGTGTCAATGCTTTTGAGCATGGCTCCCTACATTTGTATCTGGCTGGCGGCCCGTGATCTGATTGAGGCAGCTCCGGAATGGACACAGGCGCAGAATGTTTCCAAATATGGCTGGATTGCCTTTGCGTTCGCGGTGGGCGGCATTATCCTGTATTTTGCAGGCCTAATGTGTACCCATCTGGCTGCTTTCCGTACAGCTTCCAACATACGAAAACAAGGGGTTGCTCATGTGATGAAGGCTCCGCTGGGTTTTTTTGATTCCAACGCTTCCGGTCTGATTCGCGGGCGACTGGATGCTGCGGCAGCCGACACCGAAACATTGCTGGCACATAATCTGGCAGACATAGTAGGCACTATCGTGTTGTTTTTGTCGATGCTGGTCATGATGTTTCTGTTTGATTGGCGAATGGGGGCAGCCTGCCTTTTAGCGGCAGTCATTTCGGTAATTGCTATGTTCTCCATGATGGGTGGCAAAAATGCAAAACTGATGGCGGAATACCAGGCGGCCCAGGATCGCATGACAAAAGCGGGAACAGAATATGTAAGGGGAATTCCTGTAGTTAAAATATTTCAGCAGACGGTCTACTCGTTCAAGGCGTTTCAGGAGGCTATCGAAGATTACAGCAGCAAAGCCGAACATTATACGGCGGATGTATGCCGTGCTCCTCAGGCTGTCAATTTAACCTTTACTGAAGGAGCGTTCGTGTTTCTGGTTCCAGTGGCGCTGTTCCTTGCTCCAGGCGCATTGGCAAACGGCAGTTTTGCCGGCTTTGTTGCCGATTTCGTTTTTTATGCCGTATTTTCAGCCATCATTTCCACTGCGCTTGCAAAAATAATGTTTGCTTCCTCCGGTATGATGTTGGCCAGTACCGCTTTGGGACGGATCAATCAGGTGATGGAGGCACCTACCCTGGAAGCACCCAGTCACCCGCAGACCCCTCGTAGTAATAAAGTAGAATTTAAGGATGTGAGTTTTACCTATAACGGATCACAAAGCCCTGCACTCTCTCATGTGTCTTTCACAGCCGAACCGGGGCAGACCGTAGCTCTGGTGGGACCGTCCGGCGGCGGAAAGACAACGGCGGCCAGCTTGATTCCGCGTTTTTGGGATGCAACGTCCGGTGCAGTGGAAGTCGGCGGAGTCAATGTTGCTCAGATCGATCCGCATGTCCTTATGGATCAGGTGGCTTTTGTATTCCAGAATAACCGTTTGTTCAAAACTTCTATTTTGGAAAATGTCCGGGCCTCCCGACCAGAAGCGACAAGAGAACAGGTGATGGCCGCGCTAATGGCTGCCCAGTGCAAGGATATTCTTGACAAACTGCCGGATGGCCTTGATACACAGATCGGCACCGAAGGAACCTATCTTTCCGGTGGTGAACAACAGCGCATCGCACTGGCCAGAGCCATTTTGAAGGATGCCCCCATTGTGGTGCTTGACGAGGCAACTGCTTTTGCCGATCCTGAGAATGAGGTGCTGATTCAGAAGGCTTTTGCCACACTGACGAAAGACCGCACTGTTATTATGATTGCACACCGTCTATCCACTGTTGTGGGCGCTGATAAGATTATCGTTCTTGAAGAAGGGCACATTGTCGAACAGGGGACTCATGCCAAGCTGACTGCTTCGGGCGGTCTGTATGCCCGGATGTGGACTGACTATAACAAGGCAGTTCAGTGGAAAATCACCAGCGAAAAGGAGGCAGAGTAAATGTTTGGAGAAAAGTTTCAACGAAAATATGCCCTGACCGATCAGGGTGTCCGGAACACAAAGAAAGGCACATTCTGGACAGTGATCGTGAATCTGGTTGTTATGGGCGGTGTCAGCATTCTGTATCTGGTAATGTCTGGTTTTATGGGAGCCTTGACAGAAGGAAGTCCGCTTCCCGGTTCAGCGATTGTCCTCGGACTGTTGGTTCTCTTTGCCCTCCTGTCCTTCGTGACCCATTGGCAGCAATACAAAGCTACCTATGGGCTGGTATATAATGAGATCAAAACCACACGTCTCAGTCTGGCGGAACGGCTTCGTAAACTGCCTCTGGGGTATTTTGGAAAGCGGGACTTGGCAGACCTGACCGAGACCATCATGGGAGACGTGAATCGGATGGAACATGTCTGGTCTCATGTGCTGGGGTATCTGTACGGTGCTTACATCTCTACGGCGATTATCGCTGTGTGCCTGCTTGTTTACGACTGGCGGTTGGCTGTTGCTTGCCTGTGGGGTGTACCGGTAGCCTTTGGCCTGCTGTTTGGTAGCCGCAAGATTGCCGCCCGCAATGCAGAACGGACGAAAAAAGCTGCTGTCCGAGTGTCAGATGGTATTCAGGAAGCATTAGAAAATGTTAGAGAGATTCGTGCCACAAACCAGGAGGAACGGTATCTAAACGGACTGAATCAGAAAATTGACGAATATGAACGAGTTACAATTCAGGGTGAACTGGGAACCGGCCTTTTTGTAAATGCCGCAAGCGTTATCATGCGGCTGGGCGTGGCAACGACCATTCTTGTGGGTGCGAATTTGATCCTGTCCGGCAGCATTGATTTCATGCTTTTGTTCCTGTTTCTATTAGTCATTACTCGTGTCTATGCCCCATTCGACCAAAGCTTGGCACTCATTGCAGAAATGTTTGTTTCTCAGGTGTCTGCTGACCGTATGAATGAAATTTATGACACGCCTACAGCGGAGGGCGCGGAGAAATTTGAGCCAAAGGGGCATGATATTGTCTTTGAGCATGTGGGCTTTTCCTATAATGAGAAAGAAGTCCTGCATGATGTAAGCTTTACTGCTAAAGAGGGCGAAGTCACGGCACTGGTAGGTCCTTCCGGTTCCGGTAAAAGCACCTGTGCCCGGCTTGCCGCAAGGCTGTGGGATATTTCCAAAGGAGTAATTCGTGTAGGTGGTGTGGATATTTCTACCGTAGACCCAGAGGTACTGCTGCGGGATTATTCTATGGTGTTTCAGGATGTGATGCTGTTCGACGATACCGTGATGGAAAATATCCGTCTTGGTAAGCGTGGCGCAACGGATGAAGAAGTGCGGGCTGCGGCCAAAGCGGCCAACTGCGATGAGTTTGTTCATCGGCTTCCCCAGGGCTACAACACCCCCATCGGAGAAAACGGGGCGAAGCTTTCCGGTGGTGAACGGCAGCGTATCTCTATTGCAAGAGCCTTGTTGAAAGACGCCCCCATCATCCTTCTTGACGAAGCAACGGCCAGCCTGGATGTAGAAAATGAGACAAAGGTTCAGGGAGCGCTCTCCCGTCTGCTGGCAGGAAAAACTGTGTTGGTGATCGCTCACCGAATGCGTACTGTGGAGGCAGCCGATAAAATCGTTGTTCTGGCAGATGGTCGGGTTGCGGAGGAAGGAACACCAGCAGAACTGATGGACAAAAACGGTCTTTACCGCCGCATGGTGGAGCTACAACGACAAAGCGCCGGGTGGCGATTAAATTAAGCGATTTAGACTGAGAGTTCTTTAAAAGTTCTCTCAGGCTTTTTTTGTATAAGAAAGCTCAAGGTTCAAAAAAGGCAGGCACACTATGAAAGATAAATTTCTTTGATAGTGATCTGTCTTTTTTTAATTCACCACTTGACATTGTGGCAAAGACCCTTGCTCGGGAGAAAAGTAGAACTTCTTCTCCTCACGTTTTTGAGGGTTAACCGTCTGTTTCTACTTTGCTATATACGTTTAAAAGCCCTCGCTGTCAATTTTTTTGACCATAATTTTTGAAAATTTTCATAAAATTTTTCAGGCTAAAAACATCAGTACAAAATTCAAAAGACGTCAGCATACAGACCTAAAAACATCAGCATGTTTTGGACAAAGTATCAGCATACTTTGCTCTGGCATTGGAGCAGGCAGACTCGGGCTTGAACAGTCTGGGCTAAAATGCTTTGGATTTTCCGATACAAGCCGTTTAGCGGAAACAACTTACAGACTCTTGCATAATACGGAGGGCGAAAAAAACTATGGAAATTTGCGAAAAATCAAAATTGTAAATCTCTTAAAAGAGCAGGACTACAATGTTTTTTATAAAGTCTTAATTTTTATTCCACAGTGGATTTCAATATTTCTACGGTTTTTTGGGCGGTTTTTTCCCATGAAAAATCTGCCGCACGGCGGATTCCGCTTTCTATAAGTTTTTTGCGAAGTGCCCTGTCAGTAATTATGCGCTCAATGCAGAAAGCCATTTCTTCTACATCATCGCTGTTGAATAACAGAGCGCTGTCACCTGCAATTTCGCGCAAAGCCCCGGAAGAAGAACATGCTACAGGAACACCGGTCGCCATTGCTTCAAGAACAGGCAGTCCTACACCTTCGTTGACTGAAGGGAAAATGCACGCTTCTGAATTTCTGTACAGTTCCGGAAAGTTTTCATGCGGGAAATACCCTGTTATAAAAATGTCGCTTGCTGCAGTTGAAGAAAAAGCTGCCTTGTGTACCTGTTCGCCAAACGGACCTTCGCTTCCGGCTATGACAAGTCTGTGCGGAAAGCCCGTTTTCTGCTTAAAGATGGAAAATGCCTTTATAAGTTCAATATGTTTTTTTTCGGCACTCTGCATGCGGCTGGCATAAATTATGTACGGCCGTTTTATTGCAAAAGGCTTTATATCAATTATTTCACCACCAGAGTCCAGCACGTCTGTAGGAAAGAAAAGACTGTGGTCTATTCCGTTGTGCACAACTTCTATGCGCCTCGGTGAAATTCCCGAACGCAGTATATCTTCCCTGACATATTCACTTGAAGCAATTACGCAGTTTACAGAAGAAAGGCCTTTTTTTATCTGCCAGCGGGCAAATGCATCTTCTCCTGAAGCAAATGCTGCACTGAGTATGTCATTGACAACGGCCACTCCGGGAACAGAAAATGATGAAGGCAAAAGCCGTGCACCTGCGGTATACAGAACAGAATCATAGGAATTCTTCCTGCAGAATTTGTTTGCCCTGAAAAAATGCCAGTAACGTTCTGCTGCAAGACTGTCGGGAACATTGACGCCGATGTATTTCAACGGCAAATCAGAAGTATATGTATATCTGTCAACTTCGGTTCCGAAAAGCTCAAATTCACAGTCAGAAGGAAGACTGCGGACTAATGAAAGAAGATATGAGCCCTGCCCCGACCTTCCGTGATCGCAGCCGAATGTATCAATTCCGAATTTCATAACGGCGGGATTATATCCTAAAAATGCAAAATATGCTATAGTAGAAAAATGAATACTACTTTTTCAGATCTTGGAATCACAAAAGAACTTACTGACGCTCTTGCACTTGCCGGAATAACAGAACCTACTGCGGTCCAAAGGGAAGTCATTCCGCTTATTGCAGCAAAAAAAAATATTATGTTCCAAAGCGAAACAGGCACCGGAAAAACGCTCGCCTACCTTCTTCCGCTTATACAGAGGCTTGAAACAGAAGAAAATCCTTCAAAAGCCGTAAAAATTCTTATTGCTTCCCCTACGTACGAACTGGCCGCTCAGATAAAGGTTCAGGTTCAGGCTGTTTCAAAGATAAAATGTGCACTTTGCATCGGAGGTGCCCCTATTGCGCGCCAGATTGATATGCTTAAGGAAAAGCCGCAGATTGTTATAGGTGGGGCTGCCCGTCTTCTTGAACTTATCCACCTTAAAAAACTCAAGGCAGACAGTACCGAAGTTCTTGTTCTTGACGAAGCAGACCGCCTTTTGTCACCAGAACTGCGGGATTCTACGGAAGGACTTCTGGAAAGACTGCCTGCAAATGTAGAGCTTATAGGAAATTCGGCCACGGTAAGTGACTATACCAGAAAAATTCTTCAGAAAGCAAGGGACGGAATAACCGGCGGAAAATATTCAGAAGAAGATGCAATTAAACTTGTTACACTGCCGCTGGAAGATGTCCTAAGAAAAAGAATTGAACACTGGGCCATCTTTGCCGAACGCAGGGACAAAATTGACACTCTCAGAAGCTTCATTAACGCAGAAAAGCCGCAGAAACTCATTGTTTTTACAGCAAGAACCGACCAGATCGAAAACATTGTTTCAAAGCTTGCCTACAGAAAAATTGACTGCGCGGGTCTGAGCGGAAAAACAGACAAAAAGAACCGCAAAGCCGCAATTGACCGTTTCAGAAGCGGAAAACTGCCTGTCCTTGTAACGACAGACCTTGCCTCACGCGGACTGGATATTCCGGGAATAACGCACATCGTACAGATGGATTTGCCCGAAACTACAGATTTTTTTATTCACAGGGCTGGAAGAACGGGACGGGCCGGAAACACAGGAATCAACTGCGTGATTGGTGATGAAAGGGAAATGGAAAACTACGCAAGACTTGAAAAAAAGATTCACATAAAAGTTTACCCCAAGATTCTCTACGGCGGAAAACTTCTGGCTCCCGAAGACTGCGAATAAATGCAGCTGTGAAAGTTTTGGTTGTATCTTGTTACAAAGTACCTTTACTGATATAATGCTTGGAAGTCCCGGTTTGCAATCGGGGCTTTCTATTCTAAGATGTGCCTCTGTTATTGGTGCATTTCTTTCAAGAGGAATCATGTGTTTTTAAAAAGTCTGGAAATCTACGGTTTTAAATCATTTGCCGACCGTACCCGCATTGTATTTGCGGACGGAATAACAGCCCTGCTCGGCCCCAACGGATGTGGAAAAAGTAATGTTGTAGACGCAATAAAATGGGTTCTTGCCGAAAACAAATCAAAGAACCTTCGCGCAGAATCCATGGAAGACGTAATTTTTAACGGAACAGAAGCAAGACCTGCACTTTCCCTTGCCGAAGTTTCACTCACAATTGCAAACGAAAACGGACTTCTCCCTCTCGAAGACAGCGAAATTGTCATAAAAAGACGCCTCTACAGAAACGGCGAAAACCAGTATTTTATTAACGACAGACAGGTTGGAGCCACAAACATTCGCAAGCTCTTTATGGATACCGGTGTCGGTAAAGCTGCATATTCTGTCATGGAACAGGGTAAAATTGACCAGGTTCTCTCTTCCAAACCCGAAGACCGCCGCTATCTTTTTGAAGAGGCAGCAGGAATAAGCCGCAGCAAAGCAGAGGTTGCAGACGCAGAGCGCGAACTCGAAAGAACAAGGGCAAATCTTGCACAGATAGACATTGGTCTTGCAGAAACAAAGCGCAATTACGAAACGCTTAAGGTTCAGTCAGACAAGACTTCAAAGTACAGAAAACTCAACGAAGACAAGTTCAATTACGAGCTGGACATTCAGCTTCTTAAGCTTAAGGACTTTACCCAGAACAAGGCAAGACATGAGCAGAGCCGCGCCGAAGCCGAAAAAAAACGCAATGCAGCCGCTGCAGAAATAGAAGAAATCTACAATACACTCAACGAAAATACCGACAAAATCAAGTCCCTCGAGGAACAGGTAAACATAAAGCAGCAGGAAGTCATTAAACTCAGTGCCGAACAAACCGGTAAAAAAGCCATGGCAAAACAGCTGCACGACCATCAGAGCCAGGTAAAAGAAGCCATTGGCCAGATAGAAAACCGCATAAAAAACGTTCAGGAACGCATAGAAGAATACAACGAAGACATTGATGCTCTTAACGCCGAACTTCACGAAAAAAACAAAAAACTCGATGACATTAACAGAAATATAGACGGATTCGTACAGAACATTGACCAGTCTTCGGGACAGATTCATGAAAACGAAGCCCATATTGCAGAAAACGCACAGAAGATAAGGGCACTTGATGATGAAAGAGCCGAACTGCAGAAGCAGCTCGAAGCCATTACAGAAGACATTGTAACGGAACTTGACGCAAAACTTAAGGACGCAGGCTATTCTTCTGCAGCAAACAAAAAGGCAAAGGACGAACTTGACACAAAGCTCGAAAAAATAAAGATTTTTGCAAACGGACGCGCAAACATATTCCGCGACTTTGCAGCCCTTCCTTCGCACAGTGAAAAAGATTCTGCCGTTATGGGAACAGATGCTGTAAAGGCATTTTCTGATCTTCTTGAAATGCTTACAGACCTTTCACAGGCACTTGAGCAGTACACAAAGACGGCTCCAAGATTCATAGATGACTTTCTGTCACCTGAAGGAATTATTACAAAAAAACGCGGCATAGATTTCTCAATCCAGGAAAACCTCAACAAGATAGACGGAATTCAAAACGAAAACGACGGTCTTGTAAAAAAGAATTCCGAACTTACAAAAAAAATCGACGAATACAAGGAAACGCTCGCAAAACTCAGAATAAACCAGGCACAGATGAGCCAGCAGATTACTTCATGCGAGCAGCAGATTTCTACACTGCGCAAAACCCTTGCTTCGGAAGAAAATTCACTGCGTGAACAGCAGAATGAGCTTTTTAAGGAAAACCAGCGCAAAGAAGAGATGGATGACCAGATTGCAGAAATTGAAGAACGCATTGCCGAACTTCAGCAGCAGGGAGAATCCATTACAGCAGAACTCAACGGACTGGATGCACAGATCAAGGAATGCTACAGCAAAGTAAGCGGAAAAGAAAGCGCACTCCAGAAAAAGCAGGAAGAACGCAACAAATACCAGTCCCAGCTCGAAAAGTTCAGCGTAGATATTGTACAGAACGAAACAGAAATAAGAAACGTAAAGCAGAACTTCCAGGACAATTATTCGCGTGATCTTATGGAATTTGAAGAGCGCATGTACACAATTACAGCCTCTTCTGCTTCCCTAAAGGAAAAGCTTTCTGAAACAAAGCAGAAAATTCAGGAACTTGGCTCTGTTAACCTTATGGCTGTTGAACAGTTTGCCGAAGAAAAGGAACGCTACGAAAAGCAGCAGGCAAATTACAACGACACGCAGAAAACCCTTGAAAGTCTTGTGCGCGTAAGTGAAGAAATCAGAACAAAATCTTCGGAACTTTTTTTGGATACATACAACAAAATCAGAAGAAACTTCCACAATATGTTCAGAAGACTGTTCAACGGAGGCCGCGGAGAACTTCGTCTTGTAGACCCGACAAATGTTCTTACAAGCGGAATTGACATTTATGCACAGCCGCCGGGAAAAAAGCTCGAAAACATTTCACTGCTTTCTGGTGGTGAAAAAACAATGACAGCGGTTGCTCTTCTGTTTGCGACATACCAGGTAAGACCAAGCCCGTTCTGTCTTCTTGATGAGATTGACGCCGCCCTTGACGACAAGAATGTTTCGAGTTTTGTAAACACGCTCAGAACTTTTGCAGGAGTAAGCCAGTACATTGTCATTACACACAACAGAAAAACCGTAATGGGTGCTTCAAGTATGTTGGGAGTCACAATGGAAGAAAGCGGAATCACAAAAATTGTCCAGGTAAGGCTTGATGAAGACATGATAAACGGCCGTGCTTCCTTTGACTCGCAGGACGACTTTGTAGAAGAAGATGTTCCACCCGAAGAAGGCATTGTAATTCCGGCAAGACCGCCCCGCAGGGAACATAACCCCGACGGAACTCTGAAGGAACCGCAGGCATCAGAACAAAGTCCGGCTGTTGCAGAACAGACAGAGTCTTTGCAGGAACAGAACCCGCAGGAAGAGCAGACAGATTCTTCTGGGGAACAGAGTGCCGCTGGCGAAACTGAACAGCAAGAGACGACATGAGATTACCTGACAGAATATCAGATACGGTAAAAAAACTTGCTTCCAAAAAGAGCCGGCTTCTTGTTACCGTACTGGCACTGATGGTGTTTCTATTTATAAGCGCGATGGTAATTGCCGTCGTGCAGATTCCCAAAAACCATAAAAGAACCGTTGTAATTCCGACGGCAGAGCGCTACGTTCAGACAAGGGAACTACTTGCCCCCGCTGAAAGCACTCTTACTGAAGACCACTATTTTTCAAGAATACCCGAAGACAGATGGACGCAGGAAGAAACAGACAGATACTTTACCCTTCCAGACGAAAGCGGTCTTGAAAAATTGCGGAATTCAAACAAAGAAATAATTGATTCAATCATAGGAGCTGCTCCGTGAAAAACTGCATTAAATATACGTTTACCCTGTTTCTTTCAGCACTGTTTTTTGCCTCGTGTGCATCTTCCCCAAAAAAAGAGCCGCCTGCAGAAGTCCCGCAGGAAACGTTACCGACAGAACCGGGTGCCATACAGGAACCGCCTGTTTACGAAACAACAGACACTACCACAACAGAGCCGGAACAGCAGGAAACAGAACCGGCGCTTGAGCCTGTAGAAGGAATAGACGGCTTTTTTATAACAGAACCGCTTCCTCAGGACCAGAGCGGTGAAACAGAACAGTCGCAGGAACCTCTACCCGAAACAGAACCCATAGAAACAGAAATTCTTACCCCTGAAGAGGATATCACTTCAGAAAGCGCTATTACCCAACCGGAACAGTCTCTGGAAAATACCTCTGGCGAAGTACAGCCGCAACAGGAAACTCAGGCAGAACAGCCGTCTTCTGTACCTGAAACACCAGAAGAACAACAGGTTCCAGGCAGAACAGAAATACAGACAGAACAAACTACAGAAGAAACAAACGCGACAGAACAGCAGCAATCGCAGACACAGGAAACAGATTCACACCCCGAGCAAACACCAGAAGAAGAAACAGAAAGTGCAGCCGAAGAAATAATCCCTGTTCCGTCCCGTTCAATGACAATGACAAGCGGCCAGTATCTGGACATTTCCTACCCAGGAAGCGGATGGCTTTACCTTGGCGAAGAAGACGGAAAGCAGCTGTTCAGATACTTTGGCAGAAAAATCGGAACAACGGATACTTCATTTACACTACGCTCAAGAAATGAAGGAACAACCCTTCTTCACTTCAGTAAAACAGACACCCTTACAGGAGACATAATAGACGACTGGCTTGAAGTTACGGTCAAAGGAAAAAACGCAACGCAGAAACACGCGCAGGCTCCTTCATATGCACAGGCTGTTCCGCCAAGACCGGCACGAAAGTCAAATACAGTTCAGGAAGAAACCGCTTCTGAAACACAGCAGGCAGTTTCACAAAGCACTCCTTCCCGAGAAGACAAAAATACTTCTAAAAATACCGCCGGCACCGTACAAAATACCACTGCCCCAAAAAAGACAATTCCAGAGCCAGATACAACCGTGCCTCCGCAGCAGAATTCATCTTCGCAGAAAGGAGACTCCGGTACAACAATAATCCAGACTTCGGAATCGGCTCCTGAAGAAGACATTTCTGTAGAAACAGTTCCATCTGAAGTTATGGAAAGTACATTTTCAGAAATCGAAGAAGACTCACCTCTTACGGCAGAAGACTACCTTTCGCTTGCAAAAAATTCGTTTGACTCAAAAGATTATGTTCAGACACTGCGGTACCTGGACTCGTTCTTTGAAAAGGCAACGTCAAAAATAGACGAAGGACTTTTTCTTAAAGGGCAGGTTCTTGAATCAAATTCCCAGGTAAGGGACATAAAGAATGCACTTGCTGCCTACGAAACGATTGTAAGGGAATACCCGCAGAGTACAGACTGGAACAGTGCACGCGAAAGAATCACCTACCTTAAGAAATTCTATTTCAATATAAGGTAATTGAAGTAATGCAGAATTTGTTATATATTGAATACTAATTGAATAATCAGAGGAAAAGAATGTTAGACTATAAGTTTATTAAAGACAATCTTGAAGCTGTCAAACAAAACATAGCAAACAGAAACATGGTAGCAGACGCTGATCTGGTAGTAACACTTTACGATGAGCGCACAACACTTGTTACGGAACTTCAGAACCTGCAGCAGAAAAGAAACGCAAATGCCGCTGCAATGAAGCAGAAGCTTGACGCAGAAACAAGACAGAAATACATTGACGAAGGAAAGTCCCTCAAAGATTCCATCTCTGAAACAGAATCAAAACTTGCAGACATAGAAACAAAACTCGACGAAGCAGCCCGCAAGATTCCGAATATGGCAAACCCTGCTGCTCCTGTAGGAAAAGTTGACACAGAAAATCTTGAAGTAAAAAAAGTTGGAACACCGCGCAAGTTCGAGTTTAAGCCCAAGGATCACGTTCAGTTGGGTGAATCACTTGACCTTATTGACTTTGACCGCGGAACAAAAGTTTCGGGCCCCAAATTCTACTACCTCAAGAATGAAGCTGTTTTCCTTGAACAGGCACTCATTATGTATGCTCTCAATACTTTAAGAAAGCACGGCTTTACTACATTCATTACACCGGACGTAGCAAAGGAAGAAATTCTTAAGGGAATAGGATTCAATCCGCGCGGAAACGAAAGCAACGTATATACACTTGAAGAAGAAGGAACCTGCCTTGTTGCAACAGCAGAAATTACACTCGGCGGTTACCATTCCGGCGAAATTCTTGACAAGTCAAAGCTTCCTCTTTTCTACTGCGGACTTTCACACTGTTTCAGAAGGGAAGCAGGCGCTGCGGGACACTTTAGCAAAGGTCTTTACAGAGTACACCAGTTTGACAAGGTAGAAATGTTCGTTTACTGTCTGCCCGAGCAGAGCAACGATTTGCACGAAAAACTTCGTCTTATTGAAGAAGAAATTTTTGAAGGACTGGGACTTCCGTTCCGCGTAGTAGATACATGTACAGGAGACCTTGGTGCACCTGCATACAGAAAGTGGGATCTTGAAGCATGGATGCCCGGAAGATCTGACGCAGAACACCCCGACGGAGACTACGGTGAAGTAACTTCTACTTCAAACTGTACAGACTACCAGGCAAGACGCCTTAACGTAAAGTACCATGACGATGACGGAAAGAACAAGTACGTGCACATGCTCAACGGAACTGCAATTGCTGTAGGACGCGCAATGCTTGCAATTCTTGAAAACTACCAGAATGCCGACGGTTCAATTACAGTACCTGAAGTTCTTGTACCTTACTGCGGATTCGACAAAATCGGTCCGAAAACAGACTCAACTTCTCCGCTGTACCGCACCGCAAAGGCCGGCAAATAATTAAAAAAGGCTCCATAATGAATAAACCGGCAAACTTTGCAAGATCCATTTTTCTTCTTCTGTTATTTGTCTCTTTTATTATGGTTGCCGCTGTTCTGAAGCTCACGTCATCGTTTTTTATTCCGCTTACGGTGGCGGTGCTTTTGTCTTTTGTTTTCTACCCTTTTGTAAAAAGAATGAATTCCGTCCATATTCCGTGGATTATAGGAATTCTTATAATTGTTTTTATTGCAATGATTTCCTTTTTTGTCGTAGGAAATCTTCTTGTAGCAAGCCTCAAGACAATCCTGAGCACCTACCCAAAGTACGAAACGCGTTTTCTGGGGCTTTACGAATTTCTGGCGCAGACATTCAAGCTGCCTTTTGACGAAAATTCTTCGCTTTTTGCAAACCTGTGGAGTTCCCTTGGTGTAAGAACCACGGTACAGAACTGGGCAATTTCTTTGAGCAACTATATGATTTCGGGCGCAAAAGTTATTCTGATGATTGCGCTTTTTGTAATTTTTCTTCTTATAGAACTCAGGGGAATGCATTCAAAGGTAAAAACAGCATTCAAGGAAGAAGGAACCAGCCGCAAGCTTATGTTCATTGCAACAAAAATAATTGCAGAAGTTACGCGGTACATTTCAATAAAATTTACAATTTCTCTCATTACCGGTGTTCTGGTATTCCTTTCTACTTCTGTAATAAAGATGGACTTTCCCATAATCTGGGGTTTTCTTGCATTTATCCTGAACTTTATTCCAAACTTCGGCTCGATTATTTCGTGGCTGGTAACAACAATGTTTGCACTCCTTCAGTTTTACCCGCAGTGGGGATACGCAATTTATGTTGCAGTTGCAGTTCTTGCAATAAACATGGTTTTGGGTAACATTGTCGAACCAAGATGGGCAGGTTCCGACCTTGGAATATCACCTTTTATTATTCTTGTGGGACTTTCACTCTGGGGCTGGATGTGGGGTTTTATAGGAATGATTCTTTCTGTTCCGCTTCTGGTAATAATCAAAATTATTTGCGAAAACATAGAATTCCTTAAACCGATTGCTGTTCTTTTGGGAAACGGTTCGGACCGCAGCAAAAAACGCCGGACGCACATTCCTTTCTTTAACAAAAAAAATCATGCAGCAGGAACAGAAACCGCGGTTCAGGAAACAGACGCTTAAAATCTCTATTCCAGTTTTTTTCCGGAAAGGCGCTCGTACAAAAAGCGGTCGTCTTCTTTTTTAAGGCCGTCAAATTTGAGCGAAATGCACGAACGGCCGCTTTCACTGTCATCTGAATAAACTTTTTCTACTTCGCACTGAACGTCTATTCTTCTTTTTAACAGACGGCTTGAAGAAAGTGCAAATGTCATTGAAAGAAGATATGTTTCGCCGCATGAAAGGGATGCACATTCCCCTTCTGCACAAAGAACAATTCTTGAAGTATCAACGTAGATTATTCCAAACGGGCGGCATCTTCCTTCTATTGCAGGCGGAAGGGACAGATTTCTCTGCGTAAGAAAACGGACGACATTTATAAGCTGCAGTCCGTTTCCTACAGGAGCAGAAAGGCCGCTTTTTACTTCTGACACGAATTTTTCAAGCAGTTTTTTTGCCGGTTTCTGCACTTCTGTTTCTATAGAGTCCCATCTGGGCTGGACAAAAAGGTCGTATCCGGCTTCGGGAATGCATTCAAGTGTCACGCTTTTTGTTCCCGAAGAAAAGGAAAGTGTCGCGCTGAAGTCATAGTTGCATTTTACAATAACATCAGGAACGCGCTTTATGCTTGACGGAACAACGATGGCCAGCCCCTGGGAGCATTCTTTCATTGTCGTAATAAAATAAAGTCCCAGGTGGTTGAAGTAAAACTGAACGCGCACGGTCTTTCCCAAAAAAGGCTGAACAGAACGCACCTGGTTTTTAAGAAGAATTATACCTTTGTCCAGAACGGTTATCTGCTGTGAAGGAATGGCTACAGGAAAAACAGCGCTTGCAGGAACCCTCTCGTCGGCAGAAGGAAGTTCGGTTTTGTTTTCAGAAAGCTCGGTTTCGGTCATAAGCGGCTTTTCTTCGAGCGTAATGGTAAGAGGCACATTGTCGTCCCTCAAATACTGAAGAACAAGTTCCCTTTCAATTCCCGTAAGTTCTTTTTCCTGATTCATAACTTCCCCTGTAAAATATCTGTCATTAACGGCTGTTTGAAGTGTCCATAAACGAAATCTGGTCTACTTCCCACGACGCCTCTGATTTTTTTAGAAAAATATAAACATCTGTGTGCGGCGCAAGATAAGAAACACTTTCTTCCTGTGAAGTAAAAAAGCGCACCGGACACTGATAAATTCCGTCCTGAACAAAAGGTTTTCCTATCACATACCTTGAAAATACAGTTTCTTCTTCAAAAAGGCGCGCCAAATCATAGCGGAACATTACAAGCGAATATACATCACCTTCAGCCATAAAAGAGTCTGCCCCTTCACCCGAAACAAGTGCACTGCAGAACGCATTGAGTGTTTCAAGAGCCTGTGTATCGTAAAGGGAAGTATCAAGGCTTGCAAAACCGCGTATATAAGGTGGCAAAGGCGGATATTTCTGCCGATCTGAAGAAACGGCGGCACTGTAAGGCGTAGTTTTTACACTTTTTGAAACACCGTCTGCACCAGTAATTTTCTGTTTGAGAAGGTCCCCCTGCAGTTCTTCTGACCAGACGACATTTTGTGCCATGGAGTCAGAAACAGTGCGCAAGGTTTCGGCAGTCCGAACAGAAGAAACCTGTGCCGGATTTGAGCAGGAGAAAAAGAGTGACAAAAGAAAAGCTGCAGAAAATAACTTTAAAATGCGCATTACAACTATTATAACACAATACAGGTAAAAAAGATAGTTCAACAGCGTATACCTTGAAAAAAACAGTGTTAAACAGTAAAATAAGTTATACTTATATTCAAATCTGTAGAGGTATAAAAATGTCTTTGACTCTAGCCGAAAAAATAATCCAGAAACACATTGTAAGCGCAGCCTCGGGCTTTGTTCCGGGAACTCCGGTTAAACGCGGGGACGACATTGCAATCAGAATAGACCAGACTCTTACACAGGACGCAACAGGAACAATGGCCTATCTTCAGTTCGAGACAATAGGTGTACCGCGCGTCAAGACAGAAGTAAGTGTAAGTTATGTAGACCACAATACCCTTCAGACTGACTTCAAAAACCATGACGACCACCGCTACCTCCAGTCTGTAGCTGCAAAATACGGTCTGTATTATTCAAGACCCGGCAACGGCGTCTGCCATCAGGTTCACATTGAGCACTTCGGAAAGCCGGGAAAGACACTTCTTGGTTCTGACAGCCATACTCCTACAGGCGGCGGAATAGGAATGATTGCCATTGGTGCAGGCGGAATTGACGTTGCCGTAGCTATGGGCGGCGGTGCTTTCCATCTTGCCATGCCCAAAATTTTTGGTGTAAAACTTACCGGAACTCTCAAAAAGGGTGTCGGAGCAAAAGATATTATTCTTGAAGTACTGCGCAGGGAAACCGTAAAAGGCGGCGTTGGTGCAATTTACGAATATTTTGGCGAAGGAGTAGAAAGCCTTACTGTTCCGCAGCGTGCAACCGTTACAAACATGGGAGCCGAACTGGGTGCAACAACTTCTGTATTCCCGTCTGACGCTACAACAAAGAAATTCCTTGAAAGCATGGGACGTGCTGCTGACTGGACAGAACTTAAGGCAGACGAAGGTGCTGTTTACGACAAGATTATAGAAATAAACCTTTCAGAACTTAGTGCCCTTGCTGCCTGCCCGAATTCACCGGATGCAGTAAAAAAAGTTGCTGAACTTTCACAGACAAAGGTTACACAGGTTGCAATAGGAAGCTGCACAAACTCTTCACTTGATGACCTTGCCGCTGTTGCCGCCATTGTAAAGGGAAAACATATTGCACCGGGTGTAGAAGCAGGAATTGCTCCGGGAAGCCGCACTACACTTCTTATGGCAGACAAAGCCGGAATTCTGGGAGACCTGATACGTGCAGGATTCAGAATTCTTGAAAGCGCCTGCGGACCGTGTATCGGAATGGGATTTGCCCCGAACTCAGAAGGCGTTTCACTGCGTACATTCAACAGAAACTTCAAGGGCCGCTCGGGAACAGCAGATGCAGGCATCTATCTTGTAAGCCCCGAAACAGCCGCAGCAAGTGCTATTACAGGTTACATAACAGACGCTTCGACACTGAACTACGAAGACCCGTCATATACATCTTCTGGAAGGGTTTCTCTTCTTGACGGAACATCGGGCCGCCTTTCTTCTAAAGAAATCCGCATGGACGCACAGGATGAAGGTCTTCTTATTGCACCGCTCGATCCCACGGAAGCTGCAAAAGTAGAAATTGTACGCGGACCAAACATCAAGGCCTGTCCACCGTGCAAGAGCTGTGAAGACAACCTTAAGCTTCCTGTTCTTCTTAAGGCTGGAAACAATGTTTCTACTGATGACATTATGCCTGCAGGAACAAAGGTTCTTCCGTTCCGCTCGAATATTCCTGAAATAAGCAAATTTACATACGAAAGACTTGATTCTGAATTCTACAACAAGGCTGCTGCAATAAACATGTCGGGCTGTTTTGTTATAGGAGGAGAAAACTTCGGACAGGGTTCAAGCAGGGAACACGCCGCACTCGGACCAATGTACCTTGGTGTACGTGCTGTAATTACAAAGAGTTTTGCCAGAATCCACAAGGCAAATCTTATAAACTACGGAATTATTCCCGTTACATTTGAAGATCCTGCAGATTATGACAAGATTTCTGACGGAGACACACTTGAAATCACAGGAATCTTTGAAAGCCTTAAAAAAGCACTTCCGTTCAACATCTGCGTACACACAAAGAACGGTGACTTTAATATAAAGGGTGTAAATGACATGGCAGAACGTTCAAGAAACATTCTTCTTGCAGGCGGACTTGCCAGTTACACAAAAGCCGGCGGTCAGTAAGATAATTTCAATACTTTGCGGAAAGCAAAGTATTGAAATTTGGAGACATTTGGAATATGGAAAACATTCATAATCTTATGGAAGAAACAGTTCTGTCTCATGTAAACGATCTTTACGACCAGGCCAAGGCAAGAAATGCAGCATGGCTTACCTGCGACTGCAAAAACTGCCGTCTTGATACGGCAAGTTATGTTCTTAACAGAATACCGCCGCGCTATGTGGTAAGCGGCCGCGGAGTAACGCACAGCAATGCCTTTCTTAACGGAAACAGCCAGGTTTCTGCCGACATTGACAAACTTGTTATTGAAGGAATGAAGATTGTAAATTCGGCAAAACGTCCATACCACAGGGAACATAGAATCAATATGGCGCCGTCTGTTAAGCCCGAAACTTTTGCCTTTCATTTTCCTGTATTTGAAGGAAATATTCTGGACGGACAAACATTCGAGCCGCTTGCAGGTGCACAGGTAAAACTGAACCTTAACGGAAGTGCCGTAAAAATGATAGATATTACATGGCCCAATCCCTGTTCAACTTACGGAACAACAAAAGGAACATACACTTTCTGGGCTGTTCCGGTTGAAGCAGAATCTGAAGGGCTTGTAAAGAAATTCAATTTTTCTATACACGTTGAATCTGACGGCTACTGCCCTGCTGACTGTATTTTTACTGTTCCCGTAACAAGTGAAACTAACGAAAAGCGCGATTTGGATTCAACTTACAGCGTAAAAATAAAGGACATCTTTCTGTTCAGAAAAGGTACAGAAGATGAAAATGAAGACAATTTCTGATAAAACGGAGGCAATATGGAATCTAAGGAAAACACAGTAACAGTATACAGGGCTTCTGCCGATGACAAGCGCAAATTCTTAAGCAGAACATACGCATGGATGGGACTTGCCCTTGTTTTGAGTGCAGTCTGTGCCTATGCGGCCGCAGTTTCCCCGGTAATTTTTAACCTTATCTGGGGAAGAGGCGCAATCGGATTTATTATTTTGGCTGTTGCCGAACTTGCTGTTGTATGGATTTTTTCTGCAACGATAAGAAAAATGTCTTTTGGAGGAGCAATTTTCTGCTTTATCCTGTATTCTGTTATTAACGGTCTTACGCTTTCTTCAATATTTTTTGCATACCACATAAATACAATCGCTTACTGTTTTTTGGGTGCGGCTGTAATGTTCGGGGCAATGAGCATTTACGGTTCTGTTACAAAGTCCAGTCTTGCTTCTGCGGGACACTATCTTATGATGGGTCTTATTGGGATTATTCTGGTTTCTGTAATAAATATGCTGGTTACTTTTATTCTTAAGATGAGCCTGGGCTGGGTTGAATGGCTTATTTCGCTTGCGACCGTTGTAATTTTTACCGGTCTTACAGCCTTTGACTCGCAAAAGATTCTTAAGGCTGCAAACAGAGCCGACAGTTCGGATGCATACAAAAAACTTGCAATTTACGGAGCCCTTGAGCTTTACCTTGACTTTATAAACATATTCCTTTCACTTCTGAGACTTTTTGGAAGAAACCGCGATTAAGATGGATTTTGCTTTTATAAAAGAAGTCATTCCGCTGTATATTCAGGCCGCAATTCTTACTATAAAAATAGGCGTAGTGGGAATTCTGCTTTCTACACTGGTGGGACTTGTCTGTGCCGTTATAAGATACTGGAAAGTGCCTGTTTTACGGGTTATAGTCAGAATCTACACGGAACTTTCGCGTAATACACCGCTTTTGATTCAGCTTTTTTTCCTTTACTTTGCCCTTCCGCGGCTTGGAATAAAACTCAGTTCGGAACAGTGCGCTGTTATTGGCCTTACTTTTCTTGGCGGAAGTTACATGGCCGAAACATTCAGAAGTTCCCTTGAAACAGTGGGAAAAAATCAGATTGAAAGCGGAGAATGCATTGGACTTACGCGGCTGCAGATTGTAAGATACGTTGTTCTTCCGCAGGCAGTGGCTGTTTCTGTACCAGGAGTCTGTGCAAACATGATGTTTCTTATAAAAGAGACGTCCATGTTCAGCGCGGTGGCTCTTGCAGACCTTATGTATGTGGCAAAAGATCTTATTGGCCTTTACTACAAGACAGAAGAAGCGCTTGCTCTTCTTGTAATTGCATATTTTATTATTCTGCTGCCGGTAACAGCCGCAAGTGCCTGGGCAGAAAGGAGACTTAGACATGGACAGTTCGGGAATGCTTGACAGTATAAAAGAGGCGTTCGGGGTGCTGTTCATGGGTCGCAATTTTGCAAGGCTTATGGGCGGACTCTGGGTTACAATAAGCATTGCTGCAGTTTCTGTAGCGCTTTCACTTGTTCTGGGATTTATTGTTGGAATTATCATGACGTCGAAGAACAAAATTGTGCGGGCAGTATGCAGAGTTTACCTTGAGTTTATGCGCATTATGCCACAGCTGGTTCTTCTTTTTCTGGCGTACTTCGGTATAACAAGGGCATTCGGTATTTCACTTTCGGGCGAAGCGGCTTCTGTTCTTGTCTTTACGCTCTGGGGAACGGCAGAAATGGGTGACCTTGTAAGAGGTGCACTTGAGTCAATGCCGTCACACCAGTATGAAAGCGCACGTGCACTGGGCCTCACTGAAAGCCAGATTTTTGTTTACATAATAATTCCGCAGACAATAAGAAGACTTGTTCCGCTTTCGATGAACCTTATTACAAGAATGATTAAAACTACTTCACTTGTAGTATTTGTGGGTGTAATTGAAGTGGTAAAAATAGGACAGCAGATTATTGAAGCAAACAGAATTTCGGTTCCGACGGCTTCCATTGCAATTTATTCTGTTATTTTCATGATGTATTTTGCAGTGTGCTGGCCGCTTTCTTTTGCCGCAGACAGACTCGAAAAAAAATTGAAATAGATTTTCTGACAATGGAGCTTAAAATATGGCGCTGCTTGAAATAATTGACGTAAAAAAAGATTTTCGCGAGGCAGGAGGAATTCTAAAAGGAGTTTCTCTTTCTGTAGAACGCGGCGAAGTTGTTGTTATACTGGGACCTTCGGGCTGCGGAAAAAGCACGCTTCTCAGATGCATAAACGGTCTTGAGTCCATTCAGGGCGGAACAATTTCGCTTGACGGTGAAGTAATAAGCAACCGCACGAAGGAAATGCATCTTATAAGACAGAAAGTGGGCATGGTTTTTCAAAGCTATGATTTGTTCCCGCACATGACGGTTCTGCAAAACATTCTGCTTGGACCAATGAAAGCACAGAAACGCAGTCGCAATGAAGTTGAATCAGAAGCAGAAGCTCTTTTAAAGCGCGTCGGGCTTTATGAAAAAAAGGACGCCTACCCCAGACAGCTTTCGGGCGGCCAGAAACAGCGTGTGGCTATTGTAAGGGCACTGTGCATGCACCCGCAGGTTATGCTTTTTGACGAAGTTACTGCAGCCCTTGACCCCGAGATGGTAAGGGAAGTACTTGATGTAATGATTGAACTTGCAAAGGAAGGCCAGACAATGCTTATTGTAACCCACCAGCTGGAATTTGCACGCGCTGTTGCAGACAGGATTGTCTTTATTGATGACGGACTCATTGTCGAAGAAGACACGCCGGAACAGTTCTTTAACAATCCCAAAACAGAGCGCGCAAGAAAGTTTTTGAGTGCCTTTATGTTTGACAGAATTGAAGCAAAAAAATAGTTTTACCGGATCCTGAAATTTGTAAAAAAAAATCTGCATTTTTGGTTGACATTTTCCTACTATTCCGATATGTTATTTCCAAGAGGTGAAACTTATGAAAAAAAACATTTTCAGGACATTATCGGTAGTCGTTGCAGCAGTTGCAGTCCTTACAGGATGCGCTTCAAAAAATTCAGCCAATGGACGCACCGTTGAGCAGATAAAAAAGAGCGGAAAAGTTGTTATTGCAGTATTCAGTGACAAAAAGCCTTTTGGTTACGTTGACGAAAACGGACTCTACCGTGGATACGACGTTTACTTTGGTGACAGGATTGCAAAGGATCTTGGCGTTAAGGTTGAATACGTTCCTGTTGAAGCCGCCAGCCGTGTTGAAGTTCTAGCCACAGGAAAAGTAGACATTGTTCTTGCAAACTTTACACGCACTCCCGAGCGCGCAGAAAAAGTTGACTTTGCACTTCCCTACATGAAGGTCGCACTTGGTGTAGTTTCCCCGGAAGCAGCACTTATTGAAAAGCCAGAAGACCTTTTTGGAAAGAAGCTTATCATAAGCAAGGGAACAACTGCAGAAACTTACTTTACAAAGAATTATCCCGAAGTTGAACTGCTTAAGTTTGACCAGTACAGCGAAGCCTACAACGCTCTTGTAGACGGAAGAGGCGCTGCCATGTCTACTGACAATACTGAAGTTCTTGCATGGGCACTTGAAAACCCCGGATTCAAGGTTGGAATTGAGTCTCTCGGAAGTCTTGATGCAATTGCTCCTGCCGTTCAGAAAGGAAACAAGAGTCTTCTTGACTGGATTAACAATGAAATTGTTTCACTTGCCGAAGAGAAGTTCTTTCACGCTGACTATGAAGAAACACTCAGACCCGTTTACGGGGCTGCAGCAGATGCAGACAATCTTGTTGTAGAAGGTGGACAGATGTAATTCTAAAGACCGGCGATGTCTTTGATTACTTCACCGGCTATGATAAGTCCCGCTACGGACGGCACAAAAGGGTTGCTTCCGGGCGGGATTTTTTTTGTCCCGGAGTCTGTTTCTGAAGCAAAAGACTGTCCTTCCAGTGCATTTTGTACTTTCAGTGCAGGTTCTGTAGAAAAAACGACTTTGAGTGAAGATATGCCTCGCTTTTTTAATTCATGGCGCATTACCTTTGCAAGGGGACAAACTGATGTTTCGTATATATCTGCCACGCGGAATTTTGTAGGATCAAGTTTATTGCCTGCCCCCATTGAACTTATGACTTTTACACCGGCCTCTTTTGCCTGAAGTACTATCTGTATCTTGCCCGAAACCGTGTCTATACAGTCAATGACGTAATCGTACAGAGAAAAATCAAATGAAGAGGCTGTTTCTGGAAGAAAGAATTCGCGGCGCGCAGTCACAGAGCAAAGAGGATTTATGTCTTTTATGCGCTCTGCAACTACATCTACTTTTGGACGTCCCAGAGTGGAATGTAGCGCACACAGCTGGCGGTTTATGTTTGACAGGGCAACAGTATCGCTGTCTACAATGCAAAGTGCGCCTATTCCTGACCGGGCAAGGGCTTCTACTGCATAACTGCCCACGCCCCCTACACCGAATACAAGAATGCGCGCGCTCTTTAAAGCCTGCATTGCCCCGGAACCAAACATAAGTTCAGTCCGAGAAAACTGACTGTCCATAAACTGAATTATTCTGCAAGAAGAATATTGGCAAGAAGTCTGCGCCAGGAGAAATTGTTTTTTAGTTTCTTCAAACCCTCTGCGGAAACTTCTTTATACTTTGAGTTTGTTAACTCTCTTGGAGCTTTTTTGCCGTTATTTGCAAAAGAAATGCTGTTTGCAACATAGAATGCATTCCAGGCAGCAGAACCAAAAGAAACATTGTTTTTAGTTCCGTCCAAATCTTCATATTCAGCATTGCTTTTTCCAAAGTTTTTAATGATGTATGTATCATCAAGCAAACCGAATGCAACTTTATCTGCATCATCAGAAGTAATAACTACAGTAAGCCCGGAATTCAACTTGTCGTCTGTAACGTTTACAAGTTCTGAATTAGTATACTCGTCGTCAGAATACAAAAAATATCCTGTAAGAGTTACCGTATTTTCAGTACCATTAGAATCTTTGTACGCGTACTTGAAGTCTTTGTTTACCCATGTGTCCTGCGGAGCGATAAAATCTTCGGCGGTAAAATCGCATGAAACAAAAGAAATGACAGATAATAAAGCTGCACAGATTAAAGTAAAAGCATTTTTCATATCTACTCCAAAATCAAAAAAATATATGCCAATATTATAATTCAACTTTGGGGTAAATGCAATCTGTTATTGAAACACATTTATTTTGAAAAACCGATTATCCGTTCAAATTCAGCCTGCGAAACCGGCCTTGAATAAAGGAAGCCCTGCAATACATCACAGCCTATGCTACACAGAAAGTCTGCCTGGTTCTGCGTTTCTACACCTTCTGCAATAGTCATAAGCTTAAGGTCCTGTGCCATTCTTACTACAGAATTGATAATTGTTCCGCCGCGCTCGGTATTTTCTGACTCGCGCAAAAAGCCCATGTCCAATTTAAGAATATCTATGGGAACATCCTTAAGCGTGTTAAGCGAAGAATAGCCGCTTCCGAAGTCGTCCATTGCTATTGCATAACCAAGATTGCGTATTCCGTTTACGCGGCCTATAAGGCGTTTCTGGTCGTTCATGTACGCGCTTTCTGTAATTTCAAAGTGAACGGTATGCGGCGGCAAGCTGTAGTTTTTGTGCAGATCGGAAATAAACGAAATTATATCATCGTCCTTTAACGTAATACGCGAAATATTAAGCGAAATGGGCACAACTTTTATTCCTGCTGAATGCCATCTTTGGATTGCTTGGAACGATTTTTCCCAGACATAGCGGTCCAGTTTTTTTATAAAGCCGTTTTTCTCGAAGATGGGAATAAACACATCGGGTGTGCGTATAAAGCCGTCGTCCTTTATCCAGCGGCACAGAACTTCGGCACCGACAAGTGTTCCTGCGGGATTATACTGCGGCTGAAAGAAAAGTTTGAATTCCTGGCGTTCCATTGCGCCCTGCATATCTGCAGTAATCATTGTTTCGAGCTTCATCTGGTCGTGGAATTCCTGCGTGTACATGGTAAACGTGTTTTCCATTGGTGAAGAATTTTTGTCCATGGAAATTGTGGCATAGTTCATCATGTTCATTATTGACTCTGAACGGTCCTGCGCTACATAAAGACCGAACCGCATTGTTACACGGAATGCAATGCCCAGCACCGAACAGTCAATAAATTCACGCTTGGTAAGACGCGCCATATTTTCGGGGGTATATTCAAAAAAGAGTGCAAAGTTTCCGCCGCCAAGACTTGCACAAAGACCTTCGCTACCGACAGTATATTTTAATACAACAGAAACAATGTGAAGTACCTTGTCGCCTGCTTCGAATCCGTAAAGGTCGTCTATTATCTTGAATTTGTTTACATTTCCCGAACAGACTACGTATTTTTTTGCGGGATTGGATTTAAGAAGAAGTTCGGCGTCGCGTACAAAAGCAGCCCTGTTGGGAATGCCTGTCTGCGGGTCTATAAAATAGCGGAAGGCCATTTCTTCGTTCATGTAGTGGATGCAGTTTTCCTTGCGGTTGTACCCGTAGGCAATTGCAGAGGCCATTTCCATGCAGCTTCTGTAACCGCAGAAACCGCAGTTTACCGAACGCTTTTTTACTGTATTTTTGTGCATTGCGGTAAAAATTTCGTCATAGGTAGATTTGGGTATTCTGTACGGCTGCTGGTAATGATCCTGGAAACTGCATGTAAAGTCTGCGCAGTCAAGACCTGCAAACTGTTTTTCGAGCATTTCGAGGTTTCTTTTATGGCTGGCTTCTATGTCCAGATCTTTCATCGAATCTGTAAACATTCTGAAATATTCAATGCAGATGGAAGATACCGTAGACCGGAATTTTTTTGTTCCCGGTCCGTCAAGACAGCCGTTTCTGCAAGAAACTACTGTTGAGGCAAGAGGTCTTTCGCTGAGGCTGCAGTTTTGTGTTTCATTGCGCAGTACACTGAAAGTATGCGGTGACAAATTGTTGTAGTGTGCTATGATGTATTTTTCGGGGAAAAAGAGTGCCAGGCAGCGGGCCATTCCGTCTTCGGCAGAAATTATGTTTCCAAAAGTGCGGCCGGTCTGGTCGGGGTCAGATTCTGTTCCACTGTATTTGGCTTCGTTAAAGCGCGTAATGATGCTGTCAAAAGAAACGCTTGCATCTATTGTGCCTTTGTGTCTTGAAATAAGGTCTTTTACGGCCACGCACGGGCTTATAAAAACCATTCTGGATGTGTCGCCCAGATATTTTTTTGCATAAATTGCAGTACAGAAAGCCGGCGAATGTACAGGAATGAGTTTCTTTAAAAAATCGATTTCTTCCCGCTCTACACGCAGCGTAAAGGCCGGGCAGCAGTTTACAAGAAACGGAGCTTCATCTTCTTCGTGATGTGCAAGCAAATAGCGAACGTTTGCCCAGACAGAAATTTCGGCTCCAAGTGAGGAACTGTAAATGTTTTTTACACCGAGTGAACGCAACCATCCCAGTACCGAACGGGCGCGGTCTTTGTAAAGGACAAAAAATGACTGGTCAATAATTACGCTTATGTTCAGTGACTGCGCAGCGCCTGTAAAAAATGATTCACTGTCATCGCGGTAAGTTCTTGCTTTCTGCGGACATACAGATACACAACTTCCGCAGATAACGCATTTTCTTGAGTCTACCACTACTCTGTTCTGGCCGTTCTGTATTACGGCACAGTTAGCTCCAAGCACGCTGCAGGCGGCAATGCACTTATTGCATCCGATGCACTTTTCATCTGAATAAACGATCCCGGTATTATAACTGCGCATAACTCCCCCAAACTATTCAAACACCGCAAGAACCAGAGACTGATTCAGATGCATAAAATCCAGCTGTTCTCCGTAGCCTGAAAATCCCACAAAGCCGCCGGAATATGTACCAAGATTCCGTACAAAGTCACCGAATATTCCCGAGCGTTCAAAAAATATGGTGCGGGATTCACAGTTAACGGCAATTGAAAAAGACGGGTTCGGAACGGCATTTACAACCGCAGATTTTGTTTCGCGCCATACTCTCTGGGCATTATCTGGTTCAAGCAGAATCATTTTTGTATAGCCGTAGATTCTTGAAAAATACGAAATTGAACCGTCTTCGTTTACCCTGTCAAAGTCTGTTATATAAATATCTCCGTCTATTTCGCGGCCCATCGGGTGTGTAAAAAGAGCTTCTGAAAGGCGGTCCCGCGGAACAGTCAGGGCACGCGAAAGTACATCTGCTGCCACACGGCCGTTATATTCGTAAACGGTGCGTTCTTCGCAGTCAACCGAAGTGGCGGTAAACTTGTTTGCAGTCGGTGAATAAATATTTTCGCGGTAAAGAAAGATTTTTCCGCGGGTGTTGTGTACAAGGACGAATACGCACGCTTCATCATAAACTGTTCCGTTGAGCGAAACATACGTTTTCTTTTCTGAAGGCATACAGCCGCCGGAGCTGCCGAATGTGCGTATTCTGGTGCGGGAAAGTGCGTCGCTTAACGTGTCCTGGACAAGCTCTTCTGCGCGGCTCAAAGCGGTTGTAAATTCAAGGCAGCAGGTGTTTTCATAACTGTTGTTTTCGTACGAAGAAAGGGATGACAGCGCCTGTGTAACACATGAGCGGTATTTCATTGGATTTCTGGTAATTTCAAGAAGAACTCCCGAAGAACATTCTATTCCGTCAAAGACAGAAAGACACGAAAGGCCACGGCTGGCTGTTCCGCAGGAAGAAAAAACAGAATAAGTAGTGCAGCCGATTACTGTAGAAGAAGGAAAGCGGGACTTGAGCGAACGGGAATAGAATTCAAAGCCCTCTGTATCTGAAGAAAAAATAATGAGAATAGGCTGTGCACAATTATTGCAACCACAGATTTTTGTGCAATTTTCTTCCAGTGCTTTTTTTTCATCTGCATTTTCGCTGAACGAAACAATATACCTTTGCATTTTCTGTTATATTTTACCATATAACAACAGCATTATCAAATTTTATTTAAATCATATTTCGGTTAAAATGCGCATAAAATCATGGAAAAAGTAATTTTATATCACTAGCACGGCAAACACCTGTACAGTATTGCGGCTTTTACTTTTGGTTAGTATGGTAAACGCATGGTTACACTTAAACTTGCAGAGTCCAATACTTTTCCAGCTACAGACAACCTTTTTCAGACTGCCTTCTGGGGAAAAATAAAAACAGCGGCAGGACAGCGCGCCATGTTCTTCTGGGCAGAATCCATTGCTTCATTCACATGAATTTATTTTTTTCTTTAGGTTAAAAAGTTTTCATCCAGTTTTCAAAAAGAGCGGGCCATACAGAACATGCGTCCTGAATTCCGGCTCCGTTGGGCCATGAAGTTTCTGCCGTAGAAAGTGAAAGTCCATGGCCTCCCCTGCGGAATACATGATATTCAAGCGGAACTTTGTTTTTGCGGCATGCAAGTGCAAATGACAAGCTGTTTTCGAGGGGAACGCATCCGTCTTCGTCTGTATGCCACATAAATACCGGCGGTACAGATGACGTGACATGATCTTCGAGCCTTACGTCTTCTTCTGAATATTCTTTGGTGTCACCGAGTACATTTTTTATTGAACCTTCGTGCGTGTATTTGCCTGTAGTGATTACCGGGTAACTGAGCAAAAGTCCGTCGGGCTTTACTTCCTGTACAGAATAAGGCAGATACTTTGAAACAAGCGGACTGTTCCAGTAAACGCCGAGCGATGCAGCAAGATGACCGCCGGCAGAAAATCCGGCAACGATTACTTTGTTTGTATCAACATGCCATTCTTCACTGTGTGAGCGCACATATTTTACTGCTTCGCACAAGTCCAGGAACGCTGCAGGGAACGACATCGGGGCCAGACTGTACCAGACTACACACGCGTTGTATCCGAAAGAATTCATTTTTATGGCAACGGCTTCTGCTTCTCTTGTTGAAAGCATTTCGTAACCTCCGCCCGGGCAGATTACAACCATAGGTCTTTTGCGGTCTGCACAATACTCGTCGTAATTGTCCAGAATGTAAGTTGTCATAAACGGAGTGTAACCGTTGTTTTTGATTCCCTTTTTATAATACTGAACGGGAAGAATGATTTTTTCGTGTGTCATATTTATTCCTTCTTTGTAAAAGTATATTCTATTTGCTGGCAGTTTTCTACACTCAGTGCAAAGCGGCCGTCACCTGTTTTTTTGGACTCAAGCTCTTTTCCTGCCAGATCACAGACGAGGATACCGGGTGAAATTACCGTAAATGTATTTGCTTCAAAAGCAGATTTTATTTTTGCACAAACAACAGCAGAATTTTTCCAGACAATGTCTACTGTAAAACCGCCGCGGGCTTTTAACCCTTTTACACTTCCTGCACTCCATTCTTCGGGAAGGGCTGGCAGAAGCTGAATGTTATTGCCGTCACTCTGCAAAAGCATTTCTGCAATGGCTGCACTTGCGCCAAAATTCCCGTCTATCTGGAACGGAGGGCACACGTTAAAGAGATTTTTGTACGTTAACTTCTGGAACAGTACAGTCAGATACCGGTGCGCTTTTTGTGCCTGCCCCAGTCTTGCGTAAAGGGCAGTTGTCCATGAACAGCTCCAGCCAGTGTGACCGCCGCCGTGTGAAAGCCTGTAGTCCAGTGACTTTTCGCATGAGTGTGCAAGAGATGTTCCGCGCGCAATGTTGTGGCCGGGGTAAAGCGACCAGAGATGCGAAACGTGTCTGTGCCCCGGTTCTGCTTCTTCGAATTCTTCTTCCCATTCCAAAAGCCGGCCGTCCTTACCGGTTTTAAGTTTTGGAAGTTTTGCAGCAGCAGCGCGCGCTTCAAGAGAAAGTTCCTGTTCGCAGCCAAGTATTTCTGCTGATTTTGAAAATTGTTCCAAAACTTCGCTGAAGATAGAAATGTCCATCGCGGAACCGCGTGAAAGACAGCACTTTTTGTTTGTGGAAGGATCAATAAAATTGTTCTCGGGCGAAATTGAAGGGCTGGTTGTTAAAGTTCCATCGGGTTCTGTTACAAGATAGTCCAGAATAAATTCAACGCAGCCTTTTAACACGGGGAACATTTTTTTAAGAAAATTTTTGTCGCCGGTAAACGTATAATGTTCCCAGATATGTGTACACATCCAGGCACCGCCGATCGGCCAGAGAGCCCATTCGCTGCTTCCTCCGGCGGGTGTTGTTTTTCTCCAGATATCGCTGTTGTGGCAGGCGCACCATCCTCTGCAGCCGTATCTTTTTTTTGCAGTGTCTGCACCTGTTACGGCAAGTTCCTGCAGCATGTCAAAAAGAGGTTCATGGCATTCAGAAAGATTGAGTGTTTCGGCACCCCAGTAATTCATTTCTACATTTATGTTTGTTGTATAATTGCAGTTCCAGGCAGGTCTTATGTCCTGATTCCATATACCCTGAAGATTTGCCGGCTGGGTTCCAGGACGCGAGCAGGAAATCAAAAGATAGCGACCGTACTGTAAATAAAGCGGGGCCGTTTTTTCTGTGGGTGTATCTGCGTCAAGTGAGAATTCAACCCGTGAAAAAAGACTTGAAAAGTCCTGCACGTGGTTCAAAAGAATGTCACTGTATTTTTTTTGAAGGACCGCTTCTGTCATTAAAATGCACAGGGATCTGTCGTTTTTTCCATGTGTTCCGGCTTCTTTGTCAAAACCGTTAAAACTTGTAGCGACCGTAAGATAAATTTCTGCTGATGTACATTCGCTTACACAAATATTTGTGTCAGTTACTTTTACGGAACCGCCTGTAGTTTTTACACTCGCCATGCATGTAAAACGCATTCCGCGCGGCTCGTCATAAATTACAGGATCTTCGTCGGGACCAAATTCATTTGGTCCGCATACAGGTGCACGGCCTTCAAGCATAAGTGAGCGTGCATTTATTCCGCTGTAGGAAGCGGTTGTGTACCTGAGCGGGCTTTTTAATGAAAGGGTGAACGACAGTTTATTTTCTGCCGAAGATTCAAGATAAATTACGGCTACATTGTCAGGATGCGAAACAAAATATTTGCGCTTGAAAATTATTCCGTTCTGTTTGTAAGAAACATTTACGCAGCCCAAGTTCATATCCAGTTCACGCGTATATTCTGTAACAGGGGAACTGTCTGCAAAGTCAAGGAACAAATCTGCAGCCGGTTCGTAAAAAGCGCTCCACGGGCCGAGCATTTCTTTGTCTGCAAGCTGCTGTGCCTGCGTGTATTTTTTTTCTGAAAGAAGTTCTCTCACCTGTGAAAGAACGGCAGCCCTTCCTTCATCTGACTCAGGAGCATTGGGAACACCTGACCAGAGCGTGTCTTCATTGATCTGAACTCTCTCGTGTTCTGTTCCGCCGAAGACCATGCATCCGAGCCGTCCATTTCCCAAAGGAAGAGCCTGTGTCCACTCCTGCGCGCTTTTGTCAAATACCAGACTGCATTTCTGCGACACTTACTTCCCCCTCAAGTCTTATATCTTCTACAGACGAACCTGCAAAAATTTTTCTGTTTGCATCAGGCAGAACCCAGTCCTGTTTTTCTTCGGAATAATATTCAAAGGCACTTGTATCAAGAGTTACGTTGCATTCCGCGCTTTCGCCGGGAAGAAGATATTTTTTGCAAAAGCCCCTGAGTTCAAGAGAGGGATTTTCTATCCTGCCGTTGGGTTTTTCACAAACACCGCCGACGTAAACCTGCGCAACTTCTGCACCTGCAACATTGCCGCAGTTTTTTACATTAAACTTAATTTGAACATTGTTGTTCCCAGCTTTGACTTTCATGCCAGAATATTCAAATTTTGTATAGGAAAGTCCGTGGCCAAAACAAAAAGCCGCTTCTTTTTTGAAAGTAGAAAAATATCTGTAACCTACAAACACGCCTTCGTTATAACGCACGTCTGTTCCGTCTCCGGGGAATTCACCCAGTGCGTGTGCAGGACAGTCTTCGAGTTTTTTTGGAACAGTAAACGGAAGTTTTCCCGAAGGATTTATTTTTCCAAACAGAACTTCTGCAAGTGCACGGCCGCCTTCCATTCCGTTGTACCAGGTCTGGACAATGGCTTTTGCACGGTCACTCCATGCGCTCATATCCACTGCATTGCCCGAAGAAATTACAATTACGGTATTTGCATTTGCGTCAAGAATATCGTTTATAAGCGCATCCTGTTCCAGAGGAAGTTTTATATCGTCCCTGTCAAACCCTTCGCTGTCTATTCTGCAAGGATCTTTTCCGCGCAGGTTTGAAAGCGCATTGTTGCCAAGACGGAATTCGGGATGATAGTGCATTGTTCCGCCTACAAAAATTACGCAGTCACTTTCACGCGCTGCCTTTACCGCTTCGTCATGAAGTTCTGCGCGGAACTTTTCGATATCCTCGCAGTCTTTTTTTGGATAGCCGTAACCCTGGCAGTACCGCACGCGTGTGTTTCCGCCAAGATACATTTTTATTCCGGCAAGAGGTGTTATTTCATAAAGTGCTTTTATGGCAGCGCTTCCGCCGTAGGGAGACTGCATTGCATCTGCGTTGTAACCTATGACAGTTACTGTTTTTATTTTTTTCTCATCGATTGGAAGAACATTGCCTTCATTTTTCAAAAGGACAACAGATTCGCGCGCTGTATTCAAACATACGCGCCGGTGTTCTTCTGTATTGTATGCGCCCTTATTGCGGTCTTTGCCCTGAATATTGAGTTTTTGCATAAGACGCAGAATTCTTTTTACTTTTGCATCAACTACGCTTTCACTTACACTTCCTTCGCGGACTGCTTTTACAAGAGGGGCTGCAAAATGGTAATCGTCAAAGTTTGGGAAGATGTCCATTTCTATGTCGGTTCCGTTTTCTGCAGCAGCTTTTGTTGAATGAACGGCGCCCCAGTCAGAAACCACAACACCGTCAAAATTCCATTCGTCACGAAGAATTTTTTCCAAAAGAGTTTTGTTTTCTGAACAGTGTACGCCCTGCCAGCGGTTGTACGCACACATTAGCGCACATGCTTTTCCTTCACGCACGGCTGCCCTGAATGCAGGAAAATAAATCTCGTTAAGGGATCGTATGTCTGCGACAGAATTAATATCCGACCGCTGGGTTTCCTGGTTATTCAGGGCAAAATGCTTTACACAGGCCGAAACGTCATTTTTTTGTATACCTTTGATTATGCTTACAGCGAGGCGGCCTGTAAGAAACGGATCTTCTGAAAGATATTCAAAATTTCTTCCGCACAAAGGAGTGCGCATTATGTTGACCCCGGGAGCAAGAATCATGTCTTTGCCGCGGCCCCGTGCCTCACTTCCAAGTACATTGCCGCATTCAAATGCACGCTCTTCATTCCATGTTGCGGCAATTGCTGTTTCACTCGGAAGATAACTTACAAAGTCATCATTTGTTCCGGGTGTGTCCCAACTGTCGTCACAGAATTCGTTGCGGACTCCCATAGGTCCGTCTGACATAACAAGAGAAGGTATTCCTTCCTTAAAGAAACTGGTTCCGCAAGAACAGTCGCGATTTACGCCTGCAGTTCTGAAAAGCCCTGCACCGTGAATCATTGCGCATTTTTCTTCGAGCGAAAGTCCGGCAACAATTTTGTCTATCTCGAGATCCGTCAATTTATTTACTCCGGTCTAATTCTATTGCGTTCAGAAAGGACTCGGCTATAAGCGTGTGCCCCGGAAGATTTGGATGAACGCGGTCCATTGTGAACATATAAGGATGCTGGTATTTGAGTACGCGGTCAACAGGAGTCTGGCAGTCAATGAAGAGCTGATTGTACTCCTGGGCGACTTCTTTTATTACAGCATCGAATTCACGTTTTTTTATGAACATGGGTTCGGTTTCGTTAAGTTCAAAAAGAACAGGTGTCATAAGAAACACTTTCTTAACGTGCGAAACCGTTTTGTCCATAATTGAGCGAAGGTTGGCGCGGAACATGTCTTTGTCAACAAGCTTTTCCTGACGCAGTGCACTGTCAAACCAGCGCCAGACATCGTTTATTCCTATCATTACAGAAACATAGTCTGGCTTGAGCGACATTATATCTGCGTCCCATCTGTTGTTGAGGTCTTCGGATGTATTGCCGCTCACACCCTGGTTTATTACCATGATGCTGCTTTGTGGTGCAAAGGCCAAAAGATTTGCATAAACTACATGAACATAACCGTCGCCCCAGGTACTCCAGAAGCACGGAGGCAGTTCACGGTTTCTTCCGCAGTCGGTTACAGAATCTCCGGCCATAACAAGCCGGCTTCCCTTCTCCAAAATCATACACGCTCCCATAACGGTAGGCTCATAAAGTCATATTCTTCTGTGAACCATTTTCCGCATTCAAGATTAAGCTCCCGTCCGTCAATATAGTGGCGCCATTTTCCTGCCGGAATATAATAGCTTACCTTATTGTCTTCTGAGAAAACAGGTGCTACAAGGAATTTGCTTCCGAGCATATACTGTCTGTCGAGCTGTGCACAAGAAGGATCTTCGGGGAATTCCAGCATCATTGCACGAAGGACAGGAACACCTGTTTTGTTTGCTTCCTCTGCGGCTTCAAGAATATAAGGGAGCATTTTTATTTTAATCTCGGCGAACTTCTTTGCAACTTCAGAAGACTCTTCGTCAACAGACCAGGGCACACGGTATGAATTGCTTCCGTGCAGGCGGCTGTGTGATGAAAGAAGACCAAACTGAAGCCATCTCTTAAATACAACAGGCGGCGGGTTTCCTTCAAAGCCTCCGATATCATGGCTCCAGAAACCAAAGCCAGAAAGTCCCAGTGAAAGACCGCCGCGCAGAGTTTCGGCCATGGACTCGAATGTAGACTCGCAGTCACCGCCCCAGTGTACCGGGAACTGCTGTCCGCCGGCAGTAGCTGAGCGTGCAAAAAGACATGCGTTTCCTTTGCCGTATTTTTCTTCAAGAAGATTGAATACTGTCTTATTGTAAAGGAATGTATAATAGTTGTGCATCTTTACAGGATCGGCGCCGTTAAAGTAAACACCGTCTTCGGGAATGCGCTCGCCGAAGTCTGTCTTAAAGCAGTCAACGCCCATGTCCAGAAGTGCGCGAAGTTTTGAAGCATACCACTTGCAGGCATCGGGGTTTGTAAAGTCAACAACGGCCATTCCAGCCTGCCACAAATCTGTCTGCCAGACTGAACCGTCACGCTTTTTGATAAAGTATCCCTTTTCCATTCCTTCCTTAAAAAGATAAGAACGCTGTGCAATATAAGAGTTAATCCAGACACATACTTTGAGTCCGCGGTCATGAAGGCGCTTGATAAGTCCTGCAGGATCGGGGAAAGTTTCTTCATCCCAGATAAAGTCGCTCCAGTGGAATCCCTTCATCCAGAAACAGTCAAAGTGGAAAACAGAAAGCGGAATCTTTCTTTCAAACATTCCGTCTATGAAGTGCATAACTGTTTTTTCATCGTAGGAAGTCGTAAATGAAGTAGAAAGCCACAGACCGAACGTCCACTTTGGCGGAAGAGCCGGACGTCCCGTAAGAGCCGTGTAGCGTTCAAGAATCTGTTTTGGTTCAGGGCCGTAAATTACATAATACTCAAGAGATTCTCCCGGAACACTGAACTGAACGCGTGAAACTTTTTCGCTGGCAACTTCAAAAGAAACAGCCCCCGGGTTATTTACAAAAACGCCGTATCCGCGGTTTGTCATGTAGAACGGAATATTCTTGTAAGCCTGCTCGCTTGCTGTTCCGCCGTCTGCATTCCAAATGTCAACAGTCTGTCCGTTTTTTACAAAAGAGCCAAACCTCTCTCCCAGTCCGTAAACGTATTCGCCGACCCCAAGTGAAAGTTCGTCTTTCATAAAAGGAAGCTCGTCGCTGTAGAACATGTGTTCCTGCGGGTGTGAGTGCTTTACCATATAGGCCGCTGACTTTGATTCACTTTTTGTAAGCTGGCGTCCCTTGTCGTTTGTGTAAGTTACTTTCCAGAAGTCAGCAATGCATACGTTTGCTGTAAGATTGCCTGAAGTAATTGAAGCCTCTTTTTCTGAAATAGAAATTGTGGGCTTGAAAGAAGAGTCAGAATTCAACTCAAAATAAGGACCTGCATCGTATGAGCCTTCATAATGAGAAACCTTCACTTTAATAACATTGGGCATGGGTGAAGAATAACGCACAGTAAGAAGAGTTGCGTTAAGACTGTCGCCGCGTGTTTTTGTCACTTTAACAGGTGCATAAACTTCGAGAGTTCCGTTCTGTTCACGCACATCGTAAACCTGGGCCGCGAAGTTTGCAGAAAATCCGTCGCGAACAACCCAATAACCGTTAGTAAATTTCATATTTCCCCCATAAAAATTGGAATATATATTCTAAATTAATTTATTCAGCACTAATTCCCGAAAGAGTGTTTGCAATACTTAAAACTTCTGTCATTGCAAACGGATTGTAACGGCTTATTTCGTGTCCTGTATCCCACAGAACCGGAGTACAACCGTAATTTTTGCACACAATTGCAACAGAAGAAAGCCAGGCAAGACGGCTCTGTTCGTCCTTACCGCGCACACATCCGTATTCACCTACAATGACAGGAATTCCCTTTGAAATAAAATTATCGTAAAGAAGGTCAAACTTTCCTTTAAGTTCGGAATAGTCTTTTTGTGTTCCCCAAGTATATGAATACCAGTTGCTTGAAGAATCCATTGAAATGCAGAATGCACTCGGTGTGTAATAGTGGACAGAAAGAATTATTTTGTCTGCTCTGTCCTTTGGGATTTTAAACTGACTGTCGCAGCTTCTTTCTATATCTGTCCAGTAACCAGAAGCCATAAGATACCTTTCGCTGTTTGCCCCGCCGGTCTGTCTTACCGTGTCAACAAAAGTCTGATTGAGTCCGTTAAGAATTTCATAGCGCTTTTCCCAGTTTGAATCAAACCCTACTTCATTCATTGCTTCAAAAACAAGGGACTGTGGATAATCTTTGAACCGAAGTGCGACCTGCTTCCAGGTAACGGCAAGACGTGTATTTACATAATCGAAGTCGGTGGCAGCAGAAAGAATCCAGCTGGTTTTGCTTGTTCCGCCGTCATGGTGCATATTTACAATGACATTCAGATTTTCTTCAAGACACCAGTTCACAACTTCCTGAACACGCGAAAGCCATTTTTCTTCTATAATATAATCTGGAGAAGGACCTGTATGTTCTGTCCAGGTAACGGGAAGGCGCACAGTTTTGTAACCGTATGACGCAAGGGCATGAATGTATTCTCTGCTTATTCTTGGATTACCCCAGCCGGTTTCATCTGTTCCCGGTCCGTCGCGGTCAGTAATTACATCAAGCGTATTGCCTATGTTGATTCCGGCTCCAAGGGATTGTACAAATTCCATCTTTTGCGAAGAAGGAATTGCCCCGGAAGGAACAACGGCTTTTGCTTTCTGAGCAGTAAAATCTGAAAGTACAACAGGCTGTGACGCGCATGAAACCAACAGAAACGCCGCAGCAAATAATGCAGATATTTTCATACAACTCAAATAATACCAAAGCAAAAAGCAGTGCAAAATAGGACAAATTGCACTGCTTTTCTATAAAAATTTGATTGAAAATTATTTTTCTGATGGGTCAGTAATTTCGTAGTCAGAAGAAGCTTTTGAAGCGCGCATAATAGCTTCTACAATGGCTGAATAATTGCTACGGACATTTCCTGTAGAACGGTCAATAAGGCCGAAACTTTCTTTTCCTGTACAGCCGGCGTTATTGTCCCAGGCAACACAGAGCATTCCGTTTTTTCTTGCTGATTTTACAAGATATTCATCGTAGTATCTCTGGTAGTCGCTGTATTTTGTTCCGTTATAGGTTGCGCCGTATTCACCTACATAAATTGCGCAGTCGGTAAACTTTTTGGCAACTTTTGCAAAGGTTTCGTCCATTGTTTTTTCCTGACCCCAGTCGTCACATTCACCTTTAGGAACGTTACCGTAGTCACTGCCCCACTTTTTTATTTCTGCGTTGATTCCAAAAGAAACAGGCTGGTAGTAGTGGAACGAAAGTGCAAAGCGGTTTATTCCGTCAGAAGCAGAACTGTCTTTGGGGAACTCAAAGGCATCTACTGTAAGGTCGGGGTTTGAGCAGTAGCCGTTGAATGCAAGATAGCGGTAGCTGTTGTTGCCACAGCCGGAACGCACTACTGTACAGAAAGCCTGACTCCAGCGGTTAAGAATTGCGTAGTTGAGACCGTCGTCCTTGAGGTTTATTCCCCAACCCCAGCCACCGTCATGAATTTCGTTAAGGGACTCGAACATAAGGTTACTGCCAAAGTCGCGGAATGCATAGGAAATCTGGCTCCAAAAGTCGGTGAACTGAGATGTTACTTCAAGATATTCGTCACGGCCGTCGTCTGCTTTTGAAACGTTAAGCCAGCTGTTGTTGTCGGCACCGTCGTGGTGAAGGTTGATTACGGCAACAAAACCTGCATCCACCGCATTCTGAACAACTTCTTTTGCGTAAGCCATCCACTGTTCGTTTATTTTTCCTGTAGAAGTATTGTAATGGTCTTTCCATGTGATGGGGATTCTTATAAAGTCAAAGCCTGCACCCTTGACGTTTGCAAACATCTGCTTTGTTGTCTTTACCCCGCACCATGGGGAATATGAGCTGCAGTTTGAAGTAATGTTGGAAGTATCAAGGTCATTGCCAAGATTCCAGCCGGCAGAAAGGTTGTCGCTAAAATATTTTTTTGCACTGTCAGTTTTGTTTACAGAAGACGAAACTGTGGCAGAAGCACTGGAATTCTTTACAGCGGTAATTGTTGCACCGCCTGCTCACACCGAAAGGCCGCTTTTTTTCACGAGGGCGGCGTTTTCTTCAGAAAGTGTGTATACCGTAGTCTGCGTGCCCGACTTAAGGGAAGCACCTCTTTTCAGGGCTGTTGCATTAGCCGACCACGTTCCGCCAGAAAGTGCTGTACCTGACGTTCCTTTTGTAGAAAGCAACAGAACTGCACTTGAAGGCGCAGATGTCTGGAAAAGCCCCTTTCCCGCAACAGTTGTTACCGTAATTGTATCGCCCGATTTTACATTGGCAAAGTTTACGCTGTCAAAAGTTACGATTTCTGTCAACTCACTTGTGTCCAGAGTTTCTCCTGAAGGAGAAGATTCGCATGAAGGCAGACAAAGCATGGCTGCTGCAAAAACGGCACAGGCGGCCACGGTATTTCTAAGTATTCTTTTCATACTAAAAGTGTAACACAGGAAAACCGTTCGCAAAACATAATTTTTTTTACTTTTTATATGAGTTTTTTACGAATTGTTTCCTGGAATAAATGGCCGAAAGTCCGTCAAAATTCCACCGGAGTCCGGTACGGTTATACCAGCTGTTGCAGTCCCAGAGCATGGAACAGAAGCCCAGTTCTTTTGAAAGGGACACGACTGTTCCCAAAAAGTCCATGGTTCCGTCTTTAAGAGAGCCGTTTTTCCAGTGGATTACTTCGTATTCGCCTATTATTACGGGATAGCCTTTGTCAGAAAAGTTCGTTTTCATCATTGTAAAAAGTCTGCACATTTCTGCGATGTCTTCTTTGCTTCCCCAGGTTTTGAAGTTATGGCCGTAATCGGGAGGGCTTTCAGGGTCATTGCAGCCGCAGTAGTCCCAGGGTGTATAATAATGTACAGAAATCATGAGTCTTGCGTCATCTGCGCCGTGTATATCTGAGGGCATTTTGAATCTTGCTTTGCCTTCGTCACAGGTTTTTGTAATGTCGGTATTGTAGCCTGCTATAAGAAGAACACGACCTGTATTGTTGCCGCCTGAAGAGCGCACTATGTCCACAAACTTTTGGTTTATTTCGTTGGCCACTTCGTAGCGTTCATCGTCTGTAAGAGAACCGCCCTTGCACGAAAATTCACCCAGCTCTTCGTTGGCACCTTCAAGAATAAGTTTTTCGGGCCAGAGTGCAAATTCCTGTGTAATCTGCGTCCAGAGCCTTTCGTAGCGGCGCATTGTTTCTTTTCTTACTGCCATATCGCTGTCTGCAAAACCTTTCCACCAGCCGTTATCCCAGTGAATGTTCAGAACAACATACAAATCGGCGGCAAGTGCATAAGAAACAACTTCTTTTACCCTGTTCATAAAATAAGTGTAGATTTTGTAGTCGCTGCCGCTTTCTGTCTGCATTCCCTTTGACCAGGCAACAGGAATTCTTACTGAATCAAACCCGGCTTTTTTGAGTCCCTGCATCATTCGAAGTGAAGTTTTGGGCATTCCGCCGTCAAGGTCGCTGCTCCACACCGCTTCCATCGTATTGCCAAGATTTGTGCCGTTGCCCATTTCTTTGATTACGGTTGCGGCAGTTTTGTCTGTGTATGTCATGTCAAAGTCTGCGAGATCTGCCTGTGCCGCTGCAGAAAGAGATGCCGGTTCACCGCAGGAGAAAAGCATTAATGAAGAAACAGCCGTAAGAAGAACAGCCAGGGTTTTGTGTGTATTCATGCCTATATTGTAAGGGTACAGGTACAGACTGCGAAACCGCAAATATTGCATTAATTTACATTGAGATTTGTGTATGTGAACGGCCGCAACAAAGAAACTGTCTTCCCTATTTACACCCTTGTGCCCGCCCCTATTTACTTTAATTAAATTTCATATATAATCATTAATTGATATTTAACAAAGGATTAATCATGCAAATCGGGGATTTTTTATATTCAGTTATCATTCTTCCAATCGAAGCCGTAATTGAATTTGTTTTCAACTTTTCAATAAGTAAGATGTCTATGCTTGGAGCCGGGGGAGCCATTATTCTTGTAAGCCTGACCGTAAACTTTCTTGCCCTTCCCTTGTACAATATAGCAGATGAAATTCAATTAAAAGAAAGAGCCGCCCAAAAAAGAATGGAAAAATGGACAAGCCATATCAAAAAAACATTTAAGGGCGATGAACAGTACATGATGCTCAACGCATATTACAGGATAAACAATTACAGCCCTGTTTATGCTTTGCGCTCTTCACTGTCCATACTTATAGAAATCCCTTTTTTTATAGCAGCCTATAACTATCTGTCAAAATGTGATGTACTGCTGAACCAGTCTTTTTTTATTCTGGAAAACCTTGGAAAACCGGACACTCTGATTAAAACAGAAAATACAACCATTCATCTCCTCCCCATAATAATGACGGTAATCAACTGTGTTTCAGGATTTGTTTATTCAAAAGATGCTCCTCCTAGAGAAAAAGTCCAGATTTATGTTCTTGCAGCGATTTTTCTATTCCTGCTGTATGATTCGCCCAGCGGACTTGTATTTTACTGGATTCTTAACAATCTGTTCAGCCTTGCAAAAAACATAATACAGAAATACGTTAAAAAGCCGGGTATCATTGTAGCCGCATGCTTTGACATTATCTTTGCGTTTGCCTCCCTGTATTTTATGCTCTTTAAACCCGAAACAGGCTTCAAAAAGAAATGTGTTGTTTATCTGGCAAGCCTTGTGGTTTTTGTACTTCCTTTCATTTTGAATTCCTACAGCAAATTCTTCGAAAAAAGAAAAATAATTTTCAATGAAAACAAAAAATCATACTTTCTTGCGTTTATTTTTTCTGCACTGGGTATGGCTATACTCTGCGGACTTTATCTTACATCAAGTATGATTTCTACCAGTCCTGTAGAATTTTCATTTTTGGGGAACACAGACTCACCTCTTTCATATTTAATATCATCTTTTGCCTTTGCACTGGGTCTTTTTGTATTATGGCCGCTTGCTGTCTATTTAATGTTCAGCGATAAAGTTAAATACGCCTTAACCTATATTTTTGTATGGGGGGGGGTATCAGTGCTGTTTAATTCCCTGGTATTCCGCCAAAATTATGGAACAGTCAGCATTTTTGGAGAACTGGACAACTCTTCACCCCTAAAGCATCTGACAGTAATTCAGCTGGCAGGACCTGCTCTTGTAATTGTCATACTTACAGCAATTATTCTGCTGCTTGAGAATAAAAAGAAACTGAATTATATCTTCCCGGCCATGCTGTCTGTCTGCCTGGTTTATACAGGAATTTCATGCAAAAATATTGTTTCAATAAATTCAGTATACAAAGAAGCTTCTGCAAAAAAAATCCCGGCAGAAAACACAGCAGACAATAAACAGATTCCGACAGTCTACAGTCTTTCGAAAAGCGGAAAAAATGTATTTGTACTTTTTTTGGACAGGGCAATAGGAATTTTTACACCATATATATTTGAAGAATTTCCGGAACTAAAAAACACCTATTCAGGATTTACATTTTATCCAAACACAATCTCTTTTTCTGATTCCACAAACAAAGCAGCACCTGCACTTTATGGCGGGTATGAATACACACCGGAACAGATGAATCTTAGAAAAGATGAGCTTTTACTTGAAAAAAATAATGAAGCCCTTCTTGTGCTGCCCAGAATATTTTCAGAGGCAGGATGGCAGGTAACAGACTTTGATCCGCAGAATCCCAATTATTCAAGCACAGATGATTTCTCTCCTTTTGAAGGACTGCACAATACAAAGGTTCTGTCCCATGTAAGTGGAATAAGTGAAAAATATATTTCTGACCACCCAGAACTTTCTGAGTTTTCAAATGCCGACTTAAGGGTAAAGAAAACGCTACCCAAATTTGCGCTTCTTCAGATGCTTGTACCGATTGCAAGAAATACATACTATAACGGCGCAAAATATTTTTCAGGAGAATACATATCACTGTCGAAGGATTTTATAAAAAGTTTCAGCGAACTTTATTACCTTAGGCAAATGACAGATTTTAAGGCAGAGCGCAACACTTATACTATAATGCACAATATGCTCACTCATAACCCCACATTATTGAAACAACCTGGCTACATGCCTTCAAAAAACCTGAGTGGAATTCCCGCAGGTTCAAAATGCACATACCCTTACTCAATTCACAATGATTATTCTGACATAAAACATTATGAAGTAAATGCATCTGCCCTTTTGAGAATTGCAGACTGGTTAAATTTCCTAAAGGAAAATGACTGCTACAACAATACAAAAATAATAATTGTTTCAGACCACGGTTTCAGAGATACAATACAATACCTTGCCCCGGGTTTTTCAAGGAATACAGATTACGGCTGCTACCAACCTCTCCTGATGGTTAAAGATTTTAATGCTGAAGGAGAAATAAAAACAGACAACACATTTATGACAAACGCAGACACTCCTGAATTGACTCTAAAAAATCTTGGGCTTGCAGATTCTAATCCTTTTACAGGAAAAAAATTTTCTTCAGACAAAACAGGCGGTTTCAATCTGTATAATGCAAATATGACAGACAGAGATTACGATCCGTCAATCCAGAAAAAGAATACACAGTTTAACCTGTACCTCGAAAGAGGTTTTCATGTGCAGGACAATATCTTTAATCAGAAAAACTGGATTCCGCTTGACAAATGGTTTGAGTCAAACCCCGGCGATAAAGAAAGAGCTGCACTCTGCGGTGTAAAAGTTAACGGAGAAAAATAATGAATACTTTGTTTTTATACATAGACCCCGGAACAGGCTCAATGCTTTTTTCTCTTTTTATCGGACTTGCAACTACAGCCGTGTTTGCAGGAAGAGCACTGATTCTAAAACTTAAATTCGTTTTCAGTGGCGGAAAAATAAAAGAAGACAACTCAATTGTTCCTTATGCTGTATATTCAGACCACAAACGCTATTGGAATATATTCAAACCGGTTTGCGATGAATTTGAAAAAAGAAAAACCGGACTTTTGTATTTGACACAATCTAAAGATGACCCTGTATTTGGCTGTAACTACAAATTCGTAAAGCCGGAATTTATAGGAGAAGGAAACAAAGGATTTGCAAGACTGAACATGCTTAAAGCAAATATACTTCTTTCAACAACGCCTGGTCTTGATGTTCTTCAATGGAAAAGAAGTAGAAACGTAAAATGGTATGTGCACATTCCGCACACTGTTGATGAGCTGGCAGGGTACAGAATGTTTGCTCTTGATTTTTACGATGCAGTTTTGGCTACGGGGACAAATCAAAAAGATACAATTCGCAGTCTTGAAAAAGCAAGAAACGAAAGTCCAAAAGAAATAACAGTCTGCGGGTGCGTTCATTTTGATTCCATGAAAGAAAGGGTACTAAAAAGTGCAGTTGACAAAAAAATAGAAACAACTGTTCTGGTTGCTCCAAGCTGGGGAAAATCTTCCCTTCTGAATTTATACGGAACAGATTTACTGGATTCGCTGGGCAGTTCCGGATTCAATATCATAATAAGACCGCATCCGCAGTCATATACAGCAGAGCCAAAACTTCTGCAAAACTTAAAAGCAAAATATGCAGAGAATCCCAGAATAGTCTGGAATAATGACAATGACAATTTTGAATGCCTGCAGAATGCAGATATAATGATTACTGATTTTTCAGGCATTATTTTTGACTACTCAATGATTTTTGACAAACCGCTTTTATACACCAGGCCGCAAGCTTTTGATGACGCCCCCTACGAGCAGTCATGGCTTAACGAAGAAAGATGGACATTCAAAGTATTACCGGAATTGGGAATTGAATTAAAGGAAACAGATTTTGCAAACATAAAAGATGTCATTTTATCTGCAATAAAAAGCACAACACTTGAGCGCAAAAGAAACGTAATAAGAAAACAGTGCTGGGATAACCCGGGAAACGCTGTAACAAAAGTTTTTGAATATCTTGCAAATAAACAAACTCAAATAATGGAGGAAACTATATGTTAAATTTTACAGTCGGACCTGTACAAATTCAGGAAGATATATTGAGTTTTTATAATTAAGCCTCACTATAAACCAAAAACACAGGAGTGTATTATGTATTATTTAAACAATAAAATTGAAAATTTAGTCAGAATATTTGACCAGAATGAAAGAAAAGGATATTTACGGCTTGATTTGAATGAAAATCCCGGTGGACTTCCGCAGGATTTTATAAACAAAGTTCTGGAAGGAATTACGCCGGAATTTGTTGCTCAATATCCAGAAACATTGCAATTCACAGAAGTTCTGGCCAAACATTTGAATACAGATAAAAATCATATTTGTCTTACAAACGGCTCTGCTGAAGCAATACGCTATGTAATACAAGCCTTTACTTCGGACAACGGCAGAATTGTTGGTGTCGTTCCTTCATATTTTATGTTTCAGGTTTATTCTGAAATGTATGGCAGAAACTTTGTGAAAGTTCCATATGAAGAAGATTTATCCATGAACGTAGACAATATCATAAAGGAATTAACACCAGAGACAGAACTGTTAATACTTTTGAATCCCAACAATCCTATGGGAAATGTTTATACTGACGAAGAATTTGAAAAAATTATGATTTCGGCAAGAGCAAATAAAATCACCGTTCTTATTGACGAAGCATATCATTATTTTTATCCGAGAACATTCATTAATTACGCTTTAAATGAAGAACATGTATTTGTAACCCGCACTTTCTCAAAACTCTTTTCAATGGCAGGTTGCAGGCTTGGATATGTTGCAGGTTGGAGCGAAGGTGTAAAAATGGTGCAAAAACTTTGTACGCCACACAATACAAATGCATTTGCAATGCGTTTTGCAGAAGCTGTTTTAACAACGCCCGGTATGCTGGATTCTCTGATTTCAAACTTTAATAATGGCAGGAACTACCTGATTAAATTCTTGGATGCAAATTATTATCCTCACAAAGGGGATGCAGGAAACTTTATTTTTATAAAACCAAAAACAGATGCACAGAAACTTGTAGACAGAATGAAAACAGAAAAGAAAATTCTGATAAAGGCTTATCCCAATGTAGGAAAATTTGGAAATTGTCTGCGTGTTTCTATAGGTGAAGAAAAATATATGAAGTTCTTTACAGAAGCGCTTCTTGAATTGGACAGATTGGAGGAAAACTAAAATGATAGGAAACAAAACTGTTGTCTACACCAGCGGTACTTTTGACATGCTGCATGCAAATCACATTAAAATGATTGAATATGCACGCTCACTGGGTGATATTCTGATTATAGGTGTCAACACAGATGAACTTGTAGCAACATACAAAAGCGAACCGATTATTCCGTTTGACGAAAGAATTGCTCTGGTCAAGGCATTGAAATATCCAGACATCGTTATTCCGCAGAATTCTCTTGACCATACAGAAAAAGTAAAGGAACTTCACTTTGACATTTTTGTAGTAGGCGATGACTGGGTAGGTAAATACGATTACCTCGAAAAACAAGGTGTTACCGTTGTTTATTTCCCGTACGGAAAAGGCATCTCTTCTTCTGAACTCAAAGAAAGAATTTACGAACGCTACAAGAAGCTGCACCACGAAGCAGACAATCATTTTCCAAACGACATTCAGATAAAATAAACTGCGTCTAAAAAAAAAGTATTCCATCGGTTTTTTGAAAAACCGATGGAAACTTAAATTATTTCAGTAACTGCTTATGACAGGTTCCGGAATTAATCCGGAATGACTGCTCCTTTTATTACAGGTTGATTCCGCAGCAGACAGAAATCAAACCGGCATCAAGACTCCATGTGTCACCTGCCTTCTGGTCTGTGCGCTCATACCACACATCAATGTAGAATCTCTCGAACGGAGTAATTTTACATCCAAGTTTTGTAGTAAGCGTAAGATTGTCGGCATCGTACGTAGGATTGTCGTTATAGTTGTTGTATGCCTGGCGAGAATAGATTGTATTACCGTCGGCATCTGTTCCTTCTGCAGCACCGTAGTCAATGCTCGGAACATACCAGGCAAAGATATAAGGCATAACGTTACGGTTTACGCGGTATTCCATCTGTGCAATACATGCAAAAAGGAACTCGTCATAAACCTGAGCATTCGGAGCCAGATATTCCTTGCCGCCAATGTTCATGAATTCCATCTGAAAGAAACCTCCCAGATTTCTGATTGGACTTGCAGCAGGATCTTCGTTGAACGAAAGGATTCCGTTTATAACACCATCTTTGTTCATATTAAAGCCGGCACCGAATCCAACCTGGTTTGCTGTATCTCCAGAAAGCTGCATTCCGCCAAGTTTTTTGTCGCGCTTGAACTGTGCACCGGTTCCGCGGAACAGCCACTGAAGACCGCCACCGACTTCCCAGTCATAGTCATCGTGAATTGCTTCACTTGCGAGTGCTGTCTGGTAAACAAAGTCAAAGCCGGCATAAGGACGCAGAACACCAAAACCGCCAATGTTAATGTTGTACTCGTAGCCAAGACCAAGTGCAAGCGGTGCCTCTACAAGTGCAGAAGCGTCGGCTTCGGGATCATTTGCACCGGACACAACAACAGTAGTAGTAATCTCTTCACTGTCTGACGGCAAAGTCTCGCGACTTGTATCTGCAGGCGCAGTATAGGTTCCGTAGTTTATGGCATACAGGGCAGAAAGTGAAACCTTCTGTTTCATAGTCGGGTTCCATGTTGCATCTGCACCGAATACCCATGAATTGTCGTCATTGTCCTCGCCGTTTTTCCAAGAGCCTGCCTTTACATTTGCCTGAAAGTCAACTCCGTTAAAGCCAGCGCTGTACATACCGTAAATTTCTACTTCGCGGCGTGACAGGTGAACAAGGTCGCGTCCAATAACAGAAACAGTACCACCGTTTCCTGAATAAGGTCCGCCTGAATGGAACAGCGGAAGTCTAAAGTACTGGTTTTTGTCTCCGGTACGGTTGCTCATGTTGTTGTCCAGCATAGAGCGAATTGAAGCCTGGCTCATTGTAATCTGCGGGTCAATTCCTGCAGCACGAAGCCACCATTCACCATACTGAAGTTCTGCAATAAGGGTATTGAACCAGATAGATTTTGCCTGATCCCTTACACCAATGTCGTTAATGTTTGACGAACCGGAATTATTGAAATTGTATCCGCGCCAGGCATAAATTGCAGTATTGGACATCTTGAGTGCGGCAGAAAGTCTGTCACGTCTTGGGTTTAGTCCCATGTCCTTGTATGGCGTAAACTCAAACCACAAGTCACATCCAAGATTTGTTTCAAGTCCCGTAGAACCGTCGTTAAGGTCGGCGGCGAACGTTGTGTTAAAGTCCATGCCCATGTTGTTTCCGCCAAAGAACGGAACTGCAACGTCTGCGAACATAAGTGCGGAGGAAATCAGGACAAGTAATAAACTTGCGTATCGTTTCATTGTGACACCTCCCAAAATTACAGACGAATTACACAGGCAATACCAAGGGCACCCTTATCCTGAATATCGCTGTCTTCCTTACCCTTTGTGATAAAATCAAGAGAGTAGTTAAGGTCAATTGAGAAATACTGAACAGGAGTCATGTAGCATCCAACCTTTGCGGTTACGATGTCTTTTCCTGTAAAGTGCTCACCGTTGGCAGAAAGCTCCGGAGCATACTTGCCGTAAACATACGGAAGGAATTTTCCGTTGATAAGATATTCAAGCTGTCCGCAAACTGCTGTGTGCATGTTGTCAGATGCAATTGCGCTCATTTCGAGCTGAGCAAAGTATCCGAGGTTTGGAATAAGAGCACGACGGTCTGCAATCTCAAATGCGCTGAACACAAGGTTTGTTGTAATGTCTGCATCACCGAGTTTTGCAAGGTTTGCACCAAGTGAAATTCCAACCGGAACAATTTCGTCGTAGTCAACTTCACGATGGCTTGCAAGGTAGTCTTCGCCGCGGAAGTAAATGTATGTTCCGGCTCCAAGTTCCCAGCTCTTGTTTGAAGTATTTTCTAGGTCCATGTTGTAGTCAAACCCAACGAAAGGTTTCATTACAACTTTTTTTACAAGCGGAATTTTGTAGTCTGCACTGATTCCTGCTGCAAACGGATTTTCGCCAAGATCTGCATCGCAGTTAACGCCTGCAAGAACATTTGCTTCTATCTTCATGTTTTCTACAGGATATGCAGTCGAGTCAATACCAAAGAGCCATGCGTTGTTGTCATTGTCGCGGCCGTTGTAGAGGGAAGCAGCCTTTGCCAAAGCAGTAAACTTGCTGAACTCTACACCAAAGCCAAGCTGTCCCGAAATATCATCCTTGTAGTCAGGGTCTACAAAATCTCTTGTAAGGGCTGTTCCCAAAAGAGGAAGTCCCTGTTTGTTGTAGCGTGTCTTTGAATAAAGGGCATAGTCCTTTTTGATGTACCAGCGGTCATCTGTGTCCATGACATCGTCAAAAATTGAATTGAGTGATGCCTGTGAAACTTCCATGGGGTTTGTTGTTCCCGCAACCTGAAAATAGAAATTCTTCCAGACAACGTCGGCGCTTATGTCACCGTAACTCAAAACAAGCGGACGTGAAGCCCAGGAGTTTACGTTGTCCTGTTCGTAGTTACCACCCTTTGCAAAATAAGTTTCCATCCACTGAAAGCACATGTCCTTTACAACAAGGCGTACACCCGGCTGCATGTAGCCGTTTTCGCTTACAGCACCTCTGTCTGCCTTGTCAAAAAGCGGAAGATACAATTCTATACCAACGTTTGTTTCAAGACCGGCAGATTTGTCATTCATGTCCATTACAAATTCTGTACCGGCTTCTACACCAAGACGACCCTGGCTTGAAACCTGCATGAAATGGTCTGACTTTACCTCCTGTGCAGGGGCTTCGGCTTCCTGTGCAAACAATGTAAAAGGAGCGCAGGCACATACAGCTGCGCAAAGCAGTTTATTAACACGTTTCATTTTTTCCTCCTCCTGGGGATTTATATTGAGTTTTTTTTTATTTACCGTTCAAATAAATATTTTCACTTTCGTTGCCGTCTTTATCAACAAAAGCAATCTGAATACCGCCACCGTTGACAAACTCACCGGACACATCAAGCGTATATGTCAGGACAAGTCTCTCGATTTTCTTTAGATTCAAAGTTTTATTCAATGAAAGAATCTTTGGCGAACCGCTATAGTTTCCTGTATCTTCCGGAGCCCAGACTATAGAATTACCCCATTTGTCAATCTCGAAATCTTCTATTGAAATATCCTCAAAAAAAGTATCATTGTACTTCCTATTTGGAGAATAGGATTTTCCGTGGCTATATAAAGTGAACGTACAGGGAAGATTTGCCCAGCCAGACGTACAACAGTAGTTGTATATTTTAATAGACTTAATCCGTTCCAAATCACAGTTACCCTTTGCAAGAGTTGCAGGAATAGTATTTTGTGTAAGGCTGTTAACAGAAAAATTGTCAACAACATCAGCATTGCAGGACAAAAACAATGTAAGCAACGCACAGATTATCAAACTTATGGACAGATGATTTTTTTTCATTTTTTCTCCATAGAAATGGCCATACTTAATAAAGGGCTGCCTTTTTTTAGGCAGCCCTTTATTTTTCCAAGATCAGATATTATTTTGTAATACCGGAAATTGCAACTTCTACCTTAAGTTTTGCAATTTTTGCATCTTTAAGGGATGCAAGGTCTACATAATCATCGGCCCACGGATTAATAAGAGAAACATTTATTTCGTATGCTCCTGTACCAACCTGTGTCTTGTTTCCTTCACTATCTGTTTCTTCTTTCATTACTTCTTTAACAGTTGTAGAATAGCCTTCAGAAAGAGTTACTTCTTTGTACTCTTCGGTACCATATTCCATATAGAATAACTTTGTTGCAACTTTGATTACATCTATATCATCTTTTGTCCACTGGTTGTCAGCAGCAGCTTTTGAAGAGAAATAGAAGTTAAAAGCAGCGTTATCACCTTGATGTGCTCCTTTCCGTTCTGTATAGAAAGGGAACCAACCTAGAGTATCATTTTCAGCACTATTGTAATAAGAATTCGCAAAATCCTCTGCTTTAACTTCAAGAACATAAGTTCCATTTCCCGTAACATCGACTGCTTCAGAAGTAATAGACTGCCAACTACTAACTTCCTGTAAAGATGCTACCAAGGTATCATAAGTAGTTTTTTCTACCGGTGTGTCTGGTGTATCAGGTGTGTCCGGTTTGTTGTTGTCTGTGGTTCCGTTTTCACAGCCAAGAAGTGCCATTGATGCTACGGCCATTGCCGCAAGCCAGTTGAGTTTTTTCATAGGAATATCCTCCATAATTTGTTTGTTTCAATACAGAAACTTTTATACTCCACGGAAAGTGCGGGCAGCAAAACCGCTCTGTTCCGCTTCGTAATTATAGAGTAAGCCCACATGTGCCAATTTAAAACCTTAAAAATTTCAATAAAAACATTATTTTTTTAGTTTAGTAACGCAATTTGTAAAAAAAGTACGTATTTTTCTGCCCTGCCGCCCTTTACTATGGAAACAAATTCCTGCAATTTTACAAAAACAATGCAGTTGTGCAGTTTGTTGTGAAATAGAGTGTAGTTTTACTACACTCTACTTCACAACAATTACCGTAAAAAAATTACGGCATATCTTGTATTTTTAAGAAAGAAGAGTTATATTTAACGTATACGTAAAGTTAATTTCAGGGGGACAAACGTTATGTTAGCAAAGTTTGCCGTAGAAAATTTCCGTGGGTTCGAAAATAAAATTGAGATTGATTTAACCCGTCCCGCAAATTATGAGTTCAACAAAGAAGCTGTTAAAGATGGTATTATAAAAAACGGCATAATATACGGTCCTAATGGTTGCGGCAAAAGTAACTTTGGACTAGCAATATTTGATATCGTTGACCATCTGACCCAAAAAAAGAAGGATCCTCTTCATTTAAGAAATTATGTTTTTGCAGGAGCTCAAAAATCACCTGTAGTTTTTGAATATACATTCAAATTTAGTTCGGATACTTTATTTTATTCCTACAAGAAAAATTTTCAAGGTATACTACAGGAAGAAAAGCTTACAGTAAATGATAAAATTGTTTTTGAAAGACGTCTTGGTACTTTTACGCTTTCAGAAGAATTTCCTTTGACAGATACGTTAAAATCAGGTTTTTCCAGAAATGCAAATAATGTTTCTATAATTAATTTTTTGCTTACATCTTACCCTCTGCCAGAAGAGCATTATTTGATTAAACTTCAAAATTTTGTAAACGGAATGTTATGGTTCCGTTGCCTTGAAGACCGGGAATTTATCGGACTTGAATCACTGGTTGAAATTATAGATACATTTATTATAAAGAATAAACTTATAAAAGATTTTGCACGTTTCCTTGATGATGTAAGCGGACAAAAATTTGATTTTAGCCCTACTAGATCTGAAGATAAACTTTTACGTTGTTTTATTAAAGGTTCTCCTGTTATTTTCACAGAAATCTCGTCAACAGGAACACATTCTCTTACACTTTTATATTATTGGCTTCAGAAAATGAGTAAGGCATCTTTTGTATTTATTGATGAATTTGATGCTTTCTATCATTTTAAATTGTCATTTAATGTATGCAAAGAACTACTAAAATTAAATTGCCAGATTTTTACCAGTTCTCATAATACTTATTTGATGACGAATGAATTACTACGACCTGATTGTAATTTTTTGCTTGATAAAAACATTATTAAACCATTGTATGAATGTACAGAAAAGGAGCTGCGCTGGGGCCACAATATTGAGAAACTCTTCCGCGGAGGTACATTCACCGTATGATTCTTTTTATACTTGAAGGAAAAAAAAGAGAAGACTACATTTTTAAATCTATGGAATATATTTATTTTCCAGGAAAAAAAGATAATGTAATCTGCTCTTATGGAAATAATATATATAATCTCTATAAACGATTAAATGAAGACGGGGAAGATATTGCGTCCATAATTTTGACCAAGTTGCTGCAAGATAAAGAACCAGGAATTACTGAAAACACACACATTTCTGATTTTGCCGAGGTTTATTTATTTTTTGATTACGATAATCAGGATCAAAGTTCATCAGATGAAAAAATAAATGAAATGTTGAATTTTTTTGATGATGAAACAGGAAATGGAAAACTTTACATAAGTTATCCAATGATTGAATCAATCTATTACACAAAAAAACTTCCTGATAAAAATTATTACACTTATGTATACTTGTTGCAGCCAAAAATGCATTTTAAGACAGAAGCAAATAAATTCAGCGATTACAAAAGTTTTGACTTTATTGCTTTCCGTGCAAAAAAAAACAAACTTGGTAAACTTCATATTGAAGAACCTACCCCGGAAAGAGTAAAACAAATTACAGAAAATTGGAATCTACTACAGGAACAGAATGTCTGCAAGGCAAACTATATCTGCTCAAAAAAAAATAATATGCCACAAAATAAAGCACAAGTCAGTCAGAAAAATATTTTTGAATATCAAAAATTAAACTATATTCAACAAAAAAAAGAAATAGCTATATTGAATTCATTTACAATGTTTCTGTACGATTATTTTTAACTGGTGGAAATATCTATCAAATCCTGACAAAGTATTTGTATAATTTCTGCTGTTTCTGTATTTGCCGTCTGCAGCGCTCTGCAAGCAAATTCTTGCAATTAACGCTTTTCTACAATATAATAAAAGTATGATAAAAAAAATTCCAATTGGGCTAACCGCAGCGGTTCTTTTTGCACTTGCAGTTTGTTCTATTTGGGGAGAGGAGTTGCAGAAAGTTTCGCACAATCCGTGGGAACTGATAATTTACCGGCCTGAAAATTCAGCGCAGATAAATGAAGAACGCTGCTGGCTTACACTGCGCGATGATAAAGGAAGTGAAATAAAAGTTTCTGCGCAAAATTATCCCAACGGAATAAGCGCAACTTACGAGTGGATTTCAAATCCCAATGTAATAAACAAATACGAGCGGTCAATCTATCTTTCCGGCGGAATGGCAATGCACCTTCACTTACAGCCCGGAAAATACACAATTACTTTTTCTACACCAAAAGAAAAGCAGCTTAATAAAACAATCAACGCAAAAGAAAACTGGACTTCGAATGAATTTATTTACAATACAGAAAACCCTGCAAAAGTAATTTTTGTAACGCCAACCGCAAATGAAAACGGATTTTACACAGGCGGCTGGCATATATCTGCAAAGGCTCCGGAGTTTTTTAAAGTTGCAAAACCCAAACGCAAATAAGCTGTTCCGCTTTAGTCAATCAAATCATTTTGAAAACGCGACAGATGTTCGTAAGGAAGAATAAGTCTTCCCCTGAAAAGTCCGCAGCCATCATTGATTAAAGAATTATCGACTGCAGAAAACATGTTCACATCGATTTTTGAAAGATCAAGTTTCTGCAGCATCATTCCACGCTCGTAGGCTTCATCAAAATACTGACACTCCCCTACCGGAATTTTATCACGCCTTGCGCGTTCCGCTTCCTGCCGCTTTTCGTAGCCAAGATGATTGGCCGGCCCTATTTCTGCAAAGTCATCCATGTCTTTTGTTCTGAGCTGAACTTCGGCAAAACTGCGCGAAAGGTTGTCGTAAAGCGTAATATGCAACGAACGATAGCCGGCTTCTTTCTGGCCAAAAATATAATCCTTGTAATAAGGACGCACATCTTCGCAAAGAGGACTGCCGGCCTGTGCTGTATTGGAAGATGCAAGCTGTGAGGCAAACCCGTGTTCTTCAAGAATTTCTGGAAGTGCATTTGCAAGCTCGTACAGATATTTTATTTCTTCACTCTCGCGGTTCTGTCCCTGTGCAAGATGACAGCGCGGAAGTGAAATTACAAATCTGTACGCAATCAAATCTCGTATCTTACTGAGTTTGTCCTTGAGTTCAGGCAAAGAAGGAAAAGTTCCGTTAGCAAGATAATGTTTGTAAACAAGACCTACTATTTTTCCGTTGAATTTTTCTTCTGCACGAATCAGGGATTTTATTCGGCCTTTGAGTGTAAATGCAAGAAAAGGATATTCTCTCGCCATGAATTTGTAAAACTCAAGAATGCGCTGTGACTGCGAAGTAAGGAATTCATTGTGCTGCAGAAGTTCAGAAATGCGTATCAAAAAATTGCTGTGAACCAAATCTATCTGATTATGATTTTTAATTCCATTTTCCCTGAGGTCATCAGAATAGCAGTGAAGTATTTTTAACACCGTGTCACCGGAATAAAGGTAGTCGTTTAGTGAAAGCATAATTGTTCCGCCGTAATTTAAAATAAAAAAAGCACCCATCAAAAGAAGGATGCCTCTTTGCATAATTACATGCTATATCTTTAATTAAAAAACGTCAAGAGAGTTTTTGCACAATCAAGAAAATGATTGTTTTATTCAACTTTGCTGACGGTGATATTTCCGTTTATATCATAATTCTACATTGTAAGAATATTCATTACGAGTGTTGTCATAATTTCTTTTTCTTCTGGGCGGGATTCTGCAATCATTAAAGTTATTGCAACCAAAGCTCCTTCGCTGAGTCGTTTTTCTTCACCTTTATAAAGCAGATTGTTCTTGTGCAAAAATTCCAAAAATAAAGATGCCGCAATTCTTTTACAACCATCGTCATAAGGATGATCTTTTATCATAAAATACAAAAGACTTTGCAGCTTTTTCTTCAACACTAGGATAAACTTCCTGACCAAAAACATTCTGATAAACTGCAGCAAGAATTCCTTCAACTTGTCCTGGTTCTTTTTCGTGTCCAAAAACTGAGGATTTGAACGAATCTTCCATTTTGCTTACAAGATTTTTACATTCTTCGTAAGTTATTCTGTAAACATCTTTATTTCCTGAAGGTTTATTCAAAGTCTGATGATCATATTTGTCCAAAAGCAGAAGCGCATTTGTATATTGATTAACAGCCTGCAAAACTTCGCTTTCTTCAAGATTAAGAGTATGTGCAAGCATTTTAGTCTGAATACTGACTGTTTTTTCCAAGGCTTCAAGGCGTTTTTTGTTTATTGCATAACCATTTACAATATATTGCCTTAAAACAGAATTTGCCCATTTTCTGAACAAAATACCGCGAGAAGAATTTACTCTGTATCCAACAGCTAATATAACATCCAATGAATAAAAAACCACAAGTTGTTTAACTCCATCAACACGCATTTTTTGCGTGTTGTTATTAAAATCAACTTCATTATCCTTAAAAATGTTATTAACATGTTTTCTAATAGTTTTTTCATCTCTTTCAAATAATAAAGCCATCTGATTTGATGAAAGCCAAACTGTTTCTTTGTCCTGTGAAACCGATACCTGTAATTCCAATTCGCCGTCTTTGAATAAAATAACTTCATTTTCTTTTTTTAATTCCATAAAACATTCCTCCAATTTAAAAAATTCTACTATCTCAAATATTATAACAACAATCTAAACAAATGAATAGTAGTATTCTATCATATAAATTTTACTTGTCAAGAATATTTTAAACGGTAATTTTTCCGTTGCAAGAATTTGGTTTTCATAATTATTCACTCCAAACTTCTTTTGCAAGATTGAATGTTGCCCACGCTTTTGGCCAGCCTGCGTAAAATGCTGCGTGTGTTATTATTTCTGCAATTTCGTCTTTTGTAATTCCGTTTTTCTTCGCTTCATTCAAATGAAACTTTAGCGAGTTGTCTGCACTTCCCTGCGACATAAGAGAAACAACTGTTACAAGGGAGCGGTCGCGCAACGAAAGTTTTTCTTCTCGACTCCAGACTTCACCGAATAAAATATCATCATTCAAATGCACAAATTCCGAAGCAAAAGTTCCGAGCGAATCGCGTCCTGCTGTTTGTTTTACTTCCATAATTTTTCCTCTTTATAAAAATAAAATTCCTGAATCTTTAAGCCACTTTGCAATATCGATTTTTAACGTGCTGCCGCCTGAATAATGAACGAAAAGTCCCTGAATAATTTTTGCGTCCGGAGCAAGTTTTGTAATTGCACTTATGCTCTGACCGAATCTTCCGCCGCCATGTGAACAAAAAGGCATAATTGTTTTTCCTGAAAAATCATAGCTTTCCAAAAAGGTTGCAACTGGCATCGGAATCGAAGCCCACCAGTTCGGATAGCCCAAAATTATTGTATCGTATTCCGAAAAGTTTTTTACAGTTGCATTGAGTTCCGGCCGTGCGTTTTTATGCTGGTCTTCCTGCGCCTGTTTTAAAACTGTATTGTAATTTGTTGAATAAGGAACTTTCGGTTCAATTTCAAAAATATCAGCTCTGGTCTGATTTGCAATTTCCTGTGCAATTCCGCGAGTATTTCCACCCCAACTAAAATATGCAATCAAAAGCTTTTTTGATGAATTTGAATTTTGAGCCATTGCAATTCCTCTCAAAAAAACTGCTGCAAAAATAAAAACAATTTCTTCATTTTCATAAAATTCTTCCTCCAATTTGTTCCTGAAAATTTATTTGTTTTTTGCAATTCTAAATCCACGTGAAGAAAAAATATCATCCTGCGGAATTGAACTTCTGTAAGCACTTCTCATATGTTTTGCAAAATCGTTTCAACCACCACCTCGAACAATTCGTGTTGAACTTCCGTTGTCACACACAGGATTTTTTGATTCCACAACTGAATATTTTGCGTAATTGTCAAAGCACCATTCTGCGACATTTCCGTGCATATCGTAAATCCCCCATTTATTGGGTTTAAAAGATTTTACAGAAACAGTGTGCCCTCTGTAAGTTCCAGGCTGCGCTTCGAGTTTTGAAGAATCAAAATAATTCTGCTCAATCTGATAAGGATAATGACCGTAAAAGTTTGCATCATCGGCGTCCAAAGATTTTTCAAGGTTGAACGGAGTTTTTGTTCCGGCTCTGCATGCGTATTCCCATTCAGCTTCTGTCGGAAGTCTGTAGCCGTTTGCGTTTTTATTCCACGTAACTTTTTGACCGTTTATTGAATAACATGGGGTAAGATTTTCAAGCTTGCTTTTTTCATTGCAATATTCAACAGCATCTAAAAAACTTACATTCTCTACGGGAAGATTTTTTCCACGGAATTGTGACGGATTTTTTTTCATAACACGCTCATATTCTTCCTGCATAACTTCTGTCTGACCGATATAAAATGAATCAATATAAACTTTATGCTGCATTTCATCGTTTTCACGCCAGTCTTCTGTTGCAGGACTTCCCATCATAAAACTTCCTGACGGAACAAGAACAAAATCATTTGAAAAATTCTGTGCCATCACAATTCCTCCAAGAAAAACAGAAAATAAAAAAATTAAAAACCTTTTCATTATTTCACCTCGATTTTTATTCAACTTTTTCAAGCCATTCGTTTGAACAGTCTGTACTTGGAACTTCTATTGCAAGATGCGAAAACCAGCTATCGTCAGCAGCGCCGTGCCAGTGTTTAATTCCTGGTTTGATATTTACAACATCGCCAGGTTTTAAATGCTGAACAGGTTTTCCCCATTCCTGATAAAGACCGTTTCCTGAAACGCAAATTAAGATCTGACCGCCGCCTTATTTTGCATGATGAATGTGCCAGTTGTTGCGGCAGCCGCTTTCAAAAGTTACATTGAATATTTTTACTTGTTCTGTCGAGAGTGGTTCAAGAAATGATTTTCCTGAAAAATATTGTGCAAAGCCGTCGTTGGGTTTTCCGATATTGAACGGCATTTGTGATTTTAATTCTTCAAGCGTAACTTTTGTATTCATTATTTTACCTCAATAATTCTGTAGTGCTGTTTTCCGACACCGATTTTTTCGGCACCGTTCAAAACTGTATTAACGCCGTGCATTGAATTCCACCTTGCTGTCTGTGCATCTGTTCCGCGATGTGACGAAAGATAAAGGCTGTCAATAAAAGTTCCGTTTGTTTCTTTTACAAGACCTGTAAGAAGTTTTGGGTCAAGATACTGTTCGCCAGGTTCTTCAAAAAATTACCTTTAAGGCAGTTTTGCCTGTAAGTTTTTTTTTCCTGTAGCACGATAAAGTTTTAAAATGTTTTCTGAAGAAATATCGCGGCTAAAATAAACTGCCGGCGCATTTCTGTCTGTAACTGCATAATCAAGTTTTGTAATGTCGATGTCAGTTCTTTTTCCTGAACCTGAAATGGACGCTCCAACAGTCTGAGCAAAACACGATGCTAATACACATGCAAAAATTGAAAATAGAAAAAATATTTTTTTCATTTTCTACCTCCAGTTTTTAACTTCGTTTTCACTCACATTTCTGCCAAATCTTTTGCCGCTTTTCCAAACTGCGCCAGGTGTTTTTTTTGCAAGATTTGTTGCGCTTGTTCCGATTGAACTTCCACCCGATGTGCAGAACGGATAAACTGTTTTACCTGAAAAGTCTGCGCTTTCTACAAATGTGTAAACGATATTCGGCGCCTGATACCACCAGATTGGATATCCCAAGTAAATTGTGTCGTAACCTGAAATATCAATTTTTACTTTCATTGCAGGACGAATTGTTTCGAGTGCGTTGCATTCTTTTGTTGTGCGTGAATTATTGTCATTCCAGTTCAAATCCTGTGAAGTATAAGGCTGTTCCGGTTTGATTTCTATTAAATCGCTTCCTGTAATTCCTGCAATTTTTTGTGCTACTGATCTTGTAGTTCCCCTGTTGCAGAAAAATAAATTAATGCCGATTTTGATTGTGCCATAACAATTCCTCCAATAAATAACGCTGTGAACAATGTAATGATTTTTTTCATGGAATTTACCTCTCACAAAATTCTTTATAAAATTAATTTACAACGATTTCAGATGTATTACAAATACTTTGTTTTTATAGGAAATTATACTTTTAAAGTATATCGTTTCATGATAACAAAATATTTGAATAGAAAAATACCCATGTGTTAAAATAAACAAAATTCTAAGCAAGGAAGAATGTTATATTTACAGGAAAATACATAGCAAGGTGCAAAAATTACAGCCAATGCAATAAGAGGAATGTAATGTGTAAAAATTTCACTTACCAGAAAAATTGTTGACGGAATTATTAAAAACATAAATGCAAGACTGTAAAAGTTTATAAATTTCATTTTTTCTTCCATAACAGCTTTCTTAATTTTTTTACAAATATTCTACCGGAATTGTTGTAACACCTTTATGCACCAGGAGGAGTTCGGAGCCTGTACAGACAATTCCACCATCTCCTATTTTTGCTAAAGGAAATGCTCCGACCTAAGTCTTAAAATGTCTTGCATCTTTTTTTCAGGATTGATTATATTATCTTCAATGTGACGGGCATAAAAGATATGTAACCTTCTGTAATATAAAAATAAGCTAATCTGGGAAACAGTCCTATTTAAGCTTATTTTTTTTGGCAGGTCAATTTATTTTAAATTTCATTCCCATTTTTCAAATAACTGTTAACTTTCCTTAAGCTTAATTAAAAACTGTTCTGCAGCTTTTGAGAAAACCTGGTATTTTTTCCAGATAAATGACAGTTCAGCTTCAACTGCAGGTTCAAGAGGCCTAAAACACAAATTGCTGTTATCTCCCGTATTGATTATTTTATCAAGTACAATTGCATAACCCAATCCTTCATCTACAAGAAGAGATGCGTTGAATAATAAATTGTAAGTTGCAACAATATTCAACTTTTCAAGATTGCAGTTAAGCCATGAACTGAAGTCTCCACCTTGATTTCTTTGATGTGAAATGATCAGCGGTTTGTCATACAAGTCTTTTGGCGTAATGTACTTTTTGTGTGAAAGTTCTGAATCTTTACGCATCAAAACTCCCCAAGTATCTTTAGAAGAAAGTTTTAAGGAATTATATTTTTTTGAATCGACATTTCCAAAAACCAGGCCAAAATCAATCAAGCCTTTGTCCAACTGTTCCAGAACAAATTCTGCATTACCGCTTGAAATATGATAATGAATGTCTGGATAATTTGATTGAATTTCTTTTGCAATTTTTGCAAGAAGTCTTACTGCATCTGTTTCGCCGGCTCCGATATACACATCACCTGCAATTATATTATCAGAAAGTGAAATTTCATTTTCAGTTTTTTCTATGAGATTTAAGATTTCTTCTGCACGTTTTTTTAAGATCATTCCTTCTTCGGTTAAAGTGATTTTTCTTGTACCTTTTGTTCCGCGGATTAAAAGTTGTTTTCCAAGTTCTTCTTCCAAATTTTGAATTTGTCTTGAAAGAGATGGCTGCGACAAATAAAGAGATTCTGCGGCCCGGTTTATACTTTGTTCTCTTATTATTGCAAGAAAATACTTTAAAACTCGAATTTCCATTTTACAAATCACCCCGTTTTTGAATGATATCTGAATACAAAATATAATATCAAATTTACATATAGTTTTAAAGTATACAAATGCATTATAAATAAGTATTTGATAAGTTTTTTGAATAAAACTATAATTTGATTGTAAATAAAAAAAGGTATTTAAAATGAATTTGGAAAAATCTGAAAATTACGGTTCCAGACAGGCTGTTATACAAAATTTACAGGATGCAGGCTGTACGCAGAAAATGGTTCAGCACATTATGACACAGCTGGAAGAAGATGATTTTGAAGAATTGTCAAAACTTTTGGAACAACACAGAAGCTGTCTTTTAAATTTAATTCACGATAAAGAAAAACAAATTGACTGTCTTGATTATCTTGTTTATCAGATTAAACGGAATAAAGAAAAGTAAATAAAGGAGATCTCAAAGTAGAATGAAAACAATAGAAAATCAGAAATTTGACGAAGAAAGAGCTTTGTACGATAGTTCAGAATTAATACTTAAAAACTGTTCTTTTGACGGAATCGCAGACGGAGAAAGTGCATTAAAAGAATGCCGTAAAATTGAAGTTGACAACTGTTTTTTTAATCTCCGTTATCCTTTCTGGCACAATCGCGGACTAAAAATTTCAAATTCAAATATGACAGAATTCTGCAGGGCGGCTTTATGGTATTCAGAAGATATTGAAATTAAAAATATAAAAATGCACGGAATAAAAGCTCTCAGGGAATGCAACAACATTGTTATTGAAAACTGCGATATTAAATCTCCGGAATTCGGTTGGTCCGTAAACAAAATCCAAATGAAAAATACTACTGCAGAAAGTGAATATTTTATGATGCGTTCTTCAAATTTAAAATTTGAAAATGTTCAGTTCAAAGGAAAATATTCTTTTCAGTATATTAAGAATGCTGAGTTTGACAATTGCTTATTTGATACAAAAGATGCATTCTGGCATTGCAAAAATGTAACAGTTAGAAACAGCACTGTAAACGGTGAATATCTTGCCTGGTATTCTGATGGTTTGACTTTGATTAATTGTAAAATCAGCGGAACACAACCATTTTGTTACTGTAAAAATCTTAAGATTGTTGACTGCGAAATGGTGAATACCGATTTATGTTTTGAAAGATCAGAAGTTCAAGCCAACATTACATCTTATGTAGAAAGTATAAAAAATCCGCTTTCAGGAGTAATTCGTGTTCCGGAAGTAGGAAAAATAATTTTTGATATTCCCCAGGCAAAAGGAAAAATATTGAAGAATAAGGAAAATCTTTAAGGAGGACAGATTGAAAAAACTGATTGCACTGGCAATTCTATGGATTTTGGCATTACCAATAACCGCTTGCGAATATTCAACTAGTGATGAGGCAAAGGCAAAACAAGGAAATATTTCAAGTAATGAAAATACAGAAAAAGAATCAATACAAAAGGAAGAAAAAATTGAAAATCAGATTTACAGATGGAACTAATGAAGTAATCGTAATCTTGAACGATTCAAAACTTTCAGAATCATTGGTCAAGCAACTTCCGTTTACATTTTATTTCAACGATTATGCAAATAATGAAAAAAACGGAACATTACCCGAAAAACTTGTGACAGACAAAAATTTTGAAGCTGAATGTCCAAAAGGTTCTCTTGGATATTTTGCACAATGGGGAAATCTTTGTCTGTTCTTTGAAATAGCACCTGCATATCCCGGACAATATTTACTGGGAACAGTACAAGGTGATTCTGAAAAAATAAAAAAACTAGGAAACAAAGTAACAGTAGAAATAGCAGAATAAAAGAAGAAATAAATTATGTTACAGAAAGTAAAATTACACAATGGCGTTGAAATGCCCATGGAAGGATTCGGAATATACGAACCGATGATGGCGTTGCTGACTCATCCATTCAAAACTTTAAAACAACAGTTCAAAATGTTTATTCCGTTAATAATTGGCTGGATTTTGGGTTTTGCAGTGATTATTCCTTTTTTAATCGGAATTGCAGGAATTGCATTGCTTTTTGCAAGACTTGTTACAATGCTTTTTCGAAAACATTACGCAGTTATTTCAAGGGTAATTCTTGGATTTGTAATTGCCTCTTCATTAAAAATAATTCCTAACAATTTTGTTTTGGCAATTGAAATAATTATTTCAATTGTTTGTTTTGTCGCAGGATTCATTGTTTCGCGTTTAATGGATAAAGCAAAAACCAAAGAAAACTGTTCAAAAGAAAATTAAAAAATCTTACAAAAAAATTATTTTTCCTGACTATTAAACTTACTGAATCTGAACATTTCAATAAATTTTCTGACAGCCGGCGAAAGCGGCTGACCTTTTTTCCAAGCAATTACGCTGTTTGCGGTAAGTTTTGGTTTTAACGGGCGACTTACAATTTTTGAAGAAGGTGAATTATATTCAAACGGAGTTGAATTTCCGATTGTAATAAAACTAGCAAGCCCTGCCTGAACCATTAATGCTCCGTTTGTAGTAAAACTACTTGTGAACATTAATTTTTTTTCATCAAAATATTCACCCAGCCAAGAAAGAATTTCGTTTTGAACATTAGAGCGGCGTGGAAGAATTAAAGGTTTGTTTTCAAAATCTTTTGGTGTTATATATTCTTTTTTTGCCAAAGGATCATCTGCATTTATCAAAGCAACCCATTCTTCACATTTTTCAAATCGAACAAACGAAAATTTTTCTATATCAATCGGTTCAAGTAAAATTCCAATGTCGATAATTCCTTTTTTCATTTGTTCTTTTATTACATCAGCATTTGCTGTAAAAATATCGTAAGTTACGGCCGGGTGAAAATTCTTAAAATCTTTGATTAGTTCAGGCAATATTTTCATAGCTGCCAATTCACCGCAACCAAAAGAAATTTTTCCTTCAAGAAATTCGTCCTGTTCTGTAAGTTCGTTTTGAGTTTATTCTACAAGCGAAAGAATTTCTTCTGCACGGCGGAGGAATAAAAACCTTCGTTTGTAAGCGTAATTTTTCTTGGTCAGCGGATAAAAAGTTTTACACCAAGGCTTTCTTCCAAGTCCTGCATCTGGCGGCTAAAGTTGGCTGTGTAACATTTAAAACTTCTGCAGCACGGTTAATTCCTTCTTCACGCGCAACGGCAAGAAAATATCTTAATGTACGAATTTCCATAACAAAACTATACCATAAAACATTTTTTGGTTAAGGAAGTTTTCTCATTTTTGGAGAATCAATTTTTCAACTTCTTCTTTATTCGGCATAACACAAAGCGCACCTTTTTTAGTTGTTATCAAAGAAGAAGCAGCGTTGGCAAATACAAGCATGTGTTCAAGGCGTTCTTCTGTAAAATCATTGTAACCGTTTTGAAGAATTTCATGCAGAATACATGCGCAGAATGTGTCGCCGGCACCTGTTGTATCAATCGTTTTGACATTTGTAAAAGTCGGAACAGCTTTTTCAAGCAAACTTTTCCCGTTATCAAAAAATCCGACGCAGCCGTTTTTGCCTCTTGTAACTGTAATAAGCGGAATATTAAATTTTTTTCTTAATTCAAGAATTCCATCTTTAATCTGCGGTTTTCCTGTAACAAACTCAAGTTCTTCTTCGGCAATCTTCAAAATATTGCACATACTTATTCCATAAAGAATTCTTTCTTTTGCGTGAGATTCATTATCCCAAAGCATCATTCTGAGGTTCGGATCAAACGAAAGTAAAACGTCGCTTTTTTTTGCAAATTCAAGCGTTACCTCTGTTGCGGAATTTACAGGCTCGTTTGTCATAGAAAGAGTTCCGTAATGAAGAATTTTTGACGAAGCAATCAAGTTAAAATCAATTTCTTCTTTTTTTAACGAGCAGTCGGCACTGTTATTTCTGTAAAAAGAAAAACTTCTGTCGCCGTCCTCTGCAGTTCTTACAAAGGCGAGTGTTGTTTTTTCTGACTTTGAAATAACAAGATTTTCAGTTCCGATACCCAACGCAGCAATTCTTTCTTTTAACATATTGCCGAACATATCATCGCCGACTTTTCCTATAAACGAAGTTTTGTGCCCCAGTTTTTGAAGCATCGCCAGAACATTGCACGGAGCGCCGCCAGGATTTGCCTCAAGCATCCAGTTTCCGTTCTGACTTATTCCATTTTGGGTAAAATCAATTAACAGTTCACCAAGCGCAACTACATCAAATTTTTTATCTTTCATATCGCCCTCACTTACAGAATAACTTAAAATGTAAAACTGTATGCATTATATAAAATATTGCCGGATAAAGTATTTACAACGCTGAATATTTTTGATTCAAGCGGAATAAAAAATGCGTTTGTAAAAGCGTATTCTCCGTCGTTTACAAAAACTTCTGCTGAACATGTATCGCACAAAATCCGTAACTTTATTTTTCCGTCGGAATTTGGAAGAACTTTCATACTTCTTGATTTTGTGTTTCCGCCACCGTCAATTGTTCTGCTTCTGTCAAAAGTCAGTTTTTTTGTTTTTGCATCATAAACAATTGTTGCCGAATAATCTTTACTTTCTGCAATATTCAAAATAAGTTTTTCGTCTTCATTTTGAGGAACAAAAAATTCAAATTCTGCATCAAATTGTCTTAAACACAAACCGCTGATAACTTGTTTTTTTGCCGAAGATTCGATAATTCCCGAAAAGTTTTTATCTCTGTAATTTTCAATTTCTTTTACAGGATTCTGGTAAAGTTTTCCGTTAGGCAAATTAATTTCGCGTGGAATTGTCATCATTCCTGACCACAAATATTTTCTTGGAGTAATATAACTTTCCCAGCTTTGCATCCAGGCAATCATAATTCTTCTTCCATCACTAGCAACAGTTGTCTGCGGTGCGTAAAAATCAATTCCGTAATCAATTTGGGCTGCAGTATAACTATTTTCAGAACGAATTTCTCTTACAAATTTTGCAGAAGTCAAATCAAGGCTTCCTGTCATATACACGCTGTTGTTTCCGTTATGAAAGCCGAGTTTTTCATCTTCTTTCATTTCCTGAGGAGATAAAATAATCACATCTTTGCCGTCAAATTTGAAAATATCGGGACATTCCCACATTCCGCTTAAACCGTCACGACTTTCATCAACAAGACCAACATATTTCCATTCATGCAGATCTTTTGATTCAAACAGAACAAGTGCTCCTCGATTAGTATTTTTCTTCAATACTGCTGCAAGAAAATATTTATCGCCTTCAGCCCAAATCTTAGGGTCTCTGAAATCGCTTCTCTGATATTCAAACGGAATATTTTTATAAGTGATTACAGGATTTTCACAAAACTTTGTATATGTTTTTCCATCACCGATTGCAATACATTGTTCCTGAACAGTTTTTCCATCTTCTTCGTGAACGCCTGTGTAAGCAATAATATGTTTTCCGTCTTTTTCAAAACTTGTTCCCGAAAAACATCCGCCATTATCTACATCAGTATCAGGAGCAAGAGCAACATCCTGAATATTCCACAAAATAAAATCTTTTGAAGTTGCATGAGCCCAATGCATCGGTCCCCAATGAGTAGAATACGGGTGATATTGCGCAAAAAGATGAATCTCATTTTTAAAAACTGAAAATCCGTTCGGGTCATTTATCCAACCGCATGGCGAAGCAAAATGAAACTTCGGGCGTTCTTCAGCAAACCTATCGTCAGCTTTTAACTCATTCTGAATTTTATTCTGTTCATTATTGGCATTATTCAACATGTGTGTCATAAATTTCCCCACATTTCTTTTGTAATTCTGTTCATATATCCTGTGCGGATTTCATTCATCAGCGGAACCGGAACATTGTCGTTTTTTGCAAAAAATTCAAAGCCGCATTTTTGCTGAACGCGTTTTGATTTTTCGTTTCCTTCGTAATAGCCGCACCAGACTGTTGTCATTTTTAAATCTTCAAACGCACGGCGCAAAAGTTCAGTTGCAATTCCCTGCCGCCTAAAATCGGGATCAACTGCAAGATGATGAATAAAACCGCGACGACCGTCATGACCGCTTAGAATAACGCCGACAACTTTTTCATTCCGAATACAAACAAAACACGTTTTTGAATTTCTCTCCAGATATTTTGAAATGCCTTTTTCGCTGTCATCAACATTATTGAATCCCATATTTTTGCATTTCATCCAAAGTGAATAAACGCTTTCATAATCTGATTTTTGCATCAATCTGAATAAATTTTCCATAAACAAACAGTAGCATTTTTTCTTATTGAAGTCGAGGGAAGAATATTAAATCTGTAACTTTGTCAATTATAAAACAATTAAATAATTCGGATTAATATTTGGCTCTTCGAAACAAATCTCCAATAAGAGTCAAGAAATGGTATGGCTTACGTAAAATTTGAATTTAGAAAAGAACCTGTTAGATTCATTAATTTATTCAATTATGATATACTATGATGAGAAAATATTGTAATATGCGAAGAGTAGAAGTGCCATAAATGGATATGAAAATCTTGAACTTTACGAACTAAATGGAAATAATTTAATGCATACAAAGAAAACCCTTATCACAACATCAATAATCTTTTTTCTAAGTATAACATTCGCGCAAAATTCCTTTGCAGAAAGTTTTGTTGGCAAAAAAATTTTTTCGCTTGATTTGGGATATCTTCAGACAGGGCTTGAAAACCGTGGCTGGGGTCTTGGCGTAAATTATGAAATACAGATGTTCAAATTCCTTTCGCTGCGACCTGCTTTTTCTCACATGACACTCTGGCCAAAAGAAACAGATTTAGTTGTCACAACTGTTGGTGTAAAAGCTGATGTTTTATTCTATCCGTTTTTCAAAGGTCTTGACGGTCCGTATATCGGTACCGGGATGGGAACAGATTTTGTAATGTTTTCAAATTCAAATATGCAAAAAGAAACAGCCATAACAGTTGCCGCTCCGATTGTAGGCTGGAAGTTTTCGATTCTTGATTATGTTTTTATTGACCCGTTTTTGAGTTACAGAATTTTAATAAACCGTTCAGATTTAAATTCTCCTCAGGTTGCAGATTATTTTTCCAACAAAATTAAATGGGGAATAAAATGTAAAATCAATCTGTCAAAGATTTTTACGAAGTAGCGACCATATTTCATTTTTTTAAGGTTGAATATTCTGTTTATTGACAAAAAATTTTGCGATGATAGAACAGAACTTTCTGTAATGACTTTTGGTTCACTCGGAATTGCACCTGAATTCAAGCGCAAAGGCTATGGAAAAAGTTATTGGATTATTCAGTACAAGAAGTAGCTGAACTCGGTTTCGGTACGTTATTTATAGACAGATTTTTAAGAATAATTTTTTTATCATCAGAAATTCTATAACTTTCAATCGCTTTTTGTATCGTTTTTTTATGACACCATGCAGAAAGTTTTCTACCTTGAATATACATAAAAGTTGAATCCCACTGTTTGGCCAAAGCAGTGGCAAAGAACCAGGAAATCATCATATTAATGTAATAGTCATCGCTTTTAATGTCGGCAACAATTTTCAAATAAGAGGGCTTGAAATTTTCATCCAAAAAAAAGCACATCAGCATTCTTATGGCAAATCTTTTGTAGTAAGTTTTATCAACAGAAATCCATTCCATTATTTTTTTCAAAAGTAAATCCGGTTTTCGCTTCAAGGCAGAAGGTTTTAATGTATCACATACAGCCCAGTTATCTATAAATGGAATAAATTGATCAATACGTTGAACACAAATTTCTGCGTCCTTAATCCGTTCAATTAAATAACCATGCAATACATTTTCTTCAAAATATTTATGCGGCAGACTGTCAAAAAAATCATCGGTGTTTCCATACTCTTGAATTTTTTTTGCTGTCTGACGCAACAAAGGGAATCGAACACCAATTACAGAATTTAAATCCAAACCCGGAATCAGCCTGCACTGAAATAGTTTGAATTCTGAATCAGAATAAGAAAATAAATCGGAATGTAATTTTGTAAAATCAAACAATTTGAAACTCTCCATTGAATTTAAACAAAAAAAAGCCGGCGGCCACCTACTTTCCCGCTCTCGCAGTATCAT
>ERZ1026854.61-NODE-61-length-80625-cov-4.812387_pt1 | contig 80625 bp, 77 predicted proteins | sample MGYA00380157_ERZ1026854 | MGnify/ENA primary metagenome ERZ1026854 (study PRJEB33269, sample SAMEA4719793) | human gut metagenome | biome: human-associated habitat; feature: organic feature; material: feces | place: Cameroon | collected 2013-10 ...
TATCCTCTTCGTCGGCAGCGTCAGATGTGTATAAGAGACAGGGATTTTATTCCTTTTTGATTGGCAAAAAAAGTATTTTCAGAAAAATAGTTCAAAAGTACCGATTTATTGTCATAAAAATAACATTTATTTACAAATGTTCTCCTGTTTTGTATAATGAAACAAAGATGTTGTAAAATTTGTGAAGAGGAGAACAAAGGATGAAAGGAAAAACGGTTGGAAAGTTAATAGTGCTGTTTGCCGTGACAGGGATGCTTGCCGGGTGTGGCGGAAAAACAGGCAGTACGCCGGATGATTATGCAACAAATGATGGTTATATGACAACAGAAACTGCGGGAAACAGCGCAGGAGGTGCACAATCCGATACGGCATCGGGTACGGCAGGGATTCCAAAAGAAGATGTGAAAGTCGGTGTGCTCTATATTTCAGATCCGGATGAGGGAAGTGGATATTCCTACACGCATGATCTGGGTATTGTCGGAATGCAGGAAAACCTGGGATTAAGTGATGAACAGATTGAGAGAAAAATCGTGGATGATTCGGATGCAAAGGCGACGGAGGAGGCGATCGAAGCGTGTATTTCAGACGGATGTAATATTATTTTTACAACCAGCTGGGGATATATGGAAGTGACTGCGGAGATGGCGGAAAAATATCCGGATGTCTATTTTTCCCATGGAACCGGCTATATGTCAAACGGTAAGAATTTTAACAATTATTTCGGACGTATTTATCAGGTAAGATATCTAAGCGGTATCGTGGCCGGAATGAATACAAAGTCAGATAAGATCGGTTATGTGGCGGCACAGGATTCATCAAACTCGGAGGTGACAGGAGGAATCGATGCATTTGCAATCGGGGTTGCATCTGTAAACCCTGATGCAAAGATCTATGTGGCAGTTACAAACAGCTGGTATGATCCGGATAAGGAAAAGGCGGCGTCCGAGCAGCTTCTGGATATGGGGTGCGATGTGATGGCACAGCACTGTGATACGTCATACCCACAGACTTTAGCGCAGGAACGCGGTGATTATGGAATTGGTTACAACTCTGATATGAGTAAGGAGACGCCGGATGCTTGCTTAACGAGTGTGATCTGGAACTGGAGTGCATATTATACTTCAGCGGTCAAGAGCATCATAAACGGAACATGGGATGGCTCAAATTATTATGGAGGTATGGCAGAGGGACTCGTACAGCTGACGAATCTGGCATCTTTTGCGGCAGAGGGTACGCAGGAGAAGGTGGATGAGGCGACAGCAGAGATCTTAAGTGGAAGCAATAATGTTTTTGATGGGGTGATGGAGACCAATACAGGGGAGACGGTTGGAACGGAGAATGGAACCTTAGATGATGCAACGATTACCGGCGGTATCGACTGGTATTATAAAAACGTTGTGATTGTAGACTAGGGGAGGATAAGATTATGAAATTGACGATTCGGAAAAAAGTTTTGCTATGTTCTTTGATACCATTGCTCCTGTTAGGAGGAATCATTCTTTTAATTGCATCTACGATTGTAAAGGGTGCGATCATTGATCAGGTGGAAAATTCATTAAAGGGAACTGCAATCGCAACACAGGCAGCCTATGATCAGAATGCGGGAACTTATTTACAGGCAGAAAATGGCGATATCTGGAAAGGCAGTTATAATATTTCACAGTCGGAGAACCTGGTGGATACCATCAAACAGGAGTCCGGAATGGATGTAACATTTTTCTATGGCTCACAGAGAATCATGACTTCTGCAGTTGACAAAAATGGTGACAGGATTCTGGGAAGTCCGGCGGGTGACAAGGTTGTTGAAAAGGTATTAAATGGTGGTGAGGGATATTTCAGTGATAACGTATCCATGGATGGTACCATATATTATGGTTACTATGTTCCGGTATACCAGAAGGGTGATAACACTGCTCCAATCGGAATGGTGTTTGCAGGAGCGGAGAAACAGGAAATCTCCCACAGTGTGGTACAGATCATTAATACGATCGTAGCTATCGTGCTTGTGGTACTTGTTATCTGTATCATTATCGTGGAGATCAGTGCGACTTCCATTACCCGTGCATTAAAGAAAGGAATCGCCAGTGTACAGGAAGTGTCGGCAGGACATCTTGATGTAGAGTTTGACAGGAAGATCTTAGAGCGGAAAGATGAAGTCGGAGATCTGACCAAAGCGATACAGCATTTACAGAAAGAGCTGCAAAAGATTATTAAGGGAATCAAGGGAAGTACCGATATGCTGATGGAAGCATCCAATACTTTAGAGGATACATCCCATCAGACTTACGATGGAATGCGTGAGGTGGAGGCGACGGTAGATTCTATTACAACCGGGGCAAATTTACAGGCGGAGGATGCAAAAAAAGCTTCTGACAATGTAAAATATATGGGAAATCTGATCATTGAGACCGGCAGGGCAGCAGATGAGCTGAATGAAAGTGCAGATCAGATGAAACAGTCCAGTGATGAGGCTGTTGTTACGATCGATGAATTAAAACGAATCAGCGAAGAGGTAAAGGAAGCAGTTGCGACAATCGCGGATCAGACGAAGCAGACGAATATCTCAGCACAGAATATTCAGAAGGCATCGCAGTTTATTTCTGAAATTGCATCCCAGACGAATCTCCTCTCTTTAAATGCCAGCATTGAAGCTGCACGTGCAGGAGAGGCTGGAAAAGGGTTTGCGGTTGTGGCATCTGAGATACAGAAACTTGCAGAACAGTCCGATACGGCAAGCGGTAATATTGGCGAGATCGTAAATACGCTGATCGGAAACTCCCAGCGTGTGGTAGAGACAATGGGCAAAACACAGGAGATCATTGAAAAACAGAATATGCATATCGAGAGCACCGAGCAGATGGTAAATGGTGTCATGGGTGAGATCGACGCATCTATCGAGCGGATCCGCCAGATCGAAAGCAGGACAAAGAAATTAGAGAGTGCAAGAACAGAGATCATAGATGTCATTGATTCTTTGTCAGAGATTGCACAGCAGAATGTGGAAGGAACCACGCAGACAAGTGCATCGATCACAGAGATTACGGACAGTTTTCAGAATATCGAGGATTCTACCGAAAATCTGCGTAATATGGCGGATATGCTCGCAAACAATATCAGACATTTTAATATATGATAAAAATACGGCCTTAAGCTGCAGGATACGGAGGCAGAACAGATGGAAGTACTTGCTGTTTTTGACGAGAAAAATTATGATGACACAACAAAAGTATACGAGAAATATAATGTGCGCGGTGTGATCTTCCGGGATGGAAAGATTGCCATGCAGTGCAGCACAGATGGCGAATACAAGATGCCCGGCGGCGGTATGGAAAAGGGAGAGAACTTTTTAGAAACACTTGAACGTGAGATCTGTGAGGAGACAGGACTTACGGTTTTAAAGGATTCTGTGTGCGAATTGGGCGAGATCATTGAGATGCGCCGCGATTTATTTGATCCGTCCTGTAAATATATCTGTCATTCATATTTTTATTACTGTAAGGTAGGGGAAAAACAGGAGGAACTTCATCTGACACCCAGTGAAGTGGCAAAGGGGTATTATCTTAAGTGGGAGCAGCCGGAGACTGTATACAATACCAATATACGCATAGAAAAGGATCCGTGGATCATTCGTGACACTGCATTTGTGAAGATGATTCTGGATGGAAAAGTAAAATTGCCGGAATAAAAAGGCAAAGAAGAAATCCGGTACATAAAATAATAGAATGTCCGCGGAGCGTGCATTCTATTATTTTTTTTGTGGAAGAACAACAAAAAATATGTTATACTTAACAATATGTATTGCAGAAAAACTGATCTGATATGCAATAGATAAAGGCACAGATAAATGACGGAGGATGGCGCATATGAATGAAAATTATGTAACACTTACCATTGGAAAACAGAAAAATATTGCACTGATCGCGCATGACAATAAAAAGGCAGAGCTGATCGCATGGTGTGAAACAAATAAAGAGATCCTGAAAAATCATTTCCTTTGTGGAACAGGGACCACGGCACGTATGATTACGGACCAGACCGGACTTCCGGTTCGTGGATATAACAGCGGTCCTCTTGGTGGAGACCAGCAGATCGGTGCAAAGATCGTTGAGGGAAAAGTAGACTTTGTCATTTTCTTTTCTGATCCATTGACTGCACAGCCTCATGATCCTGATGTAAAGGCACTGCTTCGTATTGCACAGGTATATGATATCCCGATCGCAAACAATAAGGCATCGGCAGACTTTATGATCAGATCTGAATATATGAATGAAGAGTATGAGCATGAGGTGATCAACTTCAAAGAAAACATCAAAAAACGCTCAGAGACATTATAAGGGGGAACATTTTTCATGAGCAAAGTAGCAATCATATCAGACAGCAACAGCGGAATCACGCAGAGTATGGCAAAGAAACTTGGAGTTACTGTAATGCCGATGCCTTTTTTTGTGGGAGATAAGACACTGTATGAAGATATCGATCTGTCACAGGAAGAGTTTTACCAGATGCTTTCCGAGAAGACAGACATCCATACATCCATGCCGCTTGTAGGCAATGTGACAGATACCTGGGATGAATTGTTAAAAGAGTACGATGAGATCGTACATATCCCAATGTCGTCCGGACTTAGTGGTTCCTGTGAGACAGCCATGATGCTTTCCCAGGATTATGATGGAAAGGTACAGGTGGTGAACAATCAGAGAATTTCTGTTACGCAGCGTCAGTCTGTTTTAGATGCACTTGCGCTTGCAAAACAGGGAAGAACTGCATCTGAGATCAAGACAATTTTAGAGCGTGATAAATTTGAATCATCGATTTACATTATGGTGGACACGCTGTATTATCTGAAAAAAGGCGGCAGGATCACACCAGCTGCTGCCGCGCTTGGAACACTGTTAAAGTTAAAACCGGTGCTTCAGATCCAGGGAGAAAAGTTAGATGCATTTGCCAAGGCAAGAACGGTAAAACAGGCAAAGGGTATCATGATTGAGGCAATGAAAAATGATTTTGCAAATCGGTTCAAAGATCCGAGTGGAGAGCATATGTATCTTGAAATGGCATATACGCATGATTTAGAGGCGGCAGAGAATTTCAAGAAAGAAGTGCAGGAAGCATTCCCGGGGATGGAGATCCGGATGGATCCACTCTCACTTAGTATTTCCTGCCATATCGGACCGGGTGCGTTAGCAGTGGCGTGCTCGAAAAAGATTCCGGAACTGGAAGAGTAGTAGAAATAGAAAAGAGAGCAGAAAGAAAAGCCAGATAAAGCAAACGCCTGGAATCTGAATTACAAGAGATAATTCAGATTCCAGGCGTTTTTTTTCCTATAGAGAATAAAAGTCCTTTACAGGTAGAAAAACATCACGCTGATTCAGGCTGGAGAGCTGTTCTGCTGCCGCATCTTTTTATTTTTCCATACGATGTAAGTAATCATCAGTGGAATACCGGCACCCACCCAGGCTGCCGGATCTGCAAGGCAGATGCCCTGATAACCGAGAGGCTTCTGCAAGAGTGCGATCGCCACAAAACGGCATACCAGATCGATTACGCCGCTTAACATTGGAACCAGTCCTTCGTCAAGTCCCTGTAAGGCATTGCGGTATAAAAAGATCATTGCAAGCGGGAGGAAAAACCAGCTTACAGTTTTTAAGTACATCATTGCATAGGAGAAAATCTCATCGGAAGGATTACTTACAAACCAGCTCACGATAAATTCTCCACCGAAAGTACAGATGGCAGCACCGATGGCTGTTGCTGCGATACAGATGAAAAATCCCTTGCGCATACCGTCAAAAATACGGTCATATTTTCCGGCACCGAGATTCTGACCGCAGTAGGTAGCCATGGCTGTACCGAGTGTCGGCATGGTTTGTGTAGCAATGTTATTGACTTTTGAAGCAGCTGTGAATGAGGCAACTACACTTGAGCCAAATACATTGACAGCACTCTGTAAAATCATAGTTCCAATCGCAGTGATGGAATAGTTAAGTGCCATAGGAATACCGATCGAGAGCATATTTATGACACCCGGGCGGTCCAGATAATAATCACTTCTTGTGGTGCGGAGAATCTCAAACTGCCGGAACATATGGATAAAGCACAGAATTGCGGAAATACCCTGCGCAATGATGGTAGCATAGGCAGCACCTGCGGTTCCTGTTTTTAATACAACAATAAATAAAAGATCCAGCACAACATTTAATATAGAAGAAAAGATCAAAAAGTAGAGCGGTGTTTTGCTGTCTCCAATACCTCTTAAGATACCGGCGGCTACATTGTAGAGCATTGTTAAGATGATACCTGCAAAAATGACCTTGATGTAAGCATCTGCCATGGATAAGATATTATCCGGTGTATGCATCCAGACTAAAAACAGGCGGGAAGCGGTAACGGTCGGAATCGTAAGAATTGCAGATACGATCACGGTTAAGATCAGGGAGAGTGCAACGTAGTGTTTTAACAAGCGAAAATCTTTTGCACCGAAGGCATGCGAAATCATGACACCGAATCCCTGTGCGATTCCGGTGGCAAAGCCGAGCACTAAAAACATGATACATCCGGTGGAACCGACGGCAGCAAGTGCATCTTCGCCGAGGTATCTCCCAACGATGATCGTGTCTACCATATTATAAAATTGCTGGAACAGATTTCCTAATAAAACCGGGATGGAAAAAAGCAGTATGATCTTTAATGAACTGCCGGTGGTCATATCTTTTGTCATGCTACTGGAAACTCCTTTCAAACTTTGGTATGATGTAACTGTTCCGTACCGATATATGCGGTATGATGTAAGAAACATGTAAGGCTTAGTATACGTCACAAAAATTAGAAATACAAGCGGAAAATAAGACTTTTTTCCTAATTTTTTTAAATGGAGAATCAGATGGATATCAATTTGGAATACTATAAGATATTTTATTATACGGCAAAGCAGAAAAGTGTCACGATGGCGGCAGAAAAACTGTCAATTTCGCAGCCGGCAGTCAGTCAGGCGATCAAACATTTAGAAAAGGATCTTGGCTGTGCACTGTTCGTGCGGATGGCGAAGGGAGTGCGGCTGACAAAAGAAGGAGAGATGCTCTTTTCTTATGTGGAACGCGGCTATGAGGCGATCCTCTCCGGGGAGAAAAGACTTCTTGAGATGCTCAATTTAGAAAAAGGTGAGATCTGTATCGGTGCGAGTGATATGACGTTAAAATATTATCTGCTTCCTTATTTAGAGCGGTTCCATGAAGAATATCCGAACATTCGTGTAACCGTGACAAATGCGCCGACACCGGAAACCCTGCAGCATCTTGCGGATGGCAGAATCGATTTTGGAATTGTAAGTTCTCCGGTGGAATCGCAGGGATGGCTTAAGATCATCCCGGTAAAAGAAATCAGGGATGTTTTTGTAGCAGGGAAAAAATATAAAGAACTTTGCGGAAAAAAGATGAAATATCAGGAACTTTCGGAATATCCGCTAATGTGTTTAGAGGGAAGTACCTCAACAAGACATTATGTGGAGGCATTTTTAAAAGAAGAAGGTGTGACGGTATCGCCGGAATTTGAACTGGCAACCAGTGATATGCTGATACAGTTTGCGCTCCGCAATCTCGGAATCGCAAGCGTGATGGAAGAGTTTGCAAAAGAGTACGAAGAGGATGGAAGACTTTTTAAATTGCAGTTTGAAAAAGAAATTCCGGCACGGAAATTCTGTATTGTGCTGAATGAGAGGATTCCAATGTCCGCGGCAGCGGCAAAGCTTTTAAAAGGGCTTTTATAAACACACATAATGAATGATTATATCAGATATAAAGAAGATTAATTTTACTTATAGAAAAACATCATGTATAATCAATAAGTAAACAGGAATAGCATACAGAAACTAGGAGGATATTCAAATGGTAAAAGCAGTCGTTGGAGCTAACTGGGGCGATGAAGGAAAAGGAAAGATCACAGATATGCTTGCAAAGGAAGCAGATATTATCGTACGTTTCCAGGGTGGTGCAAATGCAGGTCATACGATCGTAAATGATTACGGAAAGTTTGCACTTCACACATTACCGTCAGGTGTATTTTACGGACACACCACAAGCGTGATCGGCAATGGTGTCGCTTTAAATATTCCGGTACTTATCAAAGAGATCCAGTCTATCGTGGACAGAGGCGTTCCGAAGCCAAAGATTTTAGTTTCAGACCGTGCACAGATGGTTATGCCTTACCACATTCTGTTTGACCAGTATGAGGAAGAGCGTTTAGGCGGAAAATCTTTCGGTTCCACAAAGTCAGGTATTGCACCATTTTATTCTGATAAATATGCAAAGATCGGTTTCCAGGTCAGCGAGTTATTTGACGAGGAACTGTTAAAAGAAAAAGTTGTCCGCATTGCAGAGACAAAGAATGTACTCTTAGAGCATTTATACCATAAACCACTGATCAACCCGGATGAATTATTAGAGACATTACATGAGTACCGCGATACCATCGCACCTTATGTATGCGATGTTTCTTCTTATCTGGATCAGGCAATCAAAGAAGGAAAGACCATTTTATTAGAGGGACAGCTTGGAACATTAAAGGATCCGGATCATGGAATTTATCCGATGGTTACATCTTCTTCTACATTAGCAGCATACGGTGCAATCGGTGCAGGTATCCCGCCATATGAGATCAAACAGATCGTGACTGTATGTAAAGCATACTCTTCCGCAGTTGGAGCAGGTGCATTTGTCAGCGAGATCTTCGGTGATGAGGCAGATGAGCTCAGAAGACGCGGCGGTGACGGTGGTGAGTTCGGTGCAACCACAGGACGTCCGAGACGTATGGGATGGTTCGACTGTGTGGCAAGTAAATATGGCTGCCGTCTGCAGGGAACCACAGATGTTGCATTTACCGTACTCGATGTACTCGGTTACTTAGATGAGATTCCGGTATGTGTTGGATATGAGATTGACGGTGAAGTGACCACAGATTTCCCGACCACAGCAAAACTAGAGAAAGCAAAACCGGTATTAAAGAAACTTCCGGGTTGGAAATGTGATATCCGCGGAATCAAGAAATATGAGGATCTTCCTGAAAACTGCAGAAAATATGTAGAGTTCATTGAAGAGCAGATCGGCTACCCGATCACAATGGTTTCAAACGGACCGGGAAGAGACGATATCATTTACCGCACCAAATAGGGAAAAGGACTATCCGATATGATAAAAAATATTATTTTTGACGTAGGAATGGTGTTAGTCAACTGGGATCCGCACGCTGCGTTCCGGGAGTTGAGGTTTGATGAAAAGACAGAGGAAGCAGTCGGAAATGCGACGGTTTATTCTGATGCATGGAATGAATCAGACCGTAGTGTTTTAGATGCTAAGGAGCAGCTTGCGGTATTTATCAAAAATGCTCCGGAGTATGAAAAAGAGATCCGTCTGTTCTGGGAAAATGTTGCGCGGGCAATTTATCAGTATGATTATTCGCGTGCATGGATCCGGGAACTGAAACAGAAAGGGTATCATGTGTATATCCTTTCAAACTATGGAAAATGGACCTATGAGCACACCGGGGAGGCATTGTCATTTCTCTCGGATGTGGACGGACAGGTATTTTCCTTTGAAGTGCACCAGATCAAGCCGGAACCGGAGATCTATCAGACATTGTTAAACAAATTTAATCTTGTGGCAGATGAATGTGTATTTTTAGATGACCGCAGGGAAAATGTTGAAGCAGCAGAAAAACAGGGCATTCATACCGTATTATTTACAACATATCAGGATGCTTTGGAAAAATTAAAAACATATGGTGTTATGTAGTGACCGGTAAATGCCTGCATAAAGCCGTATCATGGGAAGTAATACAGAATAAGAGCAGCTTTCACAGATGTGTAGGCTGCTCTTATTCATGACAATAGAATGCTCGCAGGGTGTGCATTCTATTGTATATGTTCACACTTTTATCACAGATTCATCCTCTTTTAAACACAATTACACGTTACCCTTATAAAGTAATAATTTGGTTACTGGTCACACGATAAGTGCGGATAGTGGCATATATTGAGAATGAAATAAGGAGGAGAAAAACGTGATTGAAATCAATCATCTGGTAAAAAAATACGGCAGTCATGTCGCCGTTGATGATTTATCGCTTACGGTAGAGCCTGGAAAGATTTATGGTTTCTTAGGCCCGAATGGTGCCGGAAAATCAACAACGATGAACATTATTACCGGCTACCTTGCGGCAACGGGCGGTGAAGTAAAAATTAACGGATTTGATGTGTTAAAACAGCCGGAGGAAGCAAAAAAGTGTGTGGGGTATCTGCCGGAACTGCCGCCTCTTTATATGGATATGACAGTAAAGGAATATCTGGATTTTGTGGCTGAACTGAAAAAACTAGATAAAAGCCTGCGGGCAGGCTATGTGAAGGAAGCCATGAAACTTACTAAGACAGAGGAAGTTTCGGGAAGACTGATCCGCAATCTGTCAAAAGGTTACCGCCAGAGAGTCGGCTTTGCACAGGCGGTGCTTGGATATCCGGAAATACTGATTTTAGATGAGCCGACCGTAGGATTAGATCCGAAGCAGATCATTGAGATCAGGGATCTCATACGGGAACTTGGAAAAAAACATACGATCATCCTCAGTTCCCATATTTTGTCTGAAATCTCTGCTGTCTGTGATCATGTATTTATTATTTCACATGGAAAACTTGTTGCAAGTGATTCGACAGAGAATCTGTTAGAGCGGATGACGGGTGCACAGGAGATCGAACTGTTAGTCAAAGCGGAAGATGATGCAGCAGAGACTGCAATCCGTGAGATTGCACAGGTGGAGCGGTGCGAAAAAACAGAGTCGAAAGAGGAAGGGGCAGTACAGTTCCTTGTAACGGCAAAAAAAGATGCGGATGTGCGTGAGGCGATTTATTATACCTGCGTGGAACATCATATGCCGATCTTAGAGATGAAAGAGGCATCGAAGTCTTTAGAGGATGTATTCCTTGAACTTACATCACAGGAAGGAGGAACAAAATAATGTTTGCGATTTTTAAACGTGAGATCAGATCCTATTTCCAGACTGTGGTGGGATGGCTTTTTATAGCAGCAGTACTCGCTTTATATGGATTATATTTTTATGCGTATAACTTAAGATCTGGTTCACCGTATGTTTCTTATTCGCTTTCTGCGGTTTCCTTTATTGTTATGATCGCAGTACCGGTACTTACCATGCGAAGCTTTGCGGAGGAACGGCATACAAAGACAGATCAGCTGATGTTAACTTCCCCGGTGCCGCTTGGTAAGATCGTATTTGGCAAATATCTCGCCATGGTTGGAGTTTTCTCTATCGCGATGATCGTTGTTGCACTGACACCGTTGTTTTTATCAATTTATGGTTCTGTTCCGCTTGGAGAAAGCTATGTAGCTATTCTGGGCTTCTGGTTGTATGGATGTGCATGTATTGCGATCGGTATGCTGATGTCAGTGGTAACTGAAAGTCAGGTTATCGCAGCAGTCCTTGGATTTGCAGCACTGTTTCTTGGCTATATGATGTCAAGTATTACTGGCATGATATCGCAGAGCGGTAATCTTCTTACGAAAATATTAAATGCGTATGATTTATACACACCGCTGGATAAATTTATGAATGGCTGTCTGGATCTTACCGGTGTTATTTATTTCCTGTCGGTAATCGGAATCTGCCTGTTTTTAAGCGGACAGATGATCCAGAAACGCAGATATTCTGTCAGCACCAAAAAAATTGCACCGGGCGCCTTTTCGATTGGGATGATCGTTGTTGCTTTTGCGATTGCGGTAGTTGTGAATCTGGTAGCAGATGAACTGCCGTCTACGATCACAGCGATCGATGCGACATCTACAAAACTGTATTCTATTACAGACACGACAAAGGATTATTTAAAGACTCTCGATCAGGATGTAAATATTTATGTGCTTGCTGCTGAGAAAAGTGCAGACAGTACGCTTTCCGAAACGTTACAGCGTTATGAGGATCTGTCTGGTCATGTAAAAGTAAGCTACATCAATCCGTCCACAAATCCGACATTTTTCCAGAAATATACGACGGAAGCACCTACATCAAACAGTCTGATCGTGGCAAGCGATGCGCGTTCAAGAGTGATTGATTATAATGATATTTATGAATATTCCTACGATTATTCCTCTTATTCAAGAAGTCTGGATGGATATGATGCTGAGGGACAGATTACAAGCGCACTTCAGTATGTGACAAAGGATTCAAGTGAACTGCCGGTTGTTTATGAGATCACGGGACATGGTGAAACTTCGCTTTCCGGTGGATTCTCGGAAGCAATCGAAAAGGCAAATATGACACTTACAGAACTGACTCTGTTAAAAGAGGATGCAGTGCCGGACGATGCATCAGCGATCATTATCAATGCACCGACATCGGATTTTTCTGCTGATGATGCGAAAAAAGTGACGGATTATCTGGAAAAAGGCGGAAAGGCACTGATCACCACCAATTTCCAGTATAAAGATCTGACGAACTTTGAAAGCATTCTAAAAGCATACGGCATTGAACGTGTGGACGGTATTGTCATGGAAAATGACAGTTCTTACTATTATAATAACATCCCATATTATCTGCTTCCGGAGGTGGAGAGCAGCGATTACACATCTTCTGTCAGTGGTAAATATATTTTTGCACCGTACAGTGAAGCATTCAGTTATGACGGATCTTCCGAGGACGTGACCTATACGGCATTGCTGCAGACAACTGATAAAGCAGTTTCAAAGATTGATGCAAACAATGCGACAACCTCTGAAAAAGAAGATGGAGATATTGAAGGACCGTTTACGATCGCACTTGCAGCAACGAAAACAGAAAATGATACGTCATCCCAGATCGTTGTGGCAGGTTCTATGGAGCTGTTTACAGATTCCACAGACCAGATCGTATCAGGAAGTAACGTATCGATGTTTACAGATATTGTGACGAATCTGACCGGTGGAGCGGATGACAATACCAGTGTTATCCCGGTAAAAGATTATAAGATGAGTACGATCACGATCACTTCAATTTCTACAATTATTGGCGGACTGGCAGCAAGTATTTTTATACCGGTTGTCTTGATTGTTATTGGTGTTGTGATCTGGGCAGTAAGGAGGAAAAAATAATGCAGAAACAGAAAAAACAGATGATCGTTCTGGTCATTTTGCTGATTCTTCTGATCCTTGCCTATGCAGGTGTTCATTTTTATAGTAAAAAACAGGAAGAAAAAGAGAGTGCAAAGGCGGAGGCAGAGAAAATCCGGGCGACGGATATGGAAGTATCGGATATCACACAATTTTCTTATGTGCTGGATGGAACAACACTTTCCTTTACAAAGAATGGAACAGAATGGACCTATGACGGGGATCAGTCGATTGACATTAATGAGAGTGCGTTAGAGACTCTTTTGAAAAAGGCGGCTGCGATCACAGCGACAGATGAGGTCACTGAGTATGATAATCTTGCGGATTTCGGGTTGGATAATCCTGCGAATACGGTTACATTAAAGACCGATGCCGGGCTTACCACAATTTATATTGGAAGTCAGAATGAAATCACGAGTGAGTATTACCTGAAAACAGGTGACAGCGATACGATATATGTTGTGGACAGTGCAACGGCAACCGGCTTTGATAAGAGTATCGAGGATCTGACGGCAAAAACAGATGATACGGAAACCGAGACCGCTGAGCCGTCAGAGGCAGTAGAGGAAACGGAGACAGCGACTGTAGTGCCGAATGAAACGGAAATAGTGGAGACGGAAGAAACGGAAACAAAATAACAGAAGAAGGTAATGAAAGTGAAAATACCGGATTGCAATAAGCGGTCCGGTATTTTTGAGTTCATAAATTATTAATTTGACACTTTTGCAAAAAAGAGGTAACATAAACACAAGAAAGTTCATTAATGAACTAATTCAAACCGCAAAGCAGCAATAAAAGGTTATTTACCAGAAGAAAAAGAGTGTGGAGCAGGGATGATGTACAGTGAGTATGAAATATTTGGAACCAACCAGCAGATGAGAAAAGTGATCGAGCAGGCATGCGAGCGGCTGATGGAGACCTACGGGCTGCGTCATGTTGAACTGGATATTCTTTATCTGATTTCTCATGAGAAGCAAAAAGACACCGCGAAGGATCTGATCGAGATACAGCATCTGTCTAAGGCTCATATTTCAAAGTCGGTGGACAATTTAAAACAACATGGATATATTGAACTGATTGCAGATGAGGCAGATCACAGAAAAATACACATTCGCATGACTGGTAAAGCAAGACCTGTGATGGAAGAGTTTGAACGTATCCGGACAGATATTTTAGAACGTCTGTTTGCTGGAGTGACGGAAGAAGAACGCAGCTGTTTAAAGCGGGTAATGGATAAGATTATGAAGAATATTCAGGCAGAACAGGAGGATGGGATATGAACCAATATGGAGATTTTGGAAAAGAAACGGAAGAACTGATGACAATATGTGAATGTAACGACAGAATCCCACCGGAGCTGTTTAAAGAGTTCGGTGTAAAACGTGGTTTAAGAGACGTGGATGGAACCGGTGTGCTTGCAGGAATCAGCAATATTTCAAGAATTGATGCATTTAAAACGGAGAATGGGAAAAAGGTTCCCTGCGACGGACAGCTCTGGTACCGTGGTTATAATGTAATCGATCTGATTCAGGGATTTGAGGGAAAACGGTTTGGATTCGAGGAAGTGGCATATCTGCTTTTGTTTGGAGAACTGCCGGATACGGCAAAATTAGGAGCGTTTAAGAGTATGTTAGAAGAATGCAGACAGCTCCCGACAAACTTTACCAGAGATGTTATTATGAAGGCACCGAGCAAGGATATCATGAATTCGCTGACGAGAAGTGTGCTGACGCTTGCGTCATATGATGAGACAATTGCAGATCAGGAACTCCACACACAGTTAGAACAATGTATTAAACTGATCAGTGTATTTCCGATGCTTGCTGTGTACGGCTATCATGCATACAATCATTATATCTGTGATGACAGCCTTTATATCCACCGTCCGCAGGAGGGACTGTCTGCAGCGGAGAATCTGCTTTTGATGCTGCGCCCGGATAAGGCGTATACAGAGTTAGAAGCACGTGTACTTGATATTGCACTGGTACTTCATATGGAGCACGGCGGTGGAAATAACTCGACTTTTACAACACGGGTTGTGACATCTTCCGGATCTGATACATATTCGGTTATGGCAGCGGCGCTTTCTTCCCTGAAAGGACCAAAACACGGCGGTGCCAATATCAAGGTTGTGGAAATGATGGATGATATGCGAAGCCATGTAAAGGACTGGGGAGACAGGGACGAAGTTAAAAATTATCTGGAGCAGCTTGTCGATAAACAGGCATTTGACCGTAAAGGCTTGATCTATGGTATGGGGCATGCTGTTTATTCTCTTTCCGATCCGAGAGCGCGTGTATTTAAAAGTTTTGTGGAACGGCTTGCGGTGGCAAAGGGCAGAGAAAAAGATTTTGCTCTTTACAGCATGGTGGAAAATCTTGCACCGGAAGTAATTGCGGAAAAACGCCATATTTATAAGGGAGTATCCGCAAACGTTGACTTTTACAGTGGATTTGTATACAGTATGTTGGATATTCCGTTAGAACTATATACTCCGATCTTTGCGATCGCCCGTATTGTCGGATGGAGTGCGCACCGCATGGAAGAACTGGTAAATATGGACAAGATCATCCGTCCTGCATACCGGAGCATCATGCCGGAGAAAGCATACGTGCCGTTAGAAGAACGGTAAAAAATAAGCAGAAGGAAAAGTTAATCTTCCTTCTGCTCATGATTCTTTTTGACCAGCTTATAGACAAAGGAGTATGCCCAGATTAAAACCGGGATGATTACCGTTGCATAAATCGAAGCCATCAACATATCCATATAGTTCTCATTCGAAGAGAGCGCGCAGATGATGGTGGAAATATAAAGACCGGCTAAAATGACTGCACCAAGCACAGCGAGGATTCGTTTTATATTTTTCACACTAATACCTCCGGATTTTTCATTGTTTCTGCCGGCATGATGATTGCAAAATGCCGCAGATGTACAAAACTTATCCTAGCGTAAAGTGGCAGAAGAGTCAAGGAAAACAAAAAGGAAACAAAAACAGGGTTATACTGAATTAATGAATTGCAAAAATAGTGGATATTTGTTATAATAGTATATGCATGTTAAATGCAACCACAATTCACATAGAAAACGAGGAAACAGACTATGGCATTATTAGAACAGTGGCAGAAAATTGCCTATAATGAGAAAACAGACAGAGGGGAATTACAGAGATTCTGGCAGAGATATTTCCTTTTGGAAAAAGGCGTATATGAGAAGCTTCTTACGAACCCGGATGAGAAGGTCGAGGGAACGGTAAAAGAGCTTGCTGATAAATATAATCTGAGCGTTATGGAGATGACAGGTTTTCTGGATGGAATCAATGACAGCTTAGTGGAGCCGAATCCAATTGATACTATGGAGGAGGATACAAAAGTAAGTCTTGCATTTGACAAAGAAAAATTATACAAGAATATGGTAGATGCAAAGGCTGACTGGCTGTATGAGCTTCCACAGTGGAATGAGATCTTCGATGGCGAGACAAAGAGAAGATTGTACTTAGAGCAGAAAAAGTCAGGAACTGTTATCGTTGGTAAAAAGATCGGACGTAACGATCCATGCCCATGTGGATCCGGCAAAAAATATAAATATTGCTGCATGAATAAATAAGTGAAACAAAAATCCCGGTGTCTTGAAAGTAATCAGAACACAGGGATTTTTATGTATATGTAAGGAGAATCAATATTATGAAAAAAATAAAAGAATTTTTTACAGACATGACAGAGACGGTTTCGGTTACAAAACTGGATGGAGTGTTAATGGTTACGATCGCAGCACTTTCCGGAGTGATTCTTGGAATGCTGATCTCACCGCGTAAGAATGCAAAATATGGTTGCGGTAACGGTACGACTTATATTACCAACCATGGGGAAGATGACGATTGGGACTGGGAAGATGAGGATCAGGAATAAAAATTGATCATAAAAATCCAGATATTGTCAAAGAAAATATATACTGCAGTTTGTCAGGAAGGCATAAATTGCCCGAAAGGAGAAAGACTAATACCAGACAGTCAGATCATTACGAAAGAAATGATAAAATACGCAGGACTGTCCCCTTTTTATAAGGGAGAAAAGGAGAAAAAATGACGATTCTGGATTGTTCAGTTACAGGCTGTATGTACAATGAGGCGAACTGCTGCCACAAAGGCAATATCAAGGTGGAAGGAGAAGACGCAAAAGAAAGTGAAGATACCTGCTGCGGAAGTTTTGTGGAGCGCGGGGACAAATGTGCAAAGAATGTAACGAAAGATGCACCGAAAAATATTGATGTGGCATGTTGTGCTACAAACTGTGTCTTCAACAAGGAAGAGAAATGTGGCGCAGAGCACATTGGAATTGCAGGCGGTAATGCATGTAACTGCAGGGATACGGAATGTGCAAGTTTCTGTTGTAATTCATAACAACAGATCTGCAAAAAAACCGGAGATTTTGTTTGGAAGTCTCCGGTTTTTTTGAAAATCTGACATAAAATGTACAGAAAAAATTCAGAAAATCTTCACTTGTATTTCGGTTAGATGAGACTTATAATGCGAGTAGGAAATAAGTCATGGATTACATTTTTGCATGACAGAAATGTATAGGAATGGGAGGCTTTTAGAATGAGAAAAAAATCTCATATTTCTCTTGCAAGATATATTGTGAACAGTCTTGATGACAAAGAATTAAAAAAACACAGATTTTCATTTTATATTGGAAGCATTCTCCCTGATATCAAGCCTTCTTTTATTTACAAAAGACATGAAATCAATGGGACATTTCCATATGTAAAAAAACATATAGCCCGATTGTCCGAGGGACAGAAAGTTATGAATAAAAAGGGAGGAAAATATTACAGAGATTTAGGACAGGTCAGCCATTATCTGGCAGATTATTTTACATTTCCACATAATAAAATATATCCGGGAGGATTTAAGGATCACTGTTCCTATGAAGAAAAGCTGAAACGTGATCTAAGGTCTTATATTAAAAGCGGGGAAGCTGAGAAACAATATGTATCCGGCGGACATTTTGTGGATGCGAAAGCGCTCTGCGATTATATCCAGAAAGCACATGATGATTATATTGCACGAAAACATGATGTTGCAGATGATATTACGCATATTGTTGAGGTAAATCACAGGGCAATTGAGGGAATGATAGAAGTTCTTGCGAGAAAGAGCGAAAATCACCGTCTGAAACACTCATAATAGAGGAAAATGTGACATCTGTTGTCGAAAAATGGGGAGAAGTGGCATGCTGTTTTGATTGATTTTTGCATGATTTAGGAGTAATATGTAAATATCAATGAAAAGGGCATCATAAGTACCATAAAACGCCAGCAACGCGATGAAAGTGGCATAGGAATCTTGGCAGTCAAGGAGGATTCATATGAACAAAATCGAAGAAATTCAAAGAGAAATTGAGTCCGTCAGATCAGAACTCAATAAGTCATTTTTACAAAACGATGAATTCGAGGAGTATTATCGAAAAAGTACGGAGCTAGACAGGCTGATTGAAGAATACCTGGAGAGAAAGCAGCAGGTACAGATGAGCTGACAGACAGCCGAATATGGAAAATATTATTTTAAGAACGATAGGACAAAGGTACTACCGTTCTTTTTTTGTGCAGCAAATTAGTAACAGTACTGCAAAAAAACCTTGGAAAATCAAGGAAATTCTTGATTTTTTCTTAAGAGTGGTTTAAGATGTATATAAATGTGGAGGAAAGTGGTACGAAATGGTGCAAAGTGGTAGACGAGATCCTGTTTGGTGGAAGATCAGATCTTTAGGATTTTAGTTCCACTTAAAGGCAGGTGTTTGTGTTATGTTCATGGGAGAATACAATCACACAGTGGATCCGAAAGGCAGACTGATTATCCCTGCAAAGTTCAGAGAGCAGCTTGGCGATGAATTTGTAGTGACAAAGGGATTGGATGGATGCTTATTTGTGTATACCAAAGACGAATGGCACAACATCGAAGAAAAGTTCCGGGGGATTTCCATGACCTCTAAGGACGCCAGAAAGTTTTCACGTTTTTTCTTCGCAGGAGCAGCGGCATTAGAGCTGGACAAGCAGGGAAGAATTTTGCTTCCTCCGGTTTTAAGAGAGTACGCTGATTTACAAAAAGATGTCGTCTTAGTCGGCGTATTAAGCCGGGTAGAAATCTGGGATAAAGACAGATGGTTAGAGAATACCTATGACGAAGATGAGATGGATGACATCGCAGAACATATGGCAGAGTTGGGATTTAGCATTTAGAGGTGAGGACAGTGGAATTTCATCATTATTCTGTATTATTGAATGAAACTATTGAAAATTTGAATATCAGACCGGATGGAATTTATGTGGACGGAACCTTAGGCGGCGGCGGACATTCCTATCAGATATTGAAGCGCTTAGGAGAAAAAGGCAGACTGATCGGAATTGATCAGGATGCAGATGCAATCCGGGCAGCAGGTGAACGCCTTACAGAGTTTGGAGACAAAGCCACACTGATCCGCAGCAACTATGCCAATATGAAAGAGGAATTACATGCAATCGGAGTGGACAAGGTAGATGGTATTGTGCTCGATCTTGGTGTATCTTCCTTTCAGTTAGATACACCGGAACGTGGATTTACTTACCGCGAACCGGATGCACCGCTCGATATGCGTATGGATGACAGACAGAGCCAGACAGCGAAAGATATCGTTAATGGCTACAGTGAAATGGACTTATACCGTATTATCCGCGATTATGGGGAAGATAAATTTGCAAAAAATATTGCAAAGCATATTGTAAAAGAACGTCAGAAGAAAGCGATTGAGACAGCGGGAGAATTGACAGAAATTATAAGGGCAGCCATCCCGATGAAAGTACAGGTGACCGGGGGACATCCGGCAAAGCGTACATTTCAGGCAATCCGCATAGAACTGAATCACGAACTTGAAGTGCTTAGAGATCATTTAGATGAGATGATTGATCTTTTAAATCCAGGTGGAAGGATCTGCATTATCACATTCCACTCATTAGAAGACCGGATTGTAAAGTCTAATTTTAAGAGAAATGAAAATCCATGTACCTGTCCGAGTGATTTCCCGGTCTGTGTCTGTGGAAAAGTTTCAAAAGGGAAAGTGGTTACGAGGAAACCGATTCTTCCGTCGGAGAAGGAACTGGAAGAGAATTCAAGATCAAAAAGTGCAAAACTTCGGGTGTTTGAACGAAGATAAAGCAGGGAGGACTTAGTATGAAAAATCAGACGGAGAGGAGAGCTTCCGAAAGAAATTATTATGTGGATGGCAATACGGTGCGCCGCATGGAAGCAGTACCTGATTACCGAAGAGAAAGACGGGAAAGAGAAGAAAGAGAGCGGGAAGAACAACTGCGCAGAAGAAAGCGTCAGGTAAGAAGAAATCAGGAACGCCAGCTTCGGATGAGCAAAAGCTATGTGGTATTTCTTACAATGGCGGTGACAGTATTTGGCATATTTGCAGGTACTTACATAAAAATACAGTCAGATATGACTGCAAGAATGAATGCGATCAGCAGTTTAGAAAGCCAGATTGCAGATTTAAAGGCAGACAATGATGAGGCTTATAAAAGAATCCGTATGTCTGTAGATCTTGACAGTGTCAGAGAAAAGGCACTCAATGAGCTTGGAATGTCATATGCGAAAGAATCCCAGATTATCTATTATACGGTTGAAAATGATGATTTTATGAATCAGTATAGCGAGATACCGCAGAAATAACAGAGAGTTACTGATATAAGAAATGCAGGGGTAAGGATGGCAGCAAAGAAAAGAAGAAAACCATGGTTGAAGTTTCCAAAACGCATGCAGAAAAAACTGATCGTCATGTTCAGCGTAATTGCAGTTTTATTGACAGGGCTGATTGGAAGACTTATGTATATTGAATATACCAGCGGTGATAAATATGAGAAAATCGTTTTGTCACAGCAGGAATATGACAGTCAGACCATTCCGTATCAGAGAGGCGATATTGTGGACAGCAAGGGTACTGTGCTTGCAACCAGTATCGCCGTTTATAATGTCATTTTAGACTGTTCTGTCATGACTAGCAAGGAAGAATATATTGAGCCTACAATTCAGGCCCTTGCAAGTTGTTTTGAGGATTTAGACAGCAGTACACTGTATGGGTATGCAAAAGACCAGAAAGACAGTCGCTACATTGTATTAAAGAAGAAAGCTTCCTATGAAGAGATACAGCCATTTGTTGAAATGCAGGAGGCTGCAGATGAAAAGGGAAAAAAGTTAAATCCCAATATCAAGGGTGTGTGGTTCGAAAAAGAATACCAGAGAGAGTATCCTTATGGCGCACTGGCAAGTTCCATTGTAGGATTTACAGCTTCCGGAAATGTTGGCGTGAATGGACTAGAACAATATTACAATGAGACATTAAACGGTGTGGATGGCAGAGAGTATGGGTATTTAAATACGGATAATAATTTCGAAAAAACCATCAAGGCGGCAAAAAACGGTAACACGGTTGTATCCACGATAGATTCTCATATCCAGTCTGTAGTGGAACAGAAAATTGCAGATTTTAATGAAGCTTATACTGGAAATTTCCGTGAGGGTGAGCCGGGAGCAAGTCATGTCGGGGTACTGATCATGAATCCGAATAATGGAGATGTTCTTGCCATGGCAAATTATCCGAATTATGACCTGAGTAATCCAAGGGATCTTTCAGCATATTATACGCAGGAAGAAATTGATGCAATGGATGAAGATACACAGATGGATGCTTTGAATAAGATCTGGCAGAACTTCTGTACCACATATACTTACGAGCCTGGATCTACTGCAAAACCATTTACCGTAGCGGCGGGACTTGAAACAGGTAAAGTTTCAACAGGTGACAGCTTTTACTGTGATGGATATGAGCATGTGGGAGGACATGATATTCACTGTGTAAACAGAAGCGGACACGGAATGGAAACGCTTGAACAGACGCTTATGAATTCCTGCAACGATGCGATGATGCAGATATCCTATCGTCTGGGAAGCGATATTTTTACGAAGTATCAACAGATATTTGGCTTTGGCCAACGGACTGGAGTCGATCTTCCGGGAGAAGCAAGAACAGATTCTTTGATTTATACGGCAGATAATATGGGACCGGTCGATCTTGCAACAAATGCATTTGGCCAGAACTTCAATACGACGATGATACAGCTTGCCACGGCATACTGTTCCCTGGTCAATGGAGGAAGTCTTTATCAGCCACACGTAGTAAAAAGAATCACAGATGAAGCCGGAAACACGATCAGTGAAGTATCACCTACCCTGCTGCGGGAGACGGTATCGAAGTCAACAAGTGATGCGTTAAAACAGTATATGTATTCTACGGTTACAGGCGGTACTGCGGTGACGGCAAAAGTGGATGGATATTCCATGGGTGGAAAAACCGGTACAGCGCAGAAGGCAGGACGTGACGGGGTGAATTATCTGGTGTCATTTATTGGATTTGCACCGGTTGAGAATCCACAGCTTGTCATTTATTGTGTTGTGGATGAACCAAATGTTGCAGAACAGTTTCACAGTACTTATGCACAGAATATTGTAAGAGAGATTCTGGAAGAAGTTCTTCCTTATATGAATATATATCGGGATGAAGAAACCACCGGTCTTCACGAAGGCTGGGGAATCAAGGGAGAAGATGAAGGTGATGTCGGAGATGTGACGGCAGCGGATGTTGCAAATGCTACGGCAGAGGAAAGTCTCGATGTGCCGGATACGACGGATGAACTTCCGGAGAATATGGGAGAGCAGCCTGCTGAAGATATTGATCCGGGAGCGGATGAAGGACAGCAGTAAAGAAAAGTATAAAACAAAACACATAACCTCACGAAAGTAAGAATAAAATGCTATGAAAACTTTTGTGAGGTTTTTGTATATGCCGCAGGAACTTCCTTTTTATAGAAGTAAAACATTTCATCGAAAAAAAATCATGGTGATGTTTACCGTTATATTCCTGGCAATTTTGTTTCTGCTTGGAAGACTGGTGTATCTTATGATATTCTGTTCCGAATATTATGGACAGAAGGCGCAGAACCTCCATGAGAGGGAACGCGATATTAAGGCGGCAAGAGGAAAGATTTTGGATGCAAATGGAGTGATACTTGCCACAAACAAATCAGTTTGCACGATATCGGTTATACACAGTCAGATTGTGGATGCGGATGCGGTGGTTGGGGCACTGGTAAAAGAACTCGGACTGCCGGAGGAAACAGTGCGAAAAAGAGTGGAAAAAGTGAGTTCCATCGAACGTATCAAAACAAATGTGCCAAAAGAGACGGGAGATAAGATCCGGGCATATAAACTAGCCGGAATCAAGGTCGATGAAGATTATAAGAGGTATTATCCGTATGATACATTAGCATCAAAAGTGTTGGGATTTACAGGAGGGGACAATCAGGGAATCGTGGGACTGGAAGTAAAATATGATTCCTATCTTCAGGGAACAAATGGAAAAATACTGACACTTACAGATGCAAGGGGGATCGAAATTGAAAATGCCGGGGAGACGAGACTTGAGCCGGTCAATGGATATGATCTTAATATTTCCATGGATTATAATATCCAGTTATACTGTGAACAGGCAGCTGAGAAAACATATATCAAAAAGGATGCAAAATATGTGTCCGTGATTGTGATGAATCCGTCCAACGGAGAAATTTTAGCGATGGTTAATTACCCTGAGTTTCATCTGAATGATCCGTTTACATTGGTGGAAGGAGAAAATGTCCTTGCAGAGAAAAAACAGGATCTTTTAAACCAGATGTGGAGAAATCAGTGTATCAGCGATACTTATGAACCGGGATCTACATTTAAAATCATCACGGCGGCAGCGGCGTTAGAACAGGGGGTTGTGAAACTGACGGATAATTTTTACTGCCCCGGATATAAGCTGGTGGAAGATCGGAGAATACGTTGTGCCAAAACAACCGGACATGGGGCGGAGACATTTGAAACGGGAATCATGAATTCATGCAATCCTGTTTTTATAGAACTTGGGGAAAGACTTGGAGTTGATAATTTCTATAAATATTTCAATCAGTTTGGACTTCTCTCAAAAACAAATGTGGATCTGCCCGGTGAAGCGACAACGATCATGCACAAAAAGGAAAACGTCGGTCCTGTGGAACTTGCAACGATATCGTTTGGACAGTCATTTCAGATTACGCCGATGCAGCTTGTGACGACCGTTTCTTCTATTATAAATGGAGGGCAGCGTATCACACCACATTTTGGAGTAAAGATTACCGGGGAAGGCGGCAGTGAGGTAGAAACCTTACGATACGAGACAAAAAATGACATCTGCACAAAGGAAACATCGGAAACAATGCGTTATCTGTTAGAGAGGGTTGTCTCCGATGGCAGTGGAAAGAATGCCAAAATAGAAGGATTTTCCATTGGCGGGAAAACTGCCACGTCACAGACGCTGCCAAGGAGTGACCATAAATATATCTCGTCGTTTCTGGGATTTGCGCCGGCGGAGGATCCGAAAGTACTGGTGCTTGTTGTGATCAACGATCCGAAAGGAACCTATTATGGTGGACAGATCGCCGCACCGGTTGCCAAAGAAATTATGGAAAACATTTTACCGTATCTTGCGAAATGATAAAAAATGACGTATACTGTTGTGTTGTTAAAAAAATACATGAGGTGTGTAAACCTGTTATGCGCAAAACCGGCGCAGGAATGGAGATTATTATGACATATGAAATTGTAATACCGGTAATTATCGCATTTGCGATCAGTGCATTGTTAGGACCGGTAGTGATACCGTTCTTAAGAAGACTGAAGGTAGGACAGACAGAACGAAAAGAACTTGAATCCCATTTAAAGAAAAATGGAACACCGACAATGGGGGGGCTTATGATTCTTGCAAGTATTATCATAACATCCCTCTTTTATGTAAAAGATTATCCAAAGATCATTCCGATTCTCTTCATGACAGTTGGATTTGGTGTGATTGGATTTTTAGATGATTATTTAAAAGTAGTATTACGTCGTTCTGACGGACTGCTTGCATGGCAGAAGATGATTCTTCAGATCATCGTCACAGGTGTATTTGCAGTGTATATGGTGAAATATTCCGGCGTGGCACTTACCATGCTGATCCCGTTTTCCGGGGGAAAATACTTAGATCTTGGATGGCTGTCGATTCCGGTTCTGTTTTTTGCAGTAGTCGGAACTGTAAACGGAACAAATTTTACCGACGGACTTGATGGATTAGCATCAAGTGTCACGATTATGGTTGCAACTTTCTTTTCTGTTGTGGCGATTGGAACCAATGCAGGAATTGCACCGATTACCTGTGCAGTTGTGGGGGCATTGCTTGGATTTTTACTGTTTAATGTATATCCTGCAAGTGTTTTTATGGGAGATACCGGTTCTTTGGCGCTGGGCGGTTTTGTTGTGTCCACGGCATATATGATGCAGATGCCGCTTTTTATTCTGATTGTGGGACTGATTTATCTGGTGGAAGTCTTATCTGTTATCATTCAGGTCACTTATTTTAAGAAGACAGGCGGAAAACGTATTTTCCGTATGGCTCCGATCCATCACCATTTTGAACTTGGCGGGTGGTCAGAGACAAGAGTTGTTGCAGTATTTTCAATCACAACAGCAATTTTATGCCTGATCGCTTTACTGGCGATGTAAAAGACGGCATGCAGTCTGCAGCTGCAGGTTTACCCGTGGATAGAAGTTTATGACTGAAAATTAGATAGAATGGAGTAATGCATGGATCTGAAAGGAAAACAGGTACTGGTGGCAGGGCTTGGAAAAAGTGGGGTTGCCGCTGGGGCGTTACTAAAGAAAAAGGGCTGTGAAGTCTGTCTGTTCGATGGAAATGAGACGTTCGATGCAGATGCATTAAGGGAAAAATATCCGGTTTTTTCGGATTGCCCGTTGTGGATTGGCAATCTGCCGGATGGGGCGCTTTTGCAGATAGAACTTGTGGTGGTAAGCCCGGGCATACCACTGGATTCGTCGGTCATGCAAAAGATATATCACGCCGGAATACCGGTATGGGGAGAAGCGGAGTTGGCGTTTTGTCTCTCAAAAGGCCGCGTTGCGGCGATCACAGGTACAAATGGCAAGACAACGACGACAACACTGGTGGGAGAAATTTTAAAACAATGCTATCCGGAAGTTTTTGTTGTTGGAAATATTGGTATCCCTTATACCTCGATTGCAGAGCAAACGACAGAACAGACTGTTACAGTGGCGGAGATCAGCAGTTTTCAGTTAGAGACGATGGAAACATTCCACCCGTCCGTTTCTGCAATCCTAAATATCACGCCGGATCATCTTGACAGACATCACACGATGGAAGCGTACATACGGGCAAAGGAGAGCATCGTAAAGTGCCAGACAAAGGGAGATACCTGTGTACTCAATTACGAGGATGAAATACTTCGCGCATTTGCACAAACTCTTGATGTAAAGGTATTGTTTTTCAGCAGTAAAAGACCATTGAAAGAGGGAATTTATCTGCAGAAAGATACCATCTGGATTGCCCAAAAAGGAAAAGGACCGGAACGCCTGGCGGACATTCATGAGTTGAAACTTCTGGGGACACATAATTATGAAAATGTCATGGCAGCTTCCGGTGTTGCACTTTGTATGGGAGCACCTATTGGTACTGTACAGAGTGTGTTAAAAGAGTTTCGGGGCGTGAAACACCGTATTGAATTTGTGAGAAACCTGCATGGAGTTTTGTATTATAATGATTCTAAGGCAACAAATCCGGATGCAGCAATTCGCGGGATTGGGGCGATGAATCGCAGGACGATGCTGATTGGCGGCGGTTATGATAAGAATCTTGAATTTGATGACTGGATTGAAAGCTTTGCCGGAAAAGTAAAATGTCTTTTGCTGATCGGACAGACAAAAGATAAGATTGCGGTCTGTGCAAGGAAACATGGCTTTGAGAATATTGTATGTTGTGATACCTTAAAAGAGGCAGTCGATATCTGTTACAGATTATCAGAACCCGGGGAAGCGGTATTGCTTTCACCGGCGTGTGCGAGCTGGGGGGATTTTAAGGATTATACGCAGCGTGGAGATTTATTCCGGCAATATGTCATGAATCTGCCGGAATAAAAAAGACCAGAATGTTTCGGTCAGACAGGTTTTAAATAGATGAGGAAAAATTATGGCAAGAAGACGGGAAAATGAAAAAAAACAAAAATCAATCCGGTATTTTGATTACAGCCTGTTGTTTCTGATTATATTTTTGCTGTGCTTTGGGCTGATTATGTTATACAGTACCAGTTCCTACTATGGCTCGACGAGATTTGGAGATGCAGCATATTATGTGAAAAGACAGATGTATGCAAGTGCACTTGGAATAGTGGCAATGCTCTTTATTTCAAGAATCCCATATAAATTTTGGATGCAGGTTTCGACGCTTGCGTATTTTGTGGCACTGACACTTTGTACAGCAGTTATTTTTGTCGGAACAAGTGCTAAGGGACAGTCGAGATGGTTTAGAATCGGACCAATCCAGTTCCAGCCGTCTGAGATTGCAAAAATTGCAGTTATTATTTTCCTTGCGACGATCATCTACAAAACACCAAAACGCATTGGTGAGTTCAAAAGCCTGGTTAAGATTATGCTTTTTATTCTGCCGATTTTTGCAGTAGTTGCTTATAATAACCTGAGTACGGCGATTATTATTTTAGGAATTGCTGTTTGTATGCTCTTTGTTGCGAGCCCTAAATATTTACAGTTTATCATAATGGGAATGGGGGTAGGCTTGTTTGGTGCGCTTTTTATCCTGCTGGCCTCTTACCGTGCAGAGCGTGTTATGATCTGGCTGCACCCGGAGGATTATGAAAAAGGGTATCAGACATTACAGGGATTATATGCGATTGGTTCGGGAGGACTCTTCGGAAAAGGTTTAGGAGAGAGTATGCAGAAACTTGGCTTTATTCCAGAGGCACAGAATGATATGATCTTTTCTGTTATATGTGAGGAACTTGGCCTTTTTGGTGCTGTCTGCCTGATCCTGCTGTACCTGCTTATTATATGGCGTCTGATGATCATTGCAAACAATGCATCGGATCTTTATGGGGCATTGATCGTAGTTGGCATTATGGCACATTTGGCAATTCAGGTACTGCTTAATATTGCGGTTGTGACAAACACAATACCAAATACAGGAGTATCACTGCCGTTTATCAGTTACGGAGGAACATCCATATCAATTTTACTGGCGGAGATGGGATTAGCACTTTCTGTGTCGAGGGGAATTAAATTAGAGGTTGCCTGATTATGAGGATCAAAGAACAGAGAAAAAGAAAAAAAAGAAGAAAAATCGGGATATGTATATTTCTGATCGTTTTGATGTTAGTTGCAATTGCTGCCTTTGTCGTGGTAAAGGTATTTACAGTTCAGAATGTAGTTGTGGAAGGAAACAGCCTTTATTCAGCGGATCAGATTAAAAATATGGTGTTAAACGATGATTATTCATGGAACAGTCTGTATGTAGACCTGAAATATCGTTTTGTGGACGTTGGGGAAGTGCCGTTTGTGGATACGATGGAAATATCACTGGATGATCCGCATACGCTGCGGATCTCTGTTACGGAAAAAGGGATACTTGGAAGTTTTTATATAGATACGCTCGGACAGTATGCGTACTTTGATAAAGATGGATTTGTGGTAGAAACCTCGTCGGATGTGATCGAGGGGGTGCCGAAAATCACAGGAGTTACCTGCGACAGTGTGGTTTTATATGAAAAATTACCGCTTGAAGATACGAATTTGTTACAGAATCTTTTGACACTGACACAATTATTGAAGAAATATGAACTTGAACCGGAAGAAATCCACTATGACAGTGCGATGCAGCCACAGCTCACCTACGGAACGATAGCAGTCTATGTTGGCTCAGAGGATTTCCTGACACAGAAAATTGCAAGACTTTCCGCAATTATGCCACAGTTGTCGGGATTGTCCGGTATACTGCATTTAGAGACATGGACGCCGGATACGACAGATATTGTGTTTGACCGTGCAGATTTGTAAAAAAAAGTGTAATCTTTTTTGAAAAATCAGTTGATTAATTGTAAGAAAAATTATATTATAGATTATATGAGTTTTTTAGCTGTAAATTTTAAGCTAAATGAAGGAGGAACTACCTTGCTGGAGATTAAGACAACAGAAGCGGATACCAGTGCAAAGATCATCGTGATCGGAGTAGGAGGAGCTGGTAATAATGCTGTAAATAGAATGATTGATGAGAGTATCGGAGGAGTTGAGTTTATCGGGGTCAATACGGATAAACAGGCTTTGGCACTCTGCAAAGCACCGACACTGATTCAGATTGGTGAGAAGCTGACAAAAGGACTTGGGGCGGGAGCACAGCCAGAGATCGGTCAGAAAGCCGCTGAGGAGAGCATGGAAGAGTTATCTGCAGCAGTAAAAGGTGCGGATATGGTTTTCGTAACCTGCGGTATGGGTGGTGGAACCGGAACAGGTGCTGCACCGGTTGTTGCGAAGATTGCAAAAGAGCAGGGAATCTTAACCGTCGGTGTCGTGACAAAGCCATTCAAATTTGAAGCAAAACAGCGTATGTTAAATGCACTTTCCGGTATTGACCGTTTAAAAGAGAGCGTTGATACACTGATTGTGATCCCGAATGATAAACTTTTAGAGATCGTAGACAGACGTACAACCATGCCGGATGCATTAAAGAAAGCGGATGAAGTATTGCAGCAGGCTGTTCAGGGAATCACAGACCTGATCAATCTGCCGGCACTGATCAATCTTGACTTTGCCGATGTTTCCACTGTTATGAAGGACAAGGGAATGGCACATATCGGTATTGGTAATGCCAAGGGTGATGACAAGGCTATTGAAGCCGTAAAACTTGCAGTTGCAAGTCCACTGTTAGAGACAACGATCAATGGTGCATCCCATGTTATCATCAATATTTCCGGTGATATTTCCCTGATGGATGCGAATGATGCAGCAAGCTACGTTCAGGATCTTGCGGGCGATAATGCCAATATTATTTTTGGTGCGAAGTATGATGAGTCTATGACAGATGAGGCTACGATCACAGTTATCGCAACAGGACTTGAGAATGCGGCAGCAGCACCGAAGAGTAAGATCATGCCGGATCTTCGCTATGGAAATACAGCAAACGTTACAAGACCGGTTGGAACACCTGGAATCAACAGACAGGCAGCAAATCTTGGTGCAAGTGTACAGGCACATGCACAGACACAGACACAGGCAGCTGCACCGTCATTTTCTGGTATTCAGAGACCACGGCAGCCTGAGAGCACGGTACAGCCAATGGATATTAAGATTCCTGATTTCCTTAAGAATTCAAGAAAGTAATATCTAAGATAAAACATAACAATAAATTTGCCAGCAAAGTATGCAATTTATAGTATCAGTATGTACATTAGAAAAGAGATTTATGCGTATGCAAAGACGCATAAATCTCTTTTTGCGTCTTTAGAGAAAATGATGCATGGAATATGTGACCGCTTGTCGAAAATAAGAGATGATTTGAGGGATTTGGAGGACTTGTTTTGACAAAAAGCAAAACGGTATTGTTTTATAATGGCAATAAAGATACAAAAGAATCTGGAGAAAAGAGGTGAGGCGAGATATATGTATTTTATGCAGATGTGTTCCTGCTTGAAAATCTGTTTATGGATTACATGGCAATACTTGGCTGTAATTGCCTGTTGAAACGGAGGGTACATGCAGGGCGGCTTTTTTCGGTATCACTTATATTTTCGCTGTTTCATCTGTTTTTGGTGTGTTTGATCCAAAACAGGATTCTGTATTGCTTGATTGCACATTTTGTGTTAAATACAGGAATGGTTTTTTTCTGTTTTGGCTGGGAAGGAAAACGTGTTTATCTGGAGAACTGGATTGTAACTTATTTTATATGTGTGATACAGGGAGGCATGCTTGAATGGCTTTTAGAACAGCAGATATTTTCGCAGAGTGAAATTTTGCAGATGCTGATTGTGATGGCAGCGGTTATTACGGCAGTGATCTATTTTGGGGAAAAACGCATTTACGGAAATCATATATATCCTGTTGAGTTAAAAAATGGAGAAAGGTGTATCAGACTGCATGCATATTGGGATAGCGGAAATCAGCTGGCGGATCCGTATACAGGACAGGAAATCAATATTTTATCGCAAGCCGTGGCGGGAAAAATCTTTTCCGGGGAAAAGAATCTGATCCGTTTTGTGCCATACCGGTCATTGGGGGAAAAAAGCGGGTTGATTGCGGTAACGAATGTGGATGAAATGATTATTTTTCAAGGAAAACGAGCAGTAAAAATTGCACATGCAGCGATCGGAACGGCAGATAAGATGCTGTTTGACGGTAAGGAATATGAAATGATCCTGAATGCTTCGAGCATTATGCCACAGGGCAGCAAGATGGAAAATAAAAATTAAGGTGGAATAGGAAATGTACATAAAATTTGCGATACCAAAGATAAAAACGATGATATTTCCTGGTATTTTTCGAAAGAAAAAAGATGAGGTGCATTATATCGGAGGCGCAGAGATACTTCCGCCGCCGCTTGCCGGTGAAGATGAGGCAGTGTGCATAGAAATGCTTACAAGTGATGAGAGCGGGCCAATTGCAAGAAAAAGGCTGATCGAGCATAACCTGCGGCTGGTGGTATATATTGCAAAAAAATTTGACAATACCGGTGTTGGCGTAGAGGATCTGATTTCTATTGGTACCATTGGACTGATCAAGGCAATTAATACATTTAATCCTGGAAAAAATATTAAACTGGCAACCTATGCTTCAAGGTGCATTGAAAATGAAATCCTGATGTATCTGCGGCGGAACAGCAAAACAAGAATGGAGGTATCCATTGATGAACCATTAAATGTCGACTGGGATGGAAATGAACTATTACTTTCTGATATATTGGGGACGGATGAGGACGTGATCTATCATGATATTGAAACGGATGTGGAACACCGGCTGCTTAAAACGGCGATTGGAAAACTATCCGGCAGGGAACGAATGATCATTGAACTGCGGTTTGGGTTAAACTCCATTGACGGCGAGGAAAAAACCCAGAAAGAAGTTGCGGATATGCTTGGCATTTCCCAGTCCTATATATCCAGACTGGAGAAAAAGATTATGGGAAGACTGAAAAAAGAAATTGTGCGCCTGGAGTAAATACCTTCTGCTTTTGTTGCACAAAATGACAAAATAGTTAAAAATTATTTAAAATATGAAAAAATATTGTGCATATAGCCGAAAAATAGTATAATGAAAGAAAAGCAGACAGAATGGGGGACTTCGTATGGTATTGGAATTTTTAGGCGCAGCACATGAGGTAACAGGCAGTTGTCATTATCTATCATTTGGAGATAAACATATATTGGTAGATTGTGGTATGGAACAGGGACCGGATTTGTATACAAACCAGGAAATTCCGGTCAATGCAGCGATGATCGATTATGTGTTTGTGACACATGCACATATAGATCATTCCGGATTATTACCGCTTTTATATAATCATGGTTTCCGCGGCAAAATATATTGCACATTAGCAACCAATGAACTCTGTAACATTATGCTGAAAGACAGTGCACATATCCAGATGTTCGAGGCAGAATGGCGTAACCGGAAAGCAAAACGTGCCGGTAAACCGGAAGTGGTTCCTCTTTACGATATGAATGATGCGATGAGTGTACTGAGCCATTTTGTGCCGTGCGATTATCAGAAAAAGATCAAAGTCTGTGATGGACTTGAGGTCCGCTTTGTGGATGCCGGACATCTGCTTGGATCTTCAAGTATTGAAATGTGGGTACAGGATGATGATGGCACAGAGGTGAAATTGGCATTTTCCGGTGATATCGGACCGGGCAACCGCCCGCTCATCAAAGATCCGGAATATATCAAAGATGCCGATTATGTGATCATGGAGTCGACTTACGGTGACAGAAAACATAATACACCTCCGGATTTCGCGATTGCCCTTGCAAAAGTGATCAAAGAAACGCTGTATGAACGTGGAGGCAATCTGGTCATTCCTGCGTTTTCTGTAGGCAGAACGCAGGAGATGCTTTATTTCATACGCAGGATCAAGAGTGAGCATCTGCTGCCGGAATTTGAAAATTTTGAGGTATACATAGACAGTCCGTTGGCAGTTGAGGCAACAAGTATTTTTAACAAGAGCGTGGAAGAGTGCTTTGATGAAGATGCAAGAGCACTTGTACAGCAGGGGATTAACCCGATCGGATTTCCGGGACTTAAAATGGCGATCACAAGTGATGAGTCAAAAATGATCAACTTTAATGATAATCCGAAAGTTATCATCTCTGCATCCGGAATGTGTGAGGCGGGACGTATCCGCCACCATTTGAAGCACAATCTGTGGAGAAAGGATTCCACAATTTTATTCGTGGGATATCAGGTGCCTGGAACGCTTGGTTTTTCACTGTTGAATGGTGCAAAAGAGGTAAGACTCTTTGGTGAGACAATTGATGTTGCCGCTAGGATTGAGAATCTTCCGGGCATCAGTGGCCATGCGGATGTGGAGCAGCTTACAAAGTGAGCTGCAGCTTTCGAAAATAAGCCGAAAAAAGTATTTGTGGTACACGGGGAAGATAAAGTTACGGAGCAGTTTGCAGATCATTTAAAGGATACCTTGGGTTATGATGCATATGCGCCGTTTCCGGGAGATGCATTTGACCTGGTAACCGGAGAGCAGGTACGCGAAGGATCGAAAGAACGGGCAGAGAAGAAAACAACGGAGAAGAGCCGTGCAGCAAGCAATGTATTTGCAAGACTGCTTGCAGCAGGGCAGAGACTTCTTACAGTTATTAATAAATGTGAAGGAATGCCAAACAAAGAACTCGGCAAATTTGCAGATCAGATCAATGCCCTGTGTAATAAGTGGGATCGTTAAAGCGACAGATAATGGCGGATGGACTTTAACGCAGATTTCTCTAAGCGGCTGACCTGAGCCTGGGAGATATGGATCTCGTCAGCCACTTCCATCTGTGTTTTTCCCTCAAAAAAGCGAAGCTTTAAAATATAATTTTCGCGTTCGTTTAACCGGTCAAGGGCATCGTTTAGGGACAGTTCTTCGATCCAGTTTTCTTCCCGGTTTTTCTTGTCGCTGATCTGATCCATGACATAGAGGGTGTCACCACCATCGGTGTAGACCGGGTCATAAAGACTGAGCGGGCTTTGAATGGCATCGAGGGCAAAGACGATGTCTTCTTTGGAGATACCGGATTCGGCGGCAATTTCGTCGAGAGTGGGTTCTTTGTTTTCTGTTTTAGAGAGAAATTCTTTTGTATGGATTGCCTTGTAGGCAGTGTCCCGCAGGGAACGGCTGACGCGGATTGAATTATTATCGCGAAGGTAGCGGCGGATCTCACCTATGATCATGGGAACAGCGTAAGTGGAAAACTTAACTCCGATTGTAGGATCAAAGTTATCGATGGATTTGATCAGGCCGATGCAGCCAATCTGAAATAGATCATCTACGTTTTCATGATTGCCGGAAAAACGTTTGATGACGCTTAATACCAGCCTGAGATTTCCTTTGATATAAGTGTCTCTGGCATCGGTATCACCCTGCTTGATCCTTGCAAACAGAGCGTCTTTTTCATCTTCCTTCAAAATGGGAAGCTTTGCGGTGTTGACACCGCAGATTTCTACTTTATAAGAAGCCATGCTGTTTATCCTCCGGAATTTCATATTTACCATAAAGAGCATGCTTCAAACAGACGAATTTTATTCAGAAATTAACTTTTTTTCCAATGAGATTCGTGCTAAAATAAAAAGGTATCAAAAACCAGAATAGAGTGTGGTGCAGTGATGATGAAAGATATGATCGATAAGAGAAATGAGCGGGAACAGATCGCAAGGAGTATTATCAAATATTGGAATGTGAACTATATTCCAAGAACGCAGGCTGATCCCGAAATACAGAAACAGACTGCGGAAGCAGAAAATGCGCAAAATAAGACAGCAGAAAAAAGTACGCAGGAAGACTACAATAAGGCAACGAACTCATATTCGGGTAAATATGGTCAGGAGAAGGATTTAGACGAAGTGACGAAAGATCAGATTGACAAGATTCTCCATGAGAAGGCAGAACATATTCACCAGTTGTTTGAAAATGGGGGAGTTGAGTAACCGTTTTTTCCTGTTTTGCATATGATATCATAAGGAAAAAGATAGAGGAATCAAGATGTCTGAGATCATACTTCGCAAATACCATGGAGTTGGCAATGATTATCTGATCTTTGATCCGAAGAGAAATGATGTTGCCTTAAATGAAAGGCTGATAAGGCAGCTGTGTAGACGCAATATTGGTGTCGGTGCGGATGGAATTTTATACGGACCGATTATTGAAGATAAAAAAATTAAAGTACGAATTTTTAATCCGGATGGAAGTGAAGCTGAAAAAAGCGGCAATGGCATCCGGATTTTTTCAAAATATTTAAAAGATGCCGGGTATGTAAAAGAAAGACAGTATTATCTGACCACGAAAGCAGGGGATACTCTTGTGACATTTTTGGATGATGCGGGGAGTTGTATGCGTGTGGATATGGGATATGCAGTATTTGAGGCAGAACAGATCCCGGCAGTGGGGTTTGAAGGAGAAGTTGTGGGGGAGTCGATTTTTTTTGGCGACAATTTTTATAATGCAACCTGTGTATCGATGGGAAATCCTAATTGTGTGATTATGCTTGAGAGAGCGGATCAGGAGAAAGCACTGCGGTTAGGTCCATACGTGGAAAATGCAAAATATTTTCCGAACCGGATCAACATGCAGCTTTGTCAGATTGTAGATAAAAAAAATATACGGGTTGAAATTTATGAGAGGGGAGCAGGTTATACATTTGCTTCCGGTACCGGAGCCTGTGCAGCGGCAGCAGCTTCTCACCGTCTCGGATTGGTTGGGGATGAAGTGACCGTACATATGCACGGTGGAGATCTTTTCATAGAGTTTGAAAAAGACGGAAGGATTTTTATGACAGGACCGGTTGTGTATATTGGAAAGATTACGGTAGCAGAGCAGTTTTTTGCCTGATAAAAAACGAAAGTGGCGGAAAGAGAGGAAATGGTTTACAATGAAAGAACGATATCAATTACGCCATGCGGCGGGGGCATACTGGCTTTTGGATATGGAACAGGGGCAACGATATAAAAATCCATTCATGTTAAATGAGTGTGGTGCATATATTTATCGTGCGTGCGTTTCAGGAATGTCTGAGGATGAGATCATACAGGCATTTGTGAAAGAATATGAAATAACAGTCTCCTGTGCACAAAGTGATGTGAAACAGTTTATGGCAGAGTTAAGACAACAGGGAATTATTTGAGAATGGAGCAGGTATGAATATATTGCTAGTTGGGAATGCCGGGAATTTTATGCGGCTTATGATCAATAGACTGAATAAAGAAGGACACAGGGTTTTTGTGCTGACCGAGGAACCAAAGAAAGGATATAGTTTAAAGAAAGTATTTGAGGTGTATCATTTTTCGTATGAGGATGCCTGTGTGCGGGAGGTATTAGAGAGCATCATGCCTCAGGTGATCGTTTTTCTGGGGGCATATGACCATAATTTTTTCTGGAACAGGGTGGAAAACACGGCTGCATCCTATGCAGCAGGACTTACGAATATACTGATGAATTATATCGCTTTGAAAAAAGGCAGGTTTGTTTATCTTTCTTCAGAGAGTGTTTTTGATGGCAAAAGTCCACAGCTTATGACAGAGGACGATCCTACCGGTGCATACAGCAAGAGAGGGCAGGCAATCGCTATCGGAGAAGATATCTGTAAAAATTACGCCCGGATGGGGAATGATATTGTGGTTTTGCGCATGGATCATTTGTATGGGGAGATACGAAAAAAAGAAGACACGGATACGCTCTGTGCAAGAATGTGTTTCGAGGCTGCCCAAACCGGCGAGATCCCTGCATCAAAGAATGAAAAAATAATGCTTCTGCATGAGGCGGATGCAGTGGAGTTTATCTATCAGATAATGGTGGCAAAAGAGCATAAACATACCCTATATCAGCTGTCTTCCGGGGAAGAGGTGTCCCGGTATGAACTTGCATGGGCAGTTGCCGCGGGGATGGAGAATGAAGTCAGTGTCATAGAAGAAGAGAATGAAAAATACCGGGAAGTTATGCTTTCCGGTAAAAGATATGAGGAAGAGTTTGGAATCCGTGTGCTTCATCACGCAGCAACAGATGTGGAAAAGATTGCGGCTTATTTCAGCAGACATGCATCTGAATTTATAGATGCAGGTCCCAAAAAGGGAAAGCTGTTTCAAAGATTAGGTGGCAGAACGAAGGAAATCATAACAAATCTGATTCCTTTTATGGAAAATCTCATATGTTTTGTTCCTTTTTTTATGTTAAATAACCGTGCAGTTGGAAGTGAATATTTTCAGAATATTGATTTTTACCTTTTATATGTGCTGTTATTTGCCATTGTATATGGACAGCAGCAGGCAACGTTTTCTGCATTGCTTGCCGTGGCGGGGTATTGCTTCCGGCAGATGTATTACAGGAGCGGATTTGATGTCATGCTTGACTATAATACCTATGTCTGGATCGCACAGCTTTTGATCTTAGGTCTGGCAGTTGGATATCTAAAAGATCAGCTTCGTGCAATGAGGGAGGAACAACGGCATGAGGTATCCTATTTAACCAAGCAGTTAGATGATATTTCAGATATTAATGTCAGCAATGTCAGGGTAAAAGAAATTCTTGCAAATCAAATTGTAAACCAGAATGACAGCTTTGGAAAATTATATGAGATTACATCCAGCTTAGAGCAGTACGAACCCTGCGAGGTACTTTTCTATGCAGCGGAAGTGCTTGCAAAACTGATGGGAAGTAAAGATGTGGCAATTTATACAGTGGCGAACAGATCTTACGCGCGGCTTTTTTCTGCAACCTCGGTAAAAGCGCGCAGTCTTGGCAATTCGATCAATTACAGCGAAATGGATGCCATGTATACGGTGCTTGCAGAGAAAAAAGTTTATATTAATAAAAATATGGATGAGAGATATCCGCTTATGGCAAATGCCATTTATTCGGAAGACGAGATGCAGCTGATTTTAATGATCTGGGGAATCCCGTGGGAAAGGATGACGTTAGGGCAGGCAAATATGCTGACGGTCATCGGTTATCTTATTCAGAATGCGGTGGTGCGTGCCAATCGTTATATTGCCGCTTTAGAGCAGCAGCGTTACATAAAAGGTACGAACATATTAGAGCCGGAAGCCTTTTTGGCACTTGTAAAGGCGTACTTAAATGCGCGCGATAAGGGATTGACACAATGTGCGCTGCTTTTTGTGGATACCAGGGAGACCGATAGGAATGAGATTGGAAAACGGCTCACAAAGCTTCTTAGACAAAGTGACTATGTTGGCGAACTCGAAGATGGAAGAATGTATGCGCTTCTTGCAAACACGAATGCAAAGGATGCAAAAATGGTAAGAGATAGATTTGAAAAAGAGGGTGTATCCTGCCGGATTCAGGAGGATATATTTTTATGACGGCTGAGGAAAAGAAATTTTGTATTCTGCTTCTGATCAATACAGTTGTTGCCATTGTGTATGTGATAGGAAACTGTCTGGTCAGGCGTGAAGAGAAAAAGACAGATATTCTGATGAAGGGAATTATTATGTTTCTCTGTCCGGTTGTAGGACCATTGTTCTTTTTTGCCGGACTTGCGTTTAATAAAGTATTTTTCCGGCAAAATGTAGATCTTGAGGATGTTATTTTCAGCAAGGAACGTGTAAAGACACATCTCCGCGCGGACGAGGAGCGGGAGGGAAATTTAGTGCCGATCGAAGAGGCACTTGCAATCAGTGATAAAGACAGCTTAAGAACACTGGTAATGAACGTGGTCCGTGGAGATGTACAGAATTCTCTGGCATCCATCTCGCTTGCTTTAAACAGTGAGGACACAGAAACGTCACATTATGCCGCTACGGTATTAAGGGATGCATTGAACGATTTCAGAAAGCGTTCACAGGAACTTTATCTGCAGATGAAACAGGAGGGAACGGATGCGGCAGAAGCTGCCTGTATTCTGATCGAATATATGCATGGAGTATTGATACAGGGAGTATTCCATGAAAAAGAGCAGCAGACTTATATTGATATGATGGAGGAGGCGTGCAGTTTCCTAAATGAAAAATATCAGGAGAAACTGCAGGCATCTTATATTGAGGGGCTTTGTATTCTGCTCCTTAAGATAAAGGACTTTAAGCGCATGAAATACTGGTGCGATAAAAGCAGAGAACTGTATCCGAAGGAATTATCTACCTATACCTGTTATTTAAAGCTTTATTTTACAGAGGGAAATAAAAAAGATTTCTTTGATGAATTGGAAAAATTAAAAAATTCAGATATTGTGATCGACAGGGAGACATTGGATCTGATTCGTATTTTTAGTTAAAGGGGGTGATGACAGTGTCGATGAAAGTTCTGACTGTATTACAGTTTATCGGTATTTTTGCAATTTATACAGGACTTTTTATAGCGGTTCCGGCACTGCTGTTACACCGCAGGGTAAAAGATGAAATATTTCCAGTACGTTTTTTCTTTTATATTGTACTAGGTCATTTTTATCTGATCAATCTGGTATTATTTCTTCAGTTATTCCACATTTCGGGAAGATTTACACTGATCTTAGGAAGTGCACTCCCGGTCGTCGTATCATTGATCCGTACGAAAAGAGTTTCACCCAAAAAAATTGGACATATTATAGGAAACAGCACATCCCATGTGATCCGGGAGACACTTGGCATCAAATTGCTTCTTTTGGAAATGGGACAGTGGATCGGCGGAAAGGTTAAGCTGTTGTTCGGCAGGATGCGCAGACAGATGATTATGCATTTTGTAGACTGGGCACTTTTTGTGGCTTTTACCGCAGTTGTTTTGGTGATGTATGGCACAAATATGATAAATACCTACGGCTATTGTGCGTCCGATATACCGGTACATAATTACTGGATCAATGCGATGGGGGACAATGAGGTATTTGTGAATGGAATCTATCCGTTTGGATTTCACTGTGTGATCTATTATATTCATACGGTATCCGGTATAGAAACATATGTGCTGCTCCGTCTTTTTTATGTAGTGCAGGTCTTATATATCCATTATGTGCTTCTGGCATTTTTGAAAGCGTGCTGCAAAACGTCATACTGCGCGTGGGGCGGCGTGTTTGTCTATGTGCTTGCTGCATTCTTTAGTGATAATACCTTTATGCGCTATTACAGTTCGCTCCCGCAGGAATTTGGAATGATATTTATTCTGCCGGGAATTTATTTTATGTTTGCATTTTTAAAAGAGCGGAAGCTGGAAGCAGACAGATGTGTACAGGAAAAAAATACCGCCGGGTTAAAAACCTTTAAGTGCAGAAGTACCCGTTATCTGATGGGATTTGTTGCGGGATTTGGGCTTACGCTGATCGTGCATTTCTATGACACGATGGCAGCGGGACTGCTCTGTATTGGTATCGCCGGCGGATATCTGTTCCGTATTTTCAAAAAGGAGTATTTTTTCCGGATCCTTGCGACAGGTATCTTAAGTATTTTTCTGGCGGCACTGCCGATGGGAATTGCATTTTTACAGGGAACACCGTTGCAGGGATCGCTTGGCTGGGGACTCAGCGTGATTGACGGCAGTAATTTAGAAGATGAAGAAGATGGGGAACTGGATGATACAGTCAGTGAAAATGAAGAGATAACCACACAGGGATCGGCAGATCAAAGCATATCAGATGGTTTGGATGCGGCTGGGAAAACGATGTCCGGCTATAGTGTGGGAGATACGGAATCAACAGAGAGCCTGGAAGTAAAAACAGCAGTTCCGATGACACTGACGGAGAAAATCCGTTTCCGGGTTAAGGATATTGCGAAAAATGGATTGAATTATCTCTGGACGGAGGTACATAATGTTGTACTGCATCGGGCGGGCGTTCCATGGCAGATGTTTATATTTGGCTGTGAGGGATTTTGTCTGATAGGAGGACTTTTGTTTGTATTCACAGGAAAACAGGATTATGGAGCGGGATTAATGTCTGTGGGATTTGGTCTGTTGTTCCTGATGGTGCTGCTTGGGGCATGGCATTTTGGATTGCCGCATATTATGGATCCAAGCAGGTGCAGTATCTATGTTGCATATATGATACCGGTCGCAATAGGGCTTGGAACGGACGGTGTGGTCACGTTAGTATTCGGATTCTTAAAACGTGATGTCTGGATGCATGCGGTTTCACTGTTGACATCAGCGGCATTGGTTGCGGTGCTTGTCTATGGAAATGAGATCCGTACCCCGGCAGTACTGACCGCATTAGAATCGAATGCTGCGATCACCTGTCTGGCAAATATAAAGAGGGAGAATGAAAATTATAAATATACGATCTGTTCTGCAAATGATGAACTGCGAATGATGGAAGATTATGCACGTCATGAGGAGACAATCACATTTCTGCGCAGTATGGAAGGGGATGCGGTCAATGGAAATCTGACAATTCCGACAGATCGTGTATATTTCTTTATTGAGAAAATACCACTTGACTATACAGTATCGTACGAGGGAAGCGGTCAGAGAATCTCAAGTGAGGGAGCGGAAAAACCGCTGCCGACAGCCGGAGATATCTCTGTTTACGAGGGTGAAAACAGATGGATTGTAATGTCCCGGATGTATTATTGGGCACAGGCATTTATGGAATTGTACGGAAAAGAAATGCAGGTATATTATGAAACCGATGATTTCGTCTGTTATGTGGTAGAGCAGAATACTTACAGTTTATACGATTTTTCAATTGACTACGGATACAATTGACAGAAACAATAAAGGCTGCAGAATGAAATGAATTTGGAAAGGAAAATGTGATGGTATCCCGAAGAAATTTTGCTACAATCACGACCATGCTGGTTATTTTACTTTTTATGTTTCAGTTTACAGGTGTGATGAAAGAGAAATTAAGTAAATACGGAATCAATGAGTATGGAGAGAGCGCGCAGACAGAGCTGACAAAAAAAGATATGTTTTTGGCATCCGGACAGAGCATGCAGCAAATGGCAGATGTACTTTATGTCGGAGACAGCGAAGCGGAAAAAAATACTGTAAAATGGTGGTGTACATACAGCAAGCGGGAATTTCGGACAGAAACATCTCTGAGCGCCATCACATCAGAGGATAGAGAACTGCCGGATGTTCTGGTCTTAGATGGAATATGTATCCGTACAGGGGATGATATGAATGTGGTCAGCGATGCGGTGGAAAAAGGTGTGAATGTTGTAATCTCAGGGCTGCCGGATGTATCTGAAATAGAAAAAAATAACCGCCTGAGAAAACTGCTTGGAATCCGTTATGTGGAACAGAAGGAGGTAAAACTCGATGGCATACATTTGTTTGAAGGTTTTTTGCTTGGTGGGGAGGTAATCTATCAGGCAGAAAATCAAGAGGATGAAAAAAATCAGGATATGGAACTTGAAATTCCATGGTATGTGACTGGTGAGGGAACGAAAAGTTATATGGTTGGAATATTAGACGATGTTCCGTCAGACAGTGGAAAACAGCCTGCGATCATATGGAGAAACAGTCTGGAAAATGCTTATGTGTTTTGCATTAACGGAGATTATTTAAAAGAAAACTCCGGTGTTGGAATCTTAGATGCGATGATGGCAGAGGCATCTTCGGTTGAGATTTATCCGGTGATCAATGCACAGAATCTGGTGATCGCCAATTATCCGGGATTTGCGACGGAAAATGAAAATGAAATGGAGAAAATATACAGCCAGCCGCAGAAAGCACTGTTTCGCGAAATCATATGGCCTTCTTTAGTTTCAATTGAGCGCAAAATTGATGCGAAACTGACATGTATGATGACACCGCAGTTTGATTACGAAGATGAAAATGAACCGCGGGAGGGAGAAGCGGCATATTATCTGAAATTGTTAAAAGAAGAGTACGGGGAAGCGGGACTTTCGTCTGGCAATGTATCAGGTACCGGATTATCAGAAAAGATAGAGAAAGATGAGCCGTTTTGGAAAGAAGAAGCGCCGGATTATGATTTCAGATCACTATATCTGGAAAAGGAAGATGAAATCGGCGATGCCTTAGAATGTGAAAAACTTGGTGGAATAAAGACGATTGCAATGAAAAAATCACAGACTTCTGAGGAGCCGGTGGTTTCCTATGCAGATGAAGACGTGACACTGCAGCGTGCTACCGGGGACGGCATAAATCATACGTTTTCGGATGATTTCAGACAGAGATGTATTCAGACTGCACTGGGGTATTCGAATACGGTGTGGAATCTTCTCACGGCTGCATACCCGGAGAAAAAATCTGATTCCTGGGAGGTTATGTCGAAAGGAGCGGCATCTAATATCTGCACTTATCAGAAACCTTTTAGGGCATTTGATGAGACGACACTTTCAAAGAGTGATCAGAGAATCCGGAGATTTTTTGCACTTTCTTATTCGACAGAATATAAAGATAATATGATTTCTCTGCATGTCGGAGGATTAGAGGAGGAAGCATGGTTTTTACTGCATACGGGAACGCACAAAATAGAAGAAATACAGGGAGGAAGTTATTCTGTAGTGGAGGACGGTGTTTACCTGATCTGTGCAAAAAATGATGAAGTGACGATCCGGTTGAATGAGGAAGAAGAAAAACAATTGTTTTATTACGAGGATTGAGAATGAAAGTTTGTATTGTAGCAGAGGGATGCTATCCTTATGTGGTAGGTGGTGTTTCCAGTTGGATCAACAGTATGATAAAGGCTTTTCCGGACATCGAATTTGTGATGCTTTCCATCGTGGCAAACCGTTCGTATCGTGGTAAATTTGTCTATGAATTGCCAGAAAACGTGTCCGAGGTCTATGAACTTTACTTAGAAGATTATGATTGGGTAGAGCAGAAGAAAAATAAAAAACTGCACCTGCACCAGACGGAATATGAGGCATTGCGGTCATTACTTTTAAACAGGAATGTTGAGTGGGATACATTGTTTACGTTGTTTGAAAAGAAAAAATTCTCATTGAATGCGCTTTTGATGGGAGAAGATTTTCTGAATGCAGTAAGGGAATGTTATCAGCTCAGATATCCGCAGGTCGTTTTTTCCGATTTCCTGTGGACGATGCGTTCCATTTATCTGCCGCTGTTTTTGACGTTGAAGATGGAGCTGCCAAAGGCAGATCTGTATCACTGCGTTGCGACCGGATATGCAGGTGTGATCGGAAGTATGGCAAAAAAAAGATATGGATGTGGACTTATGGTTTCCGAACATGGAATTTATACCAGGGAGCGTGAGGAAGAACTGATCCGTGCAAAATGGGTAGGAGGCATCTATAAAAATATCTGGATCGAACAGTTTAAAAAAATGTCGCTGCTCGCATACCGGTATGCAGACCAGGTGACCTGTCTTTACAAACATGCCATGGAACTTCAGATTGAACTTGGATGTCCGGCAGAAAAAATAAAGATCACACCGAATGGTATTGATGCTAAGAGGTTTGTCAGATGCCTTGAAGAAGACAGGAAGGAAGATGACACAGTGAATGTCGGAGCAGTGCTAAGGATCGCGCCAATTAAGGATGTCAAAACAATGATAAGGGCGTTTGCCTATGCTAAGAAGGAGGTACCTAAACTTGCGCTTTGGATCATGGGACCGTCCGATGAAGAAAAAGAATATGCAAAAGAATGTTTTGAACTGGTGGATCTGCTTGGGGTTGAGGATGTGATCTTTACCGGAAGAGTCGATGTGACAGAGTATCTTGGGAAAATGGATATGACGATACTTACGAGCATCAGCGAGGGGCAGCCGCTTACGATCTTAGAGAGCTTTGCAGCAAAAAAGCCGGTGATCGCAACGGATGTAGGTAACTGTAGAGGGCTGATCTATGGGGAAGACGATTCATTTGGGGAAGCCGGGATCATTACGCATATCATGAATGTGGAGGAGATTGCAGCAGCGATGGTAGATCTTGCACGCCACAGGGAAAAGAGAATTGGCATGGGAGAGAACGGATATCGCAGATTAAAGAGCCGGTATCTTGTGGAAGATATGAAAGAAACCTACCGGCAGATCTACCGGCAGTTTGAGGATGCAGGCAAAGAGAAAGAAAAGAAAGGGGATGCGTGATCCATGGCAGGAATAGGTGTAAAACTACAGAAAATATATGACAGGCGTACGATTCTTGCAAATCTGGCAGGATTCGGGTACAGTACCATGGTTACAATCGCACCGATGTTTGTTGTAATCGGCAATGTGATGCTGATGAGCCATTTCCTTGGATACGAGACAGTAGGGTATGCGAGAAGAGGTTTATTTTCTGGTACGGTACTTTACATTTTTATTTTTTCCCTGCTGATCGCAGCGCCATTTAACGCTGTATTATCAAGATATATGTCCGATATTATTTATGAAGAAAAGTACGAAGATATTCTGCCGTGCTATGATGTCGGGTTATTTTTAAATATTTGTTTCGGATGTATGTTTGCAATTCCGTTCTGTATCAGGGAGTATCTGACCGGACAGGTGGATCTGGTATTTGTATTTACCGGATTTTGCGGGTTTATAGCGCTTCTTCTGGTATTTTATTCCATGCTTTATCTGTCTATCTGTAAAGATTACCAGAAAATATCGTTGTTTTTTCTTCTGGGAATGGCGGCTGCATTCGGGCTTGCATGGCTGCTTGTGAAAGTTTTTCACAGGGAGATCATATACAGTATGCTTCTGTCGCTTACGATCGGATTTTTCCTGACAGCAGCGATATCGGCGGCGACGATAAAGAGCTACTTTAAAAGAAACAGTCATCAGTACCGCAAAGTGCTTCGGTATTTTAGACTTTACTGGCATCTTGTTGCGACAAATCTGTTGTATACATTAGGACTGTATATACATAATTTTGTGTTCTGGACGACAGATTTAAAGATGACAGTGGCAGATACATTTGTTTATGCGCCGGCATATGATATGGCGACCTGTCTGGCGATGTTTACAAATCTTTCATCGACGATCATTTTTATCAGCCGTGTGGAAATGCATTTTCATGAAAGATACAAGGCATATTCAGAGGCTGTTATCGGTGGAAGATGGGAAGATATCAACAATGCAAAAAACAGGATGTTCCGCCAGCTTGCATCTGAGCTTATGAACCTTGTGAGAATCCAGTTTATTGTCTCGGTTGTGCTTTATCTGCTTTGCGTGATATTTTTGCCCGGACTGGGATTTTCGGGACTTGTAATGCAGATCTATCCGTGTCTTGCAGCCGGGTACTTTATTCTTTTTCTGCTCTACGCAGAATTGATTTTCCTGTATTATTTTAATGATATGACAGGGGCGCTTTTAACGGCGGTCTGCTTTTGTATGGGGACTTTCCTTGGAACACTGTTTTCAAAACAGCTTCCGGATCTCTGGTATGGTGCAGGACTTGTCATGGGAAGTTTTTTTGGATTTACCGTTGGATATTTCAGGCTTCGCTGGGTAGAACGTCATATGGATGTGCATATTTTCTGCCAGGGCGAATTATTTAAAATAAAAAGGGGAAGAAAACCTTCCGCAAAAAGTTATGACAGAAGAGAGGAGATAAAGGCATGATACTAAAAATATTACTGATAGGTTTTGGAGTGTTTTTACTCATTCTGGATCTTTTTATGTATGCAAGACAAAAACTGACCGATGGAATCGGACTTGGATGGGCGATTGTTTCTTTGGCATTTCTTGTGGCGGGAATTGTCGTAGCGCCGGATGCTGCTGTTTGCTTATGGAGCAGTGGAAAAGGCGGAATACTGCTTGCGTTTGCAGTATTTGTTGTCATAATCCTGTTTTTATTTAAAATCACCATGGCAGTGTCTGTTGTGGTGGTAAAAAACCAGGAATTAGCGATGCAGGTATCATTGCTCAATCAGGAAAATGAAAGAATATTGCAGGAACTGAAGGTGCTTGTGGATGAAAAAGAAAATATTATTCGTGATTAATACATTAGGCGGAGCCGGTGCGGAGATGGCACTTTTAGAACTGCTTGAAAAACTGATAAAGGAAAATGAAAAGACGAAAGACATGCAGTACGAGATATCTCTTTATGTTCTGATGGGACAGGGAGAACTGATAAATCGGCTGCCAAAAGAGGTCATATTAAAAAATAAATCCTATCAGCCGTTGTCGGTTTTACAGAAAAAGGGAAGATATTTTATGTACAGAACGATCCTTAAGACCATGTTTGTGCGGGGAACAATATTTTGCCTGTTACCATATCTTTTATCATCGCTTGCAGATATGATAAAGAAGAAAAAAATTTTGCCGGATAAACTGCTCTGGCGGGTACTCTCCGATGGAGGGGAACGGTTTACAGAGGAATATGATCTTGCGGTTGCCTATTTAGAGGGGGGATCGGCGTATTACGTTGCAGACCATGTACGTGCAAAGAAAAAAGCAGCATTCATACATATTGATTATACAAAGGCGGGATATACCAGAAAACTGGACCGTGACTGTTATCTGAAATATGATGCCATATTCCCGATCGGGGAGGAGGTAAAAGAACAGTTCTTAAAGGTATATCCGGAATGCTGTGGGCGGACAAGAGTTTTCCATAATATTATCGATCCGGAAAAAATAAGAACCAAAGCATTACTGCCAGGTGGTTTCCAGGATGATTTTGGCGGTATCAGACTTCTTACGGTCGGACGACTGACAGAACAAAAATCTTATCCGGTTGCAATTTATGCAATGAAAAAAATCAAAGAAAGACATAAAAATGTTAAGTGGTATGTCCTTGGGGAAGGCCCGAAAAGAAAAGAACTTGAACACCTGATTGCTTCGTTAGGATTACAGGATGATTTTATTCTGCTGGGTTCTGCGGAAAATCCGTATCCGTATTATAAGCAGGCAGATATTTATGTGCATGCGACCGGGTTTGAGGGAAAAAGTATTGCGATACAGGAAGCACAGACGATCGGACTTCCCATTATTGCATCAGAGAGCAGCCGGGAACAGATTACGGACGGCTTGGATGGTATTTTATGCAGATTAGAACCGGAAGCAGTCTGTGAAGCGGTCTGTAAAATGGTGGAAGATGAGGAACTGCGAAAACGGTATCGGGAGGCATCACTTAAGAAAAATGTTGTCTACGAAAAAGACATGGAGCTGCTCACAGGGTTACTGTCTGGCTGATTGAAAGATATATGCAGCAAAAAAGAGGGGTAAGATAGAAATGAAAAATCAAAAAGATCTATTGATTATTATGCCGGCGTACAATGAGGAAAAAAATATCGAGGCAGTGCTCTATGAGTTGGAAAAACCGGAAATCTCGTCCATTGCGGATATCCTTGTTATGAACGATGCTTCTTCCGATTCCACAAACTGGGTGGTAAAAGCGCATGGACACACGTTAGTCACACATGTGTTTAATCTTGGTTACGGCAGTGCGCTGCAGCTTGGGTATAAATATGCGATACGGAGAAAATACCAATACGTGATACAGATGGATGCCGATGGACAGCATGATGTATGTAATATTCCAAAGATTTATGAGAGACTCCGGCAGAAAGATGCAGATGGAAGATATCCGGATATTGTGCTTGGATCGAGATTCATGGAGGGCAGCTCTGATTTTCCGGTTTCTGTGACAAAAAAGCTGGCATATGCATTATTCCGAAAGCTGATCAAAATGACGACCGGACGCCATATCTGCGATCCGACGACCGGGCTTCAGGGACTTGACCGGAAGGCATTTTTATATTATTCGAAATATAAACATTTTGATGATAAGTATCCGGATGCAAATATGATCATTCAGATGCTGCTGCTTGGATTCAAAGTGGAAGAGATACCGGCGGTTATGCACAACAGACAGACTGGAGTCAGTATGCATTCGGGTTTAAAGCCTGTGATCTATATGTTCCGTATGGTTTTCTCGATCATTGGAGTGGTATTTCGTGTAAAAGTATTAAAAATTGACGCAGGGGCAGGGAAAGAAGATGTTTTTTTGGAAGAACAGAAATAAAAAACATTTGACAGCAATTCTCCCGGAGGAGAGCAGGAAAGAATGCACAAATCCGGGCAGGGGCTGGTACCATATTTATACGTTTACACTTGATAAAAGAGATGTGGAAGGACTTTTATATCTGCCGTTTTGGGATGAGGAGACACTGGCACTGGTACGGCTTGATATTGGAGCATTTCGGTGTAAGATTCTTTCAAAAGAGGCACTGGAATATGCAGAGGAAATTTTAAAATGTTTTCATGACCGGGGAAAAGATATCATTCTGCGTGTGTTGTATGACACACAGGGAAAGGGAATGGAGCGGGAACCGGCATTATTTTCCATGGTTTTAACACATATGAAACAGCTTGGAACGGTTGTACGTGCGTATGAGAGTGATATTTTTATAACGCAGGGGTTGTTTGTCGGGAACTGGGGAGAAATGCACGGATCAAAATTTTTAGACCGGGAATATATCCGGGAACTTTATGCTGTATGGAGAGAAGCACTTGGAACAGACATTAAGATTGCGCTCAGAAAGCCATCTTTTTGCCGTATGGCAGTGGTAAAAGAGAATGAAAAAACAGTACCGGGTGTATTCGATGATGCAATTTTCGGCTCAGAAAATCATATGGGAACATTTGGTCAAAAGAAAAAAAAGGAAAGTACCTGGACAGACGACTGGTGCATGGCTGATGAACTGCTCTATATGCAGGAAAATTGTGGAATGATTCCGTTTGGAGGCGAGGTGCTTTCCGGACAGATGGCTGGTGCAAAGGAAACACTATGCACACTGCAGGATTTTCGTGTTTCCTATCTCAACAGTATTTATGAGGATCAGGTCTTAGAACAATGGAAGCAGACTGCGTACGGGGAATGGGGCAGTCTTTATCAGTATATCGGCGAACATTTAGGGTATCGTTTTGTGGTAAAGAATGCAGAGTTTTATTCTGACAGGATTGAGATTATGATAGAAAATACAGGATTTTCCAATATCTGTGATAAGGCAGAACTCATGTTGGTAAAGGAAAATGCTGATGGAACAGAGGAAACTTATACAGCGGATTATGATATACGGATGTTAGCAGGAGGAAAGACGGCAAAAATGGCAGTTCCGTTTTCCGGGGTGCCGGATGAGAATGAAAGATTTTACCTGAAGCTGGTAAGGTGCAGAGGAAAAGCAGTAATCCGTTTTGCAAATGAGGGGGCCAAAGAACGGCTGTACCTCAGATAAAAAGGAGCACGAAAGAATATGACGAAAGAGACAGACAAGATCAGTGTGATCGTGCCAGTGTATAATGTGAAAGATTATTTAGAAGACTGCGTGCGGAGTGTTACAGATCAGACGTATCCTGATTTAGAGATCCTTTTAATTGATGATGGATCGGATGACGGATCCGGAGAGATTTGTGACAGGCTGCAGATGACCGATGAACGGATAAAAGTATTCCATGAAAAAAATAAGGGTGTGTCGAGTGCAAGAAATAAAGGCCTGAAGGAGGCGACAGGTGCATATATTGCATTTGTGGATTCGGATGATATCTTAGAAAAGGATATGTATACATACCTGATGGGACTTTTAAAAATGTATGAGGCACAGATTGCCGCATGCTCCGGATGGTATCAGTACGATGCCGGTGCCGGGAAAAAGTTTGAAAGTCCGAAAAAAGAGGTCTGCTTAAACGGAAGGGAAGCACTTGGCGTTTTACACGAGCGGACCTATCTGCGTGCTTATATCTGGAATAAGTTATTTCGGAGAGAAGCGCTTGATGGGGTCCGTTTTTCAACGGAGCTTTCTTTTGCGGAAGACTACGAGATGTTCTGCCGGGTATTAGAGCAGTGTGACAGAATCGTATGTGGGACAAAACTAAAGTATCATTATATGCAGAGAAAATCCGGCGCATGTAATCAGGGATACGACAGAAATTACCAGAAGGCGATGCTGATGTTTGAAGACTGTTGTAACATGTATTCGCGCAGGTATCCCCAGTACAGAACATTGTTTGAAAATCATTACCTGTTTGATCTGATGGGAATGGCAGCGGCAATGGGACGAAACGGTAATTATGTTGCCGCGGACTGTAAAAAAATAAAAACATACATCAGGACGAAACTGCCGCAGTATCTTACAGATAAAAAAGTTCCGCTTTATTTAAAGGGGAGTGCATGTGTGTGCTGCATCAGCGTGAGAGCGTTTAGCGCCGTCTACCGGATGCTGCACCGCGTGGAAATGGCATAATTAAAAACACAGGATAGGATGAGAATTTGAATGGATATTTGAAAGAAAGTGGGAGAGAGGTGAGAACTCAGGTGGAAAAGAGCAGAACGGAATATTCGACTATGAATACCGCAGTTGCAATGATCTCAAGGATTGCTGCGATTCTGATGGGATTTGTGACACGAGTGGTATTTACACATACACTCAGTGAGAGCTATGTCGGGATCAATGGTCTTTTTACAGATATTTTAAATGTACTGTCACTGACGGAACTTGGAGTGGAGACTGCGATCAGTTATGCGCTTTACCGTCCGATCGCACAGGGGGATATAAAACGGCAGCAGATCCTGATGCGGATGTTTCAGACATTTTACCGCATTACGGCAGTCTGTGTGGCAGTGCTTGGACTGTCGATCATTCCTTTTTTTGATGTTCTCATGAAAAACAGGCCGGATGTCGATCATCTGATGCTGATTTATTTGTTGTATCTGGCAAATTCGGTCGTATCTTATCTGCTGGTATACAAACGTACGCTGATCGAGGTACATCAGCTAAACTATATTGTTCTTTTGTACCAGACAGCGTTTTTGGTCTTACAGGATATCTGTCAGATTGTTATTTTGCTTACGACACATAATTTTATTTTATTTCTGATCATATATATTATCTGTACATTGCTCTCAAATATCTGTATTTCCATGAGGGCGGACAAAATGTATCCATATCTGAAAGAGAAAATAAAAGATCGGCTGCCGGAGGAAGAAAGAAAAGATATATTCCGCAATATCAAGGCAATGCTGATGCATAAGCTTGGGAATGTTGTGGTCAATAATACCGATAATCTGTTGATTTCTTCCTTTGTGGGTGTCATCAGCGTTGGAATTTATTCAAATTATTTTCTTCTGATCGGATCCGTCAGACAGGTGTTAGACCAGATTTTTCAGGGAATCACTGCAAGTGTCGGCAACCTTGGAGCAACAGAAGATGAAGGAAGAGTAAAGAGTATTTTTGAAACAGCATTTTTTATCGGAAACTGGCTTTATGGGGCAGCTGCGATCTGTCTGTATGAGCTTTTAAATCCGTTTGTGGAGCTCTCATTTGGAAAACAGTATCTGTTTGATATGCCCATCGTCTTGATCTTATGCATCAATTTTTATATCAATGGAACAAGAAGAGCGGTATTGACATTCCGGGATTCGCTGGGATTATTCTGGTTCGACCGTTATAAAGCATTGGTGGAGGCTGTGTTAAATCTTGTCATCTCGATTATTCTGGTATGGGATTTTGGAACATTTGGCGTGTTTGCCGGAACATTTTTTTCCACGATGCTCACCTCTGTGTGGGTGGAACCGTATGTATTGTACCGGCACAGACTGCATGCAAAAGTTATGCCTTTTTTTATCCGGTATGTGATTTATGCGGCAGTGACCGGATTGATCTGGTATGGAACCGACCGGCTCTGCGCACTTGCAGGCGGCAGCGTGTTTATCATATTTTTAAAGAGACTTTTCATTAGTGCGGTTGTGCCAAGTCTTTTTATGCTTCTTTGTTTTTGCCGTGTAAATGAATTTAAAATTGCAAAGAAAAAGGCACTTGCTATATGGAAAAAGAGGTGGAACGATGGAAGTAAAAAGTAAAGAAAAAGAATTGGTGCTGTGCGGTCTTTTGAATCTGGCACTCCATGCAGACCAAAGCAGACTGCATGCAGACAGTCAGAAAATCAAACAGAAGAAAATAGACTGGAAAAGTATTCTTTTGACAGCAGATAATCATCGTGTACTGCCTCTTTTATATGATATATTGAAAGAAATTTTGCCGGAAGATGGGGCTGAATGGAAAAGAGTGCAAGAGAGAAGTACGCAGACGGTACGACAGTCTTACCGTTTGCTTTTTAGGAGCCGTTATGTGACTGGAGTTCTGAAAGAAGCAGGAATTGATGTCATATTATTAAAGGGAAGCGGCGTAGCAGGACTTTATCCGGTTCCGGAACTTCGTAAATCCGGAGATATTGATCTTTTATTTGAAGATGAAAAGATGGCATATGCAGCGGGAAAATGTCTGGAAACATATGGATTTGTGCAGGAGAGCGGGCATCAGGAAAACCATCATCTCACCTATATGAATGCAGAAGGAATCCGGTTGGAACTGCACAGTGCACTGGTGGAACCGTTTGATTCTGCGGAAGTGAATGCTTTTTTGTCAAAGTGTCAGAAAGAATTTTTTGAAAACAGGGTTACGGAAAATGTCATGGGAGTAGATTTTTTGCTGACATCTCCATCCTACCAAGCGTTTTATCTTCTGCTGCATATGCTGCAGCATTTTCTGCGTTCGGGATTTGGTTTAAGGCTTCTGTGTGACTGGGTTGTGTTCTGGGAACGAGGATGTGCGGCAGAAGAAGAAACCAAATTTTTAGAGCTGGTAAAAGAGTGTGGAATCTTATATTTTGCATGTATGGTTACAGCAGTATGTGTCAGATATCTGGGATTATCAGAAAATAAAGTAAGCTTTTTAAGAAAATCGGGGGAAATGGGATTTCAAGGAGAAAAGACGTATCTGAAAGATTTCCTTGCGGAGATCATGGAAGCGGAAGAATTCGGTGAAATGCATCCGGAGCGCATGGTGGCCATGAGGGGAACTGGTCTGAAAGATTATATCAGGGAGTTTCATCACCAGATGCATCTGCGTTATCCGCGTGCTGGACGATACAAAATACTATATCCGGCATTATGGGTTCGGACGTTTTGTGGTTTTGTATACCGCAACCGGAAACTGCGGAAATCGTCAAGCATTGCCATCCTGAAAAACGCAAAAAAACGGAGCAGGCTGGTAACGGAAATGGAACTATTTCAAAAGAAGAAAAACGAGGCATAGAATGAAAAAGAAACTGATATTTTTCATTTTGTCTATATTGATCATTATAGGAATTGCAGCCGGTGTGCATGATTATTTTCACTGGCAGGTAACGTTTGATACGGAGATTTTTACTGAGTCTGCGGAAGAAATATGGAATCCGGATCGCGGGTTTTACCATATTTATGGATTTCTGATATCGGATGAACCGGCGGATATGTGTGAGCAGTTAGACAGACAGATGGAAAAAGATACAGGTCATGCACTTGCCATGGTGCAGATCAATTTAAGGGAATATCGGGACAAAGAAATATCAGAGGAAGGTCTGAATAACATAGAATCGCTCTTTCGTGCGATGTCTGCCACAAATGAACACTGGATCGTGCGTTTTTTGTATGACTGGGATGGGGAAAATGAGAAGAATGAACCGCAGAGCATAGAACTTGTATTGAGTCATATGCAGCAGGTTGGAGAGATATTAACCAGATACAGGCAATCTGTTTTCACATTACAGGGACTTTTTGTCGGCAACTGGGGCGAGATCAATGGGACAAAATATGCAGACAAGACGTCCTTGCAGAAACTCGCAAAACAACTCGTAAAAGCGACGGACGGGCAGATGTATCTTGCTGTACGGACGCCGGCACATTGGCGGCAGATCATGGATGGTGCAGAGGATTCCATGCCAGGGGATCAGGAAAAAATGATGTATGCCAGGCTTGGATTGTTCAATGACGGAATGTTAGGGAGTGGCAATGACTGTGGTACTTACGGGGAGAAGAGTGCCGTAGAAGCCGGTGAGGATCAGGCGTGGAACCGGAAGGAAGAACTGGAATTTCAGGAAAAGCTGTGTTCTCGTGTGCCCAATGGCGGAGAGGTTATCATTGACAATGAATATAATGATTTAGAACATGCCATTGCGGATTTGAAAACGATGCATGTGACCTATCTGAATCAGGACTATGATGAGGCGGTATTAGAAAAGTGGGCATCATCCACGGTACAGACATCGGACTGCTTTGATGGAATGGATGGACTTTCGTATATACAGAGACATTTAGGTTACCGTCTGGTATTATCGGAGGTTTTCATGCAGCATAATTTCTGGGAAGATACAGCAGATATCAAAGTATCACTGCAGAATGTCGGATTTGCACCGGTCTACAAGGAGTGTGAACCGGTACTTCTTGTGAAAGATGAAACCGGTCAGACGATTTATGAGACAACTCCTTTCGGAGATATTACATCGCCTGCCGGAGGAAATGAGACAGAAAAAAAGGAACTTTTTTCTGATCGGGTACCACTTCGGGGGTTAAAGGCAGGATGTTACAGTGTGTATTTTGCAGTGCGCGATACGGCAACCGGCAGTTTTATTACATTTGCGAATGAACAGAAAATAGAAAATGAGGGCTATAAGATCGGAACCATTTTATTGGAATCATAAAATGGTTCCGATTTTGTTTAGAAATAATTTCGAAAATATTTAAGAAAAGCTGTCTGTTCTCTTAAGAGTTTTTCCGTAAGATGAATTACGAAAGGAAGGGAAGATTATGATGGAGAATAGAAAGATATATCTGAGTTTTGTGGTTCCATGTTATAACTCTCAAAATTATATGGCAAGGTGTATTGAATCATTGCTGCCGGGCGGAGAAGATGTGGAAATTATTATTATAGATGATGGTTCAAAGGATAGGACCGGAGCAATCGCGGATGAATACCAGGAAAAATATCCGGATCTTGTAAAAGTCATACATAAGGAAAATGGAGGACATGGTTCCGGTGTCAACGCGGGGCTCGCCTGCGCAAAGGGAATTTATTTTAAAGTGGTGGACTCTGATGACTGGCTCAAAGGAGATGCTTACCGGAAACTTTTAGAAAAAATCAGATATTACTGCAAAGAGGAGAAAACGTGCAAAGAAATGCCGGATCTGTTTGTCTGTAATTATGTATACAATCATCTGGAAGAACAGGTAACGCGCAGTATGGGATACAAAAATGTATTTCCGGTGGAAAAAATCTGCCATTGGAGTGAGATCGGGCATTTCCTGCCATCCCAGTATCTTGTCATGCATGCCCTGATTTACCGGACGGAGGTATTACGGCAGTCGGGAATCGTCCTGCCGGAGCATACATTTTATGTGGACAATCTGTTTGCCTATTGTCCACTTCCATATGTCAGAAATATTTTTTATATGGATATTGATCTGTATCAGTATTATCTTGGCAGAGATGACCAGTCTGTCAATGAGCAGGTGTTAAAAAGCCGGATCGACCAGCAGATGAAAGTGACCAGAATGGTGATAGCGGGTGCAGATATTGAAAAAATAAAGGAAAAAGAACCAAAACTGGCATCGTATATGTGCCGCAATATTTCAATTATGATGGCAATCTCGTCCATCCACCTGCTTCTGATCGGAAATAAAGAAGCACTGGAAAAACGAAAAAAACTGTGGGAAGAAATTAAAATATCCGATCCAAAACTGTATTATAAACTCAAATATGCAAGTTTAAGCGGCTGGACAGATCTGCCGGGAACCGTTGGAAGAAGACTGACGGTTGGTGGATACCGTCTGGCAAATGCAGTTTACAGATTTCAGTAAAACACAGCGAGTGAAAGAGACAGGAAGGAACGAGAGATTATGGCACACATATATATTGCATTGGTGGACACACCCGGGATTTTTGCATCGCTGATCAGGCATTATCTTGGACAGAAATATGTTCATGTGGTGCTGTCACTTGATGAACAATTATCGGAAGCATACAGCTTTGGCAGAAGAAATCCATATATCCCATTGATTGCGGGATTTGAGCGTGAGTGGAGCAGGCAGATCGAAGGTGCATTTCCGACGGCAGAGTACCGGATCTGCGAACTTGACTGTACCATGGAACAGAAAGAAGCAATCCGCGAACGACTGCATGCGGATTATAAAAACAGATTTCATATGCACTATGCAGTCGTGGGACTGATATTTCTGCTCTGTCATCGCAGATTTTATCTGAAAAACCAGTATACATGTTCGTCCTATCTGGCAGAGGTGTTAGGAGAACAGGGCATTTTTATATCAGAGAAACATTTTTCACTGGTAACACCTAAGGATGTCTGCGAATATCAAAACTGCCGCATAGTATTTGAGGGACGCCTCTCAGATCTGATTGCGCGGGAAGAACAGGCGGTTGCCTATGAAGCATAAAAGTAAAAATAGAAAATATATAAGGGAAGTCCTTTTATTTCTTGCAATCATGATACTTACATTTGGCGTGATCTTACACGGACAGAATCTTTCACAGTTAAAATCGACGATAACCGGGATGAAACCGATATATGTCGGGGCAGTTTTGTTCCTTTCTGTATTTTTTGTTGCCGCAGAGGGCTGCATGATTTGTTTTTTGCTCCGCAGTGTCGGGGTTATGGTGCATATGCGGCAGTGTATCGGGTATTCATTTGCCGGTTTTTTCTTTTCGGGAATCACACCGTCTGCATCGGGAGGACAGCCTATGCAGCTTTATTACATGAAAAAGGATGATATTCCTCTGTCAGAGGGGACAGCCGTGTTAATGGCTGTGGCGACAGCATATAAATTTGTGCTCGCAGTCATCGGAACAGTGATGCTGTTATTCTGGAGAAAACCGCTTCAGGAGTATCTTGGCGGATATTTTTTCTGGTATATGGTTGGTCTGGTATTGAATATCCTGTTAGTGAGCCTGCTTTTGCTTGTTATGTTAAGACCGGTTCTGATCCGTCACCTGGCAGAAAAAATGATCTGTATTGCACAGAAATGCAGAGTGATCAGGTCAGAAGAAAAATGGCTGAAAAAAATGGATGGATTTTTAAACGGATATCGGGAAACTGTCTGCTTTTTCCGGGAACACAAAGAAAAAATCCTGTTATTGATTATCATGACATTTTTTCAGAGAAGCAGCGCTTTTTTGATGACTTTTATGGTGTACCGGGGATTTGGATTGTCGGGAACAGCTATGTATAAGATTCTGCTGCTTCAGGCAGCCATCTATGTGGCGGTTGATATGCTTCCGGTGCCCGGTGCCCAGGGAATCACAGAGGCAATGTATGGAAAAGTATTCCTCCCGGTATTTTCCGAACAGTATCTGGTTCCTGCAGTTTGTGTGACAAGAGGACTGGGATTTTATCTGATGCTGGTCGTGGGAGCGGCATGGATTTTGGAAATCCATTATAAAAAATCGATTCAGGACGAAAAAAGGTGTATGGTAATGCTTGACAGCACAGACAGATATGATTAAAATTATAAGAAAGATTAAAAACAGGGAGAGGGAAGTTCATATGAAAGAGTATATGAAACCGATGTTAGTTACCAGTGATGAGCTTGCAGAAGGGGTGTATCTGGCAAGTGGCAGTGGCTGTTATACAGCATCTGCTTATATACATCAGACACCGCAGGACGGAAGAGGCGATTACCGTATCCAGGTCAATGGTAAGCATAAAGCAGATCATACGAAAGAATCGCAGCAGTTAAATATCTCATTTAATCAGCCGGTTACTTATGTTTCCGGTGGTACGGGATGCTCATCAGGAGACGGAACGAGTTCTCTTTGTGTTTCTCTGGGATACCATCAGAATCCGACCGACAATATTGGTTTTGGTGATCTGGTTGTAACGTCAGAGCCGGGACTTTCAATTACAGGAGTGAGCATCACGGACTAAAGGGCAAGATATAATAAAAAGCATAGGTTTGGATCGCAGATTAAGTAAGGGTTATCATGTGGTATGTATATCAAAAAGTGATAGACATACCCACATGATGCCCTCTTTTTTTTGTGGTGCAGATTTGCTATAATAACAGGAAACCGGATGAAATGAGGAATATTATGTTAGACAGTTTAAAGCATTATCACAGGAGAATCAAAGAGGGCGTTTTAAAAGATATGTGGCGGGAGACTGTCTGGATCTATGAATATGCGAGAAAGTACTGGAAACAGATGATCTTTTATACGCTGCTTGGATTATCCGGAACGCTCATTTCACTGATCTCAAGTCTGATTTCAAGAGATATGGTCGATATTATTACCGGCCGGCAGACAGGACTTCTTGTCCGTACATTCTGTCTTTATATCGGGTTTTCGATAGGAAATATGCTGATTTCACAGGTTACCAGCTATTTTTCTAATAAGATCAGTATCAGTGTGGACAATGATATCAAGGCAGATATTTTTGATAAAATGTTAGTGACGGATCTTGAGGAGATCCAGAAATATCACACGGGAGATCTTCTGACACGCTGGAATTCGGATGCATCAAACATTTCGAATGGCATTTTAAGCTGGATTCCGAATCTGATCATCTATACAGTGCGCTTTATCAGTACATTTGCACTTGTCTTTTACAACGATCCGATGTTTGCGCTCCTTGCAATGCTTGGCATGCCGGTCAGTATGCTTATGTCAAGGCGGATATTAAAACGCATGAAGGGAAATAATGAAAAAAGTGCGGCGATGAATGCCAGAATGTCCGGGTTTAATCAGGAAGCATTCTCAAATATCCAGACGATCAAGGCATTTGATCTGGTAAGGCTCTATGGGGAACGTCTGCGCGGATTGCAAAAAGAATATTTAAACATGAAATTGGAGTTTCAGAAAATGGCTATGGCAACTTCAATCCTTCTGTCAATTGTCGGACTTGCAGTGTCATACAGTTGTTATGGATTCGGTATTTACCGTGTCTGGAGCGGTGCGATCTCTTACGGTACGATGACAATGTTTTTGTCGTTATCCGGCTCGCTGACCGGAACCCTGAATCAGCTTGTATCGCTGGTGCCGACGGCAATTTCACTGACCACATCAGCTGGAAGGCTGATGGATATCCTTGGCATGCCAAAAGAGGATTATTCGGATGCAGGACATGTGGAAAAATTTTATGCGCAAAACAGGGAAAACGGCATCAGTCTGTGTTTTTCTAAGATGTCTTATACCTATCACAATGGTACAAATGTGTTTGTGGGGGCAGATTTTGAGGCACATCCACATGAAATCGTTGCGTTAGTAGGACCTTCCGGTGAGGGAAAAACGACACTTTTACGCATTATGCTTGCACTGTTACATATACAAAGCGGAACCGCGGATCTGGTGGGAGCAAAAACAGGAGAAATACTTGCAATCACGCCGGCAGTACGCCGATTGTTCTCTTATGTGCCCCAGGGGAATACAATGTTTTCCGGAACAATCGCAGAGAACATGCGAAATGTCAGACCGGATGCTACGGATGAGGAAATTAAAGAGGTGCTGGTAGAATCCTGTGCATGGGATTTTGTGCAGAAACTGCCGGATGGGATCCATAGCAAAGTCGGAGAGCGGGGTGTTGGATTTTCGGAAGGGCAGGCACAGCGTCTTTCGATTGCAAGGGCATTGCTTCGTCGTGCACCGATCCTGCTTTTGGATGAGGCGACGAGTGCACTTGATGTTGCGACAGAGCGCAGAGTTTTGAAGAATATCATGCAGACAGATGAACCGCGCACCTGTATCGTGACCACACACCGTCCGACGGTATTGGCGGTGTGTGAGCGGGTGTACGGCATCCGGGAACAGAGGTGTGTTGTGCTGACCACGGAGGAAGTACAGAAAATGATGGATGATTTTTAGAAGCCGGACATTTACAGCGATTGATCAATGGCATTTTTTATGACGGTTGCTGCATCGGGATCTTTCGTGCAGCTCAGCCGGAAGATTTTGGTCTGTGGAGCAAGTGTCTCGGCAAATGCCAGATTCTTTAACATCAGATCTTTTGTCCAGGTCGGAGAGATCATGCGCTGCATCAGAAAAAGAGCCTGTTCATCCGAAGAAAGCAGGTCTGCCCGGTTGAAGGGGGCTTGTTTTAAAAAAACGATGCCGCCAAGCGGATAGGTTTTGACGGTATATGTTTCGGAGGTTCCGCACCAGGGCAGACCATATACATAAGGAACACCGTCATGGATGCCAAGGACATTTAAGTCTCCATTTAAGATGGGAGTCTTATACTGATCGGCCCAGAGTCTCGTATGTGTAGATTTACCGGTGCCGGAGCTGCCGGAAAAGAGCCAGGCTTTTCCCTGATATAAAATAGAGACGGAATGCAGGACAAAAAGTTCATGCTTTTGTGCGGCAATTAGAAAGGCGAAACGGAGTGCATGAAAAATATTTTCTGCATGGTCTTTGTTATCAGCATCAACACAGTAGAGGACGGCGGCAGAGCCGTCTTTTTTTACGCGCATTTCATGGATTCCCCAGTCGGCACCAAAGACAAAGCGGTAAGTGTCTATGACATCAAAGATGGAAAGCTCGGCGGTGCAAAGCAGAAGTGTACCATCTGAAAGATCAGACGGTTCGCCAGTCAGCATAAAGATGCGCTGATCAGGCGCAGAAGCTTCGCAGGAGAAATCTTTAAAATAAGTGTCAAACAGACCGTTTGAACCAAACCAGGCGAAGCAGAGTGAGCCAATCTTATAATATTTCGGAGCGCGGCTGTCAGAAGACAGTGCTGGAAACGTATTACCATCTGATGTTGGACACGGAAGGGAACATCCGGCATTGGCATTGTCAATAAGCATGCCAAATTGTTTTAAGGAGGCAAGGTAATTATCTAAATCAGATGTAAACTGTGGGAGCATATCAGCGTCTGCATCATAATATTTCATCAGGATAGATAAAAGTGTGCTTCTTTGGGCACCAGATGAAAGAGCGTCCCATAAAAGTGCACCGGAGTCATTTAAGCGCAGGGAGCGTGCATGGCAGGCGATTTTTTGACCATAGGGCAGAAGATAGGGAATACCCGCGATTGTTTTTTTTACGAATCCGTCAGCTGTTTTCATATGATTGCGGTTCCTTTCCATTACAAATGAATTGGAAATATTATAGCATTTGCGCAGGGGAAATGCTACAATATTTCCAGATGATAAGCGGCGCGAAAGGGGTTTTAGATGAAATATGATATCGAGCAGCTGTTAGAAGCAGGAGAGGTAATACAGATTTATCCCGAAGGATACAGTATGTATCCTATGTTTGTGCCGGGACGGGATGCCGCGGTCATAAAAAAAGCAGATGTGAAAAAAATCCGGCGTGCGGACGTCGTGCTGTACCGCAGAAAAGGGAGCATCATGGTTTTACACCGTGTGGTAAAAAGAAAGGGCGGTCAGTTTTATATGACCGGAGATAACCAGATGGAAATAGAAGGGCCGGTAGAGGCTGGCCAGATCAGAGGGATTTTGACCGCATTTGTGCGGAATGGACGTCGTATCAGCGTGAAAAATCCGGTTTATGTGATTTTGTCAGAAGCATGGCTGCTGCTTAGACCGGTGAGGGGAAAATTCTGGTCATTTACGGCATGGGTGCGCCGGCTTCGCAGGAATGATACATGATCATGGATTTTTTTGACACCCGAATCTTCATAGAAAATTTGTAGATGTGTTGATTTTTTTCGACGATTATGCTAAAATCAAAAAGTTGCAGTGACATCGAGTGTTCGAGACCTTCCACTCGTAAAACAAAACTAAAGGAGAAATGAAAAATGAGAAACAAAAAAGTATTACTTATCGTGCAGGCTGCGCTGATTGCAGCTATCTATGTTGTGCTGACCTGTTTTATCAGTGCATTCAATCTTGCTTCTGGGGCAATTCAGGTCCGGATTTCCGAAGCCCTTACAATTTTACCGGTCTTTACTCCGGCGGCCATTCCGGGACTTTTTATCGGTTGTCTGCTCAGTAATCTGCTTACCGGCTGTATGCCGCTTGATGTTGTTTTTGGCAGTCTTGCAACGCTGATTGGAGCATGTGGGACTTATGCATTAAGAAAACACAAATGGTTAGCACCGTTACCGCCGATCGTGGCAAACACGATCATTGTACCGTTTGTTCTGGCATATGTATATATGGCGGAGGGGACAATTCCATTCTTTATGCTGACAGTCGGAATCGGAGAAGTGATCTCCTGCTATGTGTTAGGCATGATTTTATATAAGGTATTGAATAATTATCGCAGTGTTATTTTTAAGAACGAAGATTAGTGTGGGCAGAAAAGGAGTACTGATTATAAGTGCAGCTTGTGATCAGTACCCTTTTTTTATCAATTTTGATGTACCTTCTTCTGACATTTTTGCTAAATCGCACAAAAGAAACCGAAGATTTAAAAGAATTTTGTGAAAGAAGTTTCATAAAAACAAAAAATATCAATTTTGAAGGAAAGTAAATTCATTATCGGGCAAATTTGTTGAAAAAACTGGAAATTCGGGGTATAAGATTTATATCACAGAGGATCCCAAAAGTGATGTGAAAGGAGTAAGAGAATGGAAAGTCAGTTTGAGAATTTGCGAAGCAGGCTGATCGTATCATGTCAGGCACTTGAAAATGAACCATTACATTCGTCATTTATTATGGGACGGATGGCCAAAGCCGCGTATGAGGGTGGAGCTGCAGGAATTCGTGCCAATACAGTGGAAGATATTCTTGAGATAAGAAAGAATGTTTCACTTCCGGTTATCGGCATTATCAAGGCGGTATATGATAACTCAGAGGTATACATTACACCGACTTTAAAAGAAGTAGATGCATTGATGGAGATAAAACCGGAGATCATTGCATTGGATGCAACAAAACGCATCAGACCGGATGGAACATATCTGAGAGAATTTTTTGAAAAGGTAAAAGAAAAGTATCCGGATCAGAAATTCATGGCAGACTGTTCGACGGTGGAGGAAGCACTTTTCGCAGATGAGATCGGATTTGATTTTATCGGAACAACACTTGTGGGTTATACACCATACAGCGTAAATGACAGGATCGAACAGAATGATTTTGAAATTATACGCAAGATATTAAAACAGGTACATCATCCGGTAATTGCAGAGGGAAATATAGATGTGCCGCAGAAAGCCAGACGGGTGATCGAACTTGGCTGTTATAGTGTTGTTGTGGGTGGGGCAATCACAAGACCACAGCTTATCACGAAAAAATTTACAAACGCATTGACCGAAGGAGGAGAATAGGTATGCAGACGTTACAGGTAATAGTGATTTTGGCAATCTTCTTAGCAGGAGTTGCCCTTATGATGACAAAAAAAATGCCGGCAATTTTAGCACTTCCATGTATGGGAATTTTAATCGCAGCAGTTGCCGGTGTTCCATTTATCTCGAGTGATGCAGAGACACAGAGTATTACTTCTTATGTAATTGCAGGCGGAGCATCCCGTCTTGCAAGCACCATTATCGTTACCGTGTTTGGTGCGATTTTTGCAAAGGTGATTCAGAAAGAGGGAATTTCAGATGCCATTATCCGCAAAGCGGCAGAGTTAGCAGGAGATAAGCCGGTCATGATCGCGTTGGCATTGACCGCTGCAACGGCACTGATCTTTACAGCCATGAGTGGTGCAGGTCCTGTGATCATGGTAGCACAGATTGCAATTCCGTTATTGTTATCTGCAGCAATCGAACCAATCGTTGCAGCAAGTCTTGTACTTTTTGGATTGAATATTGGTCTTCTTTTCAATGTATCACAGTATCAGATTTATGTAGATACGATCGGAATGGATATGGAAGTCATTAAAACATCTTCTATCGTGATGGGACTGATCTGTGCGGTTGTGACAGTTGCATATATTTTGATTAATGTAAATAAAAAGACAGTCAGAAGTACATGGGCAATGAATGCCGGCAGCAACGCTAAAAAGGTTAACCCGGTTGCAATGCTGATGCCGCTTCTTCCAATCGTATTGGTATTTTTCTTTAAATGGAACGCAGAGACAAGTTTGCTGGCAGCAATTATTGTGACAGCACTGATCACAAAGCCTTCTTCAAGTATTCAGGTTCTCTCAAGTTCTATGGTAGAGGGAATCAAGGATGTGGCAGGAGTTATCGGATTAATGATCGGTATTGGTATTCTCTTAAACGGTGTGGCAGCACAGGCGACATCTGCTCTGATGCAGCCGATCATCAGTGTGATTCTTCCGTCTAACCCGATTATGTATATCGTGATTTTTACAGTTCTTTCTCCGTTGGCTCTGTATCGTGGACCATTAAATATGTACGGTCTTGGTTCCGGACTTGCAAATATTTTCCTGACAGCAGGAAAGCTGAGTGCACCGGCAGTTGGTATGGCACTCCGCAGTACCAGCGTGGTACAGTGTGTATCAGATCCGACAAACACACAGAATGTCATCGTGGCAGATTATGCAAAAGTTGATGTCAATGATATTTTGAAATCAACACTTCCATACACCATGGTAATGGCACTTGGAATCTTGATTTACGCAGCAGTAGCATTATTCTAAACAGCAAGGATTATTCAAGGAGGGTATGTTTCACATATGGATCACAGAAAGGTAAGAATCGGAATCGATGTCGGAGGAACATTTACAGATGCCGTAGTCGTAGATAATGAGACCTATGAGGTCATTGCAAAAGAAAAAGTGCCGACGACACATCATGCCGGGCGTGGTGTGGCACAGGGAATCATTGAGGCGATCAACACGGTACTCACAAAAAATGGAATTTCTCCGGATAACGTTATATTTATCGCACATGGAACCACGCAGGCGACAAATGCCCTGTTAGAGGGGGATGTGGCGCGCGTCGGTATTGTCGGTATGGGAAGTGGTATGGAGGCAGAACGCTCCCGTAAGGAGACGACAGTCGGAAATATCGAGCTGGCACCGGGAAAATATTTATATACAGAGCATGAATTTATAGATGCAGCCTCACTTACCGATGCGGCTGTAAAAGAGGCAATCGATGCACTGAAATTGAAAAATGTGGAGGTGATCGTGGCTTCGGAGAGTTACTCTGTTGATAATCCGGAAAATGAGCAGAAAGTCATTGATCTGGCGGTAAAAGAAGGATTGGTCGCTACAGGTGGACATGAGATATCCCAGCTTTACGGACTACAGGCGAGGACGAGAACGGCAGCAGTCAATGCGGCATTGATCCCCAAAATGATGGAGACTGCCAACATGACGGAAAATGCGGTAAAAGATTCCGGTATTAAAAAACCGCTGATGATCATGCGCTGTGATGGTGGTGTCATGAGTATCGATGAGGTGCGGAAGAGACCGATTCTTACGATGCTATCCGGTCTGGCAGCAGGTGTGGCAGGAGCACTGATGTATGAAAAGCTGACAGATGGTATTTTCCTTGAGGCAGGTGGAACATCAACCGATATTTCAGCGATCAAAGATGGAAAGGTCATGATCAAAAATGCACAGATCGGGGGAAGAAAGTTATATCTGACTTCTTTGGATGTGCGTACACTTGGAATTGCCGGAGGTAGTATGATCGTGGTGCGTGGAGGTAAGATCGCAGATGTCGGACCAAGATCTGCACATATTGCAGAGAAAGAGTATGAGGTCTTTACCGACACTGATAAGATGAAGAATCCAAAGATCGAATTGATCGCTCCGCGCAAAGATGATACACCGGATTATGCGGTCGTTACCTGTGCAAATGGCGGTAGTTATGCGCTTACACTGGCAGGTGCCGCAAATATTCTGGGTTATGTGCCGGCGGATGACTATGCTGCCGGAAATGTGGAATCGGCAAAGATCGCATGGGGTGCATTGGCGGCGATGACAGGCAGCACGGTGGAAGAACTGTGCCGTCAGGCAATGGATATTGCAATGACCAAAGTTGGCGAGATCGTAAAACAGCTGATTGCCGATTATGATCTGAATCCGAACCTGATCTGCCTGGTCGGTGGCGGCGGGTCGGCGTCGGTTGTCGTACCGTATCTGGGCGAAAAAATGGGAATCCGGCATAAGATTGCGGAAAATGCACCGTACATTTCTACGATCGGTGTCTCTCTGGCACTTGTGCGTGAGCAGATGGAGCGGAATGTTGCAAACCCTACTGATGAGGATATCCGCAAAATCCGCCATGATATTATGGAAGTGATCACCAGAGCAGGCGCAGATGCGGCAACAGTTGATATTTCGATTGAGATAGACAGCCAGAAAAATATTTTAAGAGCGGTCGCAACCGGAGCGACAGAACTGCGTACCAAGGACCGCAACGCAAAGACCATTTCAGAGGAGGAACAGAAGCAGATTCTAGCGGATGCCGAAAAGACAACGACGGATATGGTCGAGCAGGCAGCGGCGGCAGGAAGATGGCATGCGTACTATGTAAATGTTGCAAAAGGTGGATTTTTGGGATTGTTTAAATCAAAGAAAAAGCTGGTGCGCATGATCGATGAGGAAGGTGTTATACGTCTTCAGAAAAATGCTGCAAAGATTGGAGTATTTCACAAAGATCAGATTGGAACAGATTTCATGGAATTTGTGGACAGTATGACACAGTATACGGACGCCGGTGCGACACTGCCGAAGACTTATTTATTCTTTGGACAGAAAATGAGCGATTTAAGCGGTGTTTTAAATAAAGAGCAGCTGCTCGGTCTGGCTGAGATGGAACTGGAATTTGCAGAGGATGATCAGGAAATTATTGCAGTTGCCGCAAAGGATTGAGACGATGTATGATCTTAAATCAATAACAGAAGAACAATATGCGATGATGGAACTGATGAATGACCGGCTGGCATCCTGTATCCCGAAGGAGAAATGCAGGGATTATGTAACGGAAGCGATCGCATGTGGACAGGAGGCATTTGAGCAGTATAAAGATGCGGATATTATGGCAATACTGGTGAATTCCGGTGTTGCCATTCTGCAGGATGAACGGGAATTTTCACATCATGGGCTAAACTATGAGGTGTGGGCGCAGATCACCTGTGGCGGGAAGGAAAAAAAGATTGAACTTTTTATGCCAGATCTGCGCAGAAAGCAACAGATCCTGAAGGAAAACGGAGTGGATGCAGAAGAACAGTGGCTTGTAAAGCTGCATCTTGCACATGAGTTTTATCATTTCCTGGAATATACAAAGCTTGGAAGAGTCGGCACGCGGCTGAAACCTGTACAGAAAAAGACGCTTTTTGGTACGGTGCAAAGACCGCTTGCAACAGTCAGCGAGATCGCCGCGCACAGTTTTGCGGGAAGATATATGAAAAGTGAAATCCTTCCACAGATGACAGATTATATAGTGATGCTTTCGGAAGGCATATTGCCGGAAGAGACATTGCGGGAACGGCTGCAGGAAGCAGAAGAACGATTACGGAAAAATGAGGGTGGAGAACAGAATGTATCAATGGGATAAAATAAAGGTGATTGGAAACTACGATACAGTCGTAGTTGGCGGCGGTACTGCCGGGGCAGCAGCAGGGATCCGCGCGGCAAAAGAAGGAAATAAGGTTCTGATCGTGGAAAAAAGCCTTGCACTTGGCGGGGCGGCTGTCAATGCACTGGTGAATCCGATGATGGAGTCCTTTGTTGAACATGGAGAGATATTTCATGAGATCGAGAGACGCCTGAAAGAAAAAGGCGTCACGACCAGGGACGGCGTTATGGAATATGTACATTCCACGGCAGAGGCAAAAGCACTTGTGTTAGAGGAGATGTTTCTGGAATATGGAGGCGAGATCTTATATGATGCAGTGCTGACCGATTGTCAGGTAAAAGATCAGAAAATTGAAAAGATTTTTGTGACGACTGAGGAAGGTGTCTATGCGATAGCGGCAGAACAGTTTGTTGATGCCACCGGGGATGCAGTCCTCTCAAGGCTGGCCGGGGTTGCACATACTGCGGGGGATGAGAACGGAAACAATCAGATGACTTCCCTGCGTTTTGAGATGGGTGGTATTGATGTGGAAAAATACCGGGCATACTGTTTGTCTTTAAATGATGAATTTTCTCCACTGGTGGAGGGATACTTCTTTGAATCTGCGATGGTGCGGAACAAGGATTTTAAACTTGAGCCGGTTTTTCGAAAAGGAGTGGAACTTGGTTATCTGAGAGAGGAAGATCTTGTTTACTACCAGTGTTTTTCCATTCCGGATCAGCCGGGGTGCATGACATTTAACTGTCCGCATATCAGCAGCATGAAAAAAAATACGGATGCATGGGAAAGAAGCAGAGCAGTGACGGAGGGACGTCAGATGATCTTCCGGCTGGTTTCATTTTTAAAGGCATGTATGCCGGGATTTGAACATGCATATCTGATCCGGGAAGCTTCATCACTCGGTGTCCGGGAATCCTACCGTATTGTTGGAAAATATGTGCTGAATGAAGACGATTACATAAAGAGAGCCAGATTCGAAGATGCGGTGGCAAAAGGAGACTGGTACATTGATGTTCACTCTGCAACCAAGGGACTTGTCCATATGGAGAAGTATCGGAGGGGAGAATATTATGAGATTCCATACCGGTGTCTCATCAATGAGCAGGTCGATAATCTGTTAACAATCGGCAGATGTATTTCTACTACGTTTCTGGCGCAGGCGAGCATTCGTATCCAGCCGACGGTGATCGATATGGGAGATGCGGCAGGAAAAGAGTGGGCAGCCGCACATACAAAGCAGGTTGCACTGAGTAAGTTTGATGGGAAAAATTTGATATAAAAGGATACCGTTGTTCTCACTGATTGTTTGTGTTTTGCGTGAAAAAAGATTATAATGGGAACATTATCGTAATGAAACAGGAACAGGTGATGAAACTTTGAAGAACAGCAGATATATAATTTTTAACCAGAATGAGACAAAAAGCCAGATAGAGGCTGCACAGCCGGAAATGACGCAGGTAGAGCATACGATCGCTAATTATTTTTTGAATAATGAGGAAATGACCGATTTTTCCTCCAAGAGGATCTCAGCACTACTCTATGTATCCGAGGCAACTTTGTCACGCTTTGCAAAAAAATGTGGATTTAAGGGATACCGGGAATTTATTTTTGCATACGAGAAGGATTTAAAAGAGGAGAACAATGGAGCAGTCAGTGAGAAAGACATCAGTCTGTTTACCCAGAAGGTACAGAGCAGTTATCAGAAATTGCTGCAGGAAAATTTCAAATTGCTTGATGAAAACCAGATCCGCCGGATCGCCGGACTGTTAAATGGCAGTCAGCGTGTGTTTGTCTATGGAATGGGAAGTTCCGGTAACGTTGCGGAGGAATTTCAGCTCCGCTTTATGAGAATCGGACTGGATGTGACCGCGGTGACCGATTCACAAATGATACAGATGAGTGCAGCACTGGTTGAAAAGGGGATGCTTGTCATTGCAATTTCTCTCAGCGGAATGACGAGAGAGATTGAGGAGAGTATCTGTATCGCAAAGAGCAGAAATGCAAAAGTCATCTTTATCACTGCGAATCCGGCTCCGGAGACAGCAGCAAGATGTGATGAAGTGTTAAGGGTTGCCTATCTGAAAAATCTGGATACAGGTACGAAAATTTCACCACAGTTTTCTATTCTGGTTATGATCGATATTCTGTATTCGTATTATTTTGCGAATGATTCGTATTTTAAGGCGCAAAAATATAAAGAAACATTATCTGCCATACAGGGAAAACATAAGGGAGCAATGGAAGATGCGGAAAAAGGAGAAGATCCGGAATGAGTAACGGAAAAAGATACATGGGTGTGGATATAGGCGGCACATCTGTAAAACTGGGACTTGTAGATGAACATGGAAGAATTTTATGCAGTGAGGCTTATGATGTTGCATTTGACAGGTATGAGACACCGATCCTTGAGACAGTTCTAAAAAGCATGAAGTTGTTTCTTGCGGAACATAAGATAATGGAACAGGAACTGGAGGGGATTGGTGTGTCGGCGACCGGTGGAATAGATACGGTAAACGGTGTTGTTATCGGGTCAGCAGGACATATTCAAAACTGGGAAGGAAGCCGGATCAAAGATGAGATGGAAAAAACATTCCATCTTCCAACGGCGGTTTTAAACGATGCCAATGCGGCGGCTCTTGGAGAAATGTGGATCGGAGCTGCAGCAGGCCATCGGAATGTTATTGTAATGACGGTTGGGACAGGTGTTGGAGGTGGGATCATTGTAGATTCCAAAATCCTTTTGGGAGCAAATGGCCTTGCCGGAGAGATCGGACATATTGTGATAAACAATGACGGTGAGTTGTGTTCGTGTGGTAATCATGGCTGTCTGGAGCATTATGGTTCAACCGCCGCGCTGATTCGCAGAGTCAGAGACGCGGCATCACGCGGGAAGATAATACTTTCAGAAGAACATGAGGTAAACGGAAGATTTATTTTTTCGGAAGCAAAGAAGGGTAACGTCGTAATGCTGGAATTGCTGGATTCCTGGATCGATGACATTGCCTCCGGTCTGGTCGGATTGGTTCATATCTTTAATCCCGAACTGATTTTGATTGGAGGTGGAGTCTCGGCACAAAAGGAGCTGTTTATTGATCGTCTGAGGGAAAAAGTGATGGCAGGATGTATGCCTCATTTTGGTAAGTATCTTGAACTAAAGGCTGCGGAACTTGGAAATGATGCAGGCTTGATAGGGGCAGTATATTATTGTATACAACAGAATGATCTGGTTTGTGATAAGTGAACGAAATGTGTGCCTGCGGTATAGGAGTCGGATGTCTCGTTTAGGTTTATTATAGAAGTGAAACAGAACTGGTTAAAAGAATCGGGTTAAATGGAAAGTATTTTCATAAAACAGGGGATCGTAATAAGGGTTTTACTTGAGAAATGGCGGAATTATGGTATAATAGACGAGAAAATGCCTGATTTAGGCAGAAATGATTTGCAAAGAAATGCAGGAGAGAAGAAAATGAAAAAGATTTTAGACCTTATAACCGCGGAAATTACACAGGCATTTGTGGATTGTGGGTATGATGCAAAATACGGAAAGGTTACTTTATCTAACAGACCGGATCTTTGTGAATATCAGTGTAACGGGGCGATGGCAGCTGCCAAAGAGTACAAAAAGGCACCGTTTATGATTGCAGATGAGGTTGCTGCAAAGCTTGCGGAGGCATCCATGTTTTCCATGGCAGAATCTGTAAAACCGGGATTTTTGAATTTAAAACTTGACGAGACATTTTTAGCATCCTATGTGGCAGACATGCAGGCAGATGAAGGACGTTTTGGATGTGAAAAAGCCCAAAATCCAAAGACGATCATGATCGATTACGGTGGACCAAACGTGGCAAAACCGCTGCATGTCGGGCATTTACGTTCTGCGATCATCGGAGAGAGTATCAAAAGGATTGGCAAGTTTGTCGGACACAAGGTGATTGGAGATGTGCATTTAGGTGACTGGGGATTACAGATGGGACTGATCATTACCGAGTTAAAACTCCGTCAGCCGGATCTTGTCTATTTTGATGAAAATTTTGAGGGTGAATATCCAAAAGAAGCACCGTTTACGATTTCTGAATTAGAGGAGATTTACCCGACTGCAAGCAAAAAGTCAAAAGAGGATGAGGCATACAAAGAGGCAGCCATGCAAGCAACTTATGAGCTGCAGAATGGAAGAAAGGGCTATCAGGCATTACTCGCCCATATTTTAAATGTGTCAGTGACAGATTTAAAGAAAAATTATGCAAACCTGAATGTATCTTTTGAACTCTGGAAGGGCGAGTCTGATGCACAGCCTTACATTCCGGCGATGGTGCAGAAAATGAAAGATGAAGGTTTTGCCTATATCAGCGACGGCGCATTGGTGGTTGATGTAAAGGAAGATACCGATACCAAAGAAATCCCGCCTTGCATGATCTTAAAATCAGATGGGGCTTCCCTTTATAATACAACAGATCTTGCAACAATCGTATGGCGTGAGGAGGATTATGATCCGGATGAAATTATTTATGTCGTAGATAAGAGACAGGAACTTCATTTTATCCAGGTATTCCGCTGTGCAAGAAAGACCGGGCTGGTAAAACCGGAGACTGAATTAAAATTTTTAGGATTTGGTACGATGAACGGCAAAGACGGAAAGCCGTTTAAGACCAGAGATGGCGGTGTCATGCGTTTAGAGTATCTTGTATCTGAGATTGATAATGAGATGTTAAAGAAGATCACCGAAAACCAGAAAGCAAAAGAGAATCTTGGAATCAGCGAGGAAGAAGCAAAGGAGACTGCAAAAACAGTTGCACTTGCCGCAATCAAATATGGAGATCTTTCTAATCAGGCAAGTAAAGACTATATTTTTGATATCGACAGATTTACTTCTTTTGAGGGAAATACAGGACCATACATTTTGTATACGATCGTTCGTATCAAGTCGATTCTTCACAAATATCATGATTTAGGAAAGAACGCAGATAATTCAGTGATCACGGCAGCACATTCTGAGAGTGAGAAGAATCTGATGTTAGAACTGTCCAAATTTAATGCAGTGATCGAGGGTGCATTTACCGATACGGCACCGCACAAGATCTGTTCCTATATCTATGATCTTGCAAATGCATTTAACAGCTTTTATCATGAAACAAAGATCATGTCTGAGGAAGATGAGACGGTTCAGAAATCGTATATCCGTCTGTTGGAACTGACGAAATCTGTGCTTGAGACCAGCATTGATCTGCTCGGATTTTCTGCACCGGAGCGTATGTAGGAAAAATGTCTTATTTTCTTCCGGAAGAAAATAAGGTATACTGTAAAAAAATATGTAGGAGGGAAATCATCTCCTCGCTCAAAGGAACTTGGATTTTTCTTCGAAAAACAAGGAGGATTATATGAAAAAGTTAAGCAAAAAATTAATCGCTTTTGCACTTGTGCTAGTGATGACTGTCACGGCCGGTGCAGTAATACCACAGGGAATGGTTGAAGTACAGGCGGCAAGCGGCAGGGTTTATGTGAACCCATACAGTGCGAATATGGTTCTGACTTACAAACCTGGAGATGGCTATCGTGGTTACTATACTACAATCAGTATTATGGGGTGCGATAAAGCATCGCAGATCAAAAATTTAAAGAGCAGCAATAAGGATTTTAAACTTAAGCCATGTAACGGATACATACACGTTGATTTTGGAAAGAAGGCAGCGAAAACAACCATCAGCTGTACCGTGAAAGGTGTGAAATTAAAAACAACACTGACGATCAAAAAGTACAGCAATCCATGTTCATCGTTTAAGCTTGGAAAAACGGATCTTACGTCAAAATTTGGCAAAACAGATGTGTTTAAAACAAATAAAAATTATAAAAACCAGAAGCTGACTATTAAAATGAAAAAAGGCTGGAAGATTACAAAAGTGTATGTACAGCAAAAGAGTGGATCTTATACGACGGAAAGAATGAATAAATCCAGTTATTCTAAAAAGATCAGTCTGACAAACAACAGTGGTTATGTTTATGTGGACTGTTATAATGAAAAAACAAATGTGTCAGAAACGCTTGAGATTCGGGACGCAAGTTGGTATTAAGAATAGAAGACAGAAGTTATGTGTCAGCCTTCAAAAATCAGATTATTAATCAGATTTTTGAAGGCTGTTTTTTATACGCAAAAAACTAATTTTAATGAAAATATATACAAAATACACAAAAAACATAAAAAAAAGATTGAATTTCAAGCAATAAGTACTATAATAAAGATAAGCAATAAGAAACTAGCATTTGTACATATGGGAGGTGTTGTTATGATTAGTTTTTTTATTTGCCTGGCGTTATTAATTGGTGGGTACTTTGTTTATGGTAAGGTAGTGGAGAACACATTTGCACCGGATGACAGAGAAACACCGGCGGTAAGGATCAACGATGGGGTTGACTATGTTGTCATGCCGGAATGGAAGCTCTTTTTGGTGCAGTTGTTAAACATTGCCGGATTAGGACCGATCTTCGGTGCTATGCAGGGTGCTCTCTGGGGACCGGTTGTATTTTTATGGATCACGTTTGGTACCATCTTTGCAGGAGGTGTACATGATTATTTTTCCGGTATGCTTTCCGAACGTAATGATGGTGCTTCCATTTCAGAGGTATGTGGTATTTACCTTGGAAATGTGATGAAGAATGTCATGCGTGTATTCAGTGTTGTACTGCTTGTAATGGTAGGTACCGTTTTCGCAGTAGGACCTGCAGGACTTATCGTTACACTGTTTAAGAACAGTGGTGTGACAGGAATTGTCACAAGCGCAGAGTTCTGGCTGTGGATCATTCTTCTTTATTATTTCATCGCAACATTTATTTCTATTGATAAGATCATTGGACGTATTTATCCACTGTTTGGTATCTGTCTGATCGTGATGGCAGTGGGTGTTATCATTGGTATTTTTACACATTCCGAATATACGATTCCGGAAATCTGGAGCCATTTCGGCAACATGCATCCGGATGGAAAACCAATCTGGAGTTTCATGTTTATCACAGTAGCATGTGGAGCAATCTCAGGATTCCACTCCACACAGTCACCGCTTATGGCACGTTGTATGAAATCTGAGAAACAGGGACATTTTGTATTCTACGGTGCAATGGTTGCTGAGGGTGTCATCGCTCTGATTTGGGCGGCAGCAGGATGCTCCATTTATCAGATTACAGGTGGCCTAAGCACCGGACTTGCTGAGGTTCTTTCCGGTGGACAGTCCGCAGCAATTTATGATGTATGTATCAAGACAATGGGAAGCGTTGGTGTAGCACTTGCCATGATCGGTGTTATTGTATGCCCGATCACATCCGGTGATACTGCATTCAGAAGTGCACGTCTGGTACTGGCAGACTGGTTTAAGATCGATCAGGATAAGATCCAGAAACGTCTGTTGCTTTGTGTACCGCTTCTTGCAGTAGGTGCTTTTGTAGGACATCTGGATTATGCAGTTGTATGGAGATATTTCAGCTGGACAAACCAGACACTTGCCATGATCGTATTATGGACGGCAAGTATGTATCTGTTCCGTGAGAAGAAGAATTACTGGATCACAGCTGTACCGGCAACATTTATGAGTGCTGTATCCATGACATATTTCTTCTGTGCAGATGAGTGTCTTGGATTCTCTACAGCAGTTGCATATCCGGTGGGAATCATTCTGGCTGTTGTATTCTTGGGAATTTTTATCCACGCAACAAAGAAACCGGCAAAAATGTAATACATGACAGCGATGCTTAACAGGTATAAAAAGTAATACAGGAATGGAGCTGAGGAAGATGTTGAAACCACAGAGACTGGGCAACCTGTCACTCCCCGACATGGAATTGACGGAAGACAAAAAGACATGCAGAAAATTTGGACCATGTGGTGTTGGTAAAAAGGCCATTTATCTGAACAGTTTTTACATAGAAAGAAGATACTATGTTCCGATGAAGTCGGTGAAGCGTATTTTCAAAAGGATTGCGATGAGTAAAGGTGGATTTACCGGTAAAGGTGCATTTGGCACGCTGCCTTATCTCGTGGTTGAATATGATGATGGCAAAGAAAAGCAGTGCAATTTTAAACATGAGGAGGATGTGGACCGCCTGCTTGCTTATGTGGAGGTCAACTTTCCACAGATACCGTTGCACAGTGAGGCGGCGGAGCAAAAACTCGCGGAGAAAGCAAAGCGGATGGAAGAAAAGCAGCGTATCGGAAATATTTCAGAAACTGCAAAGAAAAATATCCGCTGTCTCGATAATGCAATCAAATATCTTCATAAGGATACAGATCTGTATTTGAATCTGAGTCAGTCAGCTAAGAAGAAAAGAGTTTATGACCGGAGTAATCCGGCATACAAATGGGTTGCACTTGCAATTACACTGATGGGACTTGGGGCTTTTGGGTATGGTATATATTCATTGGCTACACACGCAGGATTTGGCATTTATTTCCTTTTGTTCGGTCTTGCTGCAATCTTTTTGTTTTCCGGCGCTAGTGTCCTTCCAACGTCACATAATAACAGAAGCTATATTGAAAAGCAGTTATTAAATGCGGTAGACGAGATGGAACAGTATATCAGAACATATCCTGATTTTCCGGTTCCGGCATGTTATGCACATCCGGTTGTACTAAAGAGGATGCAGGATATTTTAAAGGAAGGACGCGCAGAGACGATACCGGAGGCACTTAGAGTGCTGAAAGAGGATTTAAAAGCGTTAAATTCCAGTGTGGTAGTGGAACAGGAGGAATACGATGAAATCGTAGCCATCAAACCGATGTTCCTTGTAATGGATTACAGATAAAAAATAAAAGAAAATACCGGCGGCGAAACGTTAAGAAAAGTCTTACGTTTGGCAGGCCGGTATTTTTATGCATAAAAATAAGCCTGTCTCATAGAATGAATTAAAAGAAAAGGGAGGAGGCATATGGAAAACCTAAAAGTTTTGTTTCCGGTACATATCAGAAAAAAAATAAAAAATAATCTGTGGCTGAATGATCTTGAGGAAATCCGGATCCGGGCAGGACAGCCAATCGAGCTTGCGTATTCCGGGAAAACACGTTATCTGACGGATATGGACGGTGAAATGTGTGCCTGTGTCAGAGAAAGCGTACAGAATGCAAGAGCATGTTACAGAATAACGGGCGCAGATATTGCAGAGATGTTAAGCTATATCAGCGAGTATTCCCTGTATGCATACCAGGAGGAACTAAGGCAGGGATATATTACAATTGAGGGTGGTCACCGGGTTGGAATTGCAGGGGAGATTGCAAAAGACAGGGAAGGTATTACAGGGATCAAATATATTAGTTTTATGAATATCCGTGTAGCACATGAAAAAAAAGGATGTGCAGAAAAAATTCTGCCTTTTCTGAAGGACGGAGAAAGTATTTATAATACACTGCTGGTGTCAAAACCGGGTGCAGGCAAAACAACCTGTCTGCGGGATTGTATCCGCAGTCTCTCAAATGGGAAAGAAGGCTGGGAAGGTATGAAAATCTGTGTGGTGGATGAGAGGTCTGAGATTGCAGCCTGTCATCTTGGAATTCCACAAAATGATATGGGAATACGAACAGATGTTTTGTCTGGATGCGTGAAATCAGAGGGAATGATGCTTATGCTGCGCTCCATGTCCCCGCAGATCATAGCAGTGGACGAACTTGGAGGGAAAAAAGATTTTCAGGCAGTCGAACAGGCAGCCTGTTCCGGGGTACGGATTCTTGGAACAGTACATGCGGATACGGTGGAAGAATTATGGGAGAAACCATATCTGAAAAAGTGGATGAAGCGTGGAATTTTTGAACGATTTATTCTGATCCGGCATAACCGGTCCGGCGAGCGGGATTTTCAGGTTTTTAACGGAAAAAGAGAACAGTTATGCTAAAGCTGATAGGTGGTATTCTGGTTGCAGGTTCCGGGGTTGGACTTGCAGTAAACATGATCGCTGAAATCAGGCAGCATCTGCTTAGATTGTATGAAATCCGTCAGCTTCTCATAAATATTTCGGGAGAGGCAGCACTTGCATTACTTCCGATGGAGCATATTTTGAATCAACCGACACTGACGAACGATGTGGTGTTGCAAAAAGTATGCGGACAGATTGCTGATCGTCTTGCTGCAAAAAAGGTAGAAAGCGGAGGTGAAATCTGGCGGGATATATTTTGGAAAAATCGAAAAGAATTGGGAATCTGTGCGTCTGAACTTGAGATTATTGCGAATGCCGGAAATGCTTTTTTTGGAAGAAATATAAAAGAGAATGAAAGAAAGCTTTCTATTTATTTAGAGAGGCTTAATTTTGTGATCGAACAAGAGCAAAAAGAGCAGAGAGAAAAGCAGAGAGTGGCCGGGGCGGTCAGTGTAATAGGAGGAATGATGTTAGTGATACTTTTTATATAACGCAAAAATAAAGTGTGTATACGGCAAGCAAGAGAGGGGACTGGATTACGGATGAGTGTTAATTTGATATTTAAAATTGCGGCGGTCGGGATTTTAGTCACGGTCATCAGTCAGGTGCTAAAACATAGCGGAAGAGAGGAACATGCATTTCTGACAAGCCTTGCGGGATTGCTGATTGTCCTCTTTTGGATTGTTCCTTATATTTATGAATTGTTTGAAACAATGCAGTCGCTGTTTGCATTATAAGATGTTACAGAATGGGAATGAGGCATGAAATGGATATTTTAAGAATAGCGGTTCTTGGTATCGCAGGAGTACTTCTGGCACTTTTACTGCAGAAAGAAAAAAGTGAATACAGCATGTTTATCAGTATGGCAGTCTGCATCTGCATTTTTATTTATATTATTGGAAAGGTGGAGACTGTCATCGATTTTGCAAAAAAAATGCAGGCGTTTGTTGCAGTGGATCAGACGTATATTACACTGATATTAAAAATGGTTGGGATCACCTATGTGGCGGAGTTTGCGATGAATATCTGTAAAGATGCCGGATATGCGGCAGTCGGAAATCAGATCGAACTGTTTGCCAAGTTGTCGATTCTGGTGCTTAGTATTCCGGTTTTGACGGTTTTTTTAGAGACAGTCGGGAGCTTTTTATGAAAAAATGGGGAGTGCGTGTGATATGTATTCTGTTACTCTGTGTGATTGAGACGGTTCCGGTTTTCGCATCTGAAAAAAATACTCAGGATTATTTAGGGAACATGACAGAAGAACTGGATTTTTCGAAGCTGGATCATTTTATGAGACAGGATGCAGAGGATAGTGGGATTACATTTTCAGAACTGGTGAAAGAATTACTGTATCAGGAGAAGCCAGGGGCGCTGTATCAGCAGATCGGACCATGGCTAATGGGGCAATTATGTGAGTCAGTCTGTGAAAACCGCAAAATATTAGTGGAGGTGGTGCTGCTTGCCGTGTGTTTTTCTGTACTTAAAAATTTTGCCGGTGCGTTTGCGTCATCTTATGTGTCAGATCTTTGTTTTATCCTTGTATTCTGTGTATTAGCAGTCTTGATGCTGCAGTCATTTCTGACGTTTCGTGAGATTGTGTGCGGTGTATTGGAAAAGAGTGTGGATTTTTTTCAGATTTTTATACCGACATTTAGTATTGCAATGCTTTTTTCGGCGGGAGAAAACATTGCATCGGGCTTCTATCAGACGGCTTTTCTGATCATATATCTGATCGAGTGGCTGTTTTTAACCATTTTAGTGCCAATGATCCATATTTATATACTGACTGTGCTGATCAATTATTTCTTTGAGGAAGAAAAGTTTGCAAACATGATGGAATTGATTGGAGGACTGATCGAGTGGGCAATCAGATCTGCCGGAATCATTGTACTTGGGCTGAATGTTGTGCAGGGGATCGTTGCACCGGCAAAGGACAGGCTGCTTTATGGGACAGCAGGACGGGCAATGGCAATGATACCCGGAATTGGTAATACAGTGAATGGTGTCAGTGAACTTTTGCTTGGTTCTGGAATTATGATCCGGAACTGTGTTGGGGCAGCCGGGTTGATCGTACTGATTATTTTAGTGGCAGTGCCGATGGTACAGGCAGGCTGTATGGTACTTTTTTATAAAATTGCAGCTGCTGTGGTGGAACCTGTTGCAGATAAGAGAATCGCCGGATGTTTAAAGGGAATGGCACAGGGGGGGATGCTGTACCTGAAATTGATGGGATATTGTGTGATGCTGATTTTTCTGACGATCGCGCTTACGGTTGCTTCCTCCGGGTTTGGCTATTAAGAAAGTGAGAAACGGATGAACGTATTGATCGGGTATATTCAAAAAATTTTTGTTGGATTAAGCAAAAGCCTTTTTTTGCTTGTGA
>ERZ1026854.62-NODE-62-length-80015-cov-17.562931_pt1 | contig 80015 bp, 65 predicted proteins | sample MGYA00380157_ERZ1026854 | MGnify/ENA primary metagenome ERZ1026854 (study PRJEB33269, sample SAMEA4719793) | human gut metagenome | biome: human-associated habitat; feature: organic feature; material: feces | place: Cameroon | collected 2013-10 ...
TCAGTACGGATAAAAAAATTTGATTTCCATCTAATCTGCATATATTTTTACTCATCATGCCACCTTGCATCTGCTCTGTGTGTTGCGAAGTTCTTGATGTAATTTGAATTATAACATAGAACTTCCTTTTGCATAATGTTTTTGTAGTCGAATGTCCTCTTAGCTATCCTTTACTTCCCAATAACCACCCTTATTAGCACCAATTCTCACTAATATTCCCGCATTAGCAATTTCCTTCATGCTCTTCTTAACTGCACTTATCGAAATATTTAATTGCTCTGCAATTTCTGACTGTGTTACCTTCGGATTTTCCAAAATAATATCTATAATTTTCCGTTGGGTCTTATTAAGTTTTTCTAGTACACTTTTTGGTGTAATTTCTGGTATACTTTCTGGTTCACTTTTTGGTACACTTTGATCAATAACCTTATAAGATGGTCTATATAAGTTCACTCTAAAACTATCACCAATCTCTACTAATTCCGGCTCCCTGATACCGTATTCTTTGCATGAGCTGAACATTCTCTTAATGCCAGTTCCCCAGCTTTCGATAATTTTCATCCTGCTAAATACTTCCGCAATACATCTGTTGCGGATTTTGGAACCACCTTCCTTAATTTGCTCTATTGTCAAGCCTCTATAAAGCATTCCCGGGGAAGTCACTTCTACTCTATCATCATATACCGCTACCTGCACACAAGCTCTGTCCAAGAAATTTCTGTGTGTTGTGGCATTTACAATAGCCTCTCTAATTGCTTCTGTTGGTAATTCGTATGCATCTGTTCTGACAAGACCTCTTATTTCTGCTCCTAGATTGATATGCTTCAGTACAAATTCATAAGCCTCTTCAATCTGCTCATAAAGTGGTCCCTCAAAATCTCTTTTATCAATAAAAACAACCCTCTCCGTTCCTTTGAATAAAGCACACTGGATTTTAGCGAACGGAAATGTGTTATTCGTCAATAAAACAAAGGCATTTGTCGGTATCAATGTTCCTTCCACATTTTTTAAGACACCCCAATTAACCAAATTTTGCACAGTAACATCTTTTACATTCTCTTTCTCGCTATTTGTCCGTGCTGCTTCTATCATACGATTTTTGATAGCCATACATAATGATTCTGCAGCCTTCTCATCGTACTTCTGTCCTACACAAACCATTTCATCAAAAGAAAGGTTGGTTCCCTGCAATTCCAAATCTTTTAATATTGCCTCATCAGCAGGTCTTGACGTTCCTGAAACTCTAATATAGGTACCGGCTTCTTTTCCAAACGATTTGATGTAATACGGTCTGCTAGCCCCTGGGTATATTTCAACAACAATTACGCACTTTCCGTCAATAGTGTCTACCTCGATATTGGGGAAAATCTGCGGATAGCACATATCAGATATAGTGTTAGTAATACCATCCATAATTTTAAAAACTTCGTTCTTGGCTACACCTACTATTTCATGTGTTTCATCATCCACACCAATAACAATCTTTCCTCCTGCGGTATTAGCAAATGCGATAACACTTTTTATATATTTTTCACTTTTCCTAGGAACTTCCCTTTTAAACTCGATATTGGTTGATTCCCCAGCTTTAATCTCATCTGCTAACATTTCCTCCCTAATTTATATTTTAATAAAACGAGTAAAAAAACAGGCAAAAACCGGTCATTTTCCACTCCAATTTTTGCCCTCAATCCACAGTATCTTGTGGTTTATTCCGTGTATTTCCTTTATTCCCCATATTTTCGCAGCAGACATACCGTTTCCACATTCGCGGTCCAGGGGAACTGGTCCACGGCCACGGCCTTGTCCACGCGGTAACCGTTCTCCAGAAACACTTCCAGATCCCGCACAAGGCTGGTGGGTTTGCAGGAGATGTAGACAATATGCTCCACACCGTAGGCAATGATCTTAGGCAGTGCTTTGGGGTGGATGCCATCTCTGGGGGGATCTAAGATGATCATGTCCGGCTTCTCTTCCACTTCATCCAGTACCTTCAACACATCTCCGGCGATGAATTCGCAGTTATCCAGTCCGTTGGCAGCGGCATTTTTCTTTGCTGCCTCTACGGCTTCCTCCACGATTTCCACGCCGATAACCTTTCCGGCCGCCGGTGCCATGAGCTGTGCGATGGTACCGGTGCCGCTATAGAGGTCGAACACAGTCTTGTCACTGCCGCCCAGGTCGCCCACATAATCTCTTGCCGTCTGGTACAGTACCTCCGCACTGTAGGAGTTAGTCTGGAAAAAGGAGAATGTGGAGATCTTGAATTTCAACCCCAGCAGTTCCTCATAAAAATACTCCTGTCCGTACAACAGCTCCGTACGATCACTCTGCACCACATCTGCGATGGAATCATTGGTGATATGTAAGATTCCTGCGAATTTTCCGACAAGCTTCCCATCCTGTTCCAGGGAAAGCAGCAGATCCTTAAATCCTGTGATCAGCGCATCCGCATCCAAGCTTCCTTCCACCGCCGTCTCTCCCTGCCAGGGATCCTGGGAGGTCGTCACCAGTGCCACCAGAATCTCTCCGGTGCGGGATGCCTTACGTACCAACAGATGACGTAAGAACCCTTCATGGCTCATTCTGTGAAAAAAGCTTACCTTCGCCCGGGCAAAGTAATCTCTCACCGTCTGCAGGATCAGGCGGTAATCCGCATCCACGATCTCACAGTCCGCTACCGTCACAATGTCATAAAAGCTGCCCCTCTTGTGCATGCCCAAAGCCAACGGTCCATCCTTATACTCGTCCCCGAAGGAAAACTCCATCTTATTACGGTATTCATAAGCCTTGGGACTGCCCTTGATGCCTTCAAACGTCCAGGGTTCCTCCTGTTTATTCAACACACTGTCCAGCAGCCGCTTTACCTGTTCCTCTTTGACTTTCAACTGTTCTTCGTAAGGAAGAGACAGATAGGTACATCCGCCGCACAACCCAAAAAGGGAACACGTCCGGCCGGTTTCCAGAGGTGACTTTTCCGTCACCTCCAAAAGCCTTCCTTCCGCCTTCCCTTTGCGCACTTTATTCACTGAGAACTTGACTTTCTGTCCGGGCAGGCTGTTCTTGACTACAGCAGTCTCTTCTCCCACACAGACGATCCCTTTGTTGGGAAAATCGACCCTTACAACAGATCCTTCATATACCTGTCCTTTTTTCATGGGTTAGTTCTCTCCTTCATCCTCGAAGAAGTCGTCGTCATCCTCTTCCACGTCATCTGCTTCGTCTTCGAAATCATCCTCGAAGTCTTCCAGATAATCCTGTGCGAAGAAGAAACGATATACGGCATAAGCTACGGCTGCAACAGCTGCTACGGCGCCGATGATGGCCAGTACCCATAACAGGATATTGCGTTCCTTCTTCTCTTCCACTTCCTTGCCCAACAACTTGTTAAGCTTCTTCAGTTCGCTGACCTTCAGCTCATTTAATTTGTCAAGATCTACCAGATTTTCAATTTTGTTCATATTATTTACCTGCCTTTCCTGCATCTATTCGTATTTATGGATGCAAAGCATTTTGTTTTCATTCCTTTATATGATACCATATTTTCATCAAAAATACTATAGAAAAACCATATTTGAGGAAATACATTTCTTATTCTTATATTCTTATAATTTCTTACAACTGCTTTAGTTTTGCAAAAGACGCATACATAATCTTCTGCCCTGCCTGGTCGAATTCCACGGTCACCTTATAGTCTCTGGGTTCTCTCACGATATTTAGTACCGTGCCCTCGCCGTATTTGATATGGCGCACTCTGTCACCTACCGTATAGTCCAGTGCATCCGGTGCCTTGAACTCCGTGCCCTTCTGCAGTCCGGCCAGCTGGTTCAGTCCGCTGATGCCCTTGGAAATATAAGGTTTATCCGCCTTTGCCGTAACACGGGGTTTTAAGGTCGCCTTGGGTCTTGGATCAAAGCCGGTATTACCGAAGCCGCCAAAACCACTGTCCGAGCCGGATCCAGACCGGGGAGACGCAATCGCCTCCAGTCCCATGGCACGAAGAGCTGCTTCATTGGCTCTTCTCGCCTGAAAATCTTCCAGATCATCGTCCCGGTATCTTCTGCTGGGCGGCAAGGTATTATCCAATAATTCCTTCGGAATCTCCCTCACAAAACGGCTCACCGGATTGTACTGGGTCTCCCCACGCAGCATTCTGCTCTTTGCACAGGTCAGCGTCAGATCCTCCTTGGCTCTGGTGATTCCCACATAAGCCAGTCTTCTCTCTTCCTCGATCTCCAACGGGTCATCGGAAGCAATGGTCATAAAGCTGGGGAATAATCCATCTTCCATGCCGGCGAGATACACCACCGGGAATTCCAGGCCTTTGGCACTGTGCAGCGTCATGAGCAGCACCCGGTTGTCACCGTTCTCCACATTGTCAATGTCTGCCACCAGCATGATTTCTTCCAGAAATTCCGACAGAGAAGGCTCGTCGTGAGTCTCCTCATATGCGGCCGCCTTGGTGATCAATTCATCTACGTTCCCCAGACGATCCTCAGCGGATTCCTCATCCTGATCCCGCAGATATTCTGCATAATCGATCCGTTCCAGCAGAGATTTGATCAGATCTGGCAATGTATACGAAGACAATCCGCTGCGAAGTACCTCGATCAGATTCACAAATCCACGGATCTTGGTCTCCGCTCTTCCCAGTCCCTTGATCTGATCTGCTTCACACAATGCATCAAATAACGTAATATCCTTCATCTGTGCATAGTCTGCTACCTTTTCCAAGGATGCCGCACCGATGCTTCTTTTCGGCACATTAATAATTCTGCGCAGAGCCACTTCATCCCTACCGTTATCAATAGTTTTCAGATATGCCAGAATATCGCGGATCTCCTGTCTGGCATAGAAGTTCACTCCACCTACCACATGATAGGGAATGCCCTCCACTACCATACGTTCTTCCAGAAGTCGCGACTGGGCATTGGTACGGTACAGTACTGCGCAATCCGCATACGCAACGCCATCCTTATTCACTTTATCAGAAATATCGTCCGCAATGTATTCCGCCTCTTCATAGGCATTGTCAAACTGCCTGAAATGTACCCGGCTGCCTGCTCCTTTTTCCGTCCAGAGGGCTTTTTCCTTACGGCCTCTGTTGTTACGGATCACCGCATTGGCCGCATCCAGGATGTTCTGGGTGGATCGGTAGTTCTGTTCCAGCTTGATCACCTTTGCATCGGGATATACCTTCTCGTAGTCCAGAATATTACGGATATTGGCACCGCGGAATTTGTAGATGGACTGGTCATCATCACCTACCACACACAGATTGCGATAACCGTCCGCCAACAGACGGATCAGTTCGAACTGCGCTGTATTGGTATCCTGGTACTCATCCACCATGATATATTTGAAACGTTCCTGATAATTATAAAGTACTTCCGGGCAGCTTTTGAACAGTTCCACAGTCTTTACAATAATATCATCAAAATCCAGTGCATTACTCTTTTTCAAAGTCTCCTGATACTCTCTGTAGACCTTGGCTATCACGGATTTCTTGTAATCTCCCACGGATTTTACTTCAAATTCCCGCACATCCACCAGCTCGTCCTTGGCGGAGGAAATTTCCGATAACAGCGTCCGCTCTTTGTACATCTTCGTGTCGATGTTCAGGCGCTTGCAGACCTGCTTTATCACAGATTTCTGGTCATCCGTATCATAAATGGTAAAATTCGTATCATAGCCCAACCGGTCAATATGTCTTCTGAGGATTCTCATGCAAGTGGCATGGAATGTCGCTACCCATACCTGATCCGCACCGAAACCTGCGATCTGATCCACACGCTCCCGCATCTCCTGGGCTGCTTTGTTGGTAAAAGTGATGGCCAGAATGTTCCATGGATTTACTCCCATCTCATCGATCAGATAAGCCACTCTGTGGGTCAGGACACGGGTCTTGCCGCTTCCTGCGCCCGCCAACAGAAGGAGCGGTCCTTCCGTATGAAGCACCGCTTCTTTTTGTTCTTTATTTAAGGTATCATAAATACTCATGAATTACGCATTATCCCTTTCATTAAATTCCTGCAAAAACTTTCGGAAATCATCGATTGGCATAGGCTTTGCATAAAAATAGCCCTGTACGATGTCACAGTCCGCCAGAAGCAGCATGTCTAACTGTTCCTTCGTCTCCACCCCCTCTGCCAATACCTTGAAGCCGAGATGCTTCAACATTTTAGTCAGATATTTGATAATTGTCAATGCCGTTTCTTCCCGTTCGCTGTTCATGGTGTCATCCAGGAACTGCTTGTCCAGCTTCACCGTATCCACCGCCACCTTGGACAGCAGATTCAGGGAAGAATAACCACTGCCGAAATCATCCACCGAGATCTCCACACCTTTGTCTCTCAAAGTCTCCAGATTGTTGGTCAGCTTATTCAGATCCGACATAAATACCGATTCCGTCACTTCCACTTCCAACAATTCACTGGGCACTTTATACTCTTTCAGACGTTTCAAAATATTCGGTACAAAATCCGGATATTCATTATGTCTTCTGGAAAAATTCACCGAAATAGGCACCACTTCTTCTCCCTGTGCCAGTGCATCCCGCAGGTATTCCATCACCTGATCCAATATGGCAAAATCCACCTTGGTGACAAACCCGTTTCTCTCGAAGACATCAATAAATCTTCCCGGCATCACCATGGAACCGTCTGCCCGGATCCATCTGACCAGCGCTTCGGCACCCACTACTTTTCCGGTGTGCAAAGAAACTTTCGGCTGCAGATACGCCCGAAATTCCTTATTATTATATGCAGCTACCATACCAGATACGATCTCTCTGGTATTCTCCAGATTCTTACGGATCTTCTCTGTATAGATTTCCACCGCACTGTCTACCTTCTGGGTCTTGCACTGTTTTCTGGCCTCATTGGCGTTATCCATCATGGAGGACACCGACCAGTCATTCTCCAGGATTTCATACATTCCCGTAGCAATGACCAGATTGCACTGGTCGTAGCGACTGTTGATCTTCTGCACAAAAGCATTGGTGAATTCCAGATATTTGTCTCTGGCCTTCTCCACCGTATCTTCCTTCAGCACTCCCACGAAATGATCCGAAGTTACACGGCAGAACAGTACGCCGTTCTGGCACTTTTCCTGCAAGGCTATCGCAAAATCATGCAGGATCCTATCTCCCACTTCATAACCGTACATTTCGTTCACATACTGGAAATTTGAAAAATCAGATGACACAAAAAACAATCCTGATTTCCCGTGGGCAGCCATATAGGCCTCCAGCTTATCCACAAACTTGTTATATATCGGCAGTCCGGTCAGGGCATCATAATTCAGTTTCCGGTTCAGTTCACGCTGATCCTTCTCCGCATTCTTCAGCGTGCGCAGTCGATTAAAAATCTGGTGAGAAATTCTGCACAGTGCATTTTTCTCCTCCTGCCAGCTTCTTTCCGTGTGACGATTTGAGAAAATAACGCTGGCCTTTAATCCCTTGGAGGCCGTGGACATTACAATCATCACGGACTCCGCCTCTTCCTTGTAGACATCCGGAGTCTCTGACTGCCGGTAGATCACAGCACCGGATTCATCGGCCTTTTTCCGGATCCGGTCCCATTCGAACACGCCGGGATTCAGGATTCTTCTGGCAAAATCTCTCTTCTCTTCACGATTCCATTGATAACGGATTATTGGTCCGGCCTCGTTGACTTCCATACAGATCATGTCATCAATTCCGAAAAAGCTACAGGTCCGCTCGCAGATCACTTTCAGCGCACTGGTCAGATTCGGCACGTTTTCCAACAGATCCATACAGAACAGTACCAAATCTTCCGCACTCTCAAACTGTGCCTCCTTATGGGCGATCTCATCTTCTTTGTTCTCTTCACTATCCAGATAACTCTTGCCGGGTAATGCCACACCCTCCTTGACATCCAGCAGGTAATAAGCGCCCTTTCCCTTGCTCTTTACTTGATACAGCGCAGCGTCCGCCCACTGGAACAGCAGGTTGTAATCTGTCACCGTTCCGTCAGTCACCGCCACACCCAGACTGCAGGAAATGTGCAGTCCTGTCTTGTCATCGTCATAACGGTCAGACATACAACGGTTCAGCTGTTTTAATTTTTCCTCCAGCTGTTCTCTGTCCATGTCCTCCACATAGAAGACAAATTCATCCCCACCGATCCGGCCTTTTAACGCCTCGGGGAAAATATTACTGAGTTCATCCGCAAAGGAACACAATACCGCATCCCCAAACAGATGGCCGTTGGTGTCGTTGATCTTCTTAAAGCTGTCCACATCCTGTACGACCAGATACCCAGTCTGCCCGCGTTTCAGGCTCTGCAGTCTGGCACCGATCTGTTGTTTGATGGTAGAATTGTTCAGCAATCCGGTCAGGGAATCTTTCTGAGACTTTTCCCGCAGTTCCCACTCCTTTTTCTTCTGGGCATCAATGTCACAGACCTTTCCCAGAACCCGTTCCGGTTCTCCCTTTTCATCATAAAAAGTCTGTCCGATGACCTTCACCCACCGGGGCTTCCCCTGCGCATCGGTCTTGCAGAGTTCGATATAAATATCCGGCTTGCCACTGCGCAGTGCTTCTGCCAGCTGTTGTTCTACCGTTTCTGTCCGGTTCCCGGCTTCTTTGAGCAGCTGATCTGTATACCCCTCCGTGATCTGCCAGGAATACAGAATTCCCTCTCCCGGACCGGCATAATACATCTTGTCATTTACAATATCATATTCGAAAATCAGATCTCCGGACATACGGATCACAGCCATCAGCTTTTCCCTCTCCCGGTGCAGTTCTCTGGTGGTCTCATCCAGCTGTCTGTCCACATCCCCTGTCTGTTTTTCCTGCAATGCAACCCCGTTTTTCAATCCCATACATTTTTCTTCCATGTAGACCCTCTTTTGCTTTCTCTATATCTCTTCCACCCGGCTGAAATTCCAGACACGGAGATTGTATTCCACGATCGGCGTATCACAGTAAATACATTTCTTGGCTCCCAGTCCCGGAAGCGGTGCTCCACAGTTCGGACAGTTCAGTCCCAGACCGGCATCCTCCTGATTCTCGATCATATCCTGATCCTGGATATAGACCAGTTCCACGTTATACTTGGCCTGTTCTTTATGCTCTTCACTGCCTCTTATTACTTTTCCGTTCTCTTTTAATGCATGAAAATACTCCACTGCCGTCTGCAGGACAATACTCTGTCTTCCCCTCTGCTTCCGGTACTGGTGGATCTCCGTTCTGTGAATATGGATATTTTCAAAGCTCTCCTTCTGGGACTGGTTCTGTAGCATTTCCAACCGCAGTCTGAGCTGTTCTTTCAATTCTCTGGTTCCCTCCGACAACAGGGCCGGATTCTGTTTCGTAATACTCTGCAGATAGGAGGTCAGCACATTCTCCGCTCTGCTCTTCATCTCATCATAATGAAATTCCGGGAAATCCCGCATAATGGACGGCATGTACAGGTTGGTTGCGGAAGAGACCGACTTCGGTGTCATTTCCACTTCCTTTTCTCTCTGTTTCATTCCCTCGATCATGGAGTCCGTTCCGAATAACATCCGGGAGGTATCCCGCAGTTTTTTCCTGATGTTGCAATAGGCATAATAAATGATTCCTGCAAGCACCAGAAGTAATACCAATATGACGATAATTGCAATCAGATTTCCGCTCATTTATGTTTCTCTCTGTTTTTCATTCTGTTGTAATGTTTGTATAGCATATGTTCAGGAACGCAGGTGCCAAAGTTGCACCACATAGCTGAACTGTTAACAGTTCAGCGCGCCATTCGCAAAGCCGCACTGTCGTACTCTCCGTCACTTCGTGACTATCTTTGCTCATGAAGTGGCGCTCGGCCCAGGAACATATTCGTTCGCAAAATCATGCAGGCATGATTTCTGCTCTCGATATGTTCCTGGCTGAACTGTTACAGCAAAGTACAGCAGACGCCAAAAGGCATCCGCTGTACTGCTATTTTGTAGAAATATTCTGACGAGTATGTATTATACTCTGTCGTTGTCATCAAAAGGATCACCGCACTCCGGGCAGAACTTGGGAGGATGTGCAGGATCTTCCGGCTCCCAGCCACACTTGTCGCATTTATAGATCGGTGCGCCGTCTGGCTTCTTTGCTCCGCATTCGGAACAGAACTTGCCCTGGTTTACTGCACCACAGCTGCAGGTCCAGCCTGCATCGGAGGGTTTAGGTGCGCCACACTCGGAACAGAATTTGCCCCGGTTATCCGTAGCACCGCAGCTACAGGTCCAGCCCAGTACCGGTGCCTGCATCTTAGGAGCCTGCCCCTGCACAGGTGCTGCCTGTGCCTGCTGCATACCCATACCATTCTGCTGTGCATCCATCTGGTACAGCTGTCCGGCATTGATACCTCCCACCATATTCGCCATATTCATACCGGCAAATGCCATCATGGGGCCGGTAGAAGTATTGGATGCTGCCATCTTCATAGCCTCGGCCTGTGCAGCGGTCATAGTAGCTGCTGCCATTCCGGTATTGCGCAATACTGCGGTTCTCTGCAGATCAGCGATAGTCTTCGCATCCTCATCAGGGATCTTCGCAGAGTTGATATTGATGGTAACGATCTCGATACCGCGAAGCTTGGTCCACAGATCGGAAAGCTCTTCCTTCAAAGCTTCTGTCAGATCTTCTGTGTGAGCAGGGATCTCGCTGGGACGTACGCCCTGTGCGGAAACCTTAGCCAATGCAGGCTGCAGAGCGGTCAGCAGTTCTGCCTTCATCTTCGCTACCAGTTCGCTTCTGGTATAGGACTCTGTTACGTTACCGCATACATTTTTATAGAATAACAAAGGATCTACCAGGTGGAAGGAATATTCACCGTTGCAACGTAAGGAGGTATCCAGATCCAGTCCGATATTCTGGTCAATTACACGGAACGGAATAGGGCTTGCCGTACCAAAGAGGTTGTTCATGATCTCCTTAATATTAAAGAAGTAGATTCTCTGATCCTTTGCTGCATTACCACCAAAGGTAAAACGTTTTCCGATATTAGAAAAAGTATTCTTAACGCTCTCGCCAAGATTGCCGTAGAACAAACTGGGTTCTGTGGAAGAATCATATACGAACTCACCGGCATCCGCACAGAACTCTACGATTCCGCCCTGATCCACGATGATCATGCACTGTCCTTCGTTAACTGCTACGATGGAACCGTTGGAGATAATGTTCTCCACACCCTTGGTGTTGCTGTTACGTCCATTGGTTACCCGCTGCTGTCCTTTTACTACCAATACATCGTTGGAAAGAGAATCACAATAGAAATACTCTCTCCACTGGTCAGCCATCATGCTGCTGACAGCATCTTTTGCTGCTCTGATTAAACCCATTACCGCACCTCCATTTTATATATGAAAAATTGTTTTTTTCACATCTCTTATATTTTAGCAAATTTTAAACATTCCCTCAACTGCTTTTCGTAAAATATCGTCATTTTTCCTTTACAATGTGTCTTTTTTCTACTAAACTGTGATATTAGAGATGTTTGATTACACTATACTATAAAAGGATTAAAAGAAATATGGGTAAAAAAGCTACAAAAGCCGCTGATAATATGTACTATCTCGCACGTTGCGAAGCTACCAGGGAAAATCCTGACTTCAGCAGCCGGGAAAAGGCCGCTGAACTGGTAGGTATCGACCGCACCAGACTGGCAAGGATCGAACTGGATACCATTGCCCCTTATCCGGAGGAAGTCAAGGCTATGGCAGAGGCCTATAATACACCGGAGCTGTGCAATTCCTACTGTGCCAGAGAATGTCCCCTGGGGCGCAACAGTGTATCTGAAGTGGATATTGTAGATTTTGACCGGCTGGCGTTGAAAGTACTGGGATCCTTGAAAGATATCGACACGCTTCGTGCGTCCCTGATCGCTATCTCCGAAGACGGCGTGATCTCTGAGGATGAGCGTCCGGCATTTCAGGATATTCTGGATTCTCTGGAGAAGATCAGCACCAATGCCAAGGCATTAAAGCTCTGGGCCATTAAAAATATACACATTCAGGAGGAGGACGTCTGATCCTCCTCCTTTTTTATACTATTTTTATAACACTCTCTTCGTTTTCCTTATTTTGCCGCCGCTTTCTCTGCAAATTCCGTAGTTACCAGTGTTTCGTAAGGTACTCTCTCTTTCAGCACATCCGAGTCCTCCAGAATATTCTGTAACAGATCAAAGGCATCTTCATGGAAGATCAGATCCTCTTTCCAGGTATCCTGCTCCTGATATCTGGCAACAATAGCTGTCAATGTGTCACTTTCGGTCTCGGCAAACTGGGGTGCAATACACTTGGCAATTTCCTCCGCACTATGCTCCTGTACATAATCCATACCCTTTTGCAGAGCATCGGTAAATGCCTGGATAATCTCCGGATTCTTTTCCAGGTAACTCTTCTTTGCTGAGAAAGAGGTATAAGGAACATAACCGGATTCTTCACCCAGAGAGGCCACCACATAACCGTCACCCTTTTGTTCCAACAATGTGGCATGAGGCTCGAACTCAATGGTAAAATCCCCCTGTCCACCGGAAAAAGCTGCTGCCGTGGATCCGAAGTCAATGCTCTGGTCGATGGACAGATCCATGGCCGGATCAATATTGTTCTTCGTCAGGATATATTCAAACACCATCTCCGGCATACCGCCTGCTCTGCCGCCCAAGACCTTCGCCCCTTTCAGCATATCCCACGAAAAATCATCGATAGGTTCTCTCGCCACCAGAAAATTTCCTGCCCGCTGGGTCAGCTGGGCAAAGTTCACCACATAGTCTTCCGTTCCTCCGGCATAGGTGTAAATTGTGCTCTCACTGCCCATAAAGCCGATGTCTGCCTCCCCGGTCAGCACCGCTGTCATAGTCTTATCCGCGCCAAATCCCGTCACCAGTTCCAGGTTGATCCCGGCATCCTCAAAGTATCCTTCTTCGATAGCCACATACATCGGTGCATAAAAAAGAGAGTGGGCTACCTCATTGAGCACCACTCTGGTCTTCTTTGGTCCGTTCGTCTGCTGTGTGCTGCCGCAGCCCGTAATCGTAGCTGCTGCAAGCACTACAGACAATACTGTTGCCGTTGCTTTCCTTATTTTCATAATCATTCATCCTCCCTGAGATTACATATTATTCTATGTAACCTCAGGGAAAACGTTCCGTATAATTACAGATTTGCCTTGATCTTATCGATCATCTCCTGATACTCCGCATCAGTCAGAAGGGTCTTGCCGGGGTTCATCTCGAAGGTTCCGCCCCACTCGAAGCCGTCCTTGTACTTCGGGCACAGATGCATGTGCAGATGACAGCCGGTGTCACCGTAAGCGCCGTAGTTTAATTTATCGGGATGGAATGCTGCATGAATAGCTTTGGCTGCATGAGCCACATCCTCGAAGAATAATCTTCTCTCTTCCTCGCTGATGTCCACGATCTCGCTGACATGGTCCTTGTATGCCACGATACATCTGCCGGGATGGCTCTGCTCCTTGAACAGGATCAGGCTGCTTACCTTCAGATCACAGATAAAAATACCGAACTTGTCTAACAGTTCTCCTCTCATACAATATCCACAATTTGCGTCTTTCATTTGTTCTCCTATCTGCCCTCTTACAGGGCCTGCCGTCTGTGGCTTGAATTCTTGTCCGGTCTTGCCGGGTGGAATCAGCTATAATGTTATGTTGATCAGCTTACGGATGTTCTCCGGATCATAGTTCAACACCAGTTCCTTCGGGAATTCCAGTTCCCGCATCAGCTGCTCTGCATCATCAAATGCTCCTATGGCAAAGCACATATGGCTGTCCGTTCCCATTATAACAGGCTGATCATACTTCATGCAAGTCTTTAACAGCTCTGTAATATTTTCTCTGCCTCCTTGTCTGGCCGACTGGGGATTCAGGGATGAATTGTTCACTTCCAACACCGTCTGTGCCTGTCTGGCCTCTCGCACCAGTTCGTCATAATCCAACGGAAATCTGCCATCATCGGGATGGCCAAGTATTTTCACATAAGGATTCTGAAAAGCTCTGACAGATGCCAGTGTATTCTCCTTGCGGCTTCCCGCAGTAAAGGCAAAGGGATGAATGCTGGCAAGGGCATAATCCATTTTCTGCAGATAGCGCTCTTCCAGATCCAGTTCACCGTTTGTACTGCAGATATTTGCTTCTACGCCGCATAGCAGGCGCAGACTTCCATCTGGCTTCGGTATTACCCGGCCAGTGTTTTCTTCTCTGCCATATGTTCTGGGGATTACTTTGTAATTACTGAAAAAAAATTCATGAGGTCCTCCCGGTGAAGTCGGTCCGTGCTCACTCATTCCCAGATACTGTAATCCCGCTGTCAATGCAGCATCTATATTCTCCAATAAGGTACTATACGCATGCCCTGCTGCCAGAGTATGCGTATGAAGATCCATGATTGCTTTCATTCTATTGTCCTTTTACTTTCCAAAACGGTCTAATTCTTTTTCTTATGAGATTCCTTCTCCGACTCCTGTGCTTTCATCGTATCTGCCAGATCCGCTACCAGCTGTTCCACGATCATCTTCTTCATATAGACATCAAAGCTCAACAGGCAGATCAGAGCAAATTTCTGTAAAAACTCCTGCTCTTCTCCGGTCACTCCGGTAAAGGAATCCTCTGCTCTGTGGAATTTCTTCACAACATCTTTTTTCAGATCCTCCAACTGTTCCTTCTCCAGCACCACCACTTCTTTGTAGACGCTCTCCAGGTCAAAGTCCTGTCCGTTCTGGAAATAACGGTCGGTAAGGGGCTTAAGCAGTGTCTGAATCTCATTCATGGGAATGACACCTTTATAATAGTAGATAAAAATAAGAAGCAGCACATGCTCTTTAGAATATTTTTTCTTCACCGGAGGAGGCAGCAGATCATTCTTCGCATAATTGTTGATCATGGTCTTGGTCAGAATGCGGTCTTCGGTCTGCGGACGGACTGCGGAACGCAGCTTACGATCCATAAAGGTCAGTACCTGATCCATATACAGATCAATATTCGGAATATCTTCTGACCTGATATATTCTACCTTTTCCAGACTCTGTAAGATCATCTGAAGTAATTCTTCTGTTGTTGCTGCCATAATGTTTCTGCTGTCCTTTCCGTGAGGTAGTTTCCAAAAATATTGACTCGAGAACCCGTGTTTCGCACTCTGCCGTCTGCTTCGCAGACGGTTCTCTCGTTAATGAATGCAAGAAAACAAATGCTCGCTCTGCGAGCGCTTGTTTTCTTTTGCATTCATTATATAGTATCAAAAACTACATGTCAACAGTTGCACCTTTTCTCTGTTCTCTGAATTTATGAAGATTTTATAACAATTTTGTTTCACTCCTTTACTTTACAACTTTAGTATGCTAAAATACCAGTAGTTGCGTTGTATTGATTACAACTATGGAAAGGTGTGTCGATAATGAATAAAAAAATCAAAACGGACGCTGTAGATTCCCTTTTTGATGCGGTATTATGTCTGCAGTCCCGTGAGGAATGCTACAGTTTCTTCGAAGATCTGTGTACTGTCAACGAACTGTTGTCTCTGTCCCAACGGTTCGAAGTGGCTGCCATGCTGAAGGACGGCAAGACATATCTGGAGATTGCCGAGAAGACCGGAGCTTCCACCGCCACCATCAGCCGCGTAAACCGTTCTCTGAATTACGGCAACGATGGTTACGAACTGGTCTTCGGACGTATGGAGAAAAAGAAAACGGAACAGAATTCTTAACTTAATGAATAAAAACAGGAGCTCTCAAAAACGGCGCTCCTGTTTTTATTTTATCTTTTATTCTTCTTATGCTTCGCCTGTATTGGCTGCTGTTGTTTCCGCAGCTGGAGTTTCTGTCTTCTCCACCGTCTCTGCTGTCTGTGAAGTCTCCTGGTTTTCTCTCTTTTCTTCCTCTTCCACTTCCTTCAGAGCTTCTGCGATGGCTGCCTTGGCACTCTTGCGTCCTGCCCGGACCGCTTTGGCCGTTCTGGCTTTACCTTTTCTGTCAGGAACTGTCTGGTTCATATCGATTTTTCCCTGGAATACGGCATGTTCATCAATAACGATCACCTTTGTGGCAATGTCCCCCAGCACTTTGGCCGAAGCTGTCAGTTCCGCCTTCTCCGGTGCAGTGATATTTCCGGTCACTTCCCCGCCGATCAGAACAGATGCAGCCTGTACATCTCCTGTGACTATGCTTCCGGCTCCCAGGATCAGGTTGCCTGTCACCGTCACGTTACCACCAATTTTACCGTCAATTCTTGCGGAACCGTCCAATGTAAAATCTCCGGTCAACTCCGCTCCGGCACCGATCAGTGTGCTCATTTTTGTATCTGCATTCTTTTTTCCTAACATGTATCTTCCAAACCTTTCCGCAATCAACCACTGATTGCCAGCATATCCATAGGATTGATATAGCTTCCGTCTTTCTGCATCTGGTATCCCAGATCCGCGTTATCTTCACCGATGACAAACAAGGTAGTTCCCTGTACTACGGAATCCCCCACATTCACTGTGGTATCTCCTTTATTCCGATAGATGGTGACATAACCGTTGCCATGATCCACCCACACGCTGTGTCCGTAGATCTCGTCATCATTTATGGCAATGACCGTACCGCTGGCTACCGCCACAACCGTAGTTCCCACCGATGCATGGAATATGCACATGGGATCGCCCTCACTTACTTCCTCCATGGATGCAGAACCCGTCAGAGGGAATTCCGTAGGAAGGCTCTGCTTTTCCAGAGTTGCTGATAATTCGCTCTCACTCTGTACCTTCTGGCTTACGGTGTCGCTTAAGATCTGTATCTCTTCCGCCTGTTCCGTCACCTGTGCTTCCAGCTTACTGTTCTGCTCGCTCAGTGTCTTGTTCTCTTCTTCCAGTGCCACGACCTGTTCATGGCTCCGTCTGCTGGCATTCTCCCAGAGCTGTCCTTCGTAGATAAAATAGCCGATCACTCCGCCGATCAGTACACACAGCAGAAGTACCACGACTTCCACGATCCATGCACGTACACGGAACTGCTTTACATTGGCATCTGCTGCGTCTGACGTAAGGATCAGCACATGGTTCAATCTTCGCTTATGTTTACGTCTTTTCATAGAGTCACCTCCGCTAAACATCATCCCATTTTACCACAGGAAATCCCTTACAGCAATCATTTCTTAACAATTTTGTAATATTTTCCCAATATTTTCTTCATTTATTCGTATTTATAAGGGAATTGCCTATAAATTTTTGTGCAATTTTACAGAATCGTCTATTTACTTTTACTACCTGCTGTGCTATGATGCACTTGCTGAGACAATGTTGTATACATTGTAAAAGTAAATGACAGCAAAGAATTTGTGGAGGTATCTATTATGAACAAAGGTACAGTTAAGTGGTTCAACAACCAGAAGGGTTATGGTTTCATCTCCGATGAATCCGGCAAAGATGTATTCGTACACTACAGCGGACTGAACATGGAAGGCTACAAGACTCTGGAAGAGGGGACAGCCGTTTCTTTTGATGTTGTAGACGGTGAAAAGGGACCTCAGGCTGTTAACGTAACCAAGCTTTAATCATAAACGGAAAATAACAGACAACCAAAATCCGCAGGCGCCATCGTATGATAGCACCTGCGGATTTTTCGTTTCCACTCCTATTTTTCTCTGCATACCGCCAGCACATCTTCCCATTTCATGTTGCCGCCGAAGAGATCCAGTGCGCTCCCGATGGTCACATTCATCCGGCTCTGACCCAGTTTTTTTAACAAAAGCAAATCTTCCATGGAGTGAACACCGCCCGCATAGGTGATCGGATTTCCGGTATAATTTCCGATAAACTTTACCAGTTCCTGCTCAATTCCCCTGGCCTTGCCTTCCACATCCACAGCATGGATCAGGAATTCATCACAGTAGGCAGACAATTTTTTTAGCAGCGCCTCCTCCACCGCTTCTTCTGTCAGTGTCTGCCAGCGGTCGGTCACTACCAGATACTGCTTTCCCACATGCTTGCAGCTGACATCCAGCACAAGGTGTTCTTTCCCGACAGCCTCCACCAGCTTGTCCAGTCTGTCATAGTCGATCCGGCCCTCCCGGAACACATAGGATGTCACGATCACATGGGAGGCCCCGGCTGCCAGATACTCTGCCGCATTCTCCGCCGTGATGCCTCCTCCGACCTGCAATCCTCCCGGATATGCACGCAGGGCCGACAATGCCTGTTCCTTCGTTGACTCGTAATAAGGGCTGTCCGGTGCATTTAATAAAATGATATGTCCGCCTTTTAAATTGTTCTTCTGATACAGTTTTGCATAAAAGGCAGCGTCCTGTTCTGAGACAAAATTCTCCTGAGCCTGATCGCCAAGATCTTTTAAGCTTCCACCGACGATCTGTTTTACTTTTCCGTTATGAATATCAATACAGGGGCGAAATTCCATCTTCTTCCTCTTTTTCTTCCAAATGATTTTTGTTTTTTTGAATTATTTTCTAAAATCCGCACATACTACCCTCAAGCCGACCACCTTTGGTTCGGACTGAATATCCCTGACGGGCATCTTGAAATGGAGGACATTATGAAAAATAAGACAAATAACGTAACATCCCACATCGGGAAAAAATTACTGGTTCTGGGCATCATCACAGTCTACCTGTGTATGGCGACCGCCTGTGGCACCAACAAGAACAACAATAACTCCGGCAGCATGGCTGCCTCTCCTTCTCCGTCCACCTCTCCTGCTGCTCAGGGGAGCACAGAGGCGCAGACCACAGAGACCGGAACTGCCGCTACCGACAGCACTATGGGTGACATGAACGGCAACGGTAACACCGTAGGAGAAAATGATTCCATGCTGGACAATGCAGGCAATGCCATCGGAGAAGCCGGTGATACCGTAGGCAATATCGTGGACGATGCTGCAAACGGTGTCTCCGATATCACCAACGACCTGGTAGGCAACGGTAATGATACTGCAGGTAACAACAATTCTACCACTGCCACCACCGGAGCCGGCCAGAGATAAGTTATACCTCTTCCATGATCGTACCTTCCCGGTAAGCCTCCAGGAGTTCTTCCAGATAGAAGATATTCTCCTGGATCTCCTTGCCGGTATCGGTATCGGCCACCAGTTTTCTGCGGGGGAAATTCTCCACCACCACGGAATCCGAGAAAATATCCGATTCCTTGATGATCGCCGCTTCCGTAGATTCAAAAGGTTCATGGGCTACCAGACGCATTCCTCTGGAATTACATACCAGCGTATATCCCGCAATTCCCGTCTTTTTCTGATATGCTTTGGAAAAGCCACCGTCGATGATCAGCAGCTTACCGCCGCATTTGATGGGTGATTCCCCATGGATCTGTTCCACGGGCACATGACCATTGACGATATGGGCATCGGTCTTGTCCAGACCGAATTCCTCTAAGATTCTGCCGATGACTTCCTCATTTTCCAACAGCTTATAGTAACTGTTTTTCTCTTCTATATGAGTCTCCTTATCCTCCAGGAAATACCGCTCAAAGGTAGCCATTTTTGTCTTGCCGAACACCGGGGAACCGGGGCCTGCCCAGATGTACCAGATCATATCCTGTCCCAGAGTGCGCTCTTTGGCTTCCTTGGCATAATAACCTCTTCTGGCGTAATATTCCAGAATGTCGTACAGTGCTTTTCCGCAATACTCTTTTCCGCAGATCTCCACCTGCATGAAACTGCCGTCCGGATTCAAGGGGACACAGCCGTGATACAACAGATTGCCGTTGTAAATCTTGTACATGCCGCCCTTGGAAAACAGAAATTTTACATGGCGCTGCAGTTTCTCACAGCGCATGAACACCTGCTGCAGGCGCAGCATGACCTTGCTCTCTTCCTCCGTGAGTTCGTAAGGATGTACAGGATCCACCGTAGGGAAATCCACGTCTTTCATGGGATATTCTTTGCCGTCCACGCAGATCGTCTTTTTCTCGAAATCGATCCGATGCAACAGCATCCGGTCTTCCATATGGAACTCCGGGTGTCTCATGATCAGCTGTCCTTCCAGCTTGAACTGCAAGATAGCAATTGCTTTATGCATCTTGGTGTCCAGCCCGAGATCCTTGGTATTGTAATCGGTATTGAACTTGATGGTAAAGGCATCGCAGTTGGTATTCTCATAAGTTTCCAGTGCAAATGTAGCCAGCGGCAGCAGGTTGATGCCGTAGCCATCCTCCAGAGTAGCGAGATTACCGTATCTGGCAGACATTCTGACCACATTGGCGATACAGGCCAGACTTCCGGCCGCCGCGCCCATCCACACCATGTCATGGTTGCCCCACTGGACATCCACGGAATGGTATTCGCACAAAGTATCCATAATAATATGAGGGCCGGGACCTCTGTCGTAAATATCACCGACGATATGCAGATGATCGATGACCAGCCGCTGGATCAGGTGGCTTAACGCAATAATAAACTGCGGCGCTCTGCCGATGCGGATGATAGTATGGATGATCTCATTATAGTATGCCTCTTTGTCCTGGATTTCTTCCTTCTCCGTGATCAGTTCTTCGATGACATAGGCGAAATCCTTCGGCAATGCCTTTCTGACTTTGGAGCGGGTGTATTTGGAAGAGACACGTTTGATGACCTGTACCAGACGATGAAGGGATATTTTGTACCAGTCCTCCAGATTGTCCTCTTCTCTTTCCACGATCTCCAGTTTGCTCTCTGGATAATAGATCAGGGTTGCCAGGCTTTTTTTGTCCTTGTTGCTGATGGTGTTGCCGAATTCCTCGTCGATCTTGCGGCGTACGGAACCGGAACCGTTTTTCAGGACATGGTTGAACTGTTCGTATTCTCCGTGGATATCCGTCAGGAAATGTTCCGTACCTTTGGGGAGGTTCAGGATGGACTGGAGGTTGATGATCTCTGTGGAGGCTGCCGCTATATTTTTGTATTGGTGTGAGAGGGTCTTTAGAACCTTCTGTTCCATTTCGTTCATGAAATTCACCTTTCTATGTTACTTCACGAAGCGTACGGATACCATGCCTCGATGTAAGGTCTCCGAGTGTGAATTTTCTAGGTCAACACTTTTCAAGAAAATGTCAACACTTTACGACAAACATCATCGCCATGGCATCCATCCACTTCGTCAGTTCATGACTTTACCAGGTAATTACATCGCTGCATTGATAACATCAGACATGTTGTACATGCCGGCGGGCCTGCCTGCCAGGAACTTGGCTGCCTGTACGGCGCCTTTACCGAAGACAGCTTTGGAGTAGGCGGTGTGGGAGAAGGTTACAACTTCGTCTGCCCCGGCGAAGATCACATCATGGTCACCGACGATGGTGCCGCCTCTGACAGAGCTGATGCCAATTTCTTTCTTCGGTCTCTGCTCTCTGCGGTTGCTGCGGTCATAGACATATTCATACTCACCGTTAAATTCCTCGTTGATGGAATCTGCCAGTGCCAGTGCGGTACCGCTGGGAGCGTCTACCTTCAGATTGTGGTGCTTCTCCACGATCTCCATATCGAAGCCTGCGTTAGCCAGCACTCCGGCAGCTTCTTTCAAAAGCTTTAACATCAGGTTGATACCTAAGGACATATTGGCGGATTTTAAGATGGCCACCTTTTTCGCTGCTTCGTCTACTTTCGCCAGCTGTGCCTCGGACAGGCCGGTGGTGCACAGCACGCAGGGAATCTTCTTCTCCACGCAATAATCCAGCAGCTTGTCTACTGCCACGGCTGCGGAAAAATCAATGATTGCATCTGCCGCTACATCACATTTGGTAATATCCGTGAATACGGGATAGGGATTGTGTCCATCGTCTCTGGCATCGATTCCCGCCACCAGTTCCATATCGGAGTCCGCTGCGATCAGTCCGCTGATCACCTGTCCCATTTTACCGTTACATCCATGCATGATTATTTTTACCATTTTTCTTTTCTCCCATCTATCATGATTTTTGTAATAACGATTCAGCATCCCTCATATTCATTTGCAAAAGCGCACTATGAATCGTTACTTTTTGAAAAAAGATCCCGCCCATGATAAAAATTTCACAGGCGGGATTCTTCCACTCTTGCTCTCTATTTTCCAGCCTACAGGACACCATAATCCTTCAGGGCTTTTTCAAGCCTCTTGGCATTGGCCTCTTCCATTTCACACAGAGGCATACGGAACGCACCGGCTCCCATTCCCATCATGTTCAGTGCGGTCTTCACAGGGATCGGGTTCACTTCACAGAACAGTGCGTTACACAGATCCATGGCATCTAACTGCATCTGACGACTGCCTGCCACATCTCCGTCAAAGAACTTCTGGCAGATCTCGTGGGTCTGTGTAGGTGCTACATTGGAAAGTACGGAGATAACTCCGACTCCGCCCAGGGCCAGAATGGGTACGATCTGGTCGTCATTACCGGAATAAATATCCACAACGCCCTGTCCGATGGCTGCCAGGTGAGCGATCTGGCTGATGTTGCCGCTGGCTTCCTTGACACCTACGATGTTCTCCACGTCCTTACACAGCTTCACTACGGTCTCCGGCAGAATATTGCATCCGGTACGGCTGGGTACGTTATACAGAATAGCGGGAACCTTCACAGAATCCGCAACGGTCTTGAAATGACGATACAGTCCCTTCTGGGTTGCTTTATTATAGTAGGGACTTACCAGCAGAATGCCATCCACGCCGTATTTCTCCGCTTCCTGAGACAGATATACTGCAGTCTCGGTACAATTGGAACCGGTACCTGCTACTACGGGGATTCTCTTTGCAACTTTGTCCACACAGTATTTGATAGTATCCAGATGCTCCTCATGGGTCAGGGTAGATGACTCCCCTGTGGTACCGCATACGATAATAGCATCTGTGCCGTTTGCGATCTGGAATTCGATCAGTTCACCGAATTTCTCATAATTGACGGATCCGTCCTCGTTCATGGGTGTGACGATTGCCACGCCTGCTCCTTTAAAAATAGCCATATGCTTCCTCCATTTGCAAAACGCCAGCGCACAATGGCGCCGGCGCTGATTATCCAAGCTTATTTGATAGCGCCCCATCTGCTCACGAGATGACAGTCATACGCTTCTTAAACGTATGCCCAAGATAACATATACAGGATACCTTATCTTTCGGCGTGTTCCCCTTTCTTCTTCCCTCATCGGTACCTGTTACCTCCGAAAAAATACTCTTGAAAAACGCAACCTCTATCTTCTTAAATATAATTTTATGATAGCATCAACCCATGTGACTGTCAATCCCAGACCTTGAATTTTACCGTTTCAATCTTGGACACTTCATCCGCCAGAACACAGATCTCATCGTTCAGGGTGATTCCCGTCAGAATCACATCCGTATCTCCCCGGCATTCCAGTAATGCCTTCAGGTCATCTTCCGTAATAATATCCTTCTCCACCAGTCCCAGCACTTCGTCCAGGATCAGCAGATCGCATTCTCCAGTTGTCAGTACTTTCTTGGCAAAGCCGATCCCGTTACGGATGTTCTGGATCTCATCCTGCTTCTTTTCCTCCGGTAATTCCACGAAATTACCGTCCGATTTCTCGAAACGGAACAGCTTGATCTCCGGCTCCATTCTGCGTAAAAAATCGGAATCCCCCAGTCCCTTTCCCTTCAGGAACTGAATAATAACGACCCTCTTGCCTTCTACCGCTGCCTGTACCGCTCTTCCAATCGCTGCCGGTGATTTGCCTCTGCCATCGCCGGTATAAATATAGATGCATCCTTCTGCCATTCCACACCTCATGGTCTATCTGCGTATCTGACGCTCCCTGGCTGTACACAGTTACTAATATCTATGCATTCTTTTATACCATATATTGTCACTTTTTGCAATCTTTTGTCGTTAGACGATGGATTCCTGCACCTGTGCCTCCTCCAGAAGTTCCAGTTTGCTGACGGATACCTCGAAAGCTACTCTTTTCTCCACATGCTCTTCATCCAGTTTTTTCATATATTCACGGCTCTGGATCCGTCCCCAGATCGCACAGCGCTCTCCTACCTTGAAATGCTCCGCATAACGGGCGTTACGTCCCCAACAGATACAGGGAATATAATCGGATTTTCCGTACGGACGGTTTACCGCCAGCAGCAGATCCGCTATTTCTCTTCCCAACGGTGTCTTACGATACACCGGTTCCTTACATATATATCCATCCAGATAAATCTGGTTCGTCTTCGAACTTTCTTCCATTTCTTCAATAAATTTCACTTCTCTGGCAAACACAGACAACACCAGTCTGTTCTTGCGCTCCTCATGACGATTGTAGGAACGAAACTGTCCGTTCACACACAAAAGCATTCCGACATAGCTGGCTGTCACGTCCAGTAATCTTTCTGAGACCATCACCGGTATAATGTCAAAACTGTCGCTCAGTCTCGTACATTTGATGTCCACCATGTAGAATCCTTCCCCATAGATCTCATGGCTGTAGGAAAAATTGCTTACCACTTCCCCCATCACCGTTACCTGATTGTTTTCAATAACCTTATCTGTCATTTTTGTTCTCCCTTCTACATCTTCTGACTCTTCTACAACAATCTTTATGTATTGCACTACTATTTATACTCTAAAATCCATCGTTTGAGTACTAAAACTCATCGCACAAAAGGGCAAATTACGCACAAAAGGGATTTCTTTTCCATACTTTTTCATATAGAAAACCACCAAAAACGTTGATTTTCCACGGTTTTTTCTTGCGTCCGGAAATGATAAGTGCTATACTGAAACAGTTTGAAAAAAGATTGAATCAGTTGCACGCATTTTTAGAAAGGCAAGGATTTTTATGAGACAAAAAAGAGAAGATGTCAGAAACGTTGCAATCATTGCTCACGTAGACCACGGTAAAACCACTCTGGTGGATGAGCTGTTAAAACAAAGCGGTGTATTCCGTGAAAATCAGGAAGTTGCTGAGCGTGTCATGGACTCCAACGATATCGAGCGTGAGCGTGGTATCACCATTCTGTCCAAGAACACTGCCGTTATGTATAAGGGTACCAAGATCAACATCATCGACACCCCGGGCCATGCGGACTTCGGCGGCGAGGTAGAGCGTGTCCTGAAAATGGTAAACGGTGTTATCCTGGTGGTGGATGCCTTCGAGGGTGCCATGCCCCAGACCAAATTCGTGCTTCGTAAAGCACTGGAATTAAAGCTTCCCGTTATCGTATGTATCAATAAGATCGACCGTCCCGAAGCAAGACCCGATGAGGTCGTAGACGAGGTACTGGAACTGTTCTTAGAACTGGATGCGGATGATTCTCAGCTGGATTGTCCTTTCGTATATGCTTCCGCAAAGGCCGGTATTGCCTCTCTGGATGCTGACGAAATGGGTACTGATATGGAACCTCTGTTTGAGACCATTTTAAACTACATCCCCGCTCCCGAAGGAGATCCGGATGCGGCTACCCAGGTACTGATCAGTACCATTGATTATAATGAATATGTAGGACGTATCGGTGTCGGTAAAGTAGACAACGGTACCATCCGTGTAAACCAGGATGTGGTCATCTGTAACCACCACGATCCCGACAAGATCGTCAAGACCAAGGTCAGCAAGCTGTACGAGTTCGACGGTCTGAATAAAGTAGAAGTCAAAGAAGCTGGCATCGGTTCCATTGTTGCGATCTCCGGCATCAGTGAGATCCACATCGGTGACACCCTCTGCTCTCCCGAAAATGTGGTTCCCATTCCTTTCCAGAAGATCAGTGAGCCCACCATTGCCATGCAGTTCATGGTAAACGATTCTCCTCTGGCCGGTCAGGAAGGTAAATTCGTTACCAGCCGTCACCTGCGTGACAGACTGTTCCGCGAATTGAACACCGATGTCTCCTTACGTGTGGAAGAGACCGAGTCCGCCGACCGTTTCAAGGTATCCGGCCGTGGTGAGCTGCATCTGTCCGTACTGATCGAGAATATGCGTCGTGAAGGTTTTGAGTTTGCAGTAAGTAAGGCTGAGGTTCTGTATCATACCGATGAGAACGGCAAGAAGTTAGAACCTATGGAGCTGGCTTACATCGATGTTCCCAATGAATTTGCCGGTGCTGTTATTGAGAAGCTTGGTCAGAGAAAAGGTGAACTTCGTAACATGGGTTCCATTTCCGGCGGTACTTACACCCGTCTGGAGTTCTCCATCCCCGCAAGAGGACTGATTGGTTACCGCGGTGAGTTCATGACCGATACCAAGGGTAACGGTATTCTGAACACCGTATTCGACGACTACGGCCCTTACAAGGGAGATATCCAGTATCGTAAGATGGGGTCCCTGATCGCATTTGAAGCCGGTGAAGCTATCACCTACGGTCTGTACAATGCGCAGGAGCGTGGTACTCTCTTCATCGGACCCGGTGAAAAGGTATACTCCGGTATGGTCATCGGTCAGACCGGACGCAGTGAGGACATCGAGATCAATGTCTGCAAGAAGAAGCAGCTGACCAACACCCGTTCCTCCAGCGCTGACGAAGCTCTGCGTCTGACACCGCCCAAAATCCTGTCTCTGGAGCAGGCTCTCGACTTCATCGATACCGACGAACTGTTGGAAGTAACTCCTACCAACCTGCGTATCCGTAAGAAGATTCTGGATCCGACCATGAGAAAGCGTGCCATGATCAATAAGAAAGCTTAAGAAGATTTATAAATAGAACCACCTTCGTGTACTGCCTGCAGTATGTGAAGGTGGTTTTTAACTGGGTTAACAAAGAATCCCAAATGCCCACGGCGAACGGAACATCCTTCCGAGGTGTCAGGTCTCCCGGTGGGAATTTTCTGACGAAAAGTGAGTAGCGGTTCTAACCCGTACGGGCACGGCTCCAGTTGCCATCCATGGCAACTGGAGCCTGTCGCGAACGTCCTGTTCGCTCCACCCTGATGTTCAACACTTTTCGAGAAAATATCACCACCTCCCGACAAACATCTTCGGAAGGACATTCCATCCGCCGCGGGCATTCTGCGTTTTGGAAAGCCTGCGAAAAAACAGTAGCCCGCGTTGGGGTAAGGACAAGCAGACTCTAAGCAGCCGTCGGTACTTAGCGAGGGTACTTTCCTCGCTTATGTACCGCTACGGTCTGCGTCCGAAGTGGAAACGGGTCTGCGGTTCTTAGCCCCAATACGGGCTACGGGGATATTTCACTAACTCTTCAGTTAATTCCAGGTGGCTGTCAGGACATGCTCCCCGGTCATCTGGACGACGGTGTCTGCGGTAATAATCTGTCCGCTGTACTCCCATCCGCCGAAGGTACTGCCCTCTTTTACCGGGGTAGGAAGTTCACCGTAGGTTTCACCGAAGGTCACCTGTTTGGATTCCACGGTGGAACCGTCGGCACCGGTGCCGCCGTCATAGTCGAATTTTACGGTGAACTGTGCGGGAACCCAGTGAGCGGTCAGAGTCATATCGCCGGTGACTTTCTCCGACTGGAAATACCACAGCACTGTCTCTCCTTCTTTTTCCGTATACCACCCGTCAAAGGTGTAGCCGGGCTTATAAGGGGTCTCGGGCTCTGTAAGGAATTCACCGTAGCGTACCTTCCGGGCTGCCACTTCACTTCCGCCGTCCGTATCGTACACAATGTTGAATCCACCGCGTACCGCAAAGAAAATAATCATTCCCACAATCACCACGATCAGGACACCGATCAGGCCGTCCAGAATGCGGATGGGAACATCCTTGCTTCCGTAAATGCCGCGGCCGAACCATTTTCCTTTCGGACGGATTGCTTCCTCCGGCTGCTGCGTTGTTTCCGGCTGCGTGGTGACTTCTGCTGCCTTTTCTTCTGTATCCTCTGTTGTCACTTGTTCCTGATTCATAATTTTTCCTTTTCCTAATCTATCATAAGCAATTCTATGTGCTGCGCACTCTCGAAATTGCAACCAATATTCGTATTCCGGACTGTCGTCCTTCATACTCATATTGTTTTACTCCCCACATAGAAAACATCCTTTACCTGCAAGCAGTCACGGATGTTTTCTATGGGTGAGTCTTATGTCATTACTTTCTTACCAGGTACTTTCTCATATCGATTGCGCAGGCAACCAGAATGATGAGTCCTTTGATCACATACTGCATGTTCATGTTGATGGACAGGAAGTTCAGTGCTACGAAGATGATTCTTAAGAGAAATACACCAAGTACGACACCACTGATCTTACCGGTACCACCTACGAAAGAGACACCGCCGATAACGCAAGCTGCAATGGCATCACACTCGTAGTTCAATCCGGTATTTGCTGTGTTGGAACCGATACGGGAAGACTCGATGAAACCGGTCAGACCGTACATGGCACCTGCCAGTGTATGTACTAAAATGGTGGTTCTCATTACGTTAACACCGGATACCTTTGCTGCTTCGGGATTGGAACCTACTGCAAACATGTTCTTACCGAAGGTGGTCTTGTTCCAGATGAACCACATAATGATAACAATGACAGCTGCCAGCCATACATAGTTGGGAATGGCGATTCTCGCGCCGCCGGCATTAAAGGATACTACGCTTCCTTTTACCACATCATTGAAATGCTGATCCAGACCGGACAGAGGCTGGCCGTTATTGCCGTTGATCATGATATACATTAACAGTAAGCCGTATACGATCAGCTGGGTAGCCAGAGTTACGATGAAGGGATGTAACTGGAACTTCGCCACGAAGAATCCATTGACCCATCCCACGATACCGCCGACCAACAGTACGATCAGGATCACCAGAGGGATCGGAAGTACCGGAAGATCCGGGAACATCTTGGTGGCATAAGTCACGGACTGCATCAGGGATGCCGTGATACATGCGGTCAGTCCTACCACACGTCCTGCGGACAAGTCGGTACCTGTCAATACGATACATCCTGCAATACCACAGGCAATGGGAAGGTTCGCTGCGGACAGGCTGATGATGTTGACAATGGAAGCCGCCGACAGGAAATTGGAGTTCTGGATGTAAGTGTAAATAATTGCTACGATCAGCAGGATGTATAAGGCATTGTTAAGTAAAAATTCTTTCCAATAGGTCTTCTTGTCTCTGCTGTCCAGCTTCTTGTAGTCTGCAAAATTTTGCTTTACGCCGTTAATTTTATTCTGAATTGCTTTGCCGGGATTCATACGCATATCCTCCTATACATATTTTGCAGCAAGAGACATGATCTCTTCCTGTGTCGTATTTTTGGCATCTACTTCTCCTGCCAGTCTGCCGCCGCTCATGACAAGTATTCTGTCACATACACCCAGCAGCTCCGGCATCTCCGAAGATACCATCAGGACAACTTTGCCCTTGTTCGCCAGATCGATGATCAGCTGGTAGATCTCATACTTTGCACCTACGTCGATACCTCTGGTAGGTTCATCCAGCATCAGCACCTCAGGCTCTGTGAGAAGCCATCTGCCGAGGATAACCTTCTGCTGGTTACCACCGGACAATGACCGGATCTTCGTCTTCTGGGAAGGAGTCTTGATGTGCATGGCATCAATAGCCCATGCGGTGTCCTTCTCCATGGATTTATCACTCAGATAAAATCCTGCTCTCTTATGCTTCTTCAGGCTGGAGATCACCGTATTCTCCCGGATATTCAGGATACCGAAGATACCGGTAGCACGTCGTTCCTCTGTCAGAAGTGCAAAGCCGTTTTTAATGGATTCTCTGGCATTGCGGTTCTTCACTTCTTTGCCATCTAATTTGATCAGACCGTCTTTCCTGGTAGCAACGCCGAAGATATTCTCCAGAGTCTCCGTTCTGCCGCTTCCGTCCAGTCCGGCCAGACCCACGATCTCACCCTTTCTGGCCTTAAAGGACACATCCTGCAACAGAGAATACCTTGCTGTCAGATGCTCCACTTCCAATGCCACTTCTCCGGGTTTGTTCGTCTTGGGAGGGAACTGATTGGTCAGCTCACGTCCTACCATGAGTCTGATGATCTTATCTGTGGTCAATTCTTCTGCAGGCTCCGTCGCAATCCAGGTACCGTCACGCATGACGGTGACTTCATCTGCGATCCTAAGGATCTCTGCCATCTTGTGAGAGATATAAATAATACCGCATCCTCTGTCTCGAAGCATGTTGATGATCTTAAACAGATGCTCCACTTCTTCTTCCGTCAGGGATGAAGTAGGTTCGTCGAATACAATGATCTTACTGTTATAGGATACCGCCTTGGCGATCTCAACCATCTGCCTTTGTGATACCGGCATCGTACTCATAATTCTCTTGGGGTCTACTGCGATCCCCAGTTCTTCAAAAATCTTATTGGTGTCTTCCAGCATTTTATGCTCGTTGACCATAATACCTGCTGTCATGGGATAACGGCCCAGCCAGATATTATCCATGACATTTCTCTTCAGTGCCTGGTTCAGTTCCTGATGAACCATGGCCACTCCGTTGTTCAGTGCTTCTCTGGAATTTTTGAAATTGACTTCCTTGCCTTCCAGTTCGATCTTGCCTGCATCCTTACTGTAGATGCCGAACAGACACTTCATTAAGGTGGATTTACCGGCGCCGTTCTCTCCCATGAGCGCGTGTACCGTTCCTTTTTTTACGGTAAGGGATACATGATCCAGTGCCTTTACGCCGGGGAATTCCTTGCATATGTCTGTCATCTGAAGTAATACTTCCTGTCCCATACGCATCCTCCTATACATAAAGAGCGGCCGCTGCCAGATGCAGCAGCCGCTTCTTTTATTTACTTGTTATTCAGATCATTCTCCGGTGTAAGTAGCGTAAGGGATGTAGATCTTGTTGCTAACCTTCTCAGAGATGTTGAAGCTGTCGGTATCTGCCATCAGATCCTTGCCAGCCTGGATGTTCTTAGCCAGGTAAGCAATACCGTTTGCCATACCTTCTGCATCCTGCTTGATGGTACCGGTCATCTTGCCGTCTGCGATCAGCTGCTTGGCTGCGTCAGTTGCATCAACACCGAATACAGGAATGGTGGTGCAGTTGCCATCGCCTAAGTTGTAGCCCTTGTCATTCAGAGCGGAGATAACGCCTTCAGCCATACCGTCGTTGTTGCAGATAACCAGCTCGATCATGTTACCAGCGGACTCATTGTACTGAGACAGGTTGGTGGTCATGTAGTTGTTAGCTGCGGTTGCGGACCAGTTACCGTCCTGGTCAACCTGATACTTATCGGTATTGGATGCATCGAAGTACTCCAGAGCAGGCTTGCCTGCTGCGGTGATCACTGCATCTGCATCTTCTACACCGTACTGGGTACGATAGATTGCTTCTACGTTACCTAACTGACCCATGAACATTGCATAGCTGATCTTGCCGTCGCCGTTTAAGTCGATGGTGTCAAAGTTGTCTACTACATACTGACCAACCATCTTACCCTGCATGTGACCAGCTTCGGGAGCGTCGGTTCCAACGAATGCACACTTGTCATAGCTGCCTAATACCTTACCTTCATCCTCATCGGACTCTACCGCACGGTTGAAGAAGATAACGGGGATTCCTGCTGCGCTTGCCTTGTCAACGATAGCCTGGGAAGCGTCTACGGAACCGGATGTTACGATGTTGACGATCAGAAGGTTGGTGCCCTGTGCGATAGCGGTATCGATCTGCTCGTTCTGGGTGGTCTGGTTACTGTTGCCGTCGTAGTTCTGGAACTTGATGCCTGCTTCGGTAAGAGCACTGTCCAGTGCGGTACGTACGCTGGAGATGTATGTATCACTGTAGGTGTAGTAGAATACTCCTACATTCAACTCTCCGCTTCCTCCGCCGCTCTTTCCGCACGCTACGAGGCTGAGCATCATAATGCCGACCAACAGCAGTGACATGAACTTTTTCATATGAAATACCTCCTTGTTTTGATGAAAATGTATGTGTTTCATCTCTTGATGAGGTAATTATATGACATCTTGTACAAAAAAGATATACAAAATCTTACGCATGGGGTTAGAAATTATACTATTCTGTACACATTTTGTTCATGTTTTGTACATATTTTGTAACTATTCAAAGCCGAAAAGCATTACATAATTTCGTCGAACGCTTGCATTCGTAAGAATTATGTAATGCTTATTCGGCGAAGTAACCACATGAGCAAAAGAATAGCTCTGAAAGAGCGGTTTTGCGAATGGGGTTCTGAATAGTTACTTTCTCTCTTCAAAAGAGAACAATATCTTCTGGGTCTCCCGCTCGTACATGTTCTCTCTGGTCACAATAGTGGTGGCTGTGTCTATCACGCTGGGGCCGCCGGTCTGTCCGTTGATCAGGTTCGCCGCCGTCTCCACTCCCAGATACCCCATGGCATAGGGGTTCTGCACGATCAGGGCATCCACCTCCCCGGTCTCCAACATTCCCACAGAGACCACATTGGAGTCAAATGCCACCACCTGCGTCCTGTCTCCCCGGTCCAGATCCCGGATGGCCCAGCCCACACCGAGGCTGGTCCATTCGTTAAAGGTCACCACCACATTGATCCTGGAATCCGACAAAAGCATCTCTTTTGCTCCCGTTCTGGCATCCTCCGTGGTGGAAAGGACATTGATGGTGGTAATATCCTTTACTCTCGGGTCCTGCTCCACCGTCTGCCGGAATCCCAGTTCCCGTTGCTGCCCGTTGGCGGAATTCACATCATAATTCACGATACCGATATACAGTTCGTCTTCTCCCACCGCCAGAGCTGCTTCCGCTGCTTTCACACCGGCCTGCAGGTTATTGGTCCCAATGCGGCAGCTTACCATACTGCTGTTGACATCACTGTCAATGACAACGATCTTAATTCCTCTCTGGGCGGCCTGACCGATGATCTCCGCATTGGCATTGTAATCCACCGCAGAGAAAACGATCACATCCACTCCGTCCTCCATGGCCTGCCGCACCATCTCATTCTGGGTCACATAATCTTCTTCCGATTCCGGGCCGTTAAACGTAACATTCAGATTGTATTCCGTAGCCGCCGCCCGGGCACCCGCAAAGACACTTTTAAAAAAGGCGCTCTCCGTGGACTTCACGATCATAGCCACCTGGGTTTTCCCTGGCTCAGCTTCTTTTCCGCATCCACTCATGCTCATAAGAAGCAGGACACCCGCAACCAGCAGGGACAGTATTTTTTTCATTTTCTGTTTTCTCATACTTTCTCCCATCCTGCCGCTGCATTTTCTTCCACCTTTGGCATCCGTATGATCACAGTAGTGCCTTCATCCAGTTCGCTTTCTATGGAAAGACCGTACTCTTTTCCGAAATAAATCTTAATTCTGTCGTTGACGTTCTTGATGCCGATGCCAGAATTATCTCCCGGCTCCTTATGAAGGATCGACCGACACTGTTCCTCTGACATACCGACACCGTTATCCTCCACCCGGAAGATCACATCTTCCCCTTCGCTGTAGATGCGGATCAGAATCCGTCCTTCATCCACCATGCGGTCCAGTCCGTGATAGATGGCATTTTCGATAATGGGCTGCAGGGTGATCTTGTTACAGTAATATTGCAGACAGTCCTCTTCCACCTGAAACTCATAGGAAAACTGATTCTTATAGCGGAAATTCTGGATCTTTAAATAGCTTCTGGCATGCTCTACTTCTTTTTCAATGGTGATCAATTCGTGCCCCTTGCTGATACTGATACGAAACAGTTTCGCCAGAGCATTGACCATCTCCACGGCATCCTGACACCTTTCTTCCTCGCAGAGCCACCCGATGGCATCCAACGTATTATATAAGAAGTGGGGATTGATCTGGGCCTGCAGAGCCTTTAACTCCGTTTTGCGCAGGGAAATCTCTTCCTGACGTACCTGCTTCATCAGTTTCTGGATCTTTCTTACCATGTGCTCGTAGGACTGGGACAGTGCCTCGATCTCCGTGGTGCCTTCCACAGGCTGATAAACATATCCCGCAGCATCCTTTTCGAACTCTTCCATAGCCCGGATCAGACGCTGCACCGGATTGGTCACCAGTCTGGATACCAGAACACTGACCACCATGGTCGTCAGCAGAATGATTGTCAGCATGACACAGATGTTTCCCACCAGTTCCATCTCTTTGGCCGTCACCAGTTCACTGATATAGCTGACACCCACCACCTTCCAGTTACAGTTATCCAGCGCCCGGACACTACAGATCAGTTCTTCGGTCTCAAAGGAACCGTTGTGGCTCAGATCCAGTCCCTCCGTGGCTTCCGTCTTTAGACCCGAATACAGCAGCTGCTGTTGGGGATGATATATGATCTCTCCGTTACTGTCTGTGATAAAGCAGTAGCCATGCTGTCCGATTCCCACATCGTCCACATAATCCGATATTTTGGAGAAACGGATATCAATGACTACCCGCAGCTTCTGTCCGTCTGCTCCGGGAATCTCCTGTAAGACCGATACCACCCAGGGATAATAGTCCTGCAACAGAGATTCCACATGGGGTTCCGACAGATAGAGTACCCCGGGGCTGTAGGAATCCAGTTCGATATAAGACAGATCCTTCAGATAATGTTCCTTCAGAGTATGAGTTCCCGTATGGGAATCCACCAGCTTCCCCTGCTCATCATAGATATAGACCGCCACCAGATCCGACCGGACACTGCAAAGAGTCTCCAGTGTCTGCCCGGTACTTCCGCCGCTCTTTGTCAGATCCTTCTCGATCAGACTCATGATCTCCTGCATATCTCCGATGTAGTTAGAAATGGTATTGGAAGCCTGAGTCACCGCCTGTTCACTGCTGGTCTGTGCCGCCTGTTTCATACTTCCGACATAAAGAGAAAAAAAGTAAAAAGTGGACCACAGCAAAAACAGGGTAACCAGTCCCACCACCAATGTCGTAATGATAAAAGAAAGGGACGTTTTTTGCTTCTTCATATCTTATTCTTTCTCCTGTCGCATGGCATTGGGAGATACCCCGCAATACTTTTTAAAGCAGTAGCTGAAATAATGCTGATCGCTGTAACCGCAGCGCTCCGCAATCTCCCGCATCTTCATGGAACTGCCCAGTACCAGTTCCCTTGCCGTTTCGATCCTCTTTTTCGTCAACAGATCCACGAAGCTTGACCCGGTCTCTTTTTTGATCAGGGCACTCAGGTAATTGGGGCTCACATGAATGCTGTTGCTGACGCCCACCAGAGACAGGGACGGATCCCCATACTCCTTGTCGATGATCTGCATGGCCTTTTCACACAGGATCTGGCTGCTCTTTTTCTTGCCCGCATTGACCAGTTCCCATACTTCCAGGCAAAGTGCCGTGAAACGATCCCTGGATTCCCGTATCGGACCTTCCAGCATGGCAAAACGCTGGAGCAGGGCGGAATCTTCTGTCACCGTATAAGCAATGCGGATCAGCGCCGAGGACATCCGGAAGATCAGGAATTTGCATTTCAGGGCAGCATCCTGCTGCACCTCCAGTTTGCCGAATACATCCTTCAGATAGTTTTCCAGTTCCTCTCGGGAACCACCACGGATCAGATTCTCCATCTGAGTAACACATTCCGCCGCCAGCTCCATGTCCATGGTGTTATCCCGCTCTTCATCGGCAATATAATGGATGCTGCTCTCTCCCGGAGTGCAATATCCCAATGCACTCATAGCTCCTCTGTAGGCCTCGTGGCATTCTCCCAGATGTTCTCTGATACGGCTGACACCGATATGACAATGCATTTTCAGAATGCGTTCCGTACTCTGTACCATCTCTCCCACGGCAATATGCAGATACCGGTCGAAAGTCGACGTGGTGGCCGCCAGCACTGCAATGATCCTGCCGTCCATGGCAAAAGAATAATGCTTCATATATTTTTGCAGGATCATATCCATGGAATGTACCAGTTCCGGTCTCGTACGGTTCTTCCCGTTGGTATCCTCCACCGTGATGGCCAGCACCGCATACTGAAAGGCATTATTACGATCCTTCAAAAAGCCGTTGCTAACCGCCTGTTCCTGTAAAAGTTCCTCCCGGTCCTGCCCCTCAAAGCTGGCATAATCATCTAGCAAAAGGGGCAGAAAAAACTGCTGCAGATCCGGATTATCATGTTTTCTGGCATCAAATTCCGCAAAGATTCCGTCGATCTTAAGCTTGATCTTCTTCAGTTCTTCCGTCAGATCCGCCATAGTGATAGGTTTCAACATATAACTGATGATATTGTACTGGATGGCCTGCTGGGCATAAGAAAATTCATCGAAGCCGCTTAAGAAGGCGATCTGTGTGGTAGGACGTACCTCTCTGACCTGTCTTGCCAGCTCGATTCCGGAGACAAAAGGCATCCGGATATCCGTAAGCAGCAGATCCGGTTCCTTCCTCTCCACCAGTTCCAAAGCTTCGATGCCGTTCTCCGCTTCCCCCACGACTTGAAATCCGATGCTCTCCCAGTCGATCTTCCTTATGATTGCTCTGCGTAATTCCTCTTCGTCATCTGCCACTACGATTGTATACATCGCTGTCCCTCTCTGGTATGTATTATTTTAAGGTAAGTATCTTCCCGGAAAACGCAATGGGAAGGGATATTTTTCTGGTACTGTTTTCGCCTGCAAACAGAATCTGGGCAATGCCGTCAGCCGATACGGACGCAATCCTGCCGGTTCCGTATTTCTGATGCTGTACTTCCCGTCCGGGCTCACAGGCTGCGATGCAGGCCTCCACTTCCCGTGGCGGCAGCTTCTGCACCTTTTTGTCCGGTGTCTTTAGCAGCGAGCCTCTGATCCCGACAGCCGTACCGGTCTTTCTTACAGCGTTTAACGGCTTCGTTTTCTCAAACACTTCTCCTGAAAAAGCAGAGGTCAGATTCGGTCCAAAGGTAAATACATACAGCTGTTCCTTCGCTCTCGTCATTCCCACATAATAAAGCCTTCTCTCTTCCTCATAGGCATTTGCCTCCGGGGAATCCGGTGCACAGCCCCTCCCCGGAATCTGGGAAGGGATCACTCCCGCCAGCATATCCGCCAGATACACTCTTGTGTATTCCAGTCCCTTGCTGGAATGGATCGTGGACAGGATAAAATTACTCTTCGGATCCCCGCAGCCCTCTCGCATCATCTCCTGCAGCTTCTGTAATCTTGCAGGGAAATCAAACAGGCTGTTCTCCTGATCTCCCAGGACCTTTAATATCTCCGCCTTGCCACTGTCCAACCCGTGGGTATCCATGAATTCCTGATATCCCATATAATTCAGGATCCGGTAGATAGCTTTTCCTGCTGACTCATACCGCATATTGTCCAGATGGGTAGCCAGTGCCTTGCACTGTTTTCTGGTGTAAACGGATGCCTCATCCATTTCCGCCACCGTATCCAACAGTGTCAGTCGTCTGGTATTGGCATCCACCGCCTCCATGGCCGCCTTTTTGCTGATACCGGCTCCCATTTTGTAATAGATCCGAAGAAATGTCTCCCCATCCCAGGGATCCAGAGACAACTGAATAAAATCACAGATATCGTTGACCACCGGATGGGAAAAGAAGGTCATATCCGAATTTTTCACCCGGTAGGACAATCCTTTACGTTCCAACAGATCAATGATGGGAAGTGCACTTTCGTTATTCCGGTATAATACTGCCGTCTCCTGTTCACAGTCCTGGGCTACTTTCAGCAGATAATTGTACTGTCCCTGTCTGGATACTGCCTTGATCTCTGTAACGCAGCCACCACCTTCTCTGGCCGCAGTCATCTTCTTCGGATGTCTGTTTTTATTCTTCTGGATCAGAGTATCCGCCGCCCGGACGATCTCCTGCCTGCTGCGGTAATTGGTCTCCATGAGAAGGATCCCTGCTCCCGGGTGTCTGTCCTCAAAGGAGACAAGTGCCTGCGGGTAAGCTGCCCGGAAGCCGTAGATACTCTGGTCTTCATCTCCCACCATAAACAGATTCCGGCTCTGCGCCGCCAGCAGGTCGATCATATCATGCTGTATTTTCGAAGTATCCTGCGCTTCATCCACACAGAAATACCGATACTGCTCCCTGAAATGTGCCAGTACCTCAGGATACTGTTCCAGAATTCTGAGGGCGTAGATCATCTGATCATCGTAATCGATCATCTGCATCTGCCTGAGTTTCGCATTATAAGTACGGAATATCTCCGGGAATTTCTCCACATCCGTGTCCATATCCCGGATTTCCTCCGGTGTCAGACGCATATTTTTCGCATAGGTGATATCCAGCTGGGTCTCTTTGATATCATTTTCCGTGGCGTATTTCCCCGTTACTTCCAGAAAAGACTGTTTGACGGCCGCCGAGGCTTCCTTGTCTGCCACCTGAAAAGGCGTTTTCCCGGTACGGTAGGCAAAATATTGCAGTACCTTCTGGGAGATGCCGTTGATGGTGCGAAACTCCAGCCGCTCTGCATCCGCTTCTCCGAACATCCCCGCAAACCGCCTGCGCATATCATTCGTTGCCGCCACCGTATAGGTCACTGTCAGGATCGACTCCGGTGTTATTCCCAGGCAATAGATCATATAGCCCAGTCTGCTGACCAGTACGGTGGTCTTACCGCTTCCTGGAACCGCAAGAAGCAGTACCGGACCTTCCGTAGCCTGTACCGCCTGCATCTGCTGTTCGTTTAACTGTATGTGATAGTTCCGTACAAATTCCGTAAAATTCAATTCATTGTCCCACTTTCCGCCTCCGGCATTTTTCTGCCTTCCTTTGTTGCTATCGGCTCACCGTCCAGTACTGCATCCAGAAGGATACCATTCTCATCGTAAGACAGTTTTAAGGAGAAAAAGGGGCGGTTCTCACGAAGCAGCCGGAAAAAGATCTTGTCCCCTTCCCAGAGATCCAGTTCCTCCACCTTATTGATCTCCACCCATTCCAGTGCTCCTTCGTCACACTCCCTCGGTTCCCCCGTAAATCCATCCGCCGTATACAGGCACATATACTCACAGACGTCCCGGTATAAAAAGGTGATGATTCCCCGGAACCGGTAGGCCGTCAGAGTATATCCTGTCTCTTCCTTTACTTCCCGGAGCACACAGTCCTCCGGGCTTTCGTCCGCCTCGAAATGACCACCCACGCCGATCCATTTGTCTTTGTTAATGTCATTTTCCTTCTTCACCCGGTGAAGCATCAGATATTTTCCGTCCTGCTCGATATAGCAGAGCGTGGTCAGATTTCTGAGCTGCTGTATACTCATTTTCTTTCTCCTCTATATCCCTATCCTCTGAAAAATCTGTCCAAAATGATTATTTCTTACAATGTTCCGCAATGGCTGCGATCGCTTTCTCCATCTGGAACGGTTCCGCCAGATGTGCATTCATTCCGGCGGTCAGACATTTCTTCGCATCTTCTTCATACGCATTGGCCGTCATGGCAATGATGGGAATTCTCCTGGCATCGGCCCGGGGGATCGCCCGGATGGCTCTCCCATTTTTGCATTTGAATGTATATTTAATTTATATTACCATATTGACTGCCGGACGGCAACCTTATTGCTCCAGCATATTCTCAATAAAAATCCCATATCCTCTGGTACTGTCCTGCACGAGAACATGGGTGACGGCCCCTACGAATTTACCGTTCTGGATGATAGGTGCACCGCTCATTCCCTGGACGATTCCTCCGGTCAGGGTGATCAGGTCAGAATCTGTGACTTTCAGTTCGATTCCCCGGTTCACGTTGTCATGATCGAGATGAATGTCGGTGATCTCGATATCATAGTATCTGGTGGTGCCGTCTACGGTACACAAAATCTGCGCCGGTCCCTTTCGGATCTCCTGTTTTAATCCAATGGGCATCGCCTCTTCCGTTCCCATTGCCAGTGCTTTGTCATTGCACTTGCCGAAGATTCCCCGGACACTGTTGCTGGTAATATCCCCCAGAATCCTGTCATCAGAATAGACGATCATTCCCGTCATTTCCCCCGGATGACCGGCCGTTCCCTTCTGAATGGAGATGATCTCCGTCTGGTACAGGGTTCCGTCATTCATTTCCATCAGGTTGCTGGTGTCCACATCATTGATTCCATGCCCCAGTGCTCCGAAATTTCCCTGACTGTCAATGTAGGTCATGGTTCCCACACCCTGGGCATTGTCCCTGACCCAGACACCAATCTTATATTTCTTCGTCTGATCCTGTACCGGATCGATTTTAACATCAAAATATTCTTCGCCCCGCCGGATCGTCAAAATTGCTGCTTCTCCACTACCGTTTTCGATCCGGGTGATCAGATCATCCTTGTCCGCCACTTCCGTGCCGTTCAGTTTCACCACATAATCGCCGCTTTTCAAAATATGTTCCGCCGGAGACACCTTCTCCCCGTTGACAGAACGGAACTCTCCGGTACCTATGACCATTACCCCTTCGGTCTTGACATAGATTCCGATGGGAACACCTACCGGGATCAGCTCCTGATCCTCGATCACCCGGATCCCCACCTGCTTAAAAGGCAGGATCCCGAACAGCTTCACCTGCATCTCAAGGCTGTCCGCCGTCCCGGTCTTCATAGTCACCGGCTGACTCAGATCCAGTGTCACGGCACCTTTGGGAATATTACTGGTTCCCTGTTCACTGACGCTTAAAATCTCACCTTTTGCGGGAATATCCAACGCCAGTGATTCCTCCGATTCCGCCCGCATGTAAATGACAGAAGGAATACTGCTGTCCACCAGATAATAGCTGTAGCCCAAAAGTCCCATACCGGCCAGAATAAGGACAGCACAAAGGCAGGCCCGGTAGATCCGCAGCCTGCGCACCTTCTGTTTCCAGAGCTGCAAAATGATGACTGCCTCTTCTCCTGCCTGCCTTTTTACCTTTTCCGTTTCTGTGATCCATAGTTTCATACACATTCCCCCGCTACACTTCTGTCATTGCTGTATAGGGTATAGTGTACGTCACATTCCTATTTTTAGTCTGTGATCACTGGGAATTGCGGTTTACAGTTTTCTCCAGTTTAACCACAAATGACCACATTCCCGCTGCTTTTATATTCCTCCGGGCAGCCGTCCGTCAGAATCGTTCCACTCTGAAACACCCCGAAGGTCACAGAGCTGACATTTCCGAACTTGGAATGGTCTGCCAGAATAAAGCATTCTCTGCATTGTCCCATGGCAGTCTTTTTCACCATGGCCTCATTCATATCCGGTGTGGTCAGGCCACTCTGCCTGCTAATCCCATTGGTCCCGAAAAAGCCTTTGGTAAAATGATAACTCTGCAGATTCATCAAAGCCTGATTACCTACCACGGCCTCTGTGGAACCCTTCAATTCTCCGCCGACCAGATACACACGGAATCCCGCTGCTGCCAGTGTTTTGGCATGAGCTACTGCATTGGTCACGAAAATGGCACTTTTCTCTGTCAAAAAAGAAAGCATGCTTGCCGTTGTGGTTCCGGCATCCAGATAGACAAAATCCTCCGGCTGGATGAGAGCTGCTGCCCTCGCCGCCACCAGCTGTTTGGCTTCCACATTCACCGTCGCCTTCTGTTCTACCGTAGGCTCATGGGTTGCCACCGTACGGTCTAATGCCACTGCTCCACCGAAGACCTTCACCAGTTTCCCGGCATTATGCAGCGCCGTGATGTCACGGCGTACCGTGGACTCCGAAGTATTCAGCAGTTCCTTGATTTCTGCCACCGTAATACTGTTCTTTTCTTCCAATAATTTCAAAATGATGTCATATCGTTGTTCTGTCAGCATAAATTACTATTTTCTCTTTCCTTCGTCACATCTGTCTCCAGAATGATCTTCCTTACAGGAAGGATACTTCCGGGAGACATGGATAATTCATCCACACCCATTGCAAGGAAACGTCTGGTCAGTGTCTGGTCTGCTCCCAGTTCTCCGCAGATGCCAGCCCAGATACCTGCCTTGTGGGCATTCTCCACGACCATCTGTATCATGCGAAGCACTGCCGGATGGTGCGGATCGTAAAATGCATCCAGCTTCGGATTCTGCCTGTCGATAGCCAGTGTATACTGGGTCAGATCATTGGTGCCGATACTGAAGAAATCTACTTCCTTCGCCAGCTCTGCGCTCATCATGACGGCAGCCGGTGTCTCGATCATTATCCCCTGCTTTGGTTCTCCGAAAGACACACCCTGTTCCGTCAGTTCCTGTTTTACCTCCGCCACAATTTCCTTGATCCGGTGGACTTCTTCCACGCTGATGATCATGGGATACATAATGGAGATATTACCAAATGCGCTGGCGCGGAACAGTGCACGGAGCTGTGTCTTGAAGATCTCCGGTCTGGTCAGACAGATACGGATAGCTCGGCATCCCATAGCCGGATTTTCCTCCGGCTCCATTTCGAAGTAATCGCACTTCTTGTCTGCACCGATGTCCAGTGTACGGATGATCACAGGCTTTCCCGCCATGGTCTCCGCCACAGTGCGGTAGATCTGAAACTGTTCCTCCTCGGTAGGGAAGGTTTCTCTCTCCAGATATAAAAACTCACTGCGGAACAGGCCGATACCGCCGGCATCGTTCTGCAATACGGCCGCCAGATCCTTACTGTTACCTATATTAGCATAGAGCATGATCTTCTTACCGTCAATAGTGATATTTTCACGTCCCTTTAAGGTCTGGAGCAGTTCTTTCTTCTCCTGCTCCTCCTGCTTTAGCTGCTGCATTTTCGACAGAGTATCTTCATCGGGATCCACATAGATGCAGCCGTTTCGTCCGTCCACGATACCAAGTTTTCCGTCTATGGCATCGGTCAGAGGGATATCGGTGCCGATCAGTGCCGGAATGCTCATGGTGCGGGCCAGGATCGCCGTATGGGAATTCACAGATCCATGTACCGTTACAAAGGATAATACCAGATCCTTGTTCAACTGTACCGTCTCGGAGGGTGCCAGGTCGTCTGCCACAATGATCACGGGTTCTTCCGATGCCGCCATGCCTGCCGTTCTGCCACCCAGCACGCTTAATACGCGCTCGGAAATGTCTTTGACATCCGCAGATCTGGCTCTCATGTAGTCATCCTCCATGGAGGCAAACATCTGTGCAAAATTGTCTCCGGTGGAAGCTACCGCATACTCTGCATTCACCTGCTGCATATGAATGATGTTCTCAATGGATTCATTGTAATCATCATCCTCCAGCATCATCTGATGAATCTCGAAAATAGCTGCATTGGCTTCTCCCACTTCTTTCAAGGCTTTCCGGTACAGATTCTGCAGCTGCTCCATGGCGGTTTGTCTGGCCTGTCTGTAACGAGCGATCTCCCGGTCGGGATTCTCGATCTTCACACGCTTTACCTGCTGCTCATCCTTCTTATGAACACTGATCCTGCCAATGGCAATTCCGCCGAATACACTTTTTCCCTGGTAGACTTCCATGACTTTTCTCCTCTCCTGACGATAATATTATGATTACTTAGAGGTTTGCTTTCACAAATTCCGTAACAGCTGCATAAGCTGCTTCCTCATCCTCACCGTCGAAGGTCAGGGTGATCTCGTTGCCGGCCTTAACAGCCAGACCCATGATGCCGAAGATTCTCTTGCAGTCTCCGGTCTTGCCGTCCTTGGTCAGAGTGATGGCACTCTGGAATTCCTTTGCTGCCTTTACCAGTTCTCCTGCGGGGCGAGCATGGATACCTTCGGGATCTGTGATAACATATTTAAATTCTTTCATTTTCTTATCTCCTTTTCTGATTTTTTATATTACGGTAACTATTCAGCACCCACATTCGCAAAACCGCTCTTTCAGAGCTTCCCTTTTGCTCATGTGGTTACTTTTTTCTTCAATACACCCAACAGCAGTGCGGACACTACCGTACCTGCCACCAGTGCCACCAGATACATCACTGCGTTACCTACTACAGGGAATACGAAAATTCCGCCGTGAGGTGCCATCAGTGTGCAGTGGAATGCCATGGACAGGGCGCCTGCCAGTGCCGAACCGATGATGCAGGAAGGAAGCACATGCAGAGGATCGGATGCTGCAAAAGGAATCGCACCTTCGGTGATGAACGCCAGGCCCATGATGAAGTTGGTGGGACCTGCGTCTCTCTCTTCCTTGGTGAATTTATTCTTGAATAACAGGGTTGCCAGTGCAATGGCACAGGGAGGAGTCATACCTCCGATCATAACAGCTGCCATGATATCATAATTGCCTGCGGTAATTGCTGCGGTTCCGAATACATAAGCTGCCTTGTTGAAGGGGCCACCCATATCGATAGCCATCATGCCGCCCAGGATCAGTCCCAGTACGATCCGGCTGGAATCACCCATACCACTCAGGAAATTATTCAGTCCTGTATTGATGCCACCCATGATCGGTTCTACCACGAAGTTCATTGCCAGTCCCATGATCAGGATACCCACTACCGGGTAGATCAGTACCGGTGCCAGCTTTTCAATGGCATCGGGAAGCTTATCGCAGATCTTGCGGAGTCCTACGATCAGATAGCCTGCCAGGAAACCTGCTACCAGTGCGCCTAAAAATCCGGACTTGCCGTTTGCCGCCAGCATACCGCCTACAAAGCCAAGTGCCAGTGCCGGTCTGTCACCGATGGCCATTCCAATGAAGCCCGCCAGTACCGGTAGCATCAGACCGAATGCTGCGCCGCCGATGTTTTTAAACATAGCTGCTATGGGAGTGATCGTACCGAAGTTACTTCTCTGATCTGCGGGAAGTGCATTAATGTCGACATTCAGTCCATCGATCAGGAAGGCAATGGCGATCAGGATACCTCCGCCTACTACAAAAGGAAGCATATGGGATACACCGTTCATCAGCTGTGTATAAATCTTATGAGCTGCACTTTCTTTGCCGGCGACAGCTGCCTTTGCCTCTCCGTTCTCACCGTGGAAGACTTCCACATTACCGTTTACTGCCTGTTCTACCAGCCGTTCTGCCTTGCCGATACCGTCAGACACCTGACAACTGATCACTTTCTTACCGTCAAAGCGATCCATGGGAACTTTTGCGTCTGCCGCTACGATAATGCAGTCCGCTGCCGCAATCTCTTCTGCGGTCAATACATTTTTCGCTCCTGCAGAGCCTCTGGTCTCGATCTTGATCTGGCATCCTGCTGCTTTTGCTGCCTTTTCCAGAGCTTCCGCTGCCATATAGGTATGAGCGATTCCGGTAGGACAGGAGGTCACTGCCAGAAGCTTAACGCCCTTATTCTCTTCGGCGGTAATGCCGGTATCACTTAATCTGTCATCAATGCTCTTGGCACTTTCATCTGCCGCATCAATGATCTGTAAGAATTCCTCTACGCTTTTTGCATTTCTCAGAGAAGTGGTAAAATTCTCATCCATCAACATCACGGACAATTTGCTCAGTACATCCAGATGTACGTTATCCCTGGTATTGGGGGCTGCGATCAGGAACAGCAGTGTCACCGGTTCACCGTCCAGGGATTCATACTCCACACCGTTTTTGATCACCATGGCTGCCAGGCCAGGGGCCTTTACCGCATCACATTTTCCGTGAGGAATCGCAATGCCCTCGCCGATTCCTGTAGTGCTTTCTTCCTCTCTTGCATAGACCTGTGCACGATACTTCTCCACATCAGACAGCTTTCCGCTTTTTGCCATCAGCTCCACTGCCAGATCCAGTGTTTCCTTTTTGTCAGCCGGAGCCGCATTCAGGGAAATACTTCTTTTGTCCAAAAGATCTGTAATTCTCATGATGTAACCCATCCTCTCTTTTAACATTTATCGTTGTTATTGTTCTACCTGCTGTAATACCTGCATGATTTCTTCTCTGGTGGCCAGATTCTCAGAAAATGCACTTGCGCTTCCTGCAGCAATTCCCATATGGAAAGCATGTACATAATCCTTCTTTTCCATCCATCCGGTCAGGAACCCTGCCACCATGGAATCGCCTGCACCTACACCGTTGACCAGTGTTCCCTTCGGTGCCGGAGCTTCCATGCTCTGTCCGTCCGCTGCGATCAGCACCGCACCTTCCCCTGCCATGGAGATCAGTACATTCTGTGCTCCCATCTCCTGCAGTTTCTTACCGTAAGGAACCACTTCTTCTCTGGTGGAAAGCTTCACGCCGAAGATTTCTCCCAATTCATGATTGTTTGGTTTCACCAGAAATGGATGATACGGCAATACCTTGACCAGCAGGTCTCTGGTGGCATCCACCACTGTCAGGACTCCTCTGCCCTGAATCCGCTCCAGGATCCGCTGATACATGTCATCCGGCATAGTATAAGGAATGCTGCCTGCCAATACCAGGACATCTCCGTTTCCCAGTCTGTCAATCTTCTCCATCAGCTGTTCCAAAGCTTTTGCATCAATATCCGGGCCACAGCCATTGATCTCTGTTCCGTCGATGCTTTTTAATTTCAGGTTGATTCTGGTCATTCCGTGATCGATTTTGATGAAATCAGCATTTACGCCAAATTCGTTCAATCTTCGGATCAGTTCCTCTCCTGTGAATCCCGCCACATATCCCAGGGCTGTGGAATCCAGTCCCAGATTCTTCAGTACGATAGAGACATTGATTCCCTTTCCTCCCGGAAGAATCAGCTCTGATGAGGTTCTGTTCGTCATTCCCAGCTGAAAGTCATCCACGGATACGATATAATCCAGTGACGGATTGAAGGTCACGGTACAAATCATTTCTATCCCTCCTGTCTGTCATCTTTCTTGTTCTTATGATGTTATTATATCTTCACATTCAGTCAAATTCAATCAATTTAATTCACAAATATGGTGCTTTATTTTGGTTGAATTTGCACAAAAGAAAAGGATGAAGTATTTCTTCATCCTTTTTCAATGTTTCTTTCAATATAGCATTTCCCTTATCTGGCTTCTTTAAACCCGTTTGCCTGTTCTTTCATTTCCTTTGCATTGGAAAGCGCCGCTTCCGTCAGTGCATCACTGCCTAACAGTCTTGCCAGCTCCGCCAGACTTTCCTCTTCTGCCACCTTGTGAATGTCCGTAATGGTCATATCATCGGTACTGCTCTTTTCAATAATGAAATGCACATCCGCCATGGCTGCGATCTGAGGCAGATGAGTGATACAGATGACCTGATGGGCTCCTGCCAGAATACTCAGCTGCTCCGCTACTTTCCATGCGGTTCTGCCGCTGATACCGGTATCGATCTCATCAAAGATCAACGTATCAATGGCATCTTTCCCTGCCAGTACCGTTTTGATCGCCAGCATCACCCGGGACAGTTCACCGCCACTGGCCACCTGGTTCAAAGGTTTCAGACTTTCTCCGGGATTGGTGGAAATCAGGAATTCCACATCATCATAGCCTTTTGTTGTAATGGCCTGACCGGGTCTGACTGCGATGTCAAATTCCACCGTCAGGAAATTGAGACCGATCAGCGCATCTTTCAATTTCTGCGTCAGTACCGCTGCATTTTTTCTGCGGATCTCAGACAGTTCTTCACAGGCTTTCTTCAGTAACGCCTGCTTTTCCTCCCACTCGGCGTTCAATTTCTGCATATAGGCATCATAATCCGCCAGTTTTTCCAGATAAGCTTCTTTTTCCTCTTTGTACCGCAGGATCTCTTCGATCGTGTTGCCGTATTTTCCCTTGAGGTGATTGATGGTATTCAGACGATCCTCTGTACTGCGAAAATCCTCTTCATCAAATTCCAGATCCGACATATATTCGGAGACATCATGATTGTAATCTGACAAAAGACTTTCCACCTCTGCCAGCTGTTCCTCCATCTGTTCCAGTGCGGGATCATACATGGTCACACTGCGCAATGCCCGCAGTGCCCTGCTCAAAGAATTCCCGGCACCGTCTTCCGCGTCATTGCCACTGAGTTGATAGCTCTCCGCCAGGCTTTCCGCAATTTTTCGGCTGTTGGACATTTTGCGGTACGCCTGTTCCAGTTCCTCATCTTCTCCGGGCTGCAGGGAAGCATCCGCGATCTCCTTTTGTTCAAATTCCGCCAGAGACTGTTCTCTGCTTCTGGAGGTATCATCCAGAGTTTCCTCTGCGATCTTTTTCTCCAGGGCAGTACACTCATGATAAAGTGCAGCCACCCGCCCTGCGCATTCTGCAAATTCCGCTCCCGCATAGGCATCCAGGATCTCCATATGTTTTTTCTTGTTTAGCAGAGACTGGTGCTCATGTTGTCCGTGAATATCGATCAGCAGCTCCGAAAGTTCCTTCACCTGCTTTGCCGTCACGGTCTCTCCATTGATGCGGCAGATGCTTTTCCCGGAGGAAAGTTTTCGGCTCAGGATCACGGTTCCGTCTTCCGAAGGTTCCAGATCCATGCTCTTTAATTTTTCCGCCAGCCTTTCTTCCTCGCAGTCGAAGACCAGTTCCACCAGACCGTTCTCTTCTCCCCGTCTGAGCATGTCTTTCTCGAACTTTCCTCCCAGTGCCAGATTCACTGATCCAATGAGTAATGATTTACCGGCACCGGTCTCACCGGTCAGTATATTCAGTCCTTCTCCGAACTCTACCTCTGTCTCCCGGATAAGAGCCAGATTTTTCACGCGTAAACTACGAAGCATGTATTTCCCCCTGTCTTACCTTTCTATCATCAGATGGATCTTGTCCATAAGGATCTGGGTATCTTCCACGGTCCGCACTGCCACCATGATCGTATCATCTCCGGCGATACATCCCACCACTTCGGAGAATTTCAGGGCATCCAGTGCCGCCGCCACTGCCATGGCCATGCCGGATACGGTCTTGATCACCAGAATATTCTGTGCCATGTCCATGGAGATAAAACCGTCTCTGAGGACGCGGATGTATTTATCTCCCATATGACTGTCATCCTGTTTTAAAATGACGTATTTCTGTTTGCCGCCACCGGTGGGTACTTTGGACAGCTTCAGTTCTCTGATATCTCTGGATACGGTAGCCTGTGTCACAGCAAAACCGGCTTCCTTCAGATAGCCCGCCAGTTCCTCCTGGGTCTCCACATCTCTTTTTTCTATAATCTCCACGATCTTGCGATGTCTTGTTTTCTTCATCTTGACCTCATGCCTTTCTCACAACAATTCGTCAGGAATCTCTCATTTTCCGATGCAATACATCCAGGAAGCTTACCTGATTCAGCTGAATAAACTCGGTGATCTTCTCCGACTGCACAATACGGATCCGGTCTCCGGTACACATGGTCACTTTGTGGCTGCCGTCATAATTGGCTTCCACGGTCTGGCTTTTGCCCTCTCTGCCACCGGGAATCTCTATAACGATCTCATCTTCCGGGGACAGGATAATGCTTCTCTGGTTCAGGCTGTGGGGGCAGATCGGTGTCAGGGTGATCAGTTTCGCCTTGGGCTCCACCAGCGGCCCGCCCGCCGACAGATTATATCCCGTGGATCCTGTCGGTGTAGTCACGATCATTCCATCTGCCTTGTAATGATTCAGAAGCTGTCCGTTGACATAGATGTTGAATTCTATGATCTGCAGGGATCCGCTTCGGGAAATGACGATGTCATTCAAAGCCCAGCCTTCCGACACGGTTCCATCCGCACAGCAGACTTTACCGTTTAACATCATTCTGCGTTCTTTCTTAAAATCATCCCGGATCAGGCGGTCCAGGGATTCTTCTAATCCAGACAGTTCGATCTCCGTCATATAACCTACGGTTCCCAGATTCACTCCGATGATGGGGACAAGGATCTTCTTCGTCTCTCTGGCTGCCTGCAGCACCGTGCCGTCGCCGCCCAATACGATCATGCAGTCCACATCTAACGGGATGTCCGTTGCTTCCTCTTCCGCCACGGAATCCGCTTCTTCCTTCCAGTCGGATTCCTTGACCTTTAATTTCACTGTACAGCCTTTGGTTTCCAGATAATTCTGGATCCGTTTCGTGGTCGCAAGCTCCTGATCCTTATGCTTGTTGGTATATATCAGAAAATGCTTCATAGCTTCGCACTCCTTGTCTGTTACAGGGTATGAGAGTTGTCTACGATACCTTTGATTACGGCATCCCATTCAGGGGTATAGGACAGTCCGGTCTTTTCCTCTATAATAGTCTGTAAGGCGCTCTCCGCTTCATGCTCGGTCAGCGCCAGCTTTTCTTCGGAGATCTCCTCCGGCTTACGGATATGCAGCAGATATTCGATATTGCCCTCCGGTCCCTTGATGGGGGAATATTCCAGATGCAGTACTTCGAAACCGATGCTGTCCGCATAGTCGATGATCTTGCGGATCACTTCCTCGTGGATCTGAGGCTCTCTCACCACACCGTTCTTGCCCACCTTGCCTCTGCCGGCCTCGAACTGGGGCTTGATCAGACACACCATCTGTCCGCCGGTCTTTAACAGATTTCTCGCCGGGATCAAAATCTTGGTCAGGGAAATAAAGGACACATCCACGCTGGCGAAATCCAGTGCATCCGGGATATCCTCCGGGGTCACATAGCGGAAATTGGTCTGTTCCATGCATACCACCCGCTCATCATTCCGCAGTTTCCAGGCTAACTGCCCCTGTCCCACGTCCACGGAATACACCTTCGTGGCTCCGTTCTGGAGCATGCAGTCCGTGAAGCCTCCGGTAGATGCACCGATATCCATGCAGATCATGCCGTCCAGCAGAAATCCCCACTGTTCCATTGCCTTTTCCAGCTTCAGGCCTCCGCGGCTGACATATTTCATGGTATGATTTCTGACTTCCAGCTTGATCTTGCTGACATCAAATCCGGTGCCGGCCTTGTCTTCCTTCTGTCCGTTGACATAGACATTGCCGGACATTATGATGGCTTTTGCCTTTTCTCTGGAAGGAGCATACCCCTGCTCTACCAGAATCACATCCAGTCGTTCTTTCATCTTCGTCTCCTAATTATTTATAATCTTTCCAGAATTTTCTCCGTGATGCTTTCCGCATCCAATCCGATCTCCTTTTTCAAAAGCTCTACATTTCCATGTTCCACATAAGCATCGGGAATGGCTGCCATGACACATTTGATCCGTTTCTCGTGGTCATTCAGACAATCCAACACCTTTTCTCCGAATCCTCCGCTTTGGACATTTTCTTCCATGGTCACGATCATCTCATGATCTTCACAGGCCGAAAGTACTGCCTCTTCGTCAATGGGCTTGATAAATCTGGCATTGATGATACTTGCCTTGTAACCCTTTTCATGCAGAAGCTTCTGGACTTCCTCCGCTGTCTTTACCATACTGCCTACGGCAAACAATGCGATACCGCCCTCTCTTGCGATCCACTCCGCTTTGCCCAGTTCAATGGGGGCACGGTGTTCGGCAAGTCCGGCATAAGCCGTTCCTCTGGGATATCGCACCGCAATGGGCGCATCCAGTGCCACGGCAAACTTCATCATATCCGATAATTCCCATTTGTTCTTCGGCGCACAGATATGCATATTGGGAATTCCCGACAGATAGGTATAATCAAAAATACCCTGATGGGTCTCACCGTCACTACCCACCAGCCCTGCACGATCTATAGCAAACACTACCGGCAGATTCTGAATACACACATCATGCAGGATCTGATCGTAGGCTCTCTGTAAAAATGAAGAATACACCGCAACAATAGGCTTCATGCCTCCTGCTGCCAGTCCTGCTGCGAAGGTCACCGCATGTTCCTCCGCAATTCCCACATCAAAAAACCGGTCCGGGTACATATTCCGGAAACGCTTTAAGCCGGTGCCGTCCGGCATGGCTGCCGTAATAGCCACTACCCGTTCGTCCCGCTGGCCCAGCTTGCACATAACAGTGGAAAACACATCTGTATAATTGGCCACGGTGCGGGGATGGGAAGGAATTCCCGTCTCGATGTCAAAAGGCTCTGCCCCGTGGAATCTGGCGGGATGTTTCTCCGCCGGTCCATAGCCCTTGCCCTTCTGGGTAATCACATGCACCAGCACAGCTCCCTTGACTCTCTTGGCTTCCTCAATGACCTTGATCAGGCCTTCAATATCATGTCCGTCTACCGGGCCTAAATAAGTCACTCCCATATCCTCAAAAAACATCCCGGGGATCACCAGCTGTTTGAAGCTGCTCTTGGCCCGGCGGATACTGTTGACAATACCGTCGCCACCGGGTTTTCTCTTGAGAGCGTTGTATATGCCCTCTTTCAGATCCAGATAGCCGGTCGCCGTACGGATATTGTTCAGATATTTGGAAACACCGCCCACATTTTCGGAGATGGACATATTGTTGTCGTTTAATACCACAATAAAGTTCGTCTCCAGTTTGGCTGCATTGTTCAAGGCCTCGTAAGCCATGCCTCCTGTCAGAGAGCCGTCTCCGATCACGGATACAATGGTGTTCTTCTCCCCTTTGAGATCTCTTGCCTTCACCAGTCCCAGTCCTGCGGATATGGAGGTAGAACTGTGTCCGGTATCAAATGCATCATAATCACTTTCTTTTCTCTTGGGGAACCCACTCATGCCATGGAACTGGCGTAAGACATCGAAACCGTCCTTGCGGCCCGTTAATATTTTGTGGGTATAAGACTGATGACCTACATCCCAGATGATCTTGTCCTCCGGGAGATTCAGCGCAAGATGAAGTGCCATGGTCAGTTCCACCGCTCCCAGGTTCGAACCCAGATGCCCCCCGGTCACACTGATCTTTTCAATCAGGAACTGACGGATCTCCTCCGCCAGTTCCCCATAGTCTGATTTATCTATTTTTTTGATATCGTTTGCTTTCTCGATCTTATCCAGTAACATTGGCTTTTCCTCTGCTATTTCGTTCTATGGACCAGGTGCAGCAACAGCCCCTTCAGGAATTCATGTTCTCCCGAAAAGCTGTCCAGAATCGCTACCGCTTCCCCGGTCAGCCGCTCCACTTCTCTGCCGGATTCTTCCAGTCCGTGTAAAGTCACATAGGTCTGCTTATGATTCTGTGCATCACTTCCGGTAGCTTTTCCCAGCTCCCTGCTGTCCCCTATCACATCCAGAATGTCATCCTGGATCTGGAATGCAATGCCGACATTGTAGGCACACAGTTCCAATGCCGCGATCTCTTCATCGGTTGCCCCTGCCAGCGTAGCCCCGATAGTCATGGCCGACTGGATCAGGGCTGCCGTCTTGTTGGCATGGATGAACAGGATCTGTTCTGTGGTCAGAGGTTCTGCCTGGTCCTCCGCTTCAATATCTGCGTTCTGGCCGCCGATCATCCCATAGATTCCTGCCTTGCGGGCTAAAATATTCAGTGCCGCCGCCACTCTCGGGTAATTCGGATCTACCGGTTCTCCCGAGGTGCATGCCGGAAAAGCACGAAATGCAGTCTCAAAGGCATAATTGAGCAGTCCGTCTCCTGCCAGGACTCCCATACCGTCACCGTACACAGACCAGGTGGTCTTGCGGCCTCTGCGGTACTCGTCATTGTCCATAGCCGGGAGATCATCATGTACCAGAGAATATGTATGGATCATCTCGATCGCCGCCATAAAAGGCTCTATCGTATCGTCTTTGCCACCGAACATTTTATAGGTCTCCTGCATCAGCATGGGACGCAGGCGCTTTCCGCCTGCCATAAGACTGTAGTTCATGGCTTCAATAACGGTCTTCTGGTATCCTTCCTCTGCCGGAAGATATTCCTTCAGTAATTCTTCAATCGCTGCCGTTCTCTTCTGCAATTCCTGTCTGAATAACGTTTCTTCCATGTCTAATGCCAACCTTCCTCTACCTGCCGGTATACTGTATGCTTACTGGGGATCCAGCGGTTCCAGTCCGCCCTCTTCGTTCAGCTTCATGACCTGTTTTTCCACCCGGTCGATCTGTTCGCTGCACTGTTTCAGCAGATTCATGCCCTTGCTGTACGCCGTAAAAGCTTCCTCCAGAGAAATATCCTCTGCTTCCAGTTGTCCGATCAGTTCTTCCACTGCGGAAAAATTCTCTTCCAGGCTCTGTGGCTCCTGTGCTTCCGTTTTCTTTTTTCCTGCCAAAATAGCACCTCCGTCTGCTGCCTGCATCTATCTGCATCCCCCGGATACCGGTAAATGCTATCCGGGAAGTCTTTCTTCCTTCTGTATCTGTTCCACCCGGGTATCGATCACGCCGTCACTCACCCGGATCCGCAGGCGCTCCTCTGCTTCCACCTGGGTCACGGAACGGATATTTTTTCCATCGGTATCCTCCACATAGGAAAAACCACTGTTTAACTTTTCCAAAGGAGAGACCGCTTTCATTCTCTCAATATACAATGCCAGGTTATGTCTGCGTTCCCGCAGGATCGCCTGCATCCGGTTCTGCAGCCGGTCTTCCAGCTGTATGCTGTAAGTCCTCTTCTCCCGTATCCGGCTGGCGGGGCTTAAATATTTCAGGCGCATTTCCATCTGATCCGCCTGCTGCCTCTTATGCTGAAGCACTCGTCCCATCCGCTGATACAGCCTGTCCTGTCTGTCCAAAATCTCATTCTCAATATCACTGGCCTGTGTCACTGCCAGTTCTGCCGCTGCCGACGGGGTCGGTGCCCGCAGATCCGCCACATAATCAATGATCGTGGTATCCGTCTCGTGTCCAACCGCCGAAATAATGGGAACAGAGCAGTCGAATACTGCCTGTGCCACCATTCTCTCGTTGAACGCCCACAGATCCTCAATGGAGCCGCCCCCACGTCCCACGATCATGACATCCACGCCCTGTCTCTCCAGTGCACGGATTCCGTTCACAATGGAAGGAGCCGCCGAAGCTCCCTGTACCAGCGCAGGATACAAAATAATCTGCACAAAGGGATTCCGTCTGGAGGCGATCTGTATGATATCCCGGACTGCCGCGCCGGTATCTGCCGTGACTACCCCCAGGGTATGGATATACTTCGGAATCTGTTGCTTGTACTCCGGAGCAAACATACCCTCTTCCGCCAGTTCCCGTTTTAGCTGTTCGTATTTTTCATAGAGGGCTCCGGCGCCGTCCAGCGTCACTTCCTTCACATACAGCTGATATCTGCCGTCACGCTCAAATACACTCACACTGCCCTTCGCAATTACCTGCTGCCCTTCCGTCAGCCGGAATCCCAGACCTCTCCGGTCTCCGGCGAACATAATGCAGTTCAGGGCACTGGCAGAATCTTTTAACGTAAAATAAATATGTCCAGAGGGATGGTATTTACAGTTACTTACCTCACCCTTTACAGATACCATCTGTAAAAAGTAATCCTGCGTGAACATATTTTTGATATAAGTATTCAGTTGTCGTACGCTGATTACGTTCTGTATCCTACTCACCGGATTTCATGATCTTGGCAAGGATCGCATTGACGAATCCGCCAGAGCTTTCCTGTCCGTACTTTTTGGCAATCTCGATTGCCTCGTTAATAGCAACGCCATTCGGGATATCGTCATCATAGCGCAGCTCATATGCACCAAGGCGCAGTACTGCAAGCTCCACCTTTCCCATACGGGTGGTATCCCAGCCTTCGGTATTCTCATTCAACAGCCTGTCAAGCTCGGGGATTTTCTCCCTGATCTTCTCAAAGCGGGCCGCAATGGCATCTGCATCCTGCCAGGAAGGAACTTCCTCATTATTCTCGCGGAACAATGCGATCTGTTCCGGCATATCCTCCGGTGCATGAAACTCCACGCGGTATAAAAGTTTGAAAACCTGTTCTCTCTGCTCGTGTCTTCCCATAATATCTTCCTGTAATTCCTCTTATTTATCCTTCTTCATGTTCACACCGGCAATACGGATGTTCACATCAGAGCAGGTCAGTCCTGTCATATTCTCAATGGCATTTTTCACCTTCTGCTGTACTGCCTGACAGGTAGCGGGAATATTGTAACCGTACTCCATGGTCACAGTCAGATCCACGGTCACATTCTTGTCCAGCACCTCTACTTTGACACCCTTGGTCAGGCTCCTAACGCCTACCTTGCTCATGAGTTCGTTGGTAACATTACCAGCCATGGCGCTGACACCGTCTACCTCGGTAGCTGCCAAAGATGCGATCATAGCCACTACATCATCGGCAATCTGTACGGTACCGATGCTCTCGTCTTCCCTTAATACCAGGTTCTTCTTATCTATTTCTTTTTCCATGATAGCTGATCCTCCTAATAATAACTAATTAGTTACAGTATACCAAATCCTTATTCATTTGTCACCCAAAAAGTCAAGGATAATTGTTTCCCGTTCTGGGCATAAGTGACGGTATTGCTGTTCCCCTGTATCTGCATATAGGAAAAAATCTCCTGCTCATCGATCAATGCATGACAGATTTCCTGATAACAGAGTTCATCTGCACATTTTATCGTCACTTCCGTTCTGCCGCCCTCTATGGCTCTGTCGAAGACCGCCTGCATCTGTTCATGGTCATAGGAAGTAAAGTAGGAACCTTCCCGCACATAATAATTTGCTTCCGTCGCCGTACATTCCGGCAAGGGGATCACCGCTTCGATACGATGCGTCCGTAGCAGATCCTCTGTAGTCACGCACAGATAATCATAATTGATCTCCGGCAGGTTCCTCTGCTCGCTGCCATCCTCCATGCGGTAAGAGGCATCTCCCCAGGTGGTATCTACATAATAATAGTCCCCGTCCACCTGTACCAGATTCCAGGCATGAGCTTCTCCGGTATCCACCGTTCCCTGCACCAGGGTGCACATCACCCCCAGATGATTCAACAGATACTGGGTGGCTTTGGCATATCCCTGGCAGACAGAGGCTCCTCCTAAGAATACCGAAGCAATGTTCTGATTATCCGCCGCACTCAGATCATAATTTGTTGAAAAGATGACCGCCTCATACACCGCTTTTACCTTATCGTACTCAGAAGCCGCCTCTTCCATACCGGACAGCCATTCCGCTGTCACACTGCGAATGGCCTCCGCCCGCGCTACGGCCTCTTCCTTCGTCTGATCGTAAGTGCCTGCGAAGTCGATTCCTACGGTTTTCTCCCCTCTGGAATATTTGGTATAAGTATATCCTGTGGTGTAAAAAATCTCCGGATGATCTATCAGCACGCACTGAAATACTTTGTCAATGTCCTGTTCATCCATTCCCTGTTCCAACGGTTCCGTGGACAGTTTGATCGTGTCATCCATAGACCCAATTGCCTGCTCGATCTCCTGATACCAGATCTGTTCCTGCGCATCCAGACTCTCATATGCAAAACGAGAGCCTCCCTCCTCTAAAAGGGAAAAGCTCTCTGTATTGTCATTTTCCGCAGCCGCCGTCTCCTGCACAGGCATAGTATCTATCTGTGACTCGGGCAGCACGATGGTCTGGGGTACTTCCTGCAGAACCTCCTGTGAGGAGCATCCTGTCAAAAGCAGTAACATCAGAATTCCGGCACATAACTTTTTCTTATTCCGCATTCTATCCCCCTACACACTTTTTGTTTCCATATAATTACTAATTGCGGCCGAACTCCGTCAGCACCAGTCCCTTATTACGGTCCAGGGTCATGCCGATGCTCCAGGAATTCACAAACAGCAATAAAGGATTACCCTTCATGTCCTTGACCTTCTTCATATCGGAAGTACCGGACAGCTTGGCCAGGTCGATCTCATCCTTATTCTCGATCCAGCGGATATGCTCATAAGGCAGGTTCTCCAGACGGATCTCCACGTTATATTCGTTCTCCAGACGGTATTTCAGTACATCGAACTGCAGCACACCTACCACACCGACGATGATCTCTTCCAGACCGGTATTGAACTCCTGAAAGATCTGGATGGCACCTTCCTGAGCGATCTGCTCTACGCCCTTGACGAACTGTTTTCTCTTCATGGTATCCACCTGACGCACTCTGGCAAAATGCTCCGGCGCGAAGGTCGGAATACCTTCATACTGGAACTTCTCCCTGGGCATGCACAGTGTATCTCCGATGGAGAAAATGCCGGGATCAAAGACACCGATAATATCACCCGCATAAGCCTCGTTTAAGATCTTACGTTCATCCGCCATGATCTGCTGGGGCTGGGATAATCTCATAACCTTATTGCCCTGCACATGACGCACTTCCATGTTGGCATCGAATTTACCGGAGCAGATACGCATAAATGCGATACGGTCTCTGTGAGCCTTGTTCATGTTAGCCTGGATTTTGAAAACAAAGGCACTGAACTCATGCTCCGTCGGGTTGATCATGCCGATGTCTGCTTTTCTTGGCAGCGGCGTGGTAGTCATATTCAGGAAATGCTTTAAGAAGATCTCCACACCGAAGTTAGTCAAAGCAGATCCGAAGCATACCGGGGTCAGGTTACCCTTCTGCACTTCCTCCAGATCAAACTCTGCGCTGGCACCGTCCAACAGTTCCACCTCGCCAAGCAGCTTGTCCGCTGCATCCTCTCCGATCAGTTCCTTCAGATGTTCTTCGTCCTGAATGGGGATCTCGGTGGAAGTTCCTTCCTTCGTTCCCTTCTCCGTATCGGAATATGCGATCACACACTTTTTCTCACGGTCGTAGACACCCTGGAATTCCTTACCGGAACCGATGGGCCAGTTGATGGGGCAGGTGGCAATGCCAAGCTCCTTCTCGATATCATCCAGCAGTTCAAAGGTATCTCTTGCCTCACGGTCCATCTTGTTGATGAAGGTGAAAATAGGAATCTTGCGCATCACGCAGACCTTGAACAGCTTTCTCGTCTGGGCCTCGACACCCTTGGAAGCATCGATGACCATAACTGCAGAGTCCGCTGCCATCAGGGTACGGTAGGTATCCTCAGAGAAATCCTGATGTCCCGGGGTATCCAGAATATTGATGCAGTAACCGTCATATTCAAACTGCAATACGGAAGAGGTAACGGAAATACCTCTGTCTTTCTCAATCTGCATCCAGTCGGATACCGCATGTCTGGCCGTTGCCTTACCCTTTACGCTTCCTGCCAGGTTGATGGCTCCTCCGTAGAGCAGGAACTTCTCGGTCAGGGTCGTCTTGCCGGCATCCGGGTGGGAAATAATGGCAAACGTCCGGCGGCGGTTGATCTCTTCTGTATAATTATTACTCACTACTATAGTCCTCCAAATATATCTCTTATATCTCTAAAAATCTATTTTCGCAGTTCTTCAGGATCTGCTATCTATGATGGATCTGCCTTTAAAACAGAGCTTCCTTCAAACTCCGGTTGGATTCCGAAATAATCCAATACCGTAGCTCCGATATCGGAAAAAGTCGGTCTGGTTCCACGATTCCCCGGCGTCACAGGCGCACCGTACATAAGAAACGGAGTATATTCTCTGGTGTGATCCGTGGTGGCTGTGTAAGCGGGATCACAGCCGTGGTCTGCGGTGATCATCAGAATATCTTCCGGCTTCATGTGTGCCTGGATCTCCGGCAGCTTCTCATCAAAATAAGCCAGTGCCTTCGCATAGCCGTCCACATCTCTTCTATGGCCGTAGAGCATGTCGTAATCCACCAGATTGATAAAGCAGAGTCCTTCGAAATCCTTGTCCAGATATTCCAGTGTCCGCTCAATGCCTTCCGCATTGCCGGAAGTGTATACATGCTCGGTAATGCCCTTGCCTACGAAAATATCCTGGATCTTACCCACAGCAATGACATCCTTACCGGCAGCCTTCAGCTGATCCAGCATGGTCACTGCGGGAGGCAGCAGGGAAAAATCGTGTCTTCTGGGAGTACGGGTATAATGTCCGCTCTCACCGATAAAAGGTCTGGCAATGACACGGCCCACGCCGTGCTCTCCCTGTAAGATCTGTCTGGCGATACGGCAATAATCATATAACTGCTCCACAGGAACTACATCCTCATGGGCAGCGATCTGAAACACACTATCTGCCGAAGTATATACGATCAGTTTGCCGGTGCGCACATGCTCGTCCCCGTAATCCGCAATGACCTGTGTGCCGGAGTACGGCTTATTGCACAGAACATCTCTGCCGGTACGGATCCGAAACTCTTCCAGCACATCCTCGGGGAAACCGTCCGGATAAGTGGGCAGCGGCTTGGGAGAATAGATACCTGCGATCTCCCAGTGTCCGATGGTCGTGTCCTTTCCACGGGACCGCTCCGTCATGCGGGTATAAGCTGCCGTGGGATGGTCTGTTTTCTCTCCCACTTCCACGCCGTCAATATTAAACAAACCCATGTTTTTCATATTTTCCATATGAAAATAAGGGCTCTTTGACACGCTCCCCAGTGTATTTACATTGATGTCTCCGTAAGCTGCGGCATCCGGCATCTGTCCGATACCGAAGCTGTCCAATACAATTAAAAAGACTCTCTTCATTGTTTCTTCCTTTTGTCAAGTTTTCCAGGTTAAGTTATGATACCATCCAGATTGTTCCGTGCTTCGCACTCTCACTATCTGGACCGCATTCGTAATCCGCTCATTTTCTTCGAAAATGGCTGCTTGCTCCTCCGAGTTCTTATGATACCATCCAGATTGCTTCGTGCTTCGCACTCTCTCAATCTGGACCGCATTCGCAATCCGCTCATTTTCTTCGAAAATGGCTGCTTGCTCCTCCGAGTTCTTATGATACCATCCAGATTGCTTCGTGCTTCGCACTCTCTCAATCTGGACCGCATTCGCAATCCGCTCATTTTCTTCGAAAATGGCTGCTTGCTCATGTGGTACGGGTTACGAATTCAAAAAGCCTCCTGCAAGCAAGCTTGCGTAGGCTTTTTAATTGTAACCCTTGGTATCATAACATAATTTTTCCCCTATGTACACAAAAATATCACTGTGCAATGGTGCTGATGACGATATTTTCCGCCGCAATATCCGTCTTTCTTTTTACGATATCTTCGATCTGTGCCCGCTGCACATCCGTCAGTTCTGCGGCATTGACCACCACATCCACGGCATCCCCGTTGATGCTGACCACAGCTTCACTGAAACCTTTCGCCTGCAAAAGCACCTCGGCCGCCGCTTCCTTTTCCGCGATATCAGTCATGCGCACCATGCTGTCCACCGCTTCCTGTTTCTGGGCATCGCTGAGCTCAGTACTGTTGATAATCTCCAATAAGGTCTCTTTATTCCGGGCTCTGGTCTGCTCCTTGGAAAGTCTTGCAGCAGACAGTACCTCCACACCGTTCGTTCCGGTCAACACTGCTTCCCCGGGAATCTCCCCTTCGTCCGGCGTAGCCTCTGCCACCTGCATATCTTCATCCAGATAATCTTCCATGACGATCTCCACATCCGAATCCAGGCTTTCCATATCTGTGACAATGTCTGTGGAATCCACTGCACTAAGATCTTCTGTATTATCCGATGCCAGATACTCCTTTTCCAGGTTGGTCCCCGCAAACTGCAGATAACCTGCAATGGCTATCATGATGGCAAGTGCGGTAATCATAAGCTGATTCTTCTTAATTAAGTTTTTCACTGCGTTCCCCTTTTCCAAAGGCCTGTATCTGCCTTCTTGATTTTATACTCTATTGTATGTACCCGTCTGTGCGGATATGTTTCCTGTGACTCATTTTTCCAACACCTTGACTTTGTGGGCTTCCACACCGAAAAGTGCCTGTGCGATCTGCGTGATTTCACTGGTCATATTGCCTTTTCCGGCTCCTTCCGCCACCACCAGCACCCCCTCCACTTTGGGTGTGATCGTCTTCGCTACAAACGGTGTGCCCTGACTGCCGTCCTGATAGACGGTCTGGTATCCGGTATTGGAAGAACTCACGGTGCGGGTTCCTCCGGCGGCGTCCTGTTCTTCTGTCTGGGAACGATCCGCGGTCATGTCTTTTTCCACAATTCTTTCCTCCGAGGATTCCAATGTGATCATGACTTCCACCTCTCCCAGTCCCCGGACGGCTTCCAGCATTTTCTTCAGTTTTCCCTCCAGATAGGCGGTATATTCCTCCGCGCTTCCCGCTGCCACTGCCCGGGTTTCGGTATCTACCACCGTCTCCTGTTCCCCGGTTGTCTGCGAAGGAGAAGTGAAAATTCCGGCGTTGTACTGCTCTGCAGTCTCTGTGCCAACGGAAGCTGCCTGTGGCTCCTCCTTTTTCACCGGCAGGGCGATGATAAACAATAGGACACCCAACAATACCAGAATCAACAGGTTGTCCCGACGGAACCATTTCGGAGGGCCGGAACCGCCTGCACCGTTACCTGTACCAATGCTGCCTGTGATCTTTTCCCAGAATTCACCCATTGCTTCTCACCTCTTTTTCTTCCCTGGCTCCGGTTTTTCTACCGTCATTTTCCTTAACTCTCCGGCAGACTTCTCCATCATTCCAGCCGGATTGGTGCAATTTCCACATGGATCCCCTCCGTTTCTGCATTTTCCCTATCCGTTTCCTTCTGGTCCGATACTTCCCCACCGTTTTCTCCTGTAACAGCTCCCTGTGCAGAATCTTGCTCCCACACATTTGCCGGGTCATATCCTTCCCCGGCTTCCTGCGCCACAGCAGCTGCCGTATTCCCGATCTCTTCCTGCGACTGTTCTGCCTGTTCGGAGGCCCGGGTCAGCACGGTCTGCAATTCTTGCGTAAATCCTGTCACCTGTTCTTCTGCATTCCAGCCGTCTCCGCCGCCGAACATGGTCAGAACAGGCTGTAACAACTGCAGCAACAGCATAACGGATAATAACAGTTTCAAATATTTATCGTAGGACTCCTTCGGTCTGAAATGCACTACGGTCTGTGCACAGATCAGGAAGATCCCGGCCTGTCCGATCACCCGGTATAACCATTGCATCCTCTTACCTCCCCCTGCTTCCGATAGCTAATAGTGCCAATGTGATCAGAAACAACAGCATGGCTGTGCCCGCAGTACGGAACAGAAGCATCCCTGCATTTCCCATATGATCCGTACAGTTGGTCACTCTTTTATCGCTGACGATCCCCATAAAAGCTGCCGCACACTTGATCAAAAACGCAGTAAACAAAATCTCCAGAAGCGGAGCCGCACACGCCGCCAGAAGCAGTAACAGCAAAAGTACGCCGATGCTGTTGCGAATGACAACGGCTGAACCCACCGCCAGCTCCAGAAGCCCGTCTGCCGCATTTCCGATCCCCGGCAATGCCGAAAGTGCCTTTTCCACGGCGGAGGTCTTCACGGAATCCAATACCGGTGTGATCAATGACTGGAACACACTGATCCCCGTGACCACTCCCAGAGAAGCCTTGAGAATCCAGCCCACCGCCTTTTCCAGAAGTTCCGTCAAAAGTGTCAGCTTTTCCTCCACCCAGATCCCGTTGATCATGGTCAACAGGCCATAGCAGTAAATCAGTGGTAGTACCACACCCAACAGTATTTTTTCCGTACCATAGATCAGAAGCAGCATCAGCTGATACCCGGCTCCCACTGTAGCCGGCCCCGAGGCCACTCCCACCGCAAGAAGATACGTAGGTACCATCAGCCTTACAAACAACACGATATTTTCCACCGTCTCTCTTGCGGTTCCCAGAATCCCGGAAAAACATTGCAGCAGGATCACTCCCATGAGCAGATAGATAAAGTAAAAGCTTAAATCCGCAATCTGATGTTTGTCGAAAACCTCCACGAAATGAATCAGCAGTGCAGAAAGGATCCCCAGTACGATCAGCCAGATCAGAATATTTTTCCTGCCTGCAGCAGATGCTCCCATTCCCTGTATCACTTCCTGCAACAGGCTTCCCGCTGCCCCCAGCACATCTCCCTGCAGCAACTGTCCCATCAATTCCGCCACGGAGATCCGGGAAGCCGGAAACAGCTTCTGCATCCCTTTTTCCAGTTCCTCCATGCCATATTCCTGCCACATTGCATCCATTGCTCCCTCACTCTTATAAAATACCATAGATCTGTCGGATCACCGTAAGCAGAATCGGCAGTCCCGCAAACAGTACCGAAAGTTTTCCCAGAATCTCGATCTGATCCGATACCGCTGCGAATCCGGCATCCTTGCAGATTCCGGCGCTGAATTCACACAGATAGGTGATCCCCACCACTTTCATCAAAATACCGAGATACCCTTTTGCATCCCCGAGGTACTGCTGTAATCCCGCAAACGCCTCCAGCAGCTGTCCCGTCAGCCCCAACACATAGGAAAATACCAGCACACTCAGGGCAAATCCGATCAGCAGCGCATATTCCGGCCGCTGTTGCCTAAATTGTATGGCAAAAAGAACTCCGGTGATTCCAAGCAATGCAATCTTAACGATCTCAGACATATTTCCTCCTATTAAAACGAAAACAGAGTCTGTACGGTATCAAACAGATCATAGATATACGGAACGATCCAGCTAAGGACCAGGATCAGTCCAGCAAGGCTGACGAGAAAAGCATGTTCCTCCCTGCCGCTGTGTTTTAAGACCTGGCTGAGTATCGTTACAAGGATTCCTACCGCAGCTATTTTAAAGATCAGTCCTATTCCCATCTTTCCCCGTCCTTTTCTCTTCTCTCTGTGGTCTCCGGAACCGGCATCAGACTAACAATAACAGTATCAGCAGACCGCTCATGGCTCCCAGTCCTACGGAGAGCCTGCATTTCTGTGTAATTTCCCGTTGCTGCATATCCGCCGTATGTTCCAGTCCCTGTCTGGACAATTCGATACTTTTTATCTGCATCGTTTCATCCGCATAGCCCTCTTTTTCCGCAAAACGCAAAAACTCTTCAATGTCTTCTTTTTTCAGAGGAAGCATCCGCAGCTGTCTGCGAAAGCTTTTCTCCGCCAGTTCCAGAAAACCGGCATCCTCCGTCTCCGCATATTCACGGTATACTTCGGTGCAGATCTCTCCCAGCCTGTCTTTCCGTTGTCTGCCGGTCTGTCGGCAGCATTCCGGAAGTGTTGACCCGTTGTACCGGATCTCACTGATCCACTGTTCCAGAATGCGGATGAGTTCCCGGATCGTATATAATCTTCCTAAGAATTGCTGCCGATACCACAGTCCCATTCCAAAGCATCCCAACAGAATCAGAAATCCTCCGAGCATCTGCATTCCATCCGTCCCCTTCCTTTTAAGATCACTATGCGGTCAAATATCTGTCGCAGGCAGGATTCACCCAGGCGCTTTGCTGCGTCCGTCTCGTCCGTTCCATGCAGAGTGGCCAGCAGACCGCAGCCGCAGGCCGCTGCTTTTTGTAAGGCCCGCCTGTCCGTTTCTTCCCCCAGTTCATCCACTGCAATGACTTGAGGTGACATGGAACGCAAAAGTAATAACATCCCCTGATCCTTGGGACAGCCATCCAGCACATCCGTCCGCATCCCCAGATCATTCTGAGGTCTTCCCAGATAGCTTCCCGCCAGCTCCGAGCGCTCGTCCACCACTCCCACTCGCAGTCCCGCACCATACGGATTACCATCGGAAATCTGGCGGATCAGATCCCTGAGCAGAGTGGTTTTGCCGAATCCCGGAGGCGATACAATCAGAGTATTTTGCAATTTTCCTTCCTTATATAATTGGGGCAGGATACCGTCAGCTGCTCCCCGGATCTCATGGGCGACCCGGATATTGATAAACGCAATATTTTTCAGAGTACGGATCACTGTCTCATTTTCCAACACAGCCTGTCCGCACAATCCGATCCGGTGTCCGCCTTCCACAGTCAAAAAGCCCTGTCTGATCTCATCGGCATAAGCATACACCGAATCCTGACACAGCCAGGCGATCAACTCCCGTATCTCCGCTTCCGTCACCAGATGCGCTCCGTAAGGATGCTCCTGCCATTCCCCGCCGTTATTTAAGAAAAAATCTCCTCTCGATGTTTCCACGATCACCGGCCTGTCCACACGTAGACGGATCTCGCAGATTTTTTCCCCATTATCCGCTGTCTTCTGCCAGAATGCTCTTCTCTTTTGCGGAAAAATACGAAGCAGGCTGTCCATGTTTCTCCTCCCGTAACTATTCAGAACCTCATCCGCAAAATCGTTCCTTCGGAACTTCTCCTTTGCGAATGCAGGCATTCATCAAGACTTAGCTGATATTTAATGCTCTGAATAGTTACAATATATGTCTCCGTGGACAGGATATTCCTTCCAATCTTCTCTTTTTTTCTATAGTGTGGTATAATAAGCGATATCTGTTTTTATGACTTTTGTTTTGGAGGTTTTTTATGAACATAATCATTGTGGGCTGCGGCAAGGTTGGCTACACCCTGGTAGAGCAATTAGGCGGTGAGAATCACAATATCACCGTGATCGATACCAATGAGGAAAAGGTGAATTCCATCACGGATGATCTGGATGCCATGGGCATCGTGGGCAATGGTGTCAGCTTCCAGACACTGTCTGAGGCCGGCATTGACCATGCGGATCTGCTGATCGCCGTGACCGGATCCGATGAGCAGAATCTTCTGTGCTGTGTCATTGCGAAAAAGGCGGGACATTGTAAGACCATCGCCCGTGTCCGCAATCCGATCTACAATAATGAGATTGCTTTTCTGCGGGAAGAACTGGGGCTTGCCATGATCATCAACCCGGAGCTGTCCAGTGCCGCCGAGATTGCCCGGATCTTCCAGTTTCCTTCCGCAGTTAAGATCGATACTTTTTCCAAGGGAAGGATCGAGCTTCTGCATTTCCGTGTGACCCATGACTGTCTCTTAAATAATTATGAGCTGATCCACATCCGTACCACCTTAAAATGTGATGTACTGGTATGCATGGTCACCAGAGGTGATCAGGTGCTGATCCCCAGGGGTGATTTTGTATTCCGGGAAGGCGATGTGGTAGCTATTGTGTCCACTCCTCCCAAGGCTAATGATTTCTTCAAAAAGATCGGTATCGGCGCCGGCAGGGCACGTACTGCCATGATCGTCGGTGGCGGAACCATTGCTTATTATCTGGCAAGAAGACTTTTAGAAGTCGGCATCCATACCAAGATCATCGATCAGGATCCCGCCCGCTGCGAGCATTTGAGTGAACTGCTGCCCAAGGCTTCCATCATCTGCGGTGACGGTACGGACGAACGTATCCTGATCCAGGAGGGTCTGGAAAAAGTGGACGCTTTCGCAGCACTGACCGGACTGGATGAGGAAAATATCCTCCTGTCACTGTATGCGAAACGGACTTCCCGCGCAAAGGTAGTCACCAAGATCAACCGTATCAACTTCAGTGGGGTCTTAAGTGATATCAAGCTGGATACAATCTCCTATCCACGCCTGGTGACTGCAGATATGATCATTAAATATGCACGATCCATGAATGAATCTCTCAACAGTAATGTGGAGAATCTGTATAAGCTGGAGGACGGTCATGCGGAGGCGCTGGAATTCTACATCAAAGAGGATTCTGCCGTTACCAATGTACCTCTGAACCGTCTGTACATCCGGAAAAATATCCTGGTCTGTTCCATCGTCCGCGGAGGACAGGCGATTATCCCCGGTGGTCAGGACGAACTCCATGTAGGCGATTATGTGGTCGTAGTACTGACACATGCACGGCTGAATGATATTAAAGATATTATTGAAGGGTAATTATCATGAATTTTGCGATATTGAGTTTTATTATCGGATTTATTTTACAATTTGAAGCTTTATTTTTACTGCTTCCCTGGATCGTTGGTATGATCTATGGAGAATATCATGTGGCACTGATCTATCTGGTGACCGCAGCTGTTTGTTTCATTTTAGGAAAATTGTTAAGCTTCAAACACACAGGACGTTTTAAGGAATTGTATGTCAGGGAAGGCTTCACTGCCGTTGCACTGGGCTGGTTTGTCATGTCTGTTTTCGGTGCCATTCCCTTCGTTCTCACCGGGGAGATCCCTTTTTATATTGATGCTCTCTTTGAGACGATCTCCGGCTTTACGACCACAGGTTCCAGTATCCTGTCAGATGTGGAGGCATTAAGCTATGCCAGCCTGTTCTGGCGCAGCTTCACCCATTGGGTCGGCGGTATGGGCGTATTCGTATTTATCATGGCGATCCTGCCCATGATGGGCGGTTCCACTATGAACCTGATGCGTGCGGAAAGCCCCGGGCCTTCTGTCAGCAAGCTGGTACCGAGAGTCCGGGATACAGCAAAGATCCTCTATGGACTTTATCTTGCCATTACCATCTTAGGTGTGATCGCCCTGTGTCTGTGCGGTATGCCGTTATTCGATTCCCTGTGCACGACCTTTGGCAGTGTCGGCACCGGTGGATTCGGTGTCAAGAACAGTAGTATTGGTGGTTACTCTCCACTGATACAGAATGCAGTAACGGTACTGATGATCTTAAGCGGTGTCAATTATACGGTATATTTCTGTCTGTTAAGCAGGCAGTTTAAGGAAGCTTTTTCCATTGAAGAAGTCCGTTGGTATTTTTTGATCATTTTCGCCAGTGCTCTGACGATTGCCTGGAATATCCGCCCTCTCTACGCTACTTTGGGAGAGACACTGCGGCACTCCTTTTTCCAGGTGGGAACGATCATCACTACCACCGGATTTGCTACCACGGACTTTAATCTGTGGCCGCAGTTGTCGAAGACAATCCTTCTGCTCCTGATGATGATCGGTGCCTGTGCCGGCAGTACCGGCGGCGGCATGAAGGTATCCCGTGTGCTGATCCTCTTCAAGGCGATCCGCAAGGAGCTGTCCATGATGATCCATCCCCGGATGGTGAAAAAGATCAAGATGGACGGACACAACCTGTCCCATGAGACGCTTCGTTCCACCAATGTCTATATGACGGCTTATTTTATCGTACTCTTCGTCTCTCTGCTGATCGTCAGTCTGGACGAATATGACCTGACCACGAACTTTACCGCAGTATTGGCTGCCCTGAACAATATCGGTCCCGGCCTGGAGTTAGTCGGTCCCACCCAGAACTTCGCATTGTTCAGTCCCCTGTCCAAATGCGTGCTGATGTTCGATATGCTGGCAGGACGACTGGAACTCTTCCCCATGCTCGTGATCATGCTGCCGTCCTGCTGGAAGAAATATTAGAGAGTGAAACAACAAATTCCGTACAAAATATCTTCTAATTCAAGATTTTTGTACGGAATTTATTTTATCGTCTTAAGAATATTTTCTTTTATGCCAGGCTAAAATCTTATAGTCTGTCCCGGTCTGATCTTATTGATATCCTTGATCTGAGGATTCTTACGTATCACTTCTGCCAACGAAATCCTATGCTTTGCTGCAATCTTAGTAAGCGTGTCACCTGCTTTCACCTCGTAACCGATTCCATGAAGTCCTACGGTTTCCTTTACAGCTTCTATCGTAACACTCGTGCGATACTCTCCTCCGCAGATCATCGCGAACATTGCCTGTCCGTTCTCTGTGATCCGGAAAGAACCACAGAACTCCCACTGTCCGTTTTCGGCATTTCTACGATACAGATTTGCATATTTCCCTGCATTCTCTGCCCCCATGCTGATATGCATATTGACGGGTACGGCAAAGATCCCGGTATCTTTTACGGTAATGCGGTCGCCATCTTTTGTAACTGTCAGATCGATGTTCTGAATTTTGGAAAAATCTACCTTTTTCAGATCCTGTCCACTGATACTCATTGCGACTCCGTTTCCGTTATGGAGAGCCAGTGTCACATTGGATCCCTGAATGTTTCTCAGCACTTCTACAGGAACTTTTGTCTCACCGGTACTTACAAAATTCAGATTTTCTGTTGCACCATTTGCTGTCTTCGCTGTAATCTGCTCTTTTGCAGCCGACCAGTTCACTGTATTTTCCATCTGTGAAGAATTACTGCTACCGGAAGTACCTGTCGTATTATTCTCTGTATTTGTGTTGTCTTCCTTCGGAGTATCCTGTTTCGGTCCTTCCGGCTGATTCTCTCCTTTTTTGATGGGAGATTCTTTTGTAAATATCAGTCCGTCAGCATCTGCCTGTGCCAGAAGTGATTCTTCCGCGGTAAATGCCTCAATACCATCAAAATAAATCACGGAATCCACTTTCCAGTCTCCGGTATGTCCTTCCGGAATGATGGAATTACACCAGATGGCGAACCGGGTGACCTTCGCGGTGTTTAAGGTTCCGCTCTTTTTCCCCTTGAAAGCACTGAACGGAATGGTCACATAGCTTGCTTCTGTTCCTCTTACAAAATCACTTAAATATACTTCAAACTCCTCACCGGAATCATCAGCCAGCTGGATTACCAGCTTCTGTCCCATACCATCCGGATCTACCCACATGGTGATAGCATTGTATGCAGAAAGGTCAAGATCTTCCAGTGTCTTATTCTGTCCGGTCCATACTTCACTCTTTGCCGTATTTAACTGATAGCGGAATGCACCACCGTAGACACCCTCTGCCTTATGATCAGCGCTTAATGTAAAGGAAGAACTGCATCCTCCGGCGGAATTCTCCGTATAAGCACTCTGCAACAGGCCATCGCTGCCTGCATAATAGTCAAAGTTGTCGATGACATTGGCTGCTGCCTTATCCTTGTCTTTCCCTAAACTGATATTTCCTACGGTAGCAAGTACATTACCGTCTGCCACTAAAGATACAGTAGCAGTATCTGCCTGTCCGATCTCTGACAGCATCTGTGCGGTGAAAGTCGCCGCATATTCGCAGATGCTGCTGTCAGCCACCTTCGCAGCTTCCACGATAATCTCTTTGCCGTTTGCCGGATTCTTCACAACAAAACTTACTTTCTGTGCGTTTTTCACGCTGGCACGGAATACGGTCTCTCCCTTGATGGTAGCCAGTTCCAAAGGAGCGATCAAGTATCCTTGTACGGTATCATAGGTCGTACCCTCCACGGTTCCCATGTTGTCGTAGAAGTTGGTTCCGTTACCGAAGATACTGTTGTCACTGTTATAGAATTCAATAAATTCATTGATCAGTTCCTGACCGTAGGTATCATTGTACTTATAGGGTACATAGAAATTGGTATCACTAAAGTTTGCCCATACGAGCCAGTAAGGCATATCATATTCTGCAGCAATATTGTTAACCTCCTGATACCAGTTGTGTCCCACGATGGGATTGCCTGATACCAACAGACCTTCGTAATCGGAGCCGTCCTTTTTCATGGCACGGACGCCGGTCTCGGAGATTGCTGCAACCTTCCCTTTTTCCGCAGCCAGACCGCTTACAACCTGACAGGTGGCCTCCAGGTTCTTGAAGAAGCTGTCATCAAAGGTTGCAGGGTAGGTACTGTAATCATCATAATAGTCAAATGCCAGCACATCCACATATTCATCCCCGGGATAACGGGTCAGATACTCATCCGCTCCGGTTACGGGACCGTTAGGTGAATATACATAGATCATGTTGTGGACACCCTTGCTCTGAAGGTACTCCTGGGTGTAACGCCACAGGCTCTTATAGGTCTCTATACCGGTGGACGATCCCCACCAGAACCAGCTGCCGGTGTTCTCATGATAAGGACGGAACAAAATAGGAATGTTGTCCTCCTGAAGTGCATTTGCATACTCGGCAATGATATCCAGGTATGCGGTGAAGCGGTCATTGTATGCTCCGCCGGGCAGGATCTGCTCCGCACAGTTATTGGAAGTATCCTTTGCCTCGGAGAAATCACAGGCTGTGAAATTATAGCTTCCATCCGTATTCACTGTGATCTTCTCATTGGTAAAATTCGGCATATGAGTGGAAAGTGTAACGATGGCCCCCTGACCTGCTGCCTGTCTACTGTAGGCAATTGCCTGCTCCAGAGCTGTCTTCGCATCGGAAATGCCAAGTTCCGCTCCGGTCAGTGCCAGGCTGTCGATACCATAGACACCGCTGACGCTTCCGGTAATCTCTCTGACATCGCCTTCCGTGGCTGTACTGCTGACCATTTTATTGATGTCATTTTCATGTCCGAACAATACCTGATCATTCGCGCGCAGTGCCATCAGATAAGCATACAATGCGGTTGCGGATGTTCCTGCATTTGCATCGGAAAGGCGCACCTGTGTGGGAGCATTAGAGGTATTCGCCTGCGTACCGGCAGCATTGGGAGTTGCTGTGATCTTCACAAAATCTCCTGTCGCATTGTACTGGCTTAAAGTAATATTATCCACATAGACACTTCCCTTAAATTCCGTATTCACTCCTACAAAGCCGATGGTCAGATCTGCCAGTCCCTTGTCAGTCGGAGAGAATCTCACCTGTGCTTTGGCATGAATCATTCCGCCTGACAGAGTTTCTACCTCGGTAATCTCTGCCTCTTTGTCGATTCCGGCATTGGAGAAGATCTTGAGCTTACTTCCGGACATGGCTGCGGGGTAATAATAGTCAAAAGCAAGAAGGTTGTATGCGGAAATATCATAACTTTTTGAAAACTTGTTTTCCAGCTTTGCCTCACTCCAGTTGAAGCTTCCCATACCGGTGTAGTCCAGATCCACTTTCATCATTTTGGAACCGTTGTAATCCACTACGGTGTTGGCAATGCTGTTGCCATACTGCCATGCGCCGCCGTTAGCCCAGTCGTCGCAGGTGCCATCCTCAAAATTATCGATGATACTGGGATCCTTCTCGGGAAGAACCGGCTTCTCCGGCTGTGAAGGCTGCTCGATGGATGTCTGCTTGTCGTATAATTTGATATTCTCGACATATACGTTTCCTTTGTAATCGCACTGATATCCTGCCAGTTTAATGAGGGTTGTCTTTACCGCACCGTTCTCAATATTGCTGCCAAAGTCAAAACGTATGGTTGCACTACGATAGCCGTCCACTGCTTCTCCAAAACTGTCTATCGTAAGTTCCGGTATGTTACCGGCCTCCGTCCATGTCCACCCATCGCCTACTTTGGCAATGCCCTGCACTTTTATACAGTTGGAAAACTTAACATTATCCGGTACCAATACATCCATAGTCAGATATGCCCCATTATGGAGTGCCTCTTCTGTAGTAATGCCGATCTCAAACTCCCCCTGATCATTCCAGTCGCTGGAAGAATCGAAAGCTATCTCTTTTTCGTATACCAGTTTTCTGTCTTTTACTTCTGCCACCAGGACATCGGTAGTCTCGGTCTCGCCCTGGTTTCCACCATTCTCCTGCTTTTCTCCATCAGTCAGAGTTACATTGGCTATATAGATCGCACCGGAATAATCACATTGATATCCTGCGAATTTCAATGTAAACTGTGCCAGTGCATCTGCCTCTACACCTTCTCCAAAGGTAAATGTCACAGCCGCCTTACGATACCCATTCTCCGCTTCCCCAAAGCTTTCCGGCGTAAGTTCTGTAATACTGTCTGCCTCAGTCCAGGTCCAATTGCTTCCGACTCTTGCCACACCCTGGATTTTAATAATACCGCTGTATGCGGCATTCTCCGGCACCAGAACCTCCATGGATACCTTTGCCCCACTGTTCAATGCCTTTTCGGTGGTCAAGTTAATGTTAAATTCTCCATGATCATCCCAATCCTTAGTTTTGTCAAATTCAATATCTTTTCCATAAACCTGTACCATTTCAGAAGTATCTGCTGACCGGACTGCAATCTTTTCTTCAACATTTCCACCACTTACGGTCTGTAATGCTTCTTGTTCGATTTCCGTCTGTTCCTCTGCCCGAACCACAATGGATGCCGATTCGCAGACACCGGAGACCAGCATGACTGCTGTTAATAACAAGGCTCCTACTCTAAGCTTGTTTTTCATTTCTTACCTTCTCTCCTTAATATTTTATGAAAATACAGGGGCGCCTTCCTATATTTTCTGTCTAATTCAAGGATAGCAAATGTTCTGAATTTTGTACATTGTTGCTAATTTACGAATTTAGTTTTTATTAATGTGTATTTTGCCTAATTAAACAACTTAATTTTAATTAATTTAATCTATTTTGGCTAATTTAATCAAAAATCCGAGCAGAAATCTCCGCTCGGATTCAATATGTAAATCATCTTATGAAATTTTGAAACTTTACAGCCGATTCTCGTCCATGCTTGCGGAATTATCCGCTCTATTGCAACAGCCATGCAATTTCCCGTTTGTACGGGGGAATCGTCTTCTTCGTTTCACCCTCTGCGCACAGCCATGGTGTCTCCAAGATCTTCGGCACGGCGGTAAACCGCTCGTCATGAACGATCCGGTGCAGGGTCTCATAACCGATGGTGCCTTGTCCGATGTTGGCATGGCGGTCCTTGTGGGAGCCTAAGGGATTCAGGCTGTCGTTCACATGGATCACCGCAATCTGGTCCAGTCCCAGTACACGGTCAAACTGCGCAAGCACTCCCTCGTAATCATTCACCAGATCGTATCCGGCATCGTTCACATGGCAGGTATCGAAGCATACCCGCAGTCTGTCCTTCCGTTCCACTTTATCATAGATCATCTGTAATTCCTCAAAGGTTCTGCCGACCTCACTGCCCTTGCCTGCCATGGTTTCCAGTGCGATATTGACCTCACTGTCATCCGCTTCAAGCACCAGATTCAGTCCCTTTGCGATCTGCTCTACAGAGGCTTCCACTCCGGCGCTTAAGGAAGATCCCGGATGCAGTACCAGTACCTTACTGTGAAAAGCCGCAGTACGCTTCACCTCTTTTGCGAGGAAATCCACTCCGAAATCGAACATTTCCGGCTTCTCCATATTACCTAAATTGATGATATAAGGTGCATGAATGACGATCTCCCGGATGCCCACTTTTTCGGCATAAGCAAGTCCTGCCTCCAGGTTCAGATCCTTGATCTCTTTCCGTCTCGTGTTCTGGGGTGCTCCGGTGTAGACCATCAGTGCGTTGGCACCGTAGCTTTCCGCCTCCTTCACAGAACCTAAAAACATCTCTTTTCCCGACATTCCCACATGGGAACCTAATAATATCTCTGACATAAAAATGATAACTCCTTTGAAAATAAATTTCATTGCAGTTATCAGTTTATTAAAAATATCATGAATTTACAAGAGCTCTACCGGTTTATCTTATAAAATTCGTCCGCACGGGAATCTCCGTATCAGGTAGTTTTAATCCCATCTTCAGCCCCAGGTTGCCGTGGTTCCCGCTCTTCTGGCCGAGATCACGGCCGCTGCCGGTTTCAGCCGGAAACGGCTGCCGCCGCCATTCAGATCCGCATAAAAGACTCTGTCCATATTGCTCAACAATACTTTCATTGTTGTGCTTTCCTCGTTTCCTTATTCATTCAGATCCAGAGAAACCACCCAGTCTGCCGCATCAGCATCGGAAGCACCGGAACTGAATCTGTGACCTTCCTGCCACCGGCCTGTTTAACGGCACCGGAAAAGTCGGTCTGACACTGGTGGGTTCTACCTTACAGATCAGCATCCGTGTCTTTCTCTCCTGGCTGCTCTTTGGCTCTGCCGGGCTGCCCGCCGTGGCGGTGGCTACCGGCATCGGATGGATCTGTGCCAATGTTTTCTGGGGAATATGCTATCGGTTTACCAGATTTTCATTACATGCTGCATGATCAGGCTTACGACGGTAATCCCGCACCAGCAGGATGCCCCGACGATAATAGGTTTTCCACCGGTCTTGATGAGTTGTATCACATTGCTGTTCAGTCCAATAGCCGCCATCGCCATAATGATCATAAATTTGGACAGTTCTTTGAGGGGCTGAAATACCGCAGCATCTACTCCCATATGTACACAGACCGTTGTAATGATGGCTGCTATTACAAAATAAAGGATAAACATGGGAAAGGCTCTTTTCAGGCTGAACTTCGTTGTCTGCTTTCCTTCTTTTGCATTCTGTCTGGCCCGGATCAGAGATAATCCCAAAGTGATCGGTATGATGGCCAGTGTTCTGGTCAATTTTACCGTCACCGCCTTATTTAACGTCTCGCTTCCAAGATTCCACATACTGTCCCAGGTGGATGCCGCAGCCGTTACCGATGAGGTATCGTTGATCGCCGTTCCCGCAAAGATACCAAAAGCATCTCCATGCATGGTGTCAAATCCAATCGCTTTTCCAAGGATTGGGAAAAAAATAGCGGCAAGCACATTGAAAAAGAAAATGACCGCTATCGACTGTGCCACTTCATTGTCATCCGCATCAATCACCGGTGCGGTCGCCGCTATGGCAGAACCTCCGCAGATAGAAGAACCGACACCTACCAGAGTTGCTGTATTTGCAGGTACCTTGAGGACTTTCTGCAAAATCCACGCAATAATCAGCGAAGTTGTGATCGTGCAGAGAATAATCGGAAGGGATTGCTTTCCCGTCTGAAAGATTACTCCAAGGTTCATTCCAAATCCCAGCAGTACCACTGCTGTCTGAAGAATGATCTTTGACGTCCACTTAATTCCCGCTTCTGCTTTTCCTTTATTGCTCCAGAACATGGTAAGGATCATTCCTGCTATAATTGCTATCACAGCGCCTCCCACCACAGGGAACTTTTTTCCAATCAGCCACGAAGGAATTGCTATTGCAAGGCATACCAGAATACCACTTCCATTCTTTTTCACAAAATTCATTTTCTCAAAACCTCTCTTTCTTTTTATGCTGAAAATTGTATCACTGGACAGTAATAAGGTAAAATTATATAATTCTATAGAACAATAAAATTTAATTATTAACAAAGGAGCTTCTATGCTTGATTTCAGAACAGAGACATTCCTCACCGTATGCCAAACCATGAATTTTACCATTGCCGCCAAACAGTTAAATATTACGCAGCCCGCCGTATCCCAGCATATTCATTTTCTGGAAGAGCAATACCACACCTCTCTCTTCCTCTACCGGAATAAACAGCTGTCTCTCACCGATTCCGGTGAAATACTGCACAAGCATCTGCTGACAATGAAAAATGATGAAAAGACGATAATGGAAGAACTTAAAAACCATTCCCTTGGAATCGAGTCTTTTTCTATCGGTGTTACCATGACGATAGGCGAATATGCGATAGTAGATAAACTCGCCGATTTTCTGATCCGGCACCCCGAAATAAATATGCACCTACATTATGGCAATACTTCCCAACTGTTGAACCTGCTTGATAACGGGCAGATCCGTATGGCTGTCGTAGAAGGAAACTATCCAAAAGAAAATTATTCCCATAAAAAATACAGCACAGAAGACTATATCGCCGTCTGCGCTGCATCTCATCATTTTGTGAAAAGCCATCCGAACACCATCAATGATCTGTTGTCCGAGCGTCTTCTCGTTCGCGAAGAAGGTTCCGGTACGAGAAATATTCTGGAACAGAACCTGACTGCCCGAGGGCTGCATATTACAGATTTCCCCCATTATACGGAAGTGGAAAATATGCATACCATCATTGGTCTGTTAAAAAAAGACTGTGGAATATCTTTTCTGTATAAAATCGCTGTGGAAAACGAATTGCAGTCGGGAATTTTAAAGGAAATCCCTCTGCATGATTTCAAAATGCAGCATGATTTTGATATTATCTGGGAAAAGCATAGTATCTATACAGAAAAATATCTGTCAATCTGCGAAGAGTTTATTTAACCCTTTACCGGATCAGAAGCAGCCACGCCAACCCATAATAAGTCACTACCGCCACCAGATCGTTTACCGTGGTGATCAGGGGGCCGGAAGCCACTGCAGGATCTACCTTGATCTTATGGAAAAACATGGGGATCACCGTACCCACAGCACTGGAGATCGCCATTGCCACTAAGAGGGATACTCCCACACAGCCAGAGATTCCAAAGGCTCCCATCCAGGTATAACCTTTGAAGAAATGTACATACACTCCGAGGCACAGAAGCGCCATCACGCCCAACAAAATACCATTTAAGGAACCGGTCTTTACTTCCTTGACCACCAGCTGGAACTTCTGTTTTCCCGTCAGATTTTCATCCATCAATACGCGGATCGTCACTGCCAGGGACTGGGTTCCCACATTTCCCGCCATATCCAGCACCAACGACTGGAAGCAGATCACGATGGGAAGCACTGCCACCACGTTTTCAAAAAGTCCCACCACGGAAGATACCGCCATGCCTAAGAACAGCAGGATGATCAGCCAGGGCAGACGCTTTTTCATACTCTGGACGATGGGCTCCTTCAGATCCTCTTCTGCGGTCAGACCTGCTAACTTTGCATAGTCTTCACCCATCTCATTGTCCACCATTTCGATCAGGTCTTCGGATGTGATGACACCTAGGATCTTTTTGTCGGCAGACAATACGGGAATGGAATCCTCCGCATAATCCAGGATCCGGTCCATACAATCATCGATCTTCTCATGATCGCTCACATAAGGATAAGATTTCAACACCAGATCTTCCAGATGGGTATTTTCTCTTGCCCGGATCAGGTCCTTCAGATCGATGGCTCCGGCGAAAACACCCTTTTCATCTACCACATAAATGGTCATGATATTGTCGTTTTCTCCTGCCTGCTTCACCAGCTCGCTCATAGCCTGCTTGATCGTCAGGTTCTCCGGAATGCAGATGTAGTTCGTTGTCATGCAGCTGCCGATCTCTTCCTCATCGTAAGACAGCAACATCTTCACATCTTTTTTCGCATCCTCGTCCAGCATCCGGACAATCTGTTCTTTCTCTTCCGGATCCAGATCTTCCAACAAGTCGACAGCGTCATCGGAATCCATCTCGGAGATTACTCTCGCAGCACTCTCCACGGACAGTTCCCGGATATACTTACGGGGTTCCTCAATGTATTTGAAGATTTCTGCAACCTTCTGCGCTCCCAGCAGGTGATACAGCCGCTTCCGTTCTTCCTCTGTCATCCCCGCCATCATATCTGCAATATCGTTCTTATGATAATTTAAGAGGAAATCCAGGATCTCCTCATCCGTTTTCTCGCTACGGAATAATTCTGCCAGTTCGGAATATTTCTTGTTCATAGTCTAATTCTCCTTTCTCGTTCTCATTCTTCGATGCAACGTAAAGGGCAAAACAAAAGAAGCATCACACGATGCTTCCTCTGCATGAATCTCTATGCACAACAAATCAAAGTACGGCCGTCACTTTCCACAGACAGCTGTACCATGCTTGCAGGAAAAAGCACCGTGTTTTCTACTTCGCCCATAACCATCGCAACTGTCCATGAAATTCACCTCCAACTTGTTTTTTCCGTGGTTATAGTAACACTGTGCCTTTTATTTTGCAAGCTGTTTTTCTTATTTTCCAAGTCCCTTTAGTAATGAATCACCAGCATTCTGCATTCTTCGCAGCATTCTGCTTCTATTCGTGTTCTGTGACTGGGCTTGAGCTTTGTGATCTCTACAAAACCATCTGCATTTTTTGCATTTTCAAATACTCCCGGAACTTCATTTGCGAAGCTGAAAGCTCCATCCTTACTGCTGAATAAATAACCTTTCCTCATTGCTTTTCCACAATTTGAACACTTCATATTCTAATCCTCCGCAACCATTTTTCTGCTTAGTTCCAGCGCACTTTTTAACTGACTTTCAAACTTTTCTGCCTGTATCAGGGCAATGCCGTCTTCATCGCCCAATACCACAAGTCTAGAGCCTTCCTGTAATCCGTATTTGTCTCTCGCCTCTTTTGGAATTACGATCTGTCCGCGATTGCCCAGCTTTACCGTTCCCCATAAAAATTTTCCTTCCGGTGGCGGAGCCATTTTGGTATTCCCGACCTTTTCATCATAGTGCATCAAAGCGTCCAGCTTAATTCCGTAGAAGGATGCAAGTCTGTCACATTTTTCAATATCCGGAACCGTCTCACCCTGCTCCCATTTAGCATAAGACTGTCTTGAAATTTCTACTACTTCTGCCACTTGTTCCTGTGTGAGTCCCTTTAAATTACGTAACATCACAAGATTCTCTGACAACATGATCACCACTTCCTTTCTGACATTTTCATTATAGGTTCTGTCGGAGTAGATTTACACCATACAAACTTGTCAGCTTTTTCGGATCTGTGTTAACTTTGGCTGCATTATCCATGCCTGTGCCATGCTGCCGATCGCCGATGCAAATTCATTTTTTACTTTTTTCTTATCGTCTGCGCCATCATATACGCTGTAATAAAAATACATCGTTGCATAAAATCGGACTGCGTTCTCTTCGGCATGCGCAATTCCCATGCTCTCAAATAAATCTTTCACATATGCGGCGGGTCCGGACGAAAGATATTGTTGATATAATCCCTGCATCTCTTCACTCCGAAACTGCTCTATTGTCAGCATCTTCCGAAACGATGATGCGAAATCATCCTCCGTCCAGTATGCAAACATAGACTTGCTATATTCGACAAATTCCTCCAAAGACACTGTCTTGTACTGATCCGGCATACTCGCTTTATCGTCTTCCGGCATGTCATACTCTGCTGCCCGCTCGCTGTCTCCTTGCTCCATCCGCTCTAAAATGCAGTCAAAAATATCTCTTTTGCTCTTGTAATGGCGGTATAATGCTCCTTTCGTCATGTCAAGCTCTCCGGCGATCTGACTGACCGAAACAGCTTCATAGCCATCTCTGGCAAACAGATGCAGTGCTACCGTTAATATTTCTTCTTTTCTATTTCTCATGTGGGATCTCCTCCCTGTAAGTGGATTCTCTTCCGAACAAAGTCTGTATTTCCTTATTCTTTTGTGACCAGTCCCTGTTTATATGATATTCTCCTCGTATATTGCATATTTCTGTTTTCTTTCGTCTGGTCAAACTTCGTTTTCCATCCAGGAAAACCTCAGCTCCGGGTACTTTCTCATACACTTTCAAAATAACCTTCGCCAAATAGTC